>Ga0055450_10000314_pt1 | contig 10058 bp, 8 predicted proteins | sample China_Galinas_PW_5_FD_57740 | JGI IMG/M metagenome (GOLD analysis project Ga0055450, IMG submission 57740) | Wetland microbial communities from San Francisco Bay, California, USA, that impact long-term carbon sequestration - China_Galinas_PWC_D1 | ecosystem: Environmental > Aquatic > Marine >... | reverse complement strand
ACCACCTCTCCACGGGTCGGCTTGAGCCGCCCTCCCAACAAGCTGAGGAGCGAGGTCTTCCCCGCCCCGTTGGGGCCGAAGATGGTGAGGAAGTCGCCGGGCGCGAGGTCGAGGTCGATGCCGTCCACGGCCACTACCGCGCCGAACTCCCTCACCAGGCCGCGAGCCGACAGGACCGGCTCGACCCGGCGGGCGGCCGGGGTGGGGGCAGTCACGGCTTCCACGGCGACAGCGTCCTCAGCCGGAGACCTGGACCTGAAGGGCATGACCACAGGCGGAACAGAACCGGCTCCCGGGCTCGTTGACGTATCCGCAGTCGGGGCACCCCGCGCCGGCTTCCGCGTGGAGATCCATGCGGATGGCCGAGATCTCCGCCTCCAGGTCCTCAGGGCCGACGCTGCCCACCTGCTCCCGGGCTTTCTCGTCCGCCTCCAAGGCCGCCAGGGCCTCGGCGGTGAGCTCACCCTTCAGGGACCGGTAGTCGTCGTCGTCGAGCTTGCCCGCCAGGAAGTCGTATTCGACGTCCCTCAAGGCCAGCAGGGCCACGCGCTTGCGGGCCTCCGTCTCCGTGAGCTCGTCCTCGGCCCTCTCCAGCGACGCATGGATCCCCTTGGCGACGGGCTGGATGATGAAGATCACCACCGCCGCAGCCACCATGGCCGCCCCGAGGAACAGCGCCATGCTACGCGGCCCCCGCCGGAACGGCCACTTCCCTCGACTTCTCCTCCTCGTCCAGGTCCCGGCGCCGCTCCGCGCTCGGCCAAAGCGCGATGATGCTGCCCACCACGAGGACCAAGCCGCCCCACCAGATCCAGCTGAGGAGGGGCTTCACGAGCACCTGGAGGTCGATGCCCTGGGCGTTGGCGTTGTTGCTCAGGACCCCGTTCATGTCGTCCACCGCCGATAGAATCAGGTAGAGGTCCTCCTCCGGCGACGTGTGGATGCTCACCTCGGTCATGGTCTGGTCGGCGGTGGTGTACTTCCGCTTCTCCGTGGTCATGTTCCCCAGGGACTTGTCACCCCTGCGCACGGAGATGAGCGCGATGGCCTGCCAGTCGAGGTTGCGCTGGCCCCTCCCGATGGACGTGGACAGCCCCTCGTACGTCAGGTGGTAGGTGTGCCCCCAGGGCGACGCCACGTCCATGGTGTCGCCGGGCTCAAGGTGCTTGCGCACGTCCTGGTTGTACGATGCACCCGCGATGCCGGCGAAGATGAGCACGATGCCGACATGGACGATGTATCCTCCCCAGCGCCGGCGGTTCCGCGAGACCAGATGGAAGAACGCGATGGGGAGCGGCTCACTCTCGATGCGTGCCCGGGCCCTGGTCCCCTTCCAGAACTCCACGGCCACGATGATGAGCACGAAGAGGCCGATGCCCCAGGTCGTGAGGGCGAGGCCGTGGCGGACACCGACCATCCAGAGCGCCGCGGAAACGGCCAGTGAGCCCACGACGGGCACCATGAAGTTCTTCTTCAGGTTGCGCTTGCTGGCACGGCGCCAGGCGATGACCGGCCCGATTCCCGCGAGGGCCAGGAGCGCCAGCCCGATGGGGAGGTTCACCTTGTTGAAGAAGGGCGGGCCCACGCTGATCTTCTGCCCGGTGACACCCTCGGCGATGAGGGGGAAGATCGTTCCCCACAGCACCGCGAAGGCCGCCCCGATCAGGATCAGGTTGTTGAACAGGAACGCCGATTCCCGCGACAGGAACGACTCGATGCGGTTCTCGCTCTGGAGCTGCGGCAGCCGATACAGGATGAGAACCACCACCCCCGCCGTGACCGTCCCCAGGAACGCGAGGAAGATGTAGGCGATCCTGATCTGCTCGGCGAACGCGTGGACCGACTCGATGAGCCCAGACCTCGTCAGGAACGTCGCGAAGATCGTCAGCAGGAACGTCATCGCCACCAGGGACATGTTCCAGACCTTCAACATGCCCCGGTTCTCCTGGATCTGGATGGAATGGAGGAGTGCCGTGGCCGTGAGCCAGGGTAGTAACGACGCGTTCTCCGCCGGGTCCCAGAACCAATAGCCTCCCCAACCCAGCTCTTCGTAGGCCCAGCGCATCCCCAGGAGGATGCCTACGGACAGGAAGAACCACGACAGGAGCACCCACCGCCGCGTCAGCACGATCCAGCGCGTGTCCAGGCGCCCGTTCAGCAGGGCGGCGATGGCGAAGGCGAAGGGGATCGTGAACGACGTGAAGCCCAGATAGAGCATGGGCGGGTGGATGGTCATCCAGTAGTTCTGGAGCTGTGGATTCAGCCCCTGCCCGTCCGCCGGCATGAACGCCAGCTTCTCGAAGGGATTCACCTTCGCGAAGAGGAGCACCACCAGGAAGAAGGTGAAGATGCCCTGGAGGACCCCCACCACGTACGGCATGAACTCGCGGTTCTTGTTCCGGTTCGTGAAGACGGTGATGGTGGAGAAGAAGCTCAGCAAGAGCGCCCAGAAGAGGAGCGATCCCCGTTGGCCCGCCCACAAGCCGGCGAACTTGTAGAAGGTCTCCAGGTCGCGGTTCGAGTAGCTGGCCACGTACCAGTACTGGAACTTGTCCCCCATGAAGGCCACGATTACGCCGATGGCCGCCAGGAGCAGCAGAAAAGTGACGGCGTAGATGCTCCTCTCCGCGGAGAGGACCATGTCACCCCGTTGCGTCTTGCCTCCGAAGAAGCCGAGGAACATCCCATAGATCGCGACGGGTAGCGCGATCCACAGGGCGAACTCCCCCAGGACGGTCACTTCTTCAGGTCCTCCGGCGCCGCTTCATAGCGACTCCCGCACTTGGTGAGTAGAGACGTGGCCTGGAAGACGCCGTTGGCGTCCATCCTCCCCTCCAGGACGACCTCCGAGTCGTCGGTGAAGGTATCCGGGAGGGCGTCGCGGTACTCGACCTCGAAGCTCACGGACTCGTCGCTCAGGTCACGGACGCGGAAGCGATGCAGGAGTTGTCCCTCGACGCGCTCGTAGGTCCCGGGAACCACCTGGCCGCTGACCTTGACCCCCATCTGCCGGAAGCTCGGGTCGGCCTGCACTCTCGCCACCAGCTCCGCGGGGGTGAGGTAGTACACCATGGTGTCGCTCACCCCGGTCCAGATCAAATAGGAAACCACGGCGGCCACACCCACCAGCCCCACCATGAACCGGCCGTGCATTTTCATCGCACTCACCTCGCGCTCGTCCAGGGTCCGGTGAAGGCCGGAGCCCGGAGTGGGCAGAAGTCTCGAACACCTCGGAACGTCATCCCTTCGACGGCGACGTGCCGGGCGGGACCGGGGGCCCTCCAGGGGCCTTCCAATCCGCCTCGAATTTAGACTTCTTATCGCCTCCAGGACCAGTCGGGAAAACCCCCTATTGGCGCCTCCGGGACAGACCCGACCCGCCCGGGGGCATTTCCCCACGCCGCTCGTGGGCCCTGGCAAGGGCCCACCTCGCAGCCTCCGCGGGAGTGCCGAGAGCGGGCAGGTCCAGCCCCGGGGTCGGAGGCGTTCCGAGGGTGCCGACGTCGAGCCCGGCTTTCCGGGCGAGCGCGACCTCGGACAGGGTTCCCCACAATCCTCCCACCGCCACCACCGCTTCTCCCGCAAGCACCACCAGGGCATTGCGCGCATCCCCCATCCCCGTGGGGATCGGCAGGGAGATCCAGGGGTTCGCGTCCCGGGGGTCGTTACCCTTGAGGATACCCACGGTGGTTCCACCGGCCTCGCTGGCGCCCCTCGCGACGCTCTCCATCACCCCTCCGTACCCTCCGCACACCACCACCGCACCCGCCGTACCCAGAACCCCACCGAGCTCCCGGGCCAGCCGATGCTCTTCCTCGGTGGCCTCGGCGGCGCCGACGACGGAGACGCGGATGGGGCGTCTCACGTCTGTGGGGCCTCCCTGGCCCAGGCGACGGCCGCGCGCACAGCCCGGGCCCACTCATCCAGGAGTGACCGTCGAACGTCGTCGTCCATTGCGGGACGGAAGCGCCGCGGAGGACCTTGGCACGCCAGGAACGCGTGGGCGTCGTCCCACACGCCCGTGGCGATGCCCGCCAAGCCGGCGGCGCCCAGGGCCGTGGTCTCCACCTGGGCCGGGCGACGCACCGGGAGACCGAGGATGTCGGCCTGGAACTGCATGAGCCAGTCGTTGAGCGCGGCGCCGCCGTCCACCCGCAGCTCCGTTGCCGTGGCACCCGAGTCGTGCTCCATGGCCCGCAGGACCTCGTCCGTGGCGTAGGCCATGCTCTCCAGGGCCGCCCGTACCAGATGGGCCCGGGTCGTGCCGCGGGTCAGGCCCACCACGGTGCCCCTGGCGTCCGGCTCCCAGTGCGGTGCGCCCAGCCCCACGAACGCCGGCACGAAGTAGACCCCGTCGGTCCCGTCCACCGAGTGGGCCATCTCCTCGGAATCCGGGGCGTGATCGAGGACCCGCAGGCCGTCCCGCAGCCACTGCACCGCCGCACCTGCGATGAAGATGGAGCCCTCGAGGGCGTAGGCGAGCCGGCCCCGGGAGTCACAGGCGGCCGTGGTCAGGAGGCCGTGCTTCGACGGAACCGGCTCGTTTCCCGTGTTCAGGAGGAGGAAGGCCCCGGTGCCATAGGTGTTCTTCGCAGATCCCGGATCCCAGCATCCCTGCCCGAAGAGCGCCGCCTGCTGGTCGCCCGCGATCCCCGCGATGGGGGCCTCCACCCCCAGGTGGGCGCCGGCCGCCGCGCCGAAGTCGCCGGAGCTCGCCCGTACCTCGGGCAGCAGCGCCGCCGGCACTTCAAAGAGATCCAGCATCCAGGAGTCCCAGGATGCGGAACGCAGGTCGAAGAGCAGCGTGCGCGACGCGTTGGTGGGGTCCGTGGCGTGCACGGTGCCGTCGGTCAGTCGGGCGACGAGCCACGCGTCGATGGTGCCCACCGCCAACTCCCCGGCCTCGGCCCGGCGACGCAGATCGGGGTGCTGACGGAGCAACCAGTGGATCTTGGTCCCCGAGAAATACGGGTCGAGGACGAGCCCGGTTCTCCGGCGCACCTCCTCCTCGTGGCCCGCGTTCTTCAACTCCCGACAGTATCCGGTGGTCCTCCGGTCCTGCCACACGATGGCCCGGTGCACTGGCTCCAGCGTCTCCCGGTCCCAGAGGACGACGGTCTCCCGCTGGTTCGTGATCCCGATGCCGCGGACGTCGGCCTCTCCATGGGCTGCCGCCACGGCCTCGCGGGCCACCCGGCACGTGACATTCCAGATCTCGGAGGCGTCGTGCTCGACCCAGCCGGGTTTGGGGAAGTGCTGCCTGAACTCCGAATACGCGCGGCCGAGCACACGTCCGTCGCCCCCGATGACGAGGCAGGTGACGCCGGTCGTTCCCTCATCGACCGCGAGAATGGCTGGAATGGACATTGTCGACGCTTCCGGTCTATACCCCCCATCCGGTATGGGATGAGGACTCGTGGCCTTGCCGTTCGGTCATGCGCGCTTCTCCCGCGGGGAAGCGCCTGTGGACGGCTCATCGTATGCGCCGGCCGGTGGGCGCAGCAAGGCGGCAGGGCTGCACGCCCGGGACCGTCGGCCGCCGGTCAGGTGGACTACTCCCCCGCCCGCTCCAGCCGACCGAACGCGTAACGCCATCCCGCCCGCGCCAGCAGCTCGACGAAGCGTACGACCGGAAAGCCGACCACCGTGTAGTAGTCGCCCCGGATCTCCTCCACCAGCGCGCCTCCCATGCCCTGGATACCGTAGGCACCGGCCTTGTCCATGGGCTCGCCGGTAGCCACGTAGGCGCGGGCCTCCGCTTCGTCGAAGGTCCGGAAGCGGACGATGGCCTGTCCCACCGCGCTCACGGTTCCGCTCGGGCCGCACAGAGCCACTCCGCTGAGGACCCGGTGCTCCCTGCCCGAGAGGCCACGCAACATGGCCACGGCCTCGTCGGAGTCGGCGGGCTTGCCCAGCACGGTGTCACCGTCCACCACGACGGTGTCCCCGCCGACCACCAGCGCCCCGGGGGTGCGCGCCGCAACGGTTTCAGCCTTGGTGCGGGCCAGGCGTTCGACGTGGGCCTCCGGATCCTCGCCGTCGAGGTACCTCTCGTCGACGTCCGCCGGGAGCACCTCCACGTCGAGCTCCATGCGCAGCAGCAGCTCGGCGCGCCTGGGCGACGCCGACGCCAGCACGAGGCGGGGCTCGTCCATCAGTCCCGCTCCAGCACCAACGTCACCGGGCCGTCGTTGACGAGCTCTACCTGCATCATGGCGCCGAACTCGCCAGTCTCCACCCTCCCCGGCGCGCGCTCCCGGAGGAGACCCACGAAGCGCTCGTACAGGGGAATGGCGATCTCCGGTCGAGCGGCACCCACGAAGCTCGGCCGTCGACCCTTGCGCGTGTCGCCATACAAGGTGAACTGGCTGACCACCAACAGGTCGCCACCGACCTCGTCCAAGGCGAGGTTCATCTTGCCGTCGGCGTCGTTGAATACGCGCAAGCCGATGACCTTGTCGGCCATCCATTCGATCTGGGCGTCCCCGTCTCCATCACGGAAGCCCACGAGAAGCAAGTGACCGAAGGCGATCTCCCCGGTGGGCTCTCCCTCCACTGTCACCCGCGCGCGGGCTACGCGCTGCAGCACGACCCTCACGGACCCCGGCCTCCGACCGTGTGGGCGAGGATCACTCGACGGTGACGGCCTTGGCCAGGTTGCGCGGCTGATCCACGTCGTGGCCTCTCAGGACGGCCATGTGGTAGGCGAGTAGCTGGAGAGGAACCGTGGTCAGCACCGGAAGCAGGCATGGAATCGTCTGGGGAACCTTGATGAGATGGTCCACCTTGGACGCCAGCTCGCTGCCCTCGTCGCTCACCACCGCGATGATGCGCCCTCCCCTGGCTTTCACCTCCTCGATGTTGGAGACGACCTTCTGGTAGACCGAGTCCCGGGGGGCCAGGAACACCACCGGCATGTCGTCGTCGATGAGGGCGATGGGGCCGTGCTTCATCTCGGCGGCGGGATACCCTTCGGCGTGGATGTAGCTCACCTCCTTGAGCTTGAGAGCTCCCTCGAGCGCCACCGGGAACTGATAGCCCCGTCCGAGATACAGAAAGTTGCCACACTCCATGTACTCTTCCGCCAGGGCCCGCACCTGGTCGTTCAGCTCCAACACCTCTTCGACCTGGTCCGGAAGTCGGTGGAGGGCGTCGACGATCTCCTTGCCTTGTACCACGGACAGATGCCGGCGCCGACCCATGTGCACGGTGAAGAGGGCCAGTGCCACGAGCTGACTGGTGAACGCCTTCGTAGAGGCCACGCCGATCTCGGGTCCGGCATGGAGGTAGATGCCGAAGTCGCTGTCCCGGGCGATGCTCGACCCCACGGCGTTGACGATCCCCATGGTCGTCGCGCCGCGCTGCCTCGCCTCCCTCAGGGCCGCCAGGGTGTCGGCGGTCTCGCCGGACTGGCTCACCGCCAGCATCAGCGTGCCGTCCTCCACGACGGGATTCCTGTAGCGGAACTCCGAGGCGTATTCGACGTCGACGGGCATCCGCGCCAATTCTTCGAGCATGTACTCGCCCACCAGCCCGGCATGCCAACTCGTGCCGCAGGCGGTGATGATGATGCGCCGCACGCGACCCAGGTTGAACTGGTGAGCCGCGATGCCGCCGAGTCGGGCGTCGCCGGAGTCCTCCAGCAGACGTCCGCGCATCACGTCACGAAGGCTGGAAGGCTGCTCGAAGATCTCCTTGAGCATGAAGTGCGGATAGCCACCCTTCTCGATGGCGCTCACGTCCCAGGTGACGCGCTCCACGGAGCGGCGCACTTCACCGTGATCGAGGTGGAACGTCCGATAGCCCGCGGGCGTCAGCACCGCGTAGTCCTCGTCGTTCAGGTAGACCACGTCCCGCGTGTGGGCGACCACCGCCGCGGCGTCGGAGCCCGCCAGCATCTCGCCGTCGTGCCCTACCCCGATGAGGAGCGGGCTTCCGCGGCGCGCGACCACGATCTTCTGGGGATCCCGCGTGGAGACCACGGCGATCCCGTAGGTCCCCTCGACGAGGTTCAGCGCGGCGGCCACCGCTTCTTCGAGGGTCATCCCCTCGTGCCACACGTGGTCGACCAGGTGGACCACCGTCTCCGTGTCCGTCTCGGAGGTGAAGATGTACCCTTCTCCCGCGAGGCGTCTCCTCAGGGCTTCCGCGTTCTCGATGATGCCGTTGTGCACCAGCGCGATGTCTCCGGCGGACGACATGTGGGGATGGGCATTCGGCTCGGTGGGGGCACCGTGGGTGGCCCACCGCGTGTGCGCGATCCCGCACGTGCCCTTGGGGCGGATCTCCGAGACCGCCGATTCCAGCGCGGCGATCTTCCCGGTCCTCTTCACGACCTCCATCGGGCCGCTCCCGTTCACCAGGGCCATGCCGGCGGAGTCGTATCCCCGGTACTCCAGGCGCTTGAGCCCCTGGATCAGGATGGGCGCAGCCTCCTTCGCCCCTACGTATCCCACGATACCGCACATACGCGGTCGGCCTCCTCTTTCACAACGTCACATCAAGGGCCGTGCGGCGATGCCGGCCCGCCTCAGGCAACGCCGCTCAGCAACGCAGCGGCCCGGTCGACGAGCGCCTCCGCCTCCACCCCCGTGGGGGCCTCGGCGATGAGGCGCACGACCGGCTCGGTTCCCGAAGGCCTCACGTGCAGCCACGCGCGTCGGTCGGGCCACGCAAGGCGGAGGCCGTCGCTCTCGTCCCGCTCCGGAGCCTCCAGGTCCTGCCCCAGAGCTGCGTACGCCTCGGCGAGGGCCTCCCTGGGGAACGACACCTTCTCCTTCACGATCTTGTACTCCGGCCACTTCGCCGCCGCCATGGACGGGCTGAGACCGTCGTCAAGAAGATGCTGCAAGACCAGGGCCACGGCGAGAGGCGCGTCCCGCGTGTAGTGGAGCGCCGGGAGGATCACGCCTCCATTGCCCTCTCCTCCGAACACCGCGCCTTCCCGCTGCATCCTCCTCGCGACGTTGACCTCGCCCACGGGAGCCCGGATCACCCGGGAGCCGTAAGCCCCGGCAACATCGTCCACCACCTGGCTCGTGGACAGGTTGGTCACGACGGGCCCTGGCGTCCGCCGGAGGACGGCGGCGGCGGTGAGGGCCAGCGTCAGGTCCTCACCCATGGGCCGCCCGGCTTCATCGACCAGGGAGAGCCGATCGACGTCCGGGTCGATGGCCAACCCGACGACGGCGTCCGACTCCGTCACCAGCCGGCCGAGTTCGGAGAGGTTTGCCGCCGTTGGCTCGGGATCGCGCGGGAAGAGCCCGTCGGCCTCCATCCCGATGCCCTTCCAGCTGCACCCCAGCGCCTCGAGGAGTTCGGCGATGACGGGACCACCGGCCCCGTGGACACAGTCCACCGCGACGTGGAAGCCGCGGCTCCTGAGCGCGTCCACATCCAGGACCGGGAGTGACAGGATGCGATCCAGGTGCCGGCGCCAGGCGCCCGCATCCTCCGCGAGCGTACCCAATCGGTCCCAGGTGGCACGGGGCGGATCGACTTCGGTGAGAAAGCGCCGGAACCGGGCGGAGCGCTCGGCGTCGAGGAAGATCCCCTCACCGGAGACCAGCTTGAGCGCGTTCCATTCAGCGGGATTGTGGCTGGCCGTGACGCCGAGCCCCCCGGCGCCACCCGCCTCTTCCACCGCCAACAGGAGCGTGGGCGTGGGAACCACGCCGAGGTCCACCACGTCGCACCCGACGGACTCAAGACCCGCCACCGCGGCCCGGGCCAGCATGGGCCCCGACGTCCTCGAGTCCCTGCCAACGAAGATCGGACCGTCGTCGCCCTCCGACCGAACGAAGGCGCCGAAGGCGGCCGCGATTCCGGCTATCAGCTCCGGAGTAAGAGGAGCGCCCACCCTGCCCCGGACGCCCGACACGCTCACCATGAGCTCCGACGGGAGCTGAACCGGCACGGACTCCTCTCGAACGGGGTTGGAGGACGCCATCACACTCGGACGCGACTGCAAGCAGTAGTAGTGTGCCTCTTGAGCGACGTCGCCGTCAACGCACCCCGTCCTCGGACCGTGGGCCGGGCGCGCCCCGACCGGTGGCGTC
>Ga0055450_10000313_pt1 | contig 10064 bp, 9 predicted proteins | sample China_Galinas_PW_5_FD_57740 | JGI IMG/M metagenome (GOLD analysis project Ga0055450, IMG submission 57740) | Wetland microbial communities from San Francisco Bay, California, USA, that impact long-term carbon sequestration - China_Galinas_PWC_D1 | ecosystem: Environmental > Aquatic > Marine >... | reverse complement strand
AAGCCTGATCGTGGTCGTCGCCTTCGTCACCGTCGGCCTCTCCGTCTTCCTGCACGGCCTGAGCGCGGCGCCGCTCGCCCGCCGCTACGGGAGGTGGTACGCGACCCACCCGCGCGAGCGCCGCCCCGCGATGGAGAGCGTCGAGGTCGAAGTCGGCCGCGCCCGCGGCCCGCACCTGCACTTCCCGCGGCCGTTCTAGCCGGCGAGCCAAAGACGTCCCGATCGGCCGGAGCAACGGATCGCCGCTGAGCGACGTCACGGGGCCCGGGTCGTCACCACCTCCGGCCAGACCCCCCGGGCGTCGAACCGGTGCCGGGCTACCTGACGCCACCCCCGATACCCCCATCGGCCTCGAACCAGCCCGCGCCCGACCACGGACGCTCAGATCAGCGCAAGGGTGGCCAAAGGCAGGTTGGTCGCTGTGGTCATGGGGCCCACCGGCGCAGTTCCAGTCACCGACGACGCGGCAATCACGACAGCCGCCACAGAGTCCGGCACCGGAAAGTCTGCGTACGAATCGGTGGGTCGGCCCGACCGATCAGGCGCCGGCGCCGAGCGGCGCCGGGCCGCGAGGCGATCCGGCCGCCGACCGTCGCAGCCGAGCCCCAGCCCCAGGTCGCGCCCTGGATCAGGGCAAGGGTGAGCGCGGTCAGCGCGACGACGATCGCCGCGGTAGGCAGCGGCACGATCCCGGCGGCGGCGACCGTGGCCAGCAGCGTCGGACGCTGTCGCCCCCGTGAGCCTTCCGCGTGGCGATCCCATGCCGCGCCTGCCGATCGCGCCTCAGTCCACGATCCGCTGATCCAAGCGCGCCCGGAGCTTCTCCAGTTCCCGGCCGACGAAGGATTCGGCGATCCCCAGCGTCTCCCGGAAGTCCGCCGGGTCCTGCCCGTCGGTTCGCCAGTCGAGAGCCTCGACCTCATGTTCCGCCAGCGGACCGAGTTCCGGCTTGCCCTCCAGAAGGACCTTGTAGAGCAGGTGCTGGGCGACCAGCAATCGCCAAAGCACCGGCTTGCGGGCGGGATGAAAGCCCTCGAAAAGCTCAACCGTCCGATCGCTGATCCGCGACATCGCCGACGGCCGGTGGACCGGCCTCCTCAGCTGCTGGAAGGCCCGCCGCCGTGCCGAGCGTCGTTCCGATCTCGCCTTTCGCCACTCGCGCTCGAACTCACCGAACGTCATGCACCTTGCCGTGCGCGGATCCAATCCGTCATCGACATCTCCGACCCGGGGTACGAACGCTTCCGCGACGAGGTAGATCATTCCTCGATACAGACCCTGGGGTGCGTATCGCTCAGGCGCTGCGACAAGCAGCTCCTCCCGGCGAGGTTCGCCCGGATCGGACTTGTTGCGGTCGTAGGGAAGCTCGCTCGCGGCTCCGCCCCCCGCGGCGAGATCCCAGTCCTTGGAGAACGAGAAGAAGATCAGCTTGAGCAGCTCGTACTGTTCGCGGACCTTGTCGTCGAGCGTGAGGTCGATGGTGGTCAGGCCACGCTGCAGAATGCTGAAGGCGGTTACCGGCGCAAGCAGGCTGTACACCGTGGACTCGAAATAGTATTCCTCAACCTGGCCCAGCGCGAGCCAGCCCGAGCCGTCCCGGCGCAACTGCCTTTCGCGCGAGCAGCGCGCCAGGCCATGGATCCGCGCCCTCGCTTCCGCGGCCTGCTCCATCGCCTGGAACAGAAGTGGCTCACAGACGGTGTACAGGCGCTTGCGCGCTTCGTACGCGTACGCGATCTTGGCGTTGTCTTCTGCCTGTTCCTTTTCGAACTTCCTGATCCTGACCACCGAAAAGAGGGCGACGAGCAACGACGCGACGGCAGTGATGGTCGCCGCGGTGATCGACGGTGCGACGGCGGACAACGGCGTCGTCGAGATGAGGCCTCCCAGCTCACTCACCGTTCGAGAGTACAACGCAAACCGCGCAGCGCCCCGACTTGAAAGAGTCCGCCCCGATGGACGCCGGGCTCGACCCAACCCTCACCGAGCTCTCCCTGGAGCGCCTGCGCGAACGCCGCAGCGAGAAGTGGTCGCACTATCCCGAGGACGTGCTGCCGGCCTGGGTCGCCGAGATGGACTTCCCGCTGGCGCCGCCGGTCGAGCGCGCCCTGCTGGAGGCGGTGCGGCGGGGCGACACGGGCTACGCGGCGCCGCGGGCGCTGGGCCTGCCGGAGGCCTTCACCGCCTTCGCCGCGGAGCGCTTCGGCTGGGAGGTCGACCCGGGCGCGGTCTCCCCCGCCCCCGACGTGGTGGTGGCGATCGCCGCCCTGCTCGCCGAGGTCGCCGAGCCGGGCGACCAGGTGGTGATCGACCCGCCCGTCTACCACCCCTTCTTCTCGGTGATCGAGGAACTGGGGCTGGAGGCCGCCGAGGCGCCGCTGGTCGGCGGCCGGCTCGACCCCGACGCAATCGAGGCGCGCTTCGCCGAGGGCGCCGTCGCCCTCGTCCTCTGCAGCCCCCACAACCCGACCGGAGACGTGCCGGGCGAGGCGGAGCTGGCGGCGGTCGCCGCGGCGGCGGCGCGGCACGGGGCCTGGGTGCTGGCCGACGAGATCCACGCGCCGCTCACCCTGCCCGGCGCCAGCCACGTCCCCTTCCTCGCCGTCTCGGAGGCGGCGCGGGAGCGCGGGGTCGCGCTCTGCTCGGCCTCGAAGGCGTTCAACGTCGCCGGGCTCGGCTGCGCCCAGATCGTCACCGCGTCGGACCCCGCGGCGGAGCTGGTCGGCCGCCTCCCGCACGGCGCCACCAGCTGCGGCCACCTCGGCGCGATCGCCGCCGTCGCCGCCTACCGCGAGGGCGGCGCCTGGCTCGACGCGGTCCGCGCCGTGCTCGACCACAACCGCGCCCTGCTCACCGAGCTGCTCGCCGAGCGGGTGCCGGAGGCCGCCTACGCGCCGCCGGCGGCCGGCTACCTGGCCTGGCTCGACCTGCGCGCCCTCGGGCTGGGCGAGGACCCGGCCGCGGCGATCCTCCCGCGCGGCAAGCTGGCGCTCAGCCCCGGCCCGAGCTTCGGCCGCCAGGGCGCCGGCTTCGCCCGCCTCAACTTCGGCACCTCGCCGGCGCTGGTCGAAGAGGCGGTGGACCGGCTCGCCGCCGGCGTGGCGCCGCGCTGACGCGCGCCGGCCGGCCGAGCGCCCCGTCTATAGTCGGCCGCCGCGCCACGCATGCCCTCCTTCCCGCTCTCCATCCTCGACCTCGCCGCCGTCGGCAGGCACGAGTCGATCGCCGAGAGCTTCGCCGGCAGCGTCGAGCTCGCCCGGGGGGCGGAGCGGGCCGGCTACGAGCGGATCTGGTACGCCGAGCACCACAACATCTCCTCGATCGCGTCCTCGGCCACGGCGGTGCTGATCGCCCACATCGCCGCGCACACCGAGACGATCCGGCTCGGCGCCGGCGGCGTGATGCTGCCCAACCACTCGCCGCTGGCGATCGCCGAGCAGTACGGCACCCTCGCCACCCTGCACCCGGGGCGGATCGACCTCGGCCTCGGCCGCGCGCCGGGCAGCGACGAGGTGACCGCGGCGGCGCTGCGCCGCGACCCGCGCGCCTCTGAGCGCTTCCCCGACGACGTGGTCGAGCTGCAGGGCCTGCTCGGCGAGGAGAGCCCGCTGCCGGGGGTCCGCGCGATCCCCGGCCAGGGCACCGAGGTCCCCCTCTACATCCTCGGCTCCTCGCTGTTCGGGGCGCAGCTCGCCGCCGCGCTCGGCCTCCCCTACGCCTTCGCCTCCCACTTCGCCCCGCGCTTCCTCGACGACGCCCTCGCGGTCTACCGGGAGCGGTTCGAGCCGTCCGCACAGCTTTCCGAGCCCTACGCGATCGCCGGCGTCGGCGTGATCGCGGCCGAGACGAGCGAGTCCGCGGCCGAGCAGCTCGAGGCGGCGCGGCGGGTGCGCGCCCGGGCGATCTTCAGCGGCGGGCGCAAGCTCAGCGCCGAGGACGTCGAGGAGATCCTGCGCTCGCCGCAGGCGGCGGTGGTCGACGAAATGCTCGCCTACACCGCGGTCGGCACCGGCGCCGAGGCGGCCGACTACCTGACCCGCTTCCAGCGCCGCACCGGCGCCGACGAGCTGATCGCCGCCCACTACTCCGACTCGGTGCCCAACCGCCTGCGCTCGGTCGAGCTGCTGGCGGGGGCGATCGGCCTTTCGGCCAGCGACCGTCCGTACGGCCGGGCCGAGGCGTAGGTTTCCGGTCGGCCAGACCGATCAAGAAAAACTCCACCAGGAGGCCGTACGTGAAGATCCGCCGTCTCATTCCCCTCGCCGCCGTCGCCGCGCTCGCCAGCGTCGCCGCGATGGCCGTGCCCAGCGGCGCCGCCGCCAGCCCCGCGAAGTACTGCTCGATCAAGAACGTGAAGGGCACCCGCACCGCCGCTACCAAGGTGAGGATCAAGGCGCGCAACCTCGCGAAGGGGACCTACTGGACCGCGAAGTGCAAGACGGCGCGCAAGCTGGTCGAAGCCTCCGTCTACCGCAGCCCCGTCCACACCCACATGGTCAAGCTCGGATTCGCCTGCAACTCCGAAAAGCTGAGCTCGGGCGGCCTCGACCAGCGCTGGCGCTGCAAGTACCGGGGCGCGGACAACCCCAGCTTCTCCAAGATCGCCTTCAACCTGCACCTGCACAGCTGACGATTCACCGATAATCCCGGGGGTGCCCACGGTCATCCTCGTCCGCCACGGTCAGGCCTCTTTCGGAGCCGAGGACTACGACGTCCTCTCGCCGGCCGGCGTGCGGCAGGCGGAGGTCCTCGCGGCGGCACTGCGCCGCCGCGGGGTCGCCCCGGCCCGGCTGGTCAGCGGCTCGCTGCGGCGCCAGGCGGAAACCGCGGCGCCCTTCGGCGACGCCGCGGAACTGGAGGTCGACCCGCGCTGGGACGAGTACGACGCCAACGCGGTGCTCGCCCACCACGCCGAGACGGCGGTGCGGCTCGACGGCCCCGAGCGGGCCGAGCAGGGCGGGGTCAGCAGCCGCCAGTTCCAGGCGCTGCTGGAGCCGGCGCTGCGCAGCTGGCTGGCGGCCGCCGAGGCGAGCCCCGGCGACCAGACCTGGCCGCAGTTCGCCGGCGCCGCCCGCGCCGCGCTGGCCGACCTCGGCGAGCGGCTCGACCGCGGCGAGACAGCGCTCGTCTTCACCTCCGGCGGCACGATCGCGGCGGTCTGCGCCGCCCTCCTGGAGGCGCCGGAGGCCGCCTTCCCGGCGCTCAGCCGGGTCCTCGTCAACACCTCGCTGAGCAAGGTCGCGATCGGCGCCGGCGGCGCCTCGCTGATCTCCTTCAACGACCACTCCCACCTCGAGGACGCCGACCGCTCCCTTGTCACCTACCGCTAGGGACGGGCGAGGTGTCGCTCGGCGATCCTTAGAAAAGCCGCTCGGGCGCGCTGGCGTTGGCGTCCTCTCCTCGCGCCTGCATTTCTGCGACAAGCTTCTCGTCGATCTCGCCGCTCGCCAACCCTTGGAGAATGACGAACGGCTGCAGGAGGGGATCGCGGAAGCGGTAGAACCAGCCACGTTCCTCGCCTGATTTCTCCAGTGCCCGTCCCCGCTTTTCCCCCGCGAAGGCGTTCATGTGGCGGTTGAACTTCGAAATGTCGACATCTTCCCCCATGATCCGGGACATGGGCTCCCGGACCGCTCCGGCCGTGAAATGGCCCAGCGGCCCCTTCGGCGCAAGCGCGCAGGCAAGCATGACCTGCTCGAACAGGGTGTCTTTGCGAGGGCTGCGGGTCGCCGTCTCATAGGCGGTCTGTATCGAATGCTGCGTCTTCCTCACGACCAACTCGACGGCGCGGCTGACGTCGACTTCTTCAATGACGTTTCGGTCATCGGACACGGCGCGCTGTCCGGCATGCAGAGCGAGAGAATGGGTGTAGAAGGGAAGACCCTCCGACAGCCGCGCGATGCGTTTCCTCGCGTCCGGCTTAATTTCGAGGTGCAGCTCGTACAGCCCCTTGTCGACGATCTCCTCCAGCTCGGCTCCCGACATTCTCGGCAGGTGCACCTGATTGAGCGCCCTGCCCACCGAGTAGTGATCCCCGAGCAGCTCATCAACCGAATCCGCGACCCCCACGAGAACGAGGGTCACAGGGCTTGCGTGGTCGGACAACGTCTTCACGGTGTCGGCCAGCAGCGAAAGCCCCGTATCGTCCTCGAACCGGTCAAGCTCGTCGATGACGATGAGGGCCTGGTAGCCAAGCCGTTCGATGGCATGGCGAATCTGCTCTGGTTCGTCGGGCGTGCGGCCCTCCCACTCGCCATTCCCGTCCCATTCGAGCTCGCGAAAGATGTTGCTCCAAAGCGTGGCGAAATCGTCCTGGGTCTGGCAGTTGACCCCGACCGATCTCAGCTTGAAATTGTCGAAGCCCTCGAAGACCTCGGCCAGGATGTTCGCAAGAGAGGTCTTACCCACCCCGCGCTCGCCATAGAGGATGACGTGGCGACCCTTCGGGCCGACGGTGTTGATCACGTCCAGCACCTGATCCATGCGGCCACCGAAGAGGGAGTAGTCGTCGATCGGGGCGCCCGGCGTGAAGACCGACCCGACCTGAGCGATCTTGCGGAGCTTGTCGGTTGGCTCGGGTCGTTGTGACATCGCCAGACCCTGCGAAGTTAAAGTAAACAGGTGAGAAGTGCAAGTAACCTGTCGCCAGCCGTGCCCCAGCTGTATTCTTCGGTCCGACGCCCGGCCGCCGCTCAGACCTTGTAGCCGCCGTCGACGCTGATCACCTGGCCGGTGATCCCGGCGCCCTCCGGGCTCGCCAGCAGCGCCGCCATCGGCGCCAGCTCGGCCGGCGCGAGCACCCGGCCCTGGACCGTCTGCGCCTCCGCCTTGGCCCGCGCCGACGCCGCGCCCTCGGGCCCGTTCCAGCTCAGCATCTCGGTGTCGGTCCAGCCGGGGCAGAGGCAGTTGACGGTGACCGCGGCCGGCACCTGGTAGGCGAGCGACCGGGTGAGGCCGACCACGCCGTGCTTGGCGGCGCTGTAGGCGATCCCGCCGCCGCCGTGGGTGGCGTATCCCGAGCCGACGTTGACGATCCGCCCGTAGCCGCCCTCGACCATGTGCGGCAGCGCCGCGCGGGTCGCGTAGTAGGCGGTGGTCAGGTTGAGGAAGAGGGTGCGCTCGAACAGCTCGTCGTCGTGCTCGAGCGCGGTCAGCCGCTCCGGCTCGCCCAGCGGCCCGCCGACGTTGTTGACGAGGACGTCGAGCCGGCCGAGCCGCAGCCGCGCCTCCTCGACCGCCTCCTTCAGCGCCGGCCCGTCCATGCAGTCGACGGCCAGGGCGAGGCCGCCGCCACCGGCCTCCTCGGCCTCGGCGACGACCGCGTCGAGCTGCTCGCGGGTGCGCGAGAGGACCGCCACCGTCGCCCCCTCGGCGGCCAGGCCGAGGGCGATCGCGCGGCCGATCCCGCGGCCGCCGCCGGTGACCACGGCGACCCGGTCGCGCAGCCTCATCGCTCGAGCCACCCCCGCCGCCCCTCCGGCGGCGTGTCGAGGTACTCGCGCAGGGCCGGCGCCGCTTCCGGGGACTGCTTGGCGCGGTAGGCGCTTTCGAGCTCGAAGTCGAGCGCCACCGACAGCGGCACGCCCTGGCTCTGGTAGACGATCTTCTTCGCCATCGCCACCGCCGTCCTCGGCAGGGTCGCGAACCGCTCGGCGAGCTCGATCGCGACGGCCTCGGCGTCGTCCTCGAGCAGCTCGACCAGGCCATGAGCGAATGCCTCCTCCGGGGTCAGCGCCCGCGCCCCCGCTCCAAGCAGCATCGCCTTGCCCGGGCCGACCAGGCGCGCCATCCGGGTCAGGCCGGTGCCGCCGGGGACGATCCCCAGCCGGGTCTCGATCAGCCCGTAGCGGTGGTCGGCCCGTTCGGCGACGCGGACGTCCGCCGACAGCGCCAGCTCGAACCCGACCCCCATCGCGTCGCCGTTCAGCGCCGCGACGATCGGCATCGGCGCCCGGTTCATCTCCTGGGTGAGGAGGTGGATCCGGCGGCTGCGCCGCGGGCCCTCGATCGGCCCCTCCGGCTCGACCTGCTTGCCGAGGATCCCGTCGACTTCGAAGTGGGTGATGAACCTGCCCGGCACGCCGCCGGTCAGCACGACCGCCGGCACCTGGCGCGCCGTCCACTCGGCGACCAGCTCCTCGAGCTGGCCGATGTCCTCGTCGGTGTAGTAGCTCATCGGCGGCCGCGCGAAGCGCGCCACCACCACGCCGTCGGCCCGCTCCTCGACCTTCCACATGGCCCTACGCCCCCTCCTTCGGCGAGATCGGCTCGCCGAACGAGTCGAGGAAGACCGTCTCCTCGACCGGCAGCCGGGTCAGCCTGCGGGGAAAGCCCTCGGCCGGGTAGCCGGCGACGACGTGGCAGGCGGTCAGGTACTCCTCGGGGATGCCGAGCAACTGCTTCACCTCGGGCTCGGCGGCGACCAGCAGGGTGGTGATCGCGGTTGCCACCCCGGCCACCCGCAGGGCGATGCAGAGGTTCTGCACGTAGGGGTAGATCGAGGCGCCGCCGACCACCGAGGGGCGGTCGAGCTCGAGGTCGGTGACGTGCAGCGCGTCGGTCCGGGCGCAGACGACGACGATCAGCGGGTGGTCGGCGAGGCGCTCGGCGAACTGGTTGGCGCTGAGCAGCGCCCGCCGCGCCGAGGCGTACTCGCCGAGCTCCCGGGTGCCGCTCTCGGCGGCCTCGAAGTAGGCGCGCCAGGGCGGCAGGTAGAGCTCCGCCAGCCGCTCCTTCTTGGTCCGGTCGCGGACGGCGACGAGGCGGACCGGCTGGCGGTTGCCGCCCTGGGGGGCGAAGCGGGCCGCCTCGGCGGCCTCGTAGAGCACCTCGTCGGGGACCTCGCGCTCCGCGAAGAAGCGGTTGGTCCCGATCGTCCGCATCGCCTCGATCGCGTCCATCTCAGCCCCCGTCCCCTATCCGACCCGCTCGCGATTGGGCAGGCTGCCGGCGGCCAGCAGGTCGCGCAGCGCCTTCTTGTCGAACTTGCCGGTGCCGGTCAGCGGGATCGCGTCGAGGAAGGCGAACTCGTCGGGCAGCCACCATTTGACGACCCGCTTGGCGAGGAACTCGCGCAGCTCGACGGCATCGACGCCCTCCGCCACCACGCAGGCCAGCGGGCGCTCGCTCCAACGCTCGTCGGGCAGGGCGATCACCGCCGCCGCCTCGACCGCCGGGTGCTCCATCAGCGCCGACTCGAGGTCGACCGAGGAGATCCACTCGCCCCCGGACTTGATCACGTCCTTGGCGCGGTCGGTGATCCGCATCCAGCCCCGCGGGTCGATCGAGCCGACGTCGCCGGTGCGCAGCCAGCCCCCCTCCTCGAAGCGGCCGGCGCCCGCCCCGGGGTTGCGGTAGTAGGAGCCGGCGACCGCGACGCCGCGGATCTCGAACTCGCCGGTCGCCTCGCCGTCGTCGGGCAGCGCCGCGCCCTCGTCGTCGACGATCCGCACCTCGTAGAACGGCGTCACCCGCCCCGCCATCGTCCGCCGCCGCAGCCGCTCCTCCCCGGAGGCGCCGGGCGGGTCGTGGGCGAGCGCCGCCCCGGGCAGGACCTCGGTCATCCCCCAGCCCTGCACGACCGCGACGCCGTGGCGCTCCTCGTAGGCGCGGATCAGCGCCGGCGGGACCTGGGTGCCGCCGCAGATCACGTGCTCGAGGCTGCTCAGGTCGGTGCCGTGCTCGTCGGCGTGGCGCAGCAGGTCCATCCAGATCGTCGGCACCCCCGAGGAGGAGGTGACCCGCTCGGTCTCGATCAGCCGCGCCAGGTGCTCGGGCTGCAGGTGGCGCCCGGGCAGGATCACGTCGCAGCCGATCAGGCCGGCGACGTAGGGCAGGTTCCAGCCCATCGCGTGGAACAGCGGCACCACGGCGAGCACCCGGTCGCGCTCGGCGAGGCGGTAGGAGTCGTGGGCCGCCATCGAGAGCGCGTGCACGCAGAGGGTGCGGTGCGAGTACAGGACGCCCTTCGGGTCCCCGGTCGTGCCCGACGTGTAGCAGAGCGCCGCCCCGGAGCGCTCGTCCAGCTCGGGCCACTCGAAGCCGGGATCGCCGCCCGCCAGCAG
>Ga0055450_10000312_pt1 | contig 10065 bp, 14 predicted proteins | sample China_Galinas_PW_5_FD_57740 | JGI IMG/M metagenome (GOLD analysis project Ga0055450, IMG submission 57740) | Wetland microbial communities from San Francisco Bay, California, USA, that impact long-term carbon sequestration - China_Galinas_PWC_D1 | ecosystem: Environmental > Aquatic > Marine >... | reverse complement strand
ATTCGCATGACGGAACGCTACGCACACTTGGCGCCGGAGAATGTCCGAGCAGCGGTCGCGAAGTTGGAGAGAAAGACTAGCGAGAAAGCGCCCCCAACGGGGGGCGGCGAGTCACGATCTGGTCACGTTGGATTGAAGGTGATTCGAAGAGGGAGGGTTTAAGCCCTTGTATTTATTGGTTGGCGCAGCTGGGTTCGAACCAGCGACCCCTGCCGTGTGAATGCAGCGCCTAAGTAATTTCCGCGCTTACACGCACCCTTACCTGTCGTTACTTTTCCCTGTTCACACAGTATACTTACCCTAACTCGATGAGGCAGGGGTAAGAGGGATTTTTGCCGCTTTTTACTCTCTTCTGCTTACATGGTGCTTACACGGACGCACGCCATGTAAGCAGGCTGGCGTAGGGGTTGGCGATGGCGACGAAGATCACGAAGCGATCCGTGGACGCAGCCGAGCCGGGCGGGAAGCCGGTCTTCGTGTGGGATACGGAGGTCAAGGGGTTCGGGCTCCTAGCGCTCCCTACCGGAGTCAAGAGCTACGTCTTCCAGTACCGCACCTCCGAGGGGAAGAGTCGGCGGGCGACCATCGGCAAACATGGCGCCCTGACCCCGGACCAGGCCCGGGTGAAGGCAAGGGAGATGCAGCGCAAGGTATCCGATGGCGCCGACCCCTTGGAGGAACGGCAGGAAGCGCGCAAGGCCGTCACTGTCGGCGAAGTGCTAGACCTTTACTTGGCGTCCGCAAAGTTCGCCGAGAAGGCCCCGAGCACCCAGGCAATCGACCGGGGGCGCATCAACCGCCACCTCCGCCCCCTACTCGGCAGGAAGCTTGCCGGCAAGCTCACGCAAGAGGACGTGCGGCGCACTTTCGGGAAGATCCGCGACGGCAAGACAGCGGCGGACGAGAAGACGGGACCGCGGGGACGCGCCATCGTCAAGGGAGGGGATGGCACCGCTCGCATGGCTGTCCGGCTTCTGCGCGCGATTCTGCAATGGGCACACTCCGAGGGCTTGGTCTCGTCCAATCCTGCCGTCGGGGTAAGAGTCGGCTCGGATGGCGAGCGCGACATCATCCTCGAATCCTCCGATCAGTACGCCGAACTGTTTCGAACCATTCAGCGGATGGAGGACGAGCAGCGCATTCGATCTCAGGTGGCGGATGCCGTGCGGGTTATCGCTCTCACGGGCGCGCGACGTTCCGAGATCACGGCGCTGCGCTGGCAGCACGTGGACCTGAAGGCCGGAGTGCTCACCCTGCCCCCAACGTCGCACAAGACCGGACGCAAGACCGGAAAGCCTCGCGTTATCGGCCTACCTTCTGCAGCGCAAGCCATCATTGCCGCTCAAGCTGACGGCAAGCCAGAGGATTACGTCTTCACGCCTGCCAAGGGAGAAGGCCCCCTCGCCCTGGCAAAGCCTTGGCGCATGATCCGCCAGGAAGCCGGGCTCCCGGAAGGAATCGGGCTTCATGGGCTACGCCATAGCCTTGCAAGCCACATGGCGATGCAGGGAGCACAGGCCGCCGAGATCATGACGGCACTCGGACACCGCCAGCTAGCCACCGCTCAGAAGTACGTCCATTGGGCACAGGACAAGCGAGCGGCGCTGGCGGAGGATGCCGCGGCGCACATTACTGCCGCAATGGGTGGCGTGCAGAGATCGGTTATTACGCGAGATGCGGTAAAGAGTAAATAGCGCGCGCGGGAATCTTACTGTGTTGCATTTCTTGCCTAGTTTTGCAATATCCATGTTTCCTATTATGGCCTCACGTTACGCAATCATCGTGAGGTCGAGCCGGTGCATACTGCCCATTCGAAGACTTTTCTAGATCGAGCCGAGGCCGCTGAATACGTTCGCGCCAAAGGTTTGCCGCTCAGCAAGAATACCCTCCAGAAATACGCCACAGTAGGAGGTGGCCCCGCCTATAGGAAGTTCGGGTTGCGTGCCGTTTATCGGCGAGAGGACCTGGACACCTGGATCGAAAACAAGCTCGGCGAGCCGATCTCTTCGTCCAGCAAGGCCGCGTGATGCCGGCTCCAAATGAAAGCACCTCGCCGGAGAGCAGATCCGGGCGAGGTGCGAAGAAAGGCTTGGAGAATTGCCGACCGGGTGGACGACATGGGCGAGCATAGCACTGTCTGTCCATCCAATACCAGCGTGGGCGGTTACGCATGGAGACACGCGCGCCGTTTGCTCGTGCTGAGTGACCACATCCGCCGATACCGCGCCGTCCGTGCGCCGCGTGGGCCGTATGGGACACCTTTACCCGAGGACGAGCTTCCGCGCTGGAGGCGTGCCACATGAGCGCGTACCTGGTTGGCCGCATCCTATGGGCCGACCTGCCTGCTCACCTGAAACTGACCGCCGTCATCATCGCCGATGCCGCGAATGATGAGGGATACGCCTATCCGGGGCAGCACCGAATAGCAACCCAGCTCGGACAGAGCGACCGGCAGGTAAGGAGCAATATCCGCGAGCTTCAGGAGCGAGGACTCCTGTCGGTCGTGCACCGGGGAAAGAAAGGCTCGAATCAGTCGGGAGGCCGAACATCCAACGGATACCAGATCAACCTGGACACATTGCCGCACCCACCTTACCGGCAATCTGGACTTCCGGTAAGTGAGGAGATTACCGAATGTTCTGGACTTATCGGAAATGCACTTCCGGTAAATATGGGGGATATCGGAAGTCAGCTTCCGGTAAGTGGCGAGGTTACCGGAAGTCCAGCGCATACTTACCGGAAGTCCTGCGCAGGGTTACCGGAAGTAGCTACTTCCTATGAACCATCAGAAGAACCATCAGTATCTATGTCGAAACCCGCTTCGCGGATTCCGACCTGTCCGCACCTGGAAATCATCCGAATCTATCACCGCATCCTTCCTGAGAGACCGCGAATTGTCGAAAGCCGGTGGAAGGGATCAGCAAGCGAGAGGAACCTCAAGGCTCGTTGGACTGAAGACGAGCGACACCGAAACTTGCCGTTTTGGGAGAAGCTATTCGGAGTCGTCCGGACAAATGACTGGTGGATGGGCCGCGGAGACTGGAAAGGCGCTGACCTTCACTGGCTGATTCGGCGCGGTAACTTCGACAAAGTCATCCAGCACGGGGTTAATCTCAACCCGGAGAGCGGAGCCGATGCACACTGACGAGAACGGGCTTCGCGTTCCTCCGCACTCGATACCGGCAGAGCAAAGCGTGCTCGGCGCCGTCATGATCGATACTCGAGCCTGGGACCGAATAGCTGGCAGAATTTCCGGGACCGACTTCTATCGCCGCGAACATCGGATCATATTCGCGGCCCTGGAGGCGCTGGCAGCCGCTCAGAGCGCTTTGGACGTTGTGACTGTCTCCCGAAGTACCTGGAGGCTGCCGGAACGCTCCAGGAGGCCGGTACGCTGTCCTACGTGGGGACGCTTGCGAGAGACACACCCAGCTCGGCGAACATCATCCACTACGCAAAGCTCGTTCGTGAGAGCGCGCTGCTCAGAGATTTGATCTCAGTCGGTGCCGAGATCCAAGACGGTGCCTTTGAGCGGAACGGACAGAATGCCGCCGATCTGATCTCGGAAGCGGAGCGCAGCCTGTTCGAGCTTGGCAGTCGGGAATCGCTGGGAAACGACCGGTCCCGCGACATCCGCAGTGTGATGTCCGGGGTGGTTGAGGGGATCGAGGTCGCGTACCAGCAGGGCGGGAAGATCATCGGACTATCGAGCGACTACCCGGACCTGGATGCCAAGACAACCGGCTTTGAGCCGGGGCAGCTGACCATCATTGCCGGGCGCCCGTCTTCCGGGAAGACCACGTTGGCGATGAACATCGCCGAGAACGTTGCCGTTCAGCAGGGAAAGCCGGTGCAGGTCTTCAGCCTGGAGATGTCATCCGCCGAGCTGGTCAAGCGCCTACTCTCGTCGGTCGGACACTTGGACTTTCAGCGATTGCGTGCCGGGTCGCTGGGCGATGAGGAATGGCCCCAGCTCACGGCAGCCGTCAACGCCATGTCGGCAGCTCCGCTTCACATTGACGACACCGCCGCTCTGAGCCCTGCTGATCTGCGAGCACGCGCCCGTCGTGCACACCGGGAGCATGGCCCGCTTGCGCTGATAGTTGTCGATTACCTCGGACTGATGAGAGTACCCGGTATTCGTGCCGACAACCGGGTGGCCGAAGTGACGGAGATCAGCCGCAGCCTCAAGGCGCTCGCCAAGGAGCTGAATGTCCCCGTTCTCGCCTGTGCCCAGCTCAACCGCAGCGTGGAGCAGCGGGCCAACAAACGACCGGTAATGAGCGATCTTCGCGACTCAGGGGCGATCGAGCAGGACGCGGACCTGATCCTCTTCCTCTATCGTGATGAGGTCTATAACCCAGATTCCCCACACAAGGGCATTGCCGAGCTGGCGATTGCCAAGCAGCGCAATGGACCCACCGGAACCGTATACCTAACCGCCGCTCTTGAGCGAATGCGGTTCGAGAACTTTGTCGGTTCGATACCGCAGGTGCATACAAATGCCAGGGTCGGCGGCATCAAGGGAGTGGCCCGCTTTGAATACTGACTTTGCATCGCTGCGAAAAACTTTCCTGCTGTTTTCGTGAAGACAATTCCGTAAGCCAATGATCTTTCTACTTATTAGCTGCGCTTATGGCTGTGCTACTGCTTGCGGTAAGTCTTTGTATTTACGGGTCCTTCTGGGGCACCTGTCGGGCCATTATTTCGGACCTCGATTTGTGGCCAGCTTGCGAGGCCGCCTAAGGGGTTCCTCTTCCTGATCGAGGTCAATCTATGTCAACACAACGAGAAATCGGCACCCATCTCGACTTGACCGAGCGTCGTGTGCGCGAGCTGGTTGGTGCGGGGATCATTCCTCGCCGGGCCGACCTTGATACTGCCCGGTTGGCATACATCCGCCATTTGCGCGCAATGGCGAGCGCTCATAAAGGCGATGGCCCACTCGATTTAGTCCAGGAGCGTGCCGCACTCGCGGCGGTACAGCGCCAACAGATCGAGACTAGGCTCGCCAGGGAACGCGATGAGTTGATCCCGTTCGAGCTGGTCGAGAAGATGTGGACTGCGATGGCCGGCGAGGTCAAGTCTGGGCTTCTCTCTCAGCACAACGTTATTGCAGCCGAGCACCCGGAGATCCCAAAGGATGTGATCGTCCGAATCCGCGAGCTAAACCGCGGGTTGCTCACCCAACTGGCCGGGACGCGCATGCCCGCCGCCCTGGAGTCGATCATGCGGGAAATCGATGCGTTGATTGAGGGTGATGGTGAGCCCGGCTGAGAGCATCGTTCAGGTGGCCTCCCGCTTGGAGGCGATGGGTCCGGCTCCAGGATCTGCCGAGAGTCGTTTCTGTGACGGCGTTCGGCGCTGGATCTCTGAGGGCGGGAGCCTGGACGCGGCGCTTGGCTTGTGTGGCGAGGTTGGAATTGAGACCGCACGCACCCGATATTTGCGCGCACAGCGCGATTACCACCTACGACAAGCACACGGCCTCGTCAGTGGCGATTCGGCCTGGAGCCGATCTGTTGTACTGGCTGAGGAGGTCAGCCGGTTCTTGTCGCTCGTCTGGCCGCGCTGGAGGGATCTGTCCGAGCCACCCGAGGGTTGCTCCGATCTGCGCCGACATCTATTCCTCGCTCACAGATCCGGATCGCTTCCCGAGTCCCCGCGTCAATTGCACGTCATTTGCACCGGGATCTGATTCTGTTACCGACTCCGCTATTCATTTCGCAGTCCGCAGCCCATTATGGTCTTGCGCCGCGGCCTCGTCTCCGCGCCGCGCCTTTGCCGAAGCCCGAGCCCGGCGGGTAAACCGGGCACCCATTTTTTCGGAGGTAGCCGTTGACGTGGAACAGATTTTGCGGGAAGGCATTACCCTCTCCTGCCCCTTGGCGTTCTCGGGAGGCCGTCCGCGAGCCGTCAAAGCCGCCGCAAGCAAGCCACCGCGCACCAGCGAAGAGGTCGGCACGGCTCCATCGGTAGGCACCTTCGAGAAGCTATGCAAGGCCGAGTGGGATCGCGATTCGGCAATCCGCGCCGAGTTCAAATCATTCAGTACCTATTTAGCGTTTCGTCAGGTCGAGGCCAATAACGGAGGTCACCATGTTTGATTTCACGAAGCTCAAAAAAGCCGTTTCCGACATCGGCACCCAGGCCCGTGACATGCGTCACCGCCTGGAGGAGCTGCGCCGCGAGCGCGAAGAGGTCGACGCCTTGCCGATCCCGCGTGCCGAGGTTACGGAGAAGGCCGTCAACTGGAGCCGCGCCCAACAACACACCTTCGTGCGCGCCCTGGGCAGGTCCCTGCGGCACATGCAGGCCCCCGGCAAGGCGGTGCCGAGTCACGTCTCGCTCGTCACGGCTACGGAGTCGGGAGGCGGGGCAACGGTCACCCAGACGGCTGTTCTCGGATTCCTGGCGACCCTTTGTGACGAACTGGACGCGCGCCTCCCTGGCAAGAACAAGCCGCTGTTCGAGGCGGTTATCGCCAGAGCGGTCGATGCCATTGCCGACTATCCGTCTGAGACCGGCCCAGCGATGCCGGAGAGGACCAAGCGCCTCGGCGAGATCGACGGCGAGATCGCGAAGCTTGAGCGGCAGTACACCGACATGCTGGGCGAGGCCCAGGCCGCCGGCATCCGGCTTCAGGAGGGTTAAGCATGTCTGAGCCATTCGTTTTAGGCATCTTCGCCGATAAAGGCGATGCGGCTCGGGCGCTGCGCCGCGCTGTTTCTCTACAGGGAAAGACGCGATCCGCCGAAGAGGACGCAGAGTTGGCAGACCTGGCGGGGAAGCTGGATCACCTGAGCGCCACCCGCTGGCTCGGTCTGGTGACCGAGGCCCTGCAGAGTCCGCTCGGCCTTCGCGCCTGAGCACCGACTCGCTCGCCTCTGCGATCATCGAGGCCGCGGATGCCGAGCTTTCCTCGCGCGGTTTCGAGGATTCCGCCGAGATCGCAAGGGCGATTCTGCTCCGCATTCAGGATGCCGGCTGGGGAGGCCGCAATAGCTACTTGCACGCGGCACCTGCCGAGCCGTCGCAGGCTACCCGTACCCGCAAGGTCCGGTCCCGTGGGATAGGCCGTTGACTCAGATCAACGGCCGGCGCCGTACCTAGTAGCCGCAAATCCGCCGCCGATGCCGCCGGGATGTTTGCTTAGCGGACGCCAAGGCGCCTTCGCTGGTGCCGTCAGACTCCCAATAGGCAGGACCTTGTGTTTGCCTGGGCGCCGTTCCATACTGCTCCGTGCCCCATTTTTGATGACAATCACAAACTCGCCAGGTCGGTTGGCAAGGCCGGAACGGCACAAGCACTCGAGCGGGCCGCCACGCCACACTCGCCCTTCCGCCGGTAGCGTCCGGCTCGGTCGGGGCGAGGAAATACTTACGACCGGCGGTTGGAACCCCAACTTCCTTGCTCTTCAAGAACCCCATAGAGGCCCATGTCACCTGGAAGACCTTTCGACTGGAACATCGTGGTTGTAGGGGCTTGGAACCCTTCAATCCTTACCCCCGACTGGGTTCGGGAGTACATGTTTGAGGCGCCACCTGGCACCTCCGTTGAGGTGCAGGTCGCACTTGATCGGCCGGGGCCAATGCGGATCAGACACGGAGGTGTGACGGTCACTCCGGCAGCCGATCGCCTAATCGTGGAATGCACCGCCAACGACGATGATTCAATCAAACGGGTGGGGGCCGTTGTTGGTCGAGCAGTTCACGCCCTCCCACGCACGCCGCTCGCGGCTGCCGGGGTTAACCGCCGGTACCGCTTTGATGTGATTCCACCCACGGTGGCCGATGTAGTCCGTTCGCCGCTGGACGAAAAGTTACTGAGCAGTGGCCGGTCTACAAACGCCCGCTTGGTGAAGTGGCGCATTCCTTGGGGCGGCGGCCACCTGAACTTGGAGATCGCGGTGGATGAAGTTGCGCCGATCGGGACGATTAACTTCAACTACGAGCTGATTTCGAGCGACGCGGAGAGTCTGTGCCAATGGGTCGTCAGGACGGACGACATGGCGCACGATGCGACGGGAATTTTGAATGAAATCCTGCAAGTAGAGGTTTCCGGGGACGACGATGACGACGACACTTAGCCTTTCAACCACCGACGCAGAGCCTACGGGTCGATACACGGACGCGACACAGAGGCGTGAGCCGATCGGCCCATCGGCGGACACCAGCGGCGCCAGGCACGATGAGCGCCGCGTTGCAACATCGCAGACTACTGGCAACGTCACGGTAAGAACCGTGCCCTCGGCGCCGAGATGGACGGACGGCGCCTCGACTACATAGAGCCGGGCAGACGCGTGCACTGGACGTACGCAACACCAGAGACGAGCGAACTGAGGCAAGGAGATGTCCTGTTGCCCAGCATGGAGCTACGCGAAAACGTTCTTAAGCCGATTCATCCGTATTTTGCGCACCAGAAGTATCTCGCTTTTATGGTTACCACCCAGTCCTGCGATCTGGTTCTGCGGGACGGAAAACCCTCGGCGAGCTATATCTCCATTGCACCGGTTCGATCGCTGAAGGCGGTTTGGCTGAAGCTCACAAAGACCCTGAGGTGCCACATGGGAGGCCGGTTCTTCGATAAGAAGGGCCAGGATCAGGCACGACTTCTTTTTGATCGCATCGTCGACCAAAACGAAACGAGCATGGGGCTGTTCTACCTCCACCCGGACGGCAAGGTCGGCATTGGCGATCCGTCGGTAGCGTTCTTGAGGCTCGGTGTTGCTCTTCACTCGTCACACTACGAGACGCTTCGCAAAGATCGAACGGCAAGTCTTACGCCTGAGTTCCGGGCGAAGTTCGGCTGGCTGCTTGGGAATCTCTACTCTCGCGCAGCTGCGAGGGACTGGGCCGATGACGAAGGCGGCAAAAAGGAAATCCGCGCCCTGAAGAACGAATTTATCAATGGGAAGTACGTCGATGAACCACCGGTCTGGGTGGATGCCCACAAGGCGAAAGCCGCCAAACAAGCGAAGATCGACTTTGATCGGGAAGTCCCCGATGTCGAGGCGGAGATCGAGACGCTCACCGCCAAGCGACGACTAGACGAGGTTGTTGATCGGGCCATGGTCCAGATACAAGGCGTTTTGCATCCACCGCATGGCCAGGTAGATGAGCTACGGCGACGACTTGCGAAGGATACGACGCTGCGCTCACTTATCCCGGACTAAGGCGCGATCCCAAAGAGGCGGGCTTCGCCCCCGCGGGGCGCTTACCCAACCGCCCGAAGTTTCACCCGCCCTTTTGTCGCTGAGAGATGCCGCCGGTATGTGGGGGCGGCAGCGAGAGACAGCGATCGGAGTAGCCGACATCCCGTGGTAATAGGCGCTTGCTACCATTGCTGCGCGTGTCAAAAACTACCCTTGATAGCCTCGCCTCTGCGGGGCTTCTTTTTTTGCCCGCCCGCATCGCCAAGGACGCTCGCAACCGCCGCATCTTCGAGCTTTGGTTGGCTTGCCATACCCAGCAGGAGATTGCGGAGGCGGTTGGCCTCACGGAAGAAGGCGTCAGGCTCGTTACCCAAGAAACGGCAAGCCTGCCGAAACTTGGGAAATCCGACAAAGCCGCCGCCGAGCACGCCACGGGGTTTGACCCTTACGCCGACCCCCTCCCATCCGGTTGACCTTCGAGCCAGGTCGGCGCCGACCTGGTAGCGCTTCGGCTTAGCGATGCTCGCACGAGCAATAGCCTAGCACTATCAACATTTCGACATGCAAATAGGCATGCCCTATAGACCATATAGCGGCATTGGTCTTGCGGCTTCGAGGCCGAGGCCCGGGTCCCGGATCGGCCGCTGGCTGGCGTTGGCGATGGGTGGAGGGGGTCGGCGACTGGTATGCCGGCCCGCAAGCGAAATGTCCGAAACGGGGGATGACGGGGGTCGAGGGGTTGGCGGAGGATCAGCGGGTGGCAACCCATCAATGATATCGGCTCGTCTGCTTACATGGTGCTTACAAGACCGACTCAGGTGTCCTTCTGTTTTCCGTAACTCCTTGTTTTATTGGTGGGCGCAGCTGGGTTCGAACCAGCGACCCCTGCCGTGTGAAGACAGTGCTCTCCC
>Ga0055450_10000311_pt1 | contig 10076 bp, 8 predicted proteins | sample China_Galinas_PW_5_FD_57740 | JGI IMG/M metagenome (GOLD analysis project Ga0055450, IMG submission 57740) | Wetland microbial communities from San Francisco Bay, California, USA, that impact long-term carbon sequestration - China_Galinas_PWC_D1 | ecosystem: Environmental > Aquatic > Marine >... | reverse complement strand
ATGGGTGATGTCCGGTGAGTGCAATTTCATGACCAACGGATATCCCACTTCCCTGCCGATACGCGATGCCTGGTCTTCAGTGGTGGCGATTTCCGTCCTGATCATGGGAAGGCCGTAGGCCGTGAGGATATCTTCGGCATCCGATTCCGAGACGAATCCCTCCTGCGGTGCCCCGGCAATGAGCTTACGGGCCTTTCCCTGATCGAATACCATATCCCGGGTCAGCTTCGGCGGAATTTCCAGAAGCATTTCATGGCTTCGCGTATATTCTACCATATAGAGAAAAGCTCGAACCGCCCGTTCCGGTGTCTCGTAGGTCGGGATGCCCGCATCATTTAAAATTCCAACGGCCTGTCCAACGATCTTGCCCCCCATCCAGCAGGCAAACACCGGAAACCTCCGTTCTTTTATGGCGGCAACCAGCGTCTTTGCGACGGAAACCGGGTCGGTAAGGGCCTGGGGTGAGAGGATCACCAGCACCCCGTCCAGGTTTCCTGAGTTGAAGCAGACATCCAGGGCTCGGCCAAACCGCTCCGCTGAGGCATCTCCCAGGATGTCGATGGGGTTTCCCCGGCTCCAGTACGGCGGCAGGAACGCATCGAACGCCTGCATGGTTTCAGCATCAAGCGGTGCTGGCTCTTGTCCATACCGGGCAAGTGTGTCCGCGGCCATAACGCCTGGCCCGCCGCCGTTGGTAAGGATCGCCAACCTGGAACCACTCGGCCGCGGTTGTTTGGCCATGAGCTCCGCACAATCGAAGAGTTCTTCGATGGTCTCCACACGGACGATACCGGCACGCTTGAAGGCGGCGTCATAGACGGCATCTTCTCCCGCCATCGCCCCCGTATGCGAGGCAGCCGCTTTCGCGCCGGCCGAACTTCTCCCGGATTTAAGGACGATTATCGGTTTAATCCGGGACACGGAACGCGCGGCACTCATGAATTTGCGGAAATTCGTCAGACTTTCGATATACAACAGGATGCTCTTCGCGGAAGGGTCATTACCGAGATAATCGATGATGTCGCCGAAATCGATATCCAGCATGGAACCGATGCTGACGAAATGGCTGAAGCCGATGCGCTCCTTCGCCGCCAGATCGAGAATTGACGAACAAATGGCGCCACTCTGGGAGACAAAGGCCAGATTTCCAGCCACGGGCATCTCGGAGGCAAAGCTCGCGTTAAGGTGTGTCCCCGGCCGAATAATGCCCATGCAATTCGGCCCGACAATACGAAGCTTACCGGAAGAGGCGATTCGTCGAATCTTCTCTTCTATCTCCCGGCCCTTTTCGCCGATCTCCTTTCCCCCCGCCGAAATAACGACAGCCCCGCCGATCTTTTTTTCCACGCATTCGCTGACGATATCGGCAACGCTTCCTATCGGCGTAGCGATTATCGCCAGGTCCACCCCCATCTCGAGAGTGGAAACCGAATCGAAGCATGCCTGCCCGTGGATGGACTTATGCTTGGGATTTACCGGCAGCACCGTTCCTGAAAACCCTCCATCCAGAAGATTTTTCATGAGCGCGTTGCCAATGGTTCCTGCCTTTTCGCTGGCACCCACCACTGCAACATGACGGGGGGTGAAAATGCGGTTCAGATTGTATTGGCTCATCCGTTTCCTCGTCTTTTCAATGTTTGGAGTTTAGAGTTTGTTCGTTTCCTGCACAGAGGGGACTGATTTTATTTTCCTTGACCGGGGGCAGAAGAATTAGAGGTATAAAAGGTCGACCTCAATGTGACGCCTGCACCTTTTCCTTGAACCTCCCCGAGAAATCGATGACGCACATACGCCCGAAACGGGGATGAGGGCCGCACGAGACTCCGGCGTTTATAAAAACGGGATTGAACAGGTTCTTCCGGTGCCCCCGTCCCGGCACCCCATCGTCGATGATCATCTGAATGACCATACTCCGGGGATCATCGAGACCATAGGCGATGTTTTCACCAATCCGTCCTTTCCATGCGCCATGGTGTTCGATTCGTCCCTGCATCCCACTGATTTGCAGACTACCGTGGCCGGTGGCGCCGGATCTGCCCTGCTCCACGATGAGTTTTGCCGCGGCGGCGGCAAGTCCCGCCGACCAGGTTAGCGGAGGCAGCGGTTTCTGGTGGGATAGGTATCGGATCGCCTCGTCGACGGCTCCGCCCCCTTCACTGGTCTGTAAGAGATCGGTTGTGCCCGGTATTTGGTAATATTTCCCTTGGAAACGACTGCGCCGCTCGCGAAGAAATCCGATAGAGGTCAGTGGTTCGGTGCGGACCAGATTGATCTCTACCAGCACCTGTCTGGCCAAATCTTCTTGCTGGGCGGTGGCAGGCGGAACAAATGAGGAGAACAGGAATACGGTTATCAGGACACATACGATTCGGTTATGCATTTCAGCGCCTGTCCTTCTGGATTGCCGAACGCCATTCGTAGCCCGGATTTCTCACGACTTGAGGCGGAATCATATCCGAGAAGCCGATCAATACGCAGGTAAGCGTAGACTCCGATAGTTTGCCTATGCGTGTTGACCGGGCTGCGAAGCAGGTAAGCGAACGCAGAGAGACTCCGGTTGCGGTCGGATCAGTTCGCCTTTGGTGAACATTATGTCGAACAACTCGTTACTGTTTCCTGAACTCATTCCCAAAAAAATCACACCTTTCCTGTTATTCAATACAATGTTCATGAGAAATCCGGGTTAGGCAAGAGAAACAAGAGCAGGCCACATCGTGAGTTCTTTCTAAGTTTATCAAACTAGCGGTTGTCTTTTCGTTCACGCAGAAAACTGAGAATCTGTTCGGCTACGGCCAATCCCAATGTCAAATTCGATACAGTGTTGCACGCCCCGCTCCAAATACCACGGACCTCGATATGAACCAGACGGCGACGTAGTTCACAACATATGCCCAGGCGGTTCTTGGCCTCCTGAATGTCTTTCAGCTTCTGGTTTAAAAACATGTCATGTCCTTTTTCAGTTCAGCAATACTCTGATCAAAGGCCAGCTGTTTTCGTCCCAGATGCCGGCTCAGGATGATAAAGACTACTACTCCCGCCAGTATGCTGGCCACGGCCACGGCAACAAGTCCGTAAATCCTTAATTCGGGCGGCAATATATACACGCCGGCCAGAACCAGCAGCATGAGGCCGAGCATGGTAAGGATCACACCGACACAGGCCAGAAGCAATGCCTGGACCAGACGTATTTTGGCTTCGCGTACCTCTAAACCCAGAATTTCCAAACGATCCTCGAGGATTTGGACGGCTATCCCACCCAACCGTCCCGCAGCCCCTGCAAATCCAGAAATAATCAGCGGCAGCCTGTTCATGCTATTTCCTTGACATGAACCAGCCCATAAGCAGGCCGGCGATGAATGTGCCGCCGATGGCATAGTATGGTTGTATATGAACGAACTCGTCAGCGGCCTTGACCTTCCCCAGCAGCTGCTCTTCCATCTTGCCGATGCCGCTCTTGGAGGAGTCCAGGCGTTCTTTCAGGGCGGCTCTGGCTTCCTTGATCCGATCGTCCAGTTCTCCGGAAGTTGCCTCTACGAGAGCATGGGCATGTTCAATGATGTGCTGCATTTCTTCGCTCATGTTTTTTGAATGATCTTTTGCGCTGGCCATGTTGTATAATCTCCTTGGGATTGCTGATACATTTAAAAACGGGGTTAGATTTCTTTCAGTTCTCTGTAGCAATCATTGTGCCAGGTTTTGTATGCCCGGCATCATGTGATTCATCGTTTTGATTTTAAAGAAGGATTAAACAAATGGGGAACAGAGGCACCGTCTTCGACACTTAAAGAGCAGAGGTTATATTTGCCCATGTGGTTATATATGACCTTTTTTACCCCGGATTTCCGAGGGGTGGATTTCCGTGTGCCGGTGCTAGGAGATATTCATGTCGGAAGGCGAGGTGATTACACTCTTTTTTCTTACATTTCCTCCAGCGTTTTACCCTTGGTCTCCCGCACAGCGGTCCAGACGAAAAACACGGAGACGATCGCGGCCAAGGTGTAGAGACCGTAGGCGCCAGCAAAACCGATGGCCTTCAGCAACGGCAAAAAACTCACTGTGACCGAGAAGTTAGCCACCCAGTTGGTGGCACCGGCAACACCCAGAGCCACACCGCGCAGCCGGTTGGAAAACATTTCGCCTAGCATCACCCACATGACCGGTCCCCAGGAGACGGCGAAGGCAATGACGTAGAGATTCGCAGCTGCTAGTCCAGACAGCGCCGCCGCGTGGCTGATTACAGGCATCCCTCCGAAATCCACCCGGGCGGTGCCAAAGACAACTGCCATCGCACCCAGGGTCAGGGCCATGCCGATGGAACCGCCAAGCAGCAGCGGCTTACGGCCCACCCGGTCAACAAGCAGAATGGCGGGGATCGTAGCCAGTATGTTGACCAGCCCTGTCAGCAGATTGATTCGCAGGGCCCCCTGCTCGCTCACCCCCGCCGCTTTCCACAGCAATTCACCGTAATAGAAAATGATGTTGATCCCTACCAACTGCTGAAGGGCTGCCAAACCCATCGCCACCCACACCACCGATGCAATCCGGTGTGTCCCCGGCACGAAGATGTCCGATAACCGAAGTTTGTGTTCACCCTGCAGACTCTCTTCGACCTTGGTCACCAGGGCATCGGCGTCGCCGCCGATGCGTGCAAAGATCTGCCAGGCCTGTTTCTGCCTGCCGGAAATTACCAGAAAGCGGGGAGATTCCGGGATCAACAGCACGCCCAACAGATACGCGGCGGAGGGCACCGCCCCCATCCAAAACATCCAACGCCAGGTCTCGGCTCCGAACCAGAAGACCGCCCCGGCTCGGCCGGCGAGCTGAACGAGAATATCGTTGCTCAGAAACGCACAGAACAGGCCTGTCACAATGGCCAACTGTTGCAGCGAGGCCAGCCTCCCGCGCAGGTGTGCCGGAGCCACTTCCGCGATATACATGGGAGCAAGCACACTGGCGGCCCCGATGCCGATGCCGCCCATTATACGTGAAGCGATGAAAACGCCAACTGAACCAGCAGCGCCGGATATCAAGGCGCTGACAAGAAATAAGACAGAGGTCAGCAGCATGGTTGGACGGCGCCCGATTCTATTAGCCAAGGTGCCCGCACCAAACGCACCCAGAGCACAGCCCAGAAGAACGGAAGCGACTGCAAATCCGGTCGCCGCAGCCTGAGTGCCGAAAGCGGCAGCCAATGCCTGCACTGTTCCATTGACAACCCCACTGTCGAAACCAAACAGGAATCCGCCGATGGCCGCAGCAGTTGAGATCCCAATGACATACATGTTGCTTCCGGAGGGGGGATCATTCACAGCAGTTTTGATGTCCGTCAGAGGTTTTTTCATGACAAGCTTCCTTTCACGGTGCGCTGGTTTGGCAAAGAGGGCTCAGCCCCAGCCCAGCGGAATCATGAAGATCCCGAAAACCGCAAGCAAGGTGGCAATCATCATTCTTGATGTTGAGCAAATATCCCTTCTAATACCGGAGCAATTTCCTTGAAGGTTTTGAGGACGTTCGGATCAAAATGTTCAGGTAGTGTCCTGCCGTCGCCCTCGGTAAGTATCTCGAATGACTTTTTATGGTCAAAAGCCGGTTTATAGGGCCGTTGACTCCTGAGGGCATCGTACTGATCCACGAGCATAACAATCCTGCCCTCAATGGGGATTTCGTCTGCTTTAAGCCCTCTTGGGTAGCCCCCTCCATCCCAGCGTTCGCGATGGGTAAAGGCAATGGCGGCAGCCATCTGGATGCCGGGATAGACGGAATTTTTGAGTATCCGGTTACCGATCGCAGAGTGCGTCTTCATAATCGTAAATTCTTCAGGGGTATGCGGACCCGGTTTTAGGAGTATGCTGTCCGGAATCCCGATCTTTCCGATGTCATGCAGGGAACTCGCAAAGGTTATCGCCTCAATAAGCTCCATCGGCATATCCAGCGCCTCCGCCATCTTGTTTGCATAGAAGCCTATCCTCGATATGTGATCGCCGATGTCCGTATCACGAATTTCTGCAGCTGCCGTCAGTTTCCATATCATGTCGTTGTCTTTTTTTGAGGTTCCTGGTTCTTTCCCATACTTCTTCCTCAAGTATCTGATTGTGGTTGGGTAAAAAATCACCGAAGCCCTTTATCTTGAGAAGGTTCTTGACCCGGATTGTCAATTCAGTCTGGTCGATGGGCTTAGCGTGAAAATCATTGGCGCCGACGGCGAGAGCTTTTAAAAGCATCCAATTCCTCATATGCCTTTTTTTCACACTCAGGACAGATACCATGACTGAACTCAGCATTGGAATGCTCGGCAATGAACGTTTCCACCCCGTGCCAGTAACCGCTGTCATCCCTGATCTTTTTGCAGGAGGCGCAGATCGGCAGCAGGCCGGATAATTGTTTGATATCTGTCAGAGCGTCTTGAAGTTCATTATTTTTTTCTGCGAGTTCTGCGATATATTGCTGTATTTCTTGGTCCGCCTGCTTACGTTCTGTGATATCCATCACCGTTCCAGCCATAAAGAGTGGTCTCTTCTTAGTATCAAGAACCACTTCACCTCTTCCCTTAACATACCGCATCGTGCCATCAGGCCGGTTGATGCGAAAATCCAATTCGCCGGGCTTTTCTCCTGCCGCGCAGCCGGCAATCCATTCCTGCATCGACTGCCGGTCGTCAGGATGTATCAGATTTAAAAAAGACTCCACAGTCGGAATGAATGTGTCCGGTGAAACCCCATAAAGATGATACAGCTCCTCCGACCATTCTATGGGACCTGTCATCTCGAAGAGAAAACTGCCGATATGACCGAGTCGTTGAGATTCAGACAAAAGACGTTCTTTCTTGAGTAGTGCATTTTCAGTGTGCTTGCGTTCGGTTGTGTCGCGGATGAGGCCAATGGCATGCCAGCCATTATTTATCTGGATGGCGGAGAGCGACAACTGGATCGAGATTTCCTGGCCGTCTTTTCGGAGGGCTTCCAGATCAAGTATTTTCCCGATACCGGCTCCCTGGCCAGTCTGCAGAAATTTCTGGTAGGCGGAGTGGTACGCCGAGTGGAAACGCGAGGGTACAATCAAGTCGTGCAGGTCTTTGCCGATCGCTTCGCCCCTTGCGTGGCCGAACATGCCTTCAGCAGCGCGGTTCCAGTAGGACACTCGACCTTCCGGGTCCATAATCAGAATGGCATCCTGAGTCGATTCCGTGATCGCAAGCCAGCGTTCTTCAATCTTTTGAAGTCTCTCTTCCTCCCGCTTCTGCTCGGTAATGTCGCGTGCCGAAGACAGGTACCCGAGGTCATTTCCGTTTGCATCTTTGAGCGCCCGGCACTGCCAGGCCAGCAAGCGCTTTTCTCCATCCCTGCGACGCTGCCAGCTCTGGACACGGATGAGGCCAGGGTGGTCATCGGACGGCGACAGAACCGCTGCACAGGCGGTCTCTTCGCCCATCAGGTAGAAGGCGGCTTCCCTGCCGATCGCGTCATCACCAAAGAAGGCAAGACCGGCCTGATTCACCCACCTATAGATCTTGTGGTTGTCCGTTCCCACAATGATCACGTCCGGCACAACAGCCAGCATAGCTTCCTGGCGGGAGAAAAGCGCCGACAGTTCCTGCTTGAACTGTTGGCATTCTGCACGCTCACACTGATTCATCTGTCCAAAATCTCCCTCACCTTCCTGAGAAATTCTTTTGACTGAAACGGCTTATGGATGAAGTCAAAGCTCATCTCCATCAAATCCTTGGTCTTGATAACATCCATTGTATATCCGCTCGCAAACAAGATTTTCATCCCGGGACGGATCTTTCTTATCGCCTCACTGACCTCTTTGCCGTTTTTCTTCGGCATAATCATATCAAGCAGGACGATATCAATCCGTAAGTTGTTTTCCTTAAATTTTTCAAGCGCCTCCTCACCGTCCTCTGCCGTGATTACCCGGTAGCCGAAGGACTCCAGCGTTATTCGTATGAATTTTCTAAGCGCCGGGTCGTCCTCAGCCACCAGGATAGTCTCATTCCCTCTCGCAACGAAACCAGCAGCCTTCTCTTTTTTCTGGAGGAAAATCGACTCCACACAGAGCGGCAGGAGTATTTTGAACACCGTTCCCTGTCCTGGTTCGCTGTAGACAGTGATATATCCGTCATGCTGTTTAATAATGCCGTAGGAAATTGCCAGGCCAAGGCCAGTCCCATCGCCAAGCCCTTTAGTGGTGAAAAAAGGCTCGAATATCTTCTTCTGCAACCCCGCATCAATCCCGTGCCCTGTATCGGCAACCGTGATAAACGCATAGGTCCCGGGCTTGCCATAGCCATAGACCGCAGCAGAGTCATCAACGATTTCGATAAGGTCCGTGGTTATGGTCAACCGTCCACCGTCCGGCATGGCGTCCCTGGCATTAGCGGCAAGGTTTATCAGCACCTGTTCTATCTGCCCGGCATCAGCCGACACTATCAGGGGCTGCTCCGAGAGTTCCAGTGTGAAATCAGTACTCTCCCTGACGAGCTGTTTAAGCATTTTCTGCAGATCTCGGAGAAGATCATTGAGATTAATTGGTTGTACTGCAACAACCTGTTTTCTGCTGAAGACAAGCAGCCTTTTCGTGAGCTCCACGGCCCTTTTAGCGGCAGTGATCACCTCCTGCATATCTTCCCTTATAGAACTCCCGACCTCCAGACCATCCATGACCATTTCGCCGTATCCCGCGATTACATTCAGGATATTATTGAAATCGTGAGCAATCCCCCCCGCCAAGGTTCCTACCGCCTCCATCTTCTGAGAATGGCGGAGTTGAGCCTCAAGACTTTTTTGTTCGGTGAGATCCCTTACCACCTCCACCCCGGCTACGATATTCCCCTCAATATCCCGTAAAGGTGATGCAGTGATCTCGACATCCATCAGCCCCTTGGTGGTGGTGACTGTCCGCTCGACTTGATGAATCCCACCGTCCTGGAAAACCAGTGTGACAGGGCACCCCGGACAGACAGAGTCCCGTTGCTCAAAAGCAGCAAAGCACTTCTCGCCGATATGATCGCCCATCATCTCCAGCTGAAATTTATTCTGGAAGAGAATGCTGAAATCGCGGCCCACGGTGTTGAGTCCCTGTCCCATTGCGGCAATGACGGCCTCCGACATGGATTTTTCGTTGTGGGCGGCAATCAGCGCCGTCTGCAGAGCCAGCTCCGCCTGCTTCCGTTCGGTGATATTGTCGAACACGGCAATAAAGTGGTCTTTTTCATGACTATAGGCGGAGATACTTCGCCACCTGCCCATGGACTCGGTATAGCTCTCAAACCGCTCCGGCATACCGGTCGAAATAACCTTGCCGTACACATCCAGCAACTCCGGGTTCAGCGCATGAACATTGGGGAGTATCTCGCTGATCTTTTTCCCTGTGACATCCTGCAGACCTGTCAGACGTTCAAAGGCCTTATTAACCTGGAGATAGACAAAGTCATAGGGTTTTCCCTCCTGATAGAGCATTTTGCAATAGGCAACCCCTTCGAGCATGTTGTCGAATAAATTGCGATATCGCTCTTCGCTCCGACACAGCGCTGATTCCGTCTCCGCCTGGGCGGCATGCAGTCTGAGAGCGGCTATGCCGTATGACAGATCCGCGGCCAGATCACTGAGCAGCTGCACCTCGTCTTCGGAAAACGGGTTCTGGTGTCTGGAATAAATGTTGAGAGAACCGAAGACCTCCCCCTTCTCCAGAAGAGGGAGGCCGATCACCGCGGCAAATCCGCGTTTGAGTGCCTCCTCCTGCCAGGGAGCAAATGCCGGAATGTCTCTGATGGATTGAAAGATCGACGGTTTGCCCGTTCTGATGGCCGTGCCGACAGGCCCCCGGCCGCGTTCCGAATCCGCCCAGGTGATCCCGGCAATATCGAGATAGCCCTCGTTGCAACCTGCATGGGCCACCGGGCACACGATTTTACCCTCATCCTGCTCTGCCATTCCGATCCAGACCAGGGCATGGCCGCAGTCTTCAACGATGATCCGGCAGGCCTCATTGAGATACCCTGCCTCATCATCGGCCTGGAGCAGAGCCCTGCTGCTATGGCTGCGTGCCAGCAATGTCCGGTTCAGCCTCCGGATATC
>Ga0055450_10000307_pt1 | contig 10153 bp, 11 predicted proteins | sample China_Galinas_PW_5_FD_57740 | JGI IMG/M metagenome (GOLD analysis project Ga0055450, IMG submission 57740) | Wetland microbial communities from San Francisco Bay, California, USA, that impact long-term carbon sequestration - China_Galinas_PWC_D1 | ecosystem: Environmental > Aquatic > Marine >... | reverse complement strand
GTGTTTGATAGGTAACCCCGATCGAGAACACCACGCGGCGCCGTTCCATTCGCCCGAAGTTGCGAATCCGGCTGCCCAGCAAGTCGGCGTTGGAAAACACGAGCTGCTCTCCCGAGATGCTCCGAATCCGGGTGGTCTTGATGCCAATGTGCTCCACCGATCCCGCCAGGTCGCCGATGACGATGAAATCGCCCAGCACGAACGGCTGGTCCAGGACGATCGAGAGCGAAGCGAAGAGGTCGCCGAGGATGTTCTGCACAGCGAGCGCTATCGCCACGCCACCGATGCCAAGACCCGCCACCAGGGCGGTCACGTCTACCCCTAGGTTGTCGAGAATCAGCAGCAGCACCGTGGCCCAGAGCAGGACCCGGCCGAGGAAGCTCAGAGCGCTCATCGTCATCCGTTGGCCGCCGTCCTCCTCACCTTTGCGGTAGTTCTCGAGCCAGATCGTGAGCGCAGTGCTGATCCAAACCCCTGCCTGGACGATCGCAGTCGCGATCGTCACCTTCCAGAGAATGTCCCGCACCTCTGCCGGCAGCTTCACCGAGAGCGTGCCGATGAACGACGAAACCACCAATAGAAACAAGAGCTTGGTCTTGCGGAGCGCGCCGACGACTACGTCGTCGACGATGGTGTTCGTCTTGAGGGTGAACCGCGCGATCCGCGCGATCAAGACCTGCTCCACCAAGCGGAGTACGAGCAGGGTTCCGATGCCGATCCCTAGCGCGATCAGCCAGGTTCGGATCTCATTGCCGTAGAGCGTATCGCTGAGGTCGAGCATCTCAGGTTCTTGCGATGCATTCGCGAACGAAGCAAGTCTCTAAATGGTCGTTGACCAGGCCCGTCGCTTGCATGAACGCATAGGCGGTGGTCGGACCGACGAAAGACCAGCCACGGCGCTTGAGGTCCTTGCTCAGCGCTGTCGAACTGGGCGTCTTCGAAAGCTTCCTCAGCGCAGCCTGGGTCATCCGTCGGGGGCGCTCCCCGTTTGACGGCACGTATTCCCAGAAGTACGCGGCAAGCGAGCCGAACTCCTCCTCGAGCTCGACGGCCCGTTTGGCGTTGTTGATGGTGGATTCGATCTTGCCCCGGTGCCGGACGATGCTCGCATCCTCGAGAAGACGCGCGACGCTCCGCCTGTTGAAGCGCGCTACGCGGTGATAGTCGAAGTCCGAAAAGGCCCGCCGGAATGCGTCGCGCTTTCGAAGGATCGTGAGCCAGCTGAGCCCGGACTGAAAGCCCTCCAGGCAGATCTTCTCGAACAGGCGTTGGTCGTCGTGGACCGGCCATCCCCATTCTTCGTCGTGATACGCTGCGTAGTCTGGGGTGCTCGCGCCCCACCAGCATCGCGCCAGCCCATCCTCGCCCCGAACGAGCCCTTTCGGCAGTTGAGACATCGGCGCCAAACCTACCATGCCAGCGGCGAGGTTCGAGCGGTTCGGGGACTCAGTCCCCGATGGCGATGGCGCCCTCCGGGCAGGCATCGACCGCGTCTTGAAGGGCTTCGCGGAGCTCCTCGGGTGGGTTCTCATCCAAGATCACGAGGCTCCCATCGGGGGCGAACGAAAAGAGCTCGGGCGCCGCCCCGCGGCATTGGGCGTGAAGTTGGCATTTGCTTCGGTCGAACAGAATCTTCATTTTTCACACCTTCTCGGTCTCGGGCCCCGAGGCATCATCTCGTCATCTCGTCATCTCGTCATCTCGGTTCGAGCACCGCAGGGAACTTCTTGAGGCCCCGCGTGAACGACGAGGACACGTATTCGACCTTCTTGCCCTCGGGGATCCGAATGCGCTTCACACGCTGCGTCATCTCCTCGAGTGAGAGGCGCACCTCGAGGCGCGCCAGAGAAGCGCCAAGGCAGAAGTGCGGTCCAAGCCCGAAGGACAGGTGCTTCGCTTCCTTTGAAAAATCCCGGAAGATGTTGAATCGATGCGGGTCCTCGAATTTACGAGGGTCGCGATTCGCAGCCGGGTAGGTGAGCCCGACCTGCTGGCCTTCCTTGATGACTTTCCCGTGAAGCTCGTAGTCTCGGGTTGCAGTCCGGTACATGTTCACGAACGGGCACACCCAGCGGATGATCTCTTCGACCGCGTTGGGGATCAGTGAAGGATCTTCGGAGAGGGCGTCGTACTGCTTTGGGTCCTCGGAAAGCTGCTGAAGGCCCCCGGCGATTGCATTGCGCGTGGTTTCGGCTCCGCCCACGTTGAGCAACACATGCTCGAACAGGAGCTGCGACTCGTCGAGCTTCTCGCCGTTGATCTCGGCGTTGATCCAGATCGTGAGCAGATCGGCCCCTGTACAGCCCGACGCGATGCGATCCTGATACATCTCTTCGTGATGCATGCAGAAGTTCTCGAATGCGTCGTTCACCTCATCGGTGACGTAGTCGGGACCGCAGCCTCCAGCAGTGATCGCGTTGATCCAGCTCATCACCGCCGCGCGCTTCTCTTCGGGGATGTCCAGCATGTCGGCGATCAGACGGGCGGGGAGCGCCCCAGCGAGGTCCTCCACGATGTCGACTTCGTCCTTGGTGAGCATCTTGTCGACGAGGTCCACGCAGATCTCTCTCGCGCGATCCTCCATCTTCCGCATCTGGCGCGGCGTGAAGCCCGAAGCCACGAGCGCTCTCTGCTTCGTGTGCTGCTCGCCGTCTTGGTAGATCATGCCGGGATCCGGCGGAATGTTTGGCCGCACGCCCTCGCTGTTGATGAACGTCTCCGTGTCGCGTTCGATCGCGACGATGTCGTCGTAGCGAAAGACCTCCCAAACGTCGTTCTTCGCGTCGAAGTAGATCGGTTCGTGCTCGAGGAAGTAGTCGTACATTTCGTACGGGTTGTCGTGCGTTGCGGGGGCGCAGAAATCGACGTTGCTAAACTTCGCTGGGCACTTGTTTTCCAAAGGATCCTCCATATATCCATCAGCCGGGATATAACTTTACTACAAGTAAACTAACCGTAGTTTAGAACAAGTTCTACTCGGGTCAAGCGCAATGCAGCCCAGTGACCGAATGATGACCGAACGACTGCACGAAGAGAGCGCGCCGGAGCTTTGCCATTTCTGAGGTGCTGCCGCTTCAGAGCGGCTTGCGCGCCATGATCGACCAGGTGCTCGAGGGCATGAAGACGCCGCCTTCGCGCAGGTAGGGTTGCATCAGCGCGTGAAGCTCGCGTCGGATCTCTGGAAGCTTGCGCTGGCCTTCCTCGCCCGCCTCCCGAACGATCTCACCCGAGGGTCCGACGAGGATCTGGTAATCGATCGCTTCATCGATGTCGCGGCCGATGCAAATGTCGGCGTCGATACGTCTGAACACCTCGACTTCCGAAAAACCGGCTGCCTCGAGCATGGCCCGATCGGTGTCTTCACTAGCCATCGAGAACGGGCCCGGTCCGCAGGTCGATGCGGCATCACCGGGCGGCGGCAGATACCGAAGCACGACCTCCTTCGCGGCACCCCAGGCCGGATTGTCCGCGAGCGAGCGCCAGACGATCAGACACACCTTGCCGCCCGGTTTGAGCGCACGATTCGCGTTTCGAAGCGCCCGCACTGCGCTCTGGAAGAACATGACACCGAAGCGGGAATAGACGACGTCGAAATACCCCTCGGGAAGATCGCAAATCTGCGCATCGGCGATCGCGTAGCGCACGTGCTTCGCACCGGCTGCATCGCGCTCCTGATTCGCAATGTCGACGAATGCGTCGGTGCAGTCGATTCCGACGACCTCTCCGTCGGGTCCGACCATCTCTCCGATCTCGAGAGCGGTCTCGCCAAAGCCGCAGCCGATGTCGAGAACTTTGTCGCCTTTTCTGATGCCATAGTCCGAGTAAGCGATGTCGCTATGAATCTTGCCGTTCCCTGAAAGCAGATGCCGAAACCGAATCCACTTTGGCGTCAGGATCTCGTTCCAGCATTCGACGAATCCCAAATTGTCGTTCGCGATCTCGGTCATGTTCGTCATCCGGCCCGATTGTGCACTTCCGGGGACTCGATCTCAACGATCTTCATCCGGATTTAGCAATCGGGGCGAAGTTGGTCAGAATCTCGTTGCGTCGCAAAAACCATGGCATGAACGGGGGATTGTACCTTGCCCAGAGAGGTTCACCGACCGATTCGTAGCCGTTGCGGCGAAGCGTCTCCCGAAGTTTCGTCAGGTAGACCTCATATCGTTCTTTGGTCCATCGCCCGGAGTAGCGAATCGCAGCCAGGCGACGCGCCGGTATCTCGCGGATTTCGATGCGTGGGTCATTCGGAGTCGGCAAGGTCGAAAGCGAGAGCTCTGACGGCATCATGAATCGAATCACAAACTCACCGCCAACGCGCTCCTGCGTAACTGGCGCAGTCATCGCGATTTTGCTCCCCTCGGCTCCCTCTTGACTGACTGGCGAGGTCATCGCGATTCTCTGCTTGCCCTGATTGTTGCCGAAAATGTATGCAGCCAAGATCCGAAACCCTTGGTTTCCCGCGGTCTCCAGGGTTCCCTGCACACGAGTTTCGGCGACGAGGTAGGGTTCGTATTCTCGCACTTCGATCCCATCCATGCGGTCGACGAGCTCGTATCTCGGACTTTCATACGCCATTTCGCCACCTCGTAAAATTGCGATGAACGCTGCCACTCCGCCGAGGAGAACCAGAGTCGCGATGAGCTTCATCCAGATCCGCTTCGGCACGGGGTCCTTATACGCCTCGAGCATTGCCTAGCTCAGTCAGCCTGCGCCTCGCTCGTCCCGTCCGTGCTGAGAAAGACTTCGTGGATCGTGAGCTCGTTGGGGCCCCGAAACATTTCTCTTGGAGGTCGGTTTCGGTGCGCTTCCGCGAACGAGGGGCTCGTGGTCCACGCGACGAAATCGTCGAACGATTCCCACCAGGTCTTGACCTCGTAGTACCCTGTTCCCACCGGGCCCGGGGTCCATTCGCCGGTTTGATGGTCTAACTTCATTGGTCGCGGTCGGTGAACTTCGTTTCGGACGAAGCCCTTTGCCTGGTCTACGAGGTGAACGCGCTTGCGGAAACGGTCTTCGAAATCGATTTCGTAGCCCTCGGCTACCGGGATACGGTTTGTCACGACGATCATGGGCCAATCATACTCCGCTTCCGCTTTGGTGCAGCCGGCGCTAGGGGTACGAGACATGGACCTCGAAAAACCTCGTGTCGTGATCGTAGGCGGTGGCTTCGCCGGAGTTGCCGCCGCTCGAGCCCTTCGGCGCGCGAAGGCCAATGTCGTCCTCATCGACAAGCACAATCACCACCTCTTTCAGCCCCTTCTGTATCAGGTTGCCACCGCTGCTCTGCATCCCGGCACCATCGCGGCGCCCATTCGGAGCCTCGTCAGCAGCCAGCCAAACTGTCGCGTATTGATGAAAGAGGTCGAGGATATCGACGTCGAGTCCAGGACCCTCACGCTTGGCGGCGAGCCCTACACGTACGACTACCTGTTGCTCGCGACGGGCTACGCGACGAACTACTTCGGCAATGATCAGTGGAAGGCGGTGGCTCCCGGTCTGAAGACGATCGACGAGGCCACGAACGTTCGCGCCCGCTTCTTATTGGCGTTCGAGCAAGCCGAGTTCGAGCTCGACAAGGCTGCACAGAGGGCAGCGCTCACTTTCGCCATCGTCGGCGCGGGGCCTACAGGCGTCGAAATGGCAGGCGCGCTCGCGGGCATTGCAGACTCCGTGCGCAAGGACTTTCGCTCGATCGACACCCGAACCGCGCGCATCATTTTGATCGATTTCGCGGACCGGGTACTGACTTCGTTCCACCCGGAGCTCTCGGAGCGCGCCAAACGGGATCTCGAGTCTCTCGGCGTCGAGATTTTGCTGGAGACGCGAGTCACCGACGTCGACGAACGAGGCCTCACTGCGGAAACCCGAGACGGCGCAGTTCGGATCGACGCCAACAACGTGATTTGGGCCGCTGGCGTCAAAGGCTGCCCACTGGCAAAGGCGCTTGGCGCTGAGCTCGACCGGGGAGGGCGTGTGCTCGTGGAAGGGGACATGTCGATACCGGGTCACCCCGAAGTGTTCGTCGCCGGAGACTTGGCACATCTCAGCGATCCCAAGACCGCTCAGCCCGTGCCTGCAGTGGCTCAGGGAGCGATTCAAGGAGGGAAGTTCGTCGGTCAGACGATCGCTGCGGAAGTCAACGCGCTCGACGCCGGCGAACCGCCGCCACCGCGCAAGGCGTTCCAGTATCGAGACAAAGGTTCGATGGCAATCATCGGCCGAAACCGCGCCGTCGCAGAGATCGGCACTCTACGCTTCGGCGGCTATTTCGCGTTCGTGCTCTGGGCGATGATCCACATTCTGTTCTTGATCGATTTCCGAAGAAAGCTGGTGGTCTTCGTAGAGTGGACGTGGCTCTATTTCACCGGGGGCCGTGGTGCGCGGTTGATCACGGGCGACGACCGAATGCCGAAAACGATCCATCCTCCGCCGGATTTCCGCCTCATCGCCCGCGAGTCGCAGCCGCACGAGTAGCTCGTCGAAGTTCGAGGGGACTGTGCTAGGAACCCCCGTGACCGATTGGAAGCTCAAAAAGCACCCGACGTTCCCCGGCGTAGGTGGACCGGTCCTGATCGTCGTGATGGATGGAGTCGGTTGCGGCGCGTCGAATGAGGGCGACGCGGTGTGGCTCGCGCGGACACCGACGCTCGATCGACTCGCCGGTATTTCTCTCACGACGCGGCTCTGCGCTCACGGAACGGCCGTCGGGCTTCCCAGCGACGACGACATGGGCAACAGCGAGGTCGGGCACAACGCGTTTGGAGCAGGCCGCGTCTTCGACCAGGGCGCCAAGCGCGTCCAGATGGCGATCGACAGTGGTGAGATGTTCGAGGGCAAGGAGTGGAAGAAGCTCGTCCGCCGTGTGAACGAGAGTGGCGAACCGATGCATTTCATCGGATTGCTCTCCGACGGCAACGTTCACAGCCACATCGAGCACCTTTTCGCGATGCTGCGGCGATGCAACGAAGAGGGCGTACAGCACGCGCGCGTACACATTCTGCTCGACGGGCGCGACGTTCCGGAAACCAGTGCGCTCGAGTACGTCGACGCGCTCGAAAAGCTCCTGCACGAGCTGAACGAGCAGGGCGGACGCGACTATCGAATCGCGTCGGGCGGCGGCCGAATGTTCATCACGATGGACCGGTACAACGCCGACTGGTCGATGGTCGAGCGTGGCTGGAAGCTCCATGTGCGCGGCGAGGGTCGTGGTTTTCCGAGTGCCGCCGAAGCGGTTCAGACGCTCCGGGACGAAAACCCGGGGATGATCGATCAGGATCTGCTTGGCTTCGTGATCGTCGATGGTGACGGGCAGCCGGTAGGACCGATTCGCGACGGCGCTGCGGTCGTTCTCTTCAATTTTCGTGGCGACCGAGCGCTCGAGCTCACCCGGGCGTTTACCGAGCCGGAGCTGAGCAAGTTCGATCGAGGACCCATTCCCGATGTCGAGTTCGTCGGCATGATGGAGTACGACGGCGACCTCAAGCTGCCAAGGCACTACCTCGTTCAGCCGCCGAAGATCGACCGCACCATGGGCGAGTACCTCGCTCGCAACCAGGTGAGCCAGTTCGCGTGCAGCGAAACGCAGAAGTTCGGCCACGTCACCTATTTTTGGAATGGCAATCGCACCGGAATGTTCGATGAGGTGTACGAGCAGTACGTCGAGGTGCCGAGTGACGTCGTTCCCTTCGAGCAGCGTCCCTGGATGAAGGCCGCAGAGATCACCGATGCGACGATCCAGGCCCTCACGCGCGGCGGCGTGCGCCACGCCCGCATCAACTACGCCAATGGCGACATGGTTGGTCACACCGGCAACCTGGACGCATCGGTCATCGCCGTGGAAGCCGTCGATTTGTGCTTGGGACGAATCATTCCCGTAATCGAGAAGCTCGGGGGCGCGCTCATCGTGACGGCCGATCACGGCAACTGCGACGAGATGTTCGAGGTGGACAAGAAGTCAGGAGCGTTCAAGCGCGACGCTGCCGGACGACTCAGGAGCAAGACCAGCCACACGCTCAACGCCGTACCCTGCTACCTCTACGTGCCCGGCCACGACACTCTGAGGCTCGACGAAAGCATCGCGCGTCCGGCGATCACGAACATCTCCGCCACGACGTTCCAACTCCTCGGGTACGAGCGACCTGAAGGCTACGATCCGTCGCTCCTCGAATGACCACGCCGCCGCTGGGTCAGCGATAGCGAATTCGCAGCTTGATGCCCAGAAAGTCGGCGATCTGCTGTGCGTAGGAGCGAGGAATCAAATCGAGCCGACCCTCCACCACGGCGCGGGCGCGCGCATGGGGCTCTCCCTTGAGCGCAGGGAGAACAATCTGAGTCCAGGCCAGGAGCGTCTTTCCATCGGCTCCCTTGAGGGCGAGTGTGAGCACGGGCTCGAGACGCTTCTGGTAGGCGACCGAAGCTGTACAAAGTGCGGCGAACGTCTTCACGAGGCCGTCTTTGCCGACGTCGTTGGCCGCTTCGAACGAAGTTTTGAGGACCTCGAGTTGTCGCGCGACTCGGGCGGGAGCGATCCGTGCGATGGCCGGAAGGGCTTCGGCCGAGGTCTGGACGACGCGCTTGTTCGACGAGGACACACCCTTCGCGAACTTCGCAACCAGGGATACGACGAGCTCGGGCTTTTCGTTGATCACTTCGCTCAGAACGCGCGCAGACTGAGTCGCCGCCGTTCGCGGACCCTCCATCATTGTTTCGCCGTGCTCCGCGATCTTCGATTGCGGGCTTTCGTCCGCGAGGATCTTTCTTGCAGCGGCCCCAGCGCCTCCCCCGGCGGACTTCTTGGCCGGGGTTGCGGTCACTGCGTCCGTCTCTTCTTCTTTGGTCTTCTTCTTCTTGCTCGTCATTCGGGTCCTTGAAGTGCTTCGACGATCAGCGGCAATGAGGCTTCGTAGCGCCACGAGGTGCCTCGATGTCCGCCCTCGTACTCCTCGTAGCGAACGGGGAGCCCATGCTTGCGAAGCGCCTCGTCGAGCAGCCGCGCTGCGAAGTGTAGCCCGTGCTCATCCCTGTTGCCTGCATCGACGTAAATAAGCGACATCTTTTGCAAAGCAGCCAAGGAAGCGGCCATTTTTCGGAGCGGGTCTTGCTCGAGCCAGCTGGCCCACACCGCCCCGTCGATTTGGCCGGTCGACGGATCGACCGGGATCTGGGCAAACGGAAACGCATCGGGATCGGGCGAGTAGGCGGCTCCTGCGGCCAGCACGAAGATCGCGTCGAACTCCTTCGCGTTCTTTGGCCCGGATACCGGAATTTCCTCGGCAAACGCTCGAAGCCCGCCCGCCAGATCGATTGCGATGGCCGCGCTCGTGAGCATCGGTCGCATGCTCACTTCGAAGGCAGCGTCGCCGGCATGACTTCCGATCACCGAGACCACATCCGGCCGGTCCATGCCCAGGCGAAGTGCGCCAAAGCCTCCAGACGAGCGGCCGATCACGGCCCGCGCCTCGCGATCGGGGATCGTGCGGAACTCGGCATCGACGAAGGCGAACACCTCATCGGCCAAGTAGGTTTGGTAGCGTCCGGTACCTTCAGAGTCGATGAACTGCGAGCCGCCCCACCGGTTGAAGCAGTCGGGCAGGACGAGAAGGGCGGGCTGGCACCGTCCCTCCGCCACGAGCCGGTCAAACAACTCGAGGGTGTTCGGCTTCCAAGGGCTCCAGGCCGCGATCGAGTGATTCGTCGAGCCAAAGCCGGCGAGCAGCATCACCACCGGGAAACGCTTCGATTCATCGTACTGCGGAGGCAAATATACGTAGAGGTCGCGCCTGTACGGATCGCCGAGCGGGTTGTCCCGCAGACACTGGCTTTCGAGAGATGTGCGGACGACGCGGCCCTTCATTAGCCGGCTTCGCATAGCACATCCGCCAAGACGCTGCGGGAAATACAGAGACTTTTGCTACATGCGATCGAGCACGCCGATGCCAATGAGCCCGAGGCCACGCCGGATCTGACGTGCGGTCAGCGCCGTGAGCGCGAGACGGCTTTTTCTGACGGCGGCCTCGGCGTCCAGAACGGGGCACTCCGAGTAGAAGCCGTTGAAGGCCCTAGCCAACTCATAGACGTGCTCGCAGATCAGGTGTGGCTGGCTCGTCGCGCCGGCCTGGTACACCACGTCGGAGAAGCGCAGAAGGTGCTTCCC
>Ga0055450_10000305_pt1 | contig 10191 bp, 9 predicted proteins | sample China_Galinas_PW_5_FD_57740 | JGI IMG/M metagenome (GOLD analysis project Ga0055450, IMG submission 57740) | Wetland microbial communities from San Francisco Bay, California, USA, that impact long-term carbon sequestration - China_Galinas_PWC_D1 | ecosystem: Environmental > Aquatic > Marine >... | reverse complement strand
TCACGGAAAATCCCACTTTATCCGGACACTTCTTAAGGTGATTGCTTATGAATTGCGGCAGAGTCTGGATCTGATTCAGGAATCCAGTATGGCCATTAAGGATATCCAATTGCCAGAAATAGGGGCGGCTAGCTGCCATATGAGGCAAATCAAAGTTAATGTCTGCGCATAAAAGTATAACCCTATCCGACACCAATATGGCTTTACTGGGCGATGTAATTCTGCCCGCTGTGGCTGTTGGCCTGAATCAATCACTTAAAGAAGCTGATCAAAAGATGGTTGTTGAAATTGTGCCACTACCAGAGAATGACCCCATGTCTGAAATAACTTATGAGCACTACTGCCAACTTTGTGAAATGTTGGATCCCAACTTTCACAGCCAGGATGAGCCGAGTCCGTTTGGATAACGGCCCATTGCTGGAAAGTTTAGTTCTTTCAATTAGATTCAGAGGAGGATGAGTATGAGCACTAGGCCAAAGATCGGATTATTTGTGACAGCTTTGCTGGAGGATGATTATAACAAAACTGGTCATATGCGGCCAAAAATGAGTCAAGCCACCGACAGGATTGCTAAAATCCTTTCTCAATTTGGCGAAATCATTAATCCGGGATTTATTGAATACGAACCCGATGCTGATAAAGCGACCCAGGTTTTCAATGCCGCAGAGGTTGATTTGATTATTGCCATTGAATTGGCCTACCAGAAGGGTATTATCCCCATGAGGACGCTCTTAAGGGTCAATGCCCCTATTTTGGTCTGGAATACTCAACAGATCCGCCGTCTGCCAGAAGATGCTGATTTTGACATTATCATGGAGAATTCTGGTATGGCTGGACTTCCCGAGCTGACCAGCGCTTTGATCCGGAGTGGGGTGCCTTTTGAGTTGCTTACCAGCCATATTGAGGACCCGGAAGGGTTGGCTCAGATTGGTCAGTATGCCAGAGCAGCTGGGGCAATCCACCGCCTGGAAAAAATGCGTATTGGTGTGATCGGTCATCCTTTTGAAGGGATGACTGACCTTATGGTGGATTATTTGAGCTTAAGAGATATGATTGGTCCGGTCTGCTGGCCTCTCGAGCCTGAAAAGGTGGCCGTCGCTGCAGCGGGGATGGATGCTAAGCGGGTCACACAATTTATGAAAGACCAAGCAGCATTATATGACACAGATGAAATGCCAGAAGATTTGTTTGATTATTCCAGTCGATTGACCTTGGCTTTGCTCGATGTTGTGCGTGAGTATAAATTTGACGCCCTGGCCACATTCGATCAGATCTGGCTGACAGATCCCCGGGTTGGCATCATTCCCAGTTATGGAACAGGGATACTGTGCTCTGAAGGTATACCTGTGGCTACGGAAGCAGATGTGACCACATTAACTGCGATGATGATCCTGCAGGAACTGGCTGGCGATGTGACTTTCCTGGAAAACTATGTGATCGATTTTGATGAGGATGCCATCATCCTCTCCCATGACGGTCACGGCAACCCGGCTATGGCAGCGGACCCCAAACAGGTCCGGGTCAAGCCCAGCATTTACTACGAAGGCGTGAACGGACGGGGTGCTGGTCTGGAGTTTGCCTATAAACCCGGCGATGTCACCATCTTGTCCTTGATCCCCCTGGGGGATGGTGACTGGCGGCTGATCGTTGGGGAGGGTGAATCCCTGCCGATAACTCCCCGTCCTGTGGCAGCCCCCCAGATGCTCTTCCGTTATAAAAATGGCTCTATTTCAGAATTTTGTGATCGCTGGTTGTGGGCGGGTTCTCCCCACCATATGGCCCTTGCTTATGGTCATCTCGCTGATCAGGTTGAGAAGGTGGGAAACCTGCTTGGAGTGGAAGTCATTTCCATCTAAGATCCTGCTGAGTAGATAGCTGCCTTGCGTAGAGGGCGATCCGCCTCACTGCAGGAGGTAGATAAGCGTAAGGCAGCCTACTTTTACCAGGCAGAGAAATCTGCTGTCGCGTTCCTGAATGTACGTTGAGTGAACGACAATGATCTATATAAATGGGAACCCCGTGAATCTGGACGATCAGGAACGGTTGCTGTCTTGGGCTTCCTATGACCAGATTGTCTGGCTGGCGATGGATTTCATCCACCGCTGCCCGGTTGATCCCAGGACTGGTTTGCCCTGGTACTTGGCTTACTCGTGTTTCTGGACTGACCCGCTCAGACCAGCTGATTGGCCTGATAATCCAGCAGGGAAGTTTGCCATGGCAGCAGAGACCCTTGTCCGTTATTACGCCTACTCTGGAGAGCAGTGGTGTACTGATGTCGTCCGAAAGATGCTGAAACGACTGATCGCTTACCACTCGCCAGTTTCCGCAGATTGGCCGGGAGTGCCTTTTGCCTCGGCCGAACCGGGTTTTGGAAATTACTACGGGGCCAGGGCTGATGGTCATAATGTGACCGAGCCAGACAAAGTTGCCCAGGCAGCTCTGGGGTATCTCCTGTTCTACGAGCACAGCGGTGAGCAGGAATTCCTGGCTCCGGCTCGCCACTGTGCTGATGTGCTGGTAGAAAAGATCAGAGCTGGCGATGAGGATCATTCTCCTTGGCCTTTCCGGGTTGATGTTAGGAATGGAGCAGTTGTGGAAGAATACACCAGTCATATGCTCCCGGCTATCCGCCTCTTCGATGCTTTGATCCAGCTCGGCCAGGACAAGAGTGATAAATATAAGGAAACCAGGGAGATCGCCTGGTCTTGGCTGATGGACTTCCCGGTCCAAAACCAGCGCTGGAAAGGGTATTTTGAGGATATCCGGCTAGATCCAGAGAATGAGAACCGGGACCAATACAGTGCCCTGGAAACCGCCAGATACCTGCTGCAAAACCAAGACCGGACGCCCGACTGGAAAGCAATCTCTAAGGACATCATTGAATGGGTTCGGGAGACTTTTGGGGGCGATCCGTTTTTCAGAGCCGTTCCCATCCATGAGCAGAAATTCTGTTTTCATGTCATGGGAAGTCATACTGCCCGATATGCTTCCGTATGTGCCCTCTACGCTAGCTGTACAGGTGAAATCGAGTACGCTGAGCGGGCATATCGGTCATTTAACTGGAGCACCTATCTCGCAGACGAACAAGGTTGGGTCCGGGTGGGCATCGATGAACCGGACTACCATAACCAGTGCTGGTTCACAGATGGGTATTTTGACTATGTGCCCCATTTCTTGGATGGCATGGCTTACCTCCCTGAAACAGCTCTCACAAGCCAGGATCATCTATTGAGAGGATCATCGGTTGTTCAGGAGATACAGTATCAGCCCCGCCATATCAGCTACCAGACTTACCAGCCTGCAGCAACAGAATGTTTCTGTTTGACATTTCAACCGCTTAGCGTTCGATGCAGCGGAGGTCAGCTGAAGGAAGTTCAAGATCCAGCAGAAACGATTGGCTGGAGTTTTGATCCCGCGAGCCGTTTGTTTAAGGTCTCCCATTCGGCATCCGATGTTGAAATTAATGGCCTATAAAGATCAGGTGCGCCTATGAAATCAGTTCCCTCCCATCACACAAAAAGGAAAGGTCGCTGGCTGGACTGGATCCCGATTTTACCTTTCCTGCTCCTGTGTTTTGCGATCATGATTCTCCCCCTGTTCTTCATGCTCTGGGGCAGTTTCACGAGTGCTGACGGTCAGTTCACTCTACAACATTACGCGGAGATGCAGGCTTCTATCTATGCCAAATCGTTTAAGAACAGCATACTGCTTTCAGGAGTCACCGCGATCATTGGGGTCGCCTTTGGAAGTGTAGTGGGGTATTTTATCTGCCAGCTGAAAAGCAAACGGGCGCAAGAACTGGTCACTGCACTTTGCGATGTGACATCCAACTTTTCGGGCGCTCCATTGGCTTTTGCGTTCATTGTTGTCTTGGGCAGCAATGGCGTCCTGACTCTGGCGCTGCAGAAGTACTTGGGGTGGGGTATATATCCTGAGTTCAGCATTTACTCCTTTTCGGGGCTGATTCTTTCCTATTCCTACTTCCAGTTACCATTGATGGTCTTGCTGATCATCCCGGCTATTGCGGGTTTAAGGCGTGAGTGGAAAGAAGCTGCCTTTGGCCTGGGTGCCTCTAATTTTCAATATTGGCGGCATGTTGGCATACCGATCCTTTCGCCTGCGATAACTGCCGGGCTGCTGCTGTTATTCGCTAATGCCTTTGGGGCTTATGCGACCGCCTATACTCTGACCGAATTCCGCTATCCTCTGGTCACACTGCAAATAGGTTTTTTGATGAAAGGTGAGGTTTTCCGCGATCCTGGGGCTGGAGATGCCATGGGAATCCTGGCGTTGCTGTTGATGAGCATTTCAATCCTGCTCTATCAGTTTGTATCAAAGCGGGGTATCAAATGGCAAAGATGAAAAAGAGGACGTTTGGACCAGGTATATTCATCGGGGGATTCCTGCTGTATATGCTGATCCCGATTGTTGCTACATATATGTTCTCTGTTGCTACCCGGTGGGACAGGACCATCTTGCCGGAAGGTTTAACCTTCGAGTGGTATAAAACGGCCTTTGCGGACAGATGGTTCCTGATCGTGTTCAAACATTCGCTGGTGATTTCCTTAAGCACCGTGATTGCCTCTATGGTGATCATCGTTCCAACTGCCTATTGGGTGCATTTGCGTGTCCCTGAAGCCCGCCCGATCCTGGATTTTATCAGCACCCTGCCTTTTGCGATCCCCGGAGTGGTCCTAGCCTTGGGCTTGATCAGGCTTTATGCCCGCCCTCCCTGGATGCTTGCCAGAACACCGGCGATGCTGGTAGCCGCTTATGTGATCTTCACTATGCCATTCATGTATCGTCCCGTGGTAAACAGTTTGAAGGCCGTCAATATCAAAGTCCTGACCGAAGCTGCGCAGAGCCTGGGATCATCATGGATCCGCACCTTGGGCCAGGTCATTCTGCCGAATATCATGCCTGGAATTATCAGCGGCGGCTTATTGGTGTTCGCGACCATATTTGGAGAATTTACAATTGCCACATTCCTGGTCGGTGCTAGGTTTAAAACATTTCCGATGCAGCTGGTCTACTACACCAGGCGGGATGGCAGAATTGCTTCTGCCTATTCTGTGATCAGCTTTTCCATTGCCTGGGTCAGTTCCCTGGTTATCCTGTGGATTGCTACCAGTTGGGCGAAGCGCTCTAGCTCAGGAGGCAGTGTGGTTGGAAAGGATATCAGTTCTAGATGATGGGAGATGGTCGATGAGCTATCTTGATCTAATTCACCTCAGGAAGGCGTTTGATGAGACAGTGGCTGTCAAGGATTTTAATCTTCAGGTAGAAAAAGGTGAATTTGTCTCACTTCTGGGGCCTTCTGGTTGCGGAAAGACAACAACATTGCGGATGATCGCCGGATTCGAGATCCCGGATAATGGCAGCATTGTCCTGTCGGGAGAAGAGATCACATCCATCCCTTCCAATCAGAGAGGTATGGGAATGGTCTTTCAATCTTATGCGCTTTTTCCAAATATGACAGCCTGGAGCAATATCGCCTTTGGTTTACGAGTCCATCGCGTCTCAACCGCAGAAATAAAACGGAGAGTAAATGAACTCCTGGATCTTGTTGGTCTCTCAGACGACGGCCATAAGTTTGCAAGCGAATTAAGTGGAGGACAGCAGCAGAGGGTGGCTTTAGCACGGGCCTTAGCAATTGAACCCCGGGTGCTCTTGTTGGATGAGCCTCTCAGTGCCTTGGACGCGGTCGTCAGGGTAGCCCTCCGTAATGAGATCAGGCGCATCCAATCTGCTCTGGGCATCACAACAATATATGTGACTCACGATCAGGAAGAAGCCCTTTCGATCTCTGATCGGGTGGTTGTCATGCGCCAGGCTGAGATAGAACAAGAAGGAACTCCGGAAGAGATCTATATCCAGCCACAAACTCCTTTTGTGGCTACCTTTGTCGGCACTATCAACCAGTTTGAAGGAATCCTGAAAGACAGCGAACGGGGCCTGGTTTCATGCTGCGGCGGGGAGTTAGAGCTCTCTATTACCCCTGATGCTGCAGCAGGTTTATCTAAGGGGGAAGCCTTGACCGTCTTTGTTCGTCCGGAGGAAGTCCTGGTCGGTGATGCTGGTTCTCAGGACAACTCTTTTCAGGCGGTGCTTCGTTCGGTCACCTTGCTGGGACCGGTAACACGGCTGAATCTGGAACTCCAGGGACAAACGGTTTATGCTGATATCAGGACGATCGACCGGCACAGGTATGTCCTGGACAAATCTGTCCAGATGTCATTCCGGAGGGATTCCTGCAGATGTATGAGAGAGGGAGAAGCACTAAACGAGAACAGTGCTCACCATTAATGAAAGGAGGTGAAAGGAGCAAGGAATTAAATCCGATTTTTTCGCGCCACTTGTATGGTTAGGGCAACCCATTATGAAATATTCCCTTGGAGGATATAAATATGAAAAAAAGAATCCTGTTGAGTTTGTTGCTCATCGCTGCGGTAGTGATCTCGATCTCTGCCTGCCAACCAAAGACTGCCCCGGTTGAGCAAGCTCCCGTGGATGAGGCTGCCCCGGTTGAAGAAGCTGCTCCAGCCGAGGAAGAGGCCGCTCCAGCAGAGGAAGAGACTGTCGATCCCATGACAGCTCTTTATGATGCTGCCCTGGCCGAAGGTGAAATCGTCAGCTATGGTCTGCCGGATGATTGGGTGAACTACGGCGGTATGTGGGCGCTTTGGGATAGCAAGTACGGCATCCCGCATCTGGACACGGATATGGGCAGCGGCGAGATCATTGCCGCCCTGCAAGCTGAAGCTGGCGCCGGTGTGGCCGATATCACTGACCTTGGTGTCAACTTCGCTGCCCAGGTTGTCGCAGATGGGCTTTCACAGCCTTACAAGCACGCCTATTGGGATGAGATTCCGGATTACGCTAAGGACCCCGATGGCTACTGGTCTGCAGCGTACTGGGGAGCCATTGGATTTTGCGTCAATACAGATCTGATCGAAAACGTACCAACAAGCTGGGCTGACCTACTGGACGAACAGTACGTAGGCAAAGTCTCCATGAAGGATCCCCGCCAGTCCGGTACGGCCAACTCCGTGGTTCTTGGAGCTGTATTTGGCAATGGTGGCGATGAAACTAATGTCCAGCCAGGTCTGGATTACTTTACCCAAATGATCCAAATGGGTATTTTGAATGACGTATCCCCTGGTACATCTCAGATCCAGGCTGGCGAAGCGCCAATTGCCCTGTTTTGGGATTTCGACTGCCTGAGCAAGGCTGAGGAGCTGGGAATGCCGCTCCAGCTGGTGATTCCTTCTGATGGAACGGTCGCCGGTCTTTATACTCAGTTCGTGGCGGCTTCTGCGCCGCATCCCAACGCCGCAAAGCTGATGCTGGAGTTGGAATTCTCGGATGAAGGCCAGTTGGTTTACGCCCAGGGATTCACTCATCCTATCAGGGATATCGAACTGCCTGCCGACCTTGCTGCTAAATTCCCACCCGCGTCGGCTTATGAGAATGTCTACTTCCCCAAGGACTTCTCGATGCTGACTTCTGCAGCAGGGAATATCGCTTCAGGATGGGAGAATATCGCTCAATAGTCGTTTGGTTAATTTAGATATGCCCGCATGGTACGGAATGGTTTTGTAACTTTCCGTACCATGCGGAGCAAGAGCCAGCAAATCGGTTTCATTCAGACTGGAGTGTAATGACTTTTCCTGTGATATATTAAAGTGCCCCGCTGCCTTTACACCCGAGGGGAAGATTGATCGATTGAGGGAAATGGGGTCATAACGACGTGGTCTTACGAAACCCAGTGGTAAAATCGGGAAAATTGCGGACACATTTATGACCGAACAATTAAGTGCCAGAAAAAGACGAGAGGTGATAGCTCGCCTCATCCGGGATCAGGCCTATGTGAAAGTAGCTGATCTGATGAGAGAATTTGAGCTGACGGATACATCCATCCGCAGGGACTTGTCTATTTTGGAGAAGAAGGGCATCCTGCGGAGAGTTCATGGTGGGGCAGTATCCACTACGGAAGGGCTGCAAACCATCGCCCTTGAAGAGCGAATATTGCATAATGGCGCGGATAAGAAGATGATCGGCGCTGCCGCCGCTGCTTTGATCAATTCGCATGACGTGATCATTTTTGACTCGGGCACAACGGTATTACAGGCAGCCAAGAAAATCCCTGCTTCCCTGCAGAAGATGGGAACGCTCAGGATCATTACCAATAATACGCTGCTTCTGGATGAAGTTGGATTATGGGCTACTCCGAATCTTCTGCTCCTGGGAGGGATCTATTTACCAGAGCACCGTGCAACAGTGGGCCCTGAGGTGTTAGAGTTTTTACAACAAATTTCCGCCCAGAAGGTTTTTCTCGGTTGTGATGGGCTGTCATTGAATTCAGGTATTACTACTGCTCATCCGCTTATCGCCGCAGTCGGTAAGGCTATGGCTTCCCGGGCCGACCAGGTGGTAGTGCTGGCTGACCACAGTAAATTAGGAAAAGCTGGTTTTGTCTCCATTATGCCAGTCGAGAAAATCGATGTGCTGATCACAGATTCTTCTGCTCCGGAGGATGATTTATCCAAACTGCGGGACAGGGGCGTTCAGGTTATCGTTGCTGAAGATGATCAGTGATTTTTCAAGATGTTCCCGAATTGTGACACTTCTGTTTGTTCCTGGATTCTTACATACGGCTAATTGCTTATCCTGCTTGTTGTAAAATTTGTTTCGTCTACAGGGAGCTTTTCCGCCTTTTAATTGGTATCCTGCTTGTCTGATCCGGCCATCTCCCATTTTTGAATAATTCAATTGCCTGCCGGCTTTCCCTATCCCGAGTGGCAATGCTGCAAATTCGCTATGAAAATAATAGTAAATTGAAATACTATGGTATTGACAATACTGTGTATAACATTGTATAATGCATTATATGATGATGGAAGACGCATTATTTGAACAGTATCAGAAGCTGACCCAGGAGCTCCGGCGGGGTATCCTGGTCCTGGCCGCACTCAGCCAACTGAAGGAGGAAAAATACGGGTATGCTTTGATCAGCAGCCTGGCTGAGAAAGGACTGGACATTGAACAGGGAACCCTCTACCCGCTGCTGCGCAGGTTGGAGGAACAGGGTCTGCTGGAAAGTGAGTGGAATGTGGAGGGCTCTCGACCCCGCCGCTACTACCAGCTCAGCGAAGGCGGTAAGACCATCCTCACAGACCTGACTGGTGATTGGCGCCAGCTCACAGAAGTTATGGAAATATTGCTGGCTGGTTGAGCCAGCGGAGGATATAAAAATGAGTTTGATTGATCGTTATATTCATGAAGTCGGGCGGTATCTACCGCGCAAAAAAAGAGGGGATATCCAGGCGGAGCTGCGATCCTCGGTAGTTGATACCCTGGAGGACCGCTATGGGGCAGAACCCGCAAATGAACAGGTTGCGGAGCTTCTGAAAGAGCTCGGCCGCCCCAAAGAGGTGGCTGCTTCTTACCATCCAGAAGGACAATATCTGGTTGGCCCGGTCCTTTACCCGCTGTTCCGGATGGTTTCCTTGATCGTGGTGGTAGCTGTCCTTGGTGCCCAATTGCTTGCCTGGACGATTGGCATATTTGTGGCTGGGGAGAGTTTTTCCATCCTGGAAATCATCTCTTCTCTGGTGAACAGCGTACCAACCTCCCTGGGCTGGTTGTTGATCACTTTTATGATCCTGCAGTATTTTGATGCAAAACCCAAATTTGAGGAAGAACCTTGGGATCCCTCCAGCTTGCCGGAAATCAATCCTGATGAAGACCTCAAACGCGGGGAAATAATTGTCGGCATGGTTTTTGGTGTCTTATTGCTTGTGCTGGTGACATTTTTCCCGCAGTGGATCGGTTTTATCACCGCTCCGGGTGGCAGGTTTTTCCCCAATCCGGTAATCCTGGATTATCGCGTCTGGATCGCGATTGGCCTGGGCGCTAGTTTCCTGCTAAATGTCTATCTTTTATGGAGAGGACGCCTTGATTGGCCCGGGCGGATCGCCAGGATTGTGCTGAACATCTACACTATTGCTGTGCTGGGTTTGCTTGTCCGGGGTCACAATTTCTGGCTGGCTGACCGCTCCTCATCAGACTTGATGGCAGGTTTGGATGCCATTGAGAACCTCAATTGGCAGTTGGTCGGGATGCATGCCTACCGCTGGGGTTTCGTGGTAGCTCTCATCGTTTCAGCGATCGAGTTCCTGGTAACCCTTT
>Ga0055450_10000304_pt1 | contig 10208 bp, 7 predicted proteins | sample China_Galinas_PW_5_FD_57740 | JGI IMG/M metagenome (GOLD analysis project Ga0055450, IMG submission 57740) | Wetland microbial communities from San Francisco Bay, California, USA, that impact long-term carbon sequestration - China_Galinas_PWC_D1 | ecosystem: Environmental > Aquatic > Marine >... | reverse complement strand
CCATATCCAAAAGGAAACTCCTCAAAATACTTCCTCTCTGCCATACAGCGCCTGCATCAACTAAATTAATATCATATGTAGACTTAGCCAAAACTCCAAAACCTTCCCCCAGCGCCTGCATCATTCCATACTCAATTCCGTTATGCACCATCTTTACAAAATGCCCCGCTCCGCCTTCTCCAAAATAATTGTAAACTCCTTCAGGCTTGACCATGCTCTCAAAAATTGGCGTAACATAATCATACCCATCCTTATTTCCTCCTGCCATAATACAGTAACCCAGCTCTGCTCCCCAAACACCTCCGGAAACTCCGACTCCCAAATATCTAATCCCTTTCTCCTTCAATTCATCATACCTTTTTTGAGTATCTTTATAATTCGAATTTCCGCCGTCAATAATTACATCTCCTCGTTCAGTAAAATTCAAAACAGAAGACATCACTTGCTCAGTAGCTTCACCAGCAGGCACCATTATCCAAATTACTCTCGGTTTTATAAGCATCTCATTTACGCCTTCAACTGTCGATGAAAACTTAAGCTTCTGACTAATTATATATTGAGATTTTTCTATCTTTAATTTATCTAATACCTCTTTTGATCTATTCCAGACAATTACCTCATGACCATCAGCCAAAAGTTTCTCCAAAAGCCCTCTCCCCATTTTCCCCATTCCGAGTATCGCTATCTGCATAAAAACCATTATCCCCCATCTATCCCAATTTTGCAATTATTATTTTAAATCACTCTATCCACTTCCTCCCATCCCTCTCTATCAAATCACTCGCCTCATCTGGCCCCCAACTTCCTTTATTATAAGTGGCTATTTCAAAACCTTCCTTTTTGTTCTCCCTATTCCACAAATTCATAACATGAGTAATAAACTTCCATGAACTATCAAGCTCATCTGAACGATTAAAAAGCATCTGATCTCCCATAAAAATATCGTTCAGCAAAGTCTCATATGCAGAATCCATATGATCACCAAACTGATCTTTATATGAAAATTTCATCTCCGCCGTCATCAACGCCAACTTATGTAACCTTTCTCCATGCGGCCCCACACTATCAGTCGGTGCATCTACAAATTCATACTCAGGTGTCTTTGCCACAATCCTCATCCTAATACCCTCATCAGGCTGAACTCTTATCGTTAATACATTTCCAACCTCAGGACAACCAAATTCCTTAAAAAGCATATGACATGTCTGAATAAAAACAAGCTTTATTTCGACCACGCTTCTCGGCATCATCTTCCCCGTTCTTATATAAAATGGTACACCGGCAAATCTATCAGTATCAACAAAAAGCTTCATCGCGGCAAAAGTCTCTGTCACTGATCCCTCCCCAACTCCCGGCTCACTCCTGTACCCCTCATATTGCCCTCTGACGAAATCCTCCGCCCCATCAAGTTTCAATTTAGCAATCGCCTCAGCCCTTGCATCCCTTACTGCCTCATGAGAAAAACTCCTTGGCTGCTCCATCGCCACGGTAGCAAGAAGCTGTACTAGATGGTTTTGTGCAACATCCCTCACTATCCCCACATCATCAAAAAAAGTGCCCCTCCCTTCAACACCCTTCTCCTCAGCAAATGTAATCTGAACATGATCTATATACTTCTTATTCCACACAGGCTCAAAAATTCCATTCGCAAATCTAAAAGCAATCATATTCTGCAATGTCTCTTTCCCTAAATAATGATCCACTCTATAAATCTGCTTCTCCTCAAAAATCTCAGACAATCTCTTATCAAGCTCTCTTGCTGTCTCAATATCTTTCCCAAAAGGTTTCTCAATAGCCAGCCTCGTCCATTTCTCAGACCCCTGTCCACAACCCTCAGACAGCTTTGATTCTTCCAAATTATTCAAGATGCCCATATATTTATCCGGTGGTGTCGCCAGATAAAAAAGCCTAGTCACACACGCCCCAACCTGCTTATCAAACTCATTCAGCCTCTTATTAAGCTCAACATAGCCCTTAATATCATCAAACAATGACTGTTGATAAAAAACTTGGCCCTCAAATTCTCTCCATTCCTTGCTCTCCAACTCCTCCTTACTCATTTTCAACTCTTCTCTCAAATATTCTCTATACTGCTCATCAGACAAAGGTCTTCTGGCAAATCCGACAATATAAAACTTCTCCCCCACCCACTTCTTCTTAAACATAGAATAAAGCGCCGGAAAAAGCTTATGCCTTGCCAAATCACCTGTAGCACCAAAGATAACAACCACAAACGGAGAAACCATAAAGTCTAATCATTATAAACCACTATCCACCCAAAAATCTACCTTAAATTAAAAAAATTTCCTCTTCTCACTCCTTGACTTTTAACAAAATTAGACCTATAATATCAAATATGAGAGATCCAGAAATATCAGGCTACACTCAAACTGAAAACACAAAATCAAGAAAGGCTTTAAAAAGAGCAGGCATATTATCAGCCCTACCTCTTCTTACAGCTTGCGGCCCAATGATAGAACTCTCATTTCCCTCATATACCTCATGCCAAACATTTTCATCTACAGAACTCGCGCCTGACGGAAAATGGGACATCGTTGAAGGACACGGCAATTGCTACAGTCGCACAACCAGGCCCGGCTTTAACAATTTCCCCCCAGATCATAGAGTCAGACTCAGAAATAAATAAATAAATAAAAATCTCCTACCTTCCTCTTAAACCATCTCGAATAGCTCTACCAAAAATCCCCATAGTATCTGTTATTACATCGGTAACATTGTCCGTTGTTCTCCTTGCTCTATCATATCTTCTCCAATCTTCTCGCTCCACCATATCCTGAGCTCTATCCTCAAATTTTCTTCTATAATCTGCTTCAAGCTTATCCTTTTTTCTTTGCCACCTTGCCTCATCGAAAGGCTTACCTTCTCGTCTCGCCCTCTCTAAAGCATGGTTATGTTCAATTGCCAAATCTCTCATTCTGTGTTCGTGCCTCAGCCTATCCCTCTCATTTCTATGCCCATATTTAATCTCATCCCGAACACCCCTTTGTTGACTACGAACTTCATCCCCTATTTCCCTCTGAACAGCTCTTACACCCAAATTAATCAAGCCATCCTCCAATCCTCTGGCGCTAGTCGCATCAACAGAAGCCAAACTCAACCCTACCATCACGGTCAAAACAGGCTTCTTAAATCTACTACCAAAAGGACTTTCCAAAAACCCCCTCAACCCATTTACCCAAGCAGCATCTTTGACTTTTATCAATTCGCCTAACTTTTTCTCATCAACCTTCCCATCATCAAGTTCTCCAATACTCTCTAATACTTCCCTGGAATCCTCAACTTGCTCTCGCATAACCTTATCATACCCCTTCTCATTTCTCTCGTGTCTTTTATCTTCTGCCTCTTTCAATAATTCACCCGCAGATTCTCTCATCTTTTCAGCAGTTTCAAGCTTGTCCCTCACTTTCTCAATTTTCCCCCCCTCATCACGATCTTTCTCATTAACTAAACTAGATACATTTTTATCTTCCTCTTTAAAATAAGGATTGATTCTTCTTTGTTCACCTCTAGCAACATGCCTCTCATGTGTTTTCACCTTACTCTTTACGCCAATCTTCCTCTCTCCACTCTCGTCACTACTACCCCTTACTTCTGGAGCTTTCCAAATATGTGGCCTTGTCCCTTCACCTGAATCTATAGCTTTTTCACTCATACAATACTATACCTCTAAAATAATTCTAAAAAATATAAATATCCTTGTCAAATAACATCCGTAATTATAACCGTCTTCTCCGCTATCCCCTTCCTCTTATAAAACCTTCCCGGCACCTCCTCTTCGCCCCCTTCCTCAAAAACCATCCTCAGAGCCTTCCGCTTCTTCTCCCCAAAAACAAAAACCAATAACAAATCCAACATCTCAAGCCCCAGAAAACTCATACTCACCCTCTCGCCATACTTCTTCCCCCCATCATCATAATTTATTACCAAATCACGAGATTCATAAACATCGTTTGAAAATTGAAAATTGTCCTGCGAAGCAGGATCCCGCTTCGCGGGAAAAATTGAAAATTCAGCCGGTATACCTGCTGTATGTCCATCCTCGCCAATACCCAAAATTCCAATATGCTTCCTAAAAGAACTCTGTAAAATCCACAATTTCTCATCATATTCTCTCGCCGTCTCCCCTCTCCCCAACCCACCCTTCAATATCCCATAAAACGGAACCCCCCTCAACTCAAAATATCTCAATATATCAGTCTCTCTCATCATCAACTCATTACTATTTTTATGAAATTTATTTTCTTTATATCTTTCATCCACCATCGCAGCCGCCCCCGGCCTTATTTTCTCCCGTTCAACCAACATTTTATAAAAATCTCTCGGCGTACTCCCGCCTGACAAATAAAGCACACTACTCCTGTCCACTACCTTTTCCAAAATATCAGCCCCCAACTCAAAACCAATACCTGCCCCCTTAACCTTACACACCAAAATCCCACACATCATATGCGCCAAATAATTCCTCTCCTTAATAATCTTCTCTACCTCAGAAATCATTTTCCCTCCATCATTTTTTGATATTTTTCAACCAAATCCTTATCATATCCACAAAAAACAGCCTGTGGATCAAAAATCATATCCTGCCCCCTCAGCTTCTCAGCCACAGGTTTATCTAAATAAAATTGTGTAGGAAGCCTACAAATAGCATCATTGCTTAAATTTTGTTGCTGCAGCCATTTAGTAGCATTGTCTTTAGCTGCCGGAAAAAAATCTGCAGTTAACTTTACTTGAATAACCCCTCTACCCCCGCTCGGATTATTAATATAATCGATCTCATAATCAGGGGTTCTTTGAATTATATGATTCCCAAACTGATCAGTTACCATATTTCTCTTAATCTCTTCAAAAGCTCTTTGATCGCTTTCAGCCAGTGGCCTTTTCTCGTTAACCAACCTCTCAATCTGATCATTTGCTATCTGTAAATACTCAACCGGAGGACTAGTCCTAGCCTCGGCTACATTCTCCCTCATCGGCATTATCAGGCTCATTCCAACCATTGCGCCTCTCACAAATTTTCCAATAGGTCTCTCCGACAACCTCCTCAAAGCACCACCCCTATTCGACACTTTATCCGACTGCTCATTCTCCTCCGCCTTGCTCTTAAAATTTATATCCTTCTCTCCTATACCAGCAATCTCCCTCATAACAACAATCCCCTCTCTTTAGTTTAACATACAAAATACTACTTTTTATTTTCACTTACCCTTTCAAATTTATTAATTTATATTCTTACTTCTTACTTCTTGATTCTGAATTCTTCTTAAACCATTCATAATAAACAATCGGTACAAAGAAAAGCTTAATCGCCCCCGAGAATAAAAGCCCGGCAATAATCGCTCCACCAAGCCCCCTCCACAAAGGATCAGATAAGGTAATCGGTATAAGTCCCGCAATAGCCGCAATCGATGTTAGCAAAACTGGCTCCAACCTGCTTCCGGCAGCATCCACCAAGGCCTCCTGTAACCTCATCCCATTCCTTCTGTTTTCATTTATTTTCTCAATCACAATAATTCCATGCCTAACCACGATCCCAAATAACGCCAAGATACCAATCAAAGCAGGAAATGACAAAGGAGTTCCGGTCAAGGCAAACATATAAAACACTCCGGTTATCCCAAGCGGAATAAGTAGAAGCGCGATCAAAGTTTGCCTGTATGAACCAAATTCAATAACCATAGTTACCAAAATAAGCAAAAATGACAAAAGCATAGCTTGCAATATTGACTGAACCGACTTCTCATTCTCCTCGTTCACTCCCCCTGTTTGCCAAGTATAACCCTCAGGCAAATTAAGCTCTTCAACATACTTCACAAGCTCTGCATTTTTTTCAGTAGAGGAGACCCCTGCTAACACACCAGCCGTAACACTCACTTCACGACTCCCATCCATTCTTGTAATACTCGCAGGATTATTCTCAAGCTTTAAACTTCCAAGACCCAATAAAGGTATTTGTTCGCTCGATCCTCCGGACCCACCATTTCCCTGCGAAGGAACCATTATCTTTGATATATCCCCTGCGGACTGAACATTAGAATCCATTAAAAACGTAATATCCTTATCTGTATTATTTACCTTAATAGTATCAAGCGTAAATCCGCTGGCATATGTACGAAGCCACAACCCCAAGCTATCTACCGTAAGTCCTGCCTCTTTCAGTTTATTCTTATCAGGCACAAACACAATTTTACTCGTTGAAGCTTTATTTGAACTCTGCACATTTGTTACGCCTTCTTGTTTTCTAAGCCAATCTTTAACTTTATCCGCATAATCACCAAGTACCGTCAGATCATCACCCAACAAACTAACTTGAATATCAGCACCAACTGGCGGACCACCTGACAATTCAACCACATTAACCGTGCCTTTTGTATAATTCTTAAAGTTATCCCTCAGATCATTCGCGATATCTGACGCAGTCGCGCTGCGTCTCTCATTGGGCACAAGATGAAAAGTTAAAAGAAATGATCCGGGCGAATCTGATCTTGAATCATTACTGCCAAGCCCGGCACCGACATCGGCCACAAAATAACTTACCTCAGGCCTGGGTTTAATCTCCTTTATAAAACTAAGCATTTCATTATTTACGTTTGCGAGATTTGTCCCGTCCGGATAATCCACTTGCAAATACAACACATCCTCATCAGTCTTTGGGAAAAACTCATTCTTCACAAAACCCAGTGGAACAAGAAGGTATCCAACAACCGCAAACACAACAACCGCGATTAGCGTACTTCTCCTAAGAACAGCAGAGCTTAAAATCTTATCTATCGCCACCTTATACTTCCCGCTCAATATCTCAATATTCAAAAATCCATCTCTAAATCCTTTTTTAACAGGATCCAATTTTATCTTTTTAAACGCCCTATAATTTCTCAACCTATCAATACTCTGCCTCAAACCCTCACGCGCTAGATAAATAATAAATAAACATAAAACTGCCAATACCAAAATAGGCATATAAAAATCCGACTTCGGAATAAATGTAGACACCAAACCAATAACTATCAAAACGCCTATTGTCTTAAGTAAAATATTTACTCTTCTCGCGATTTTCGGCTTGAGAATAACCACCATCAAAGGAATTGTGATTAAAACAGCGATACTGGTACTGGATATCATTGTTGCTGTAACAATAATAGGGATCGATTTGATAAATTCACCAATAATTCCTGTAGCAAGAAGTAAGGGGACAAAAGCCCAAATAACAGTAATTGTCGTCGACCACAAAGGCACAATAAAATCACGCCAGACCAAAATAGCAGTTTCTTCCGGAGTAAATTTACCTGACAAATAATACCTCGTCATCGCAGCCACAATAACAATTGTGTCATCAATTAAAAGTCCCAAAGCAATAAGAAAAGAAAAAGCAGTCAAAAAATTAAGAGAGAATCCCATGACATTTATGACTATCATTGCGCATAAAAGAGTGAGAGGAATTGTCAAAAGCGAAATTATCGACTGTCTTATGCCAAGAAAAACAACTAGTAGTACAAACACCAGTACAATAGTTGCTCCAAATTCGCGGAAAAGCTCATCAAACTGTTTTACAATTTCATCCGCTGTATTTACGATGGTTGTTGCCTTAAACTCCCCGCCATACTCGGAAATAGTCTTATCAACAAGATCTCTTGCGTCCTTTTCAGCAGCATCAATATTTGAATCCTCCGACTTAAACACAAAAAATTGAACAGCAACCGAAGGTTGCTGTTCATAAAGAGCGTCAGCGTGGGATCCTATGCTCCTATTGCCACCATCATTCTCTAAAAAATTTACCAAATATGTTTTTGCCTGATCCAGCTTGCTCCTCTCAATAACCTCAGCTAAATCTCCCAATCTAAATTGCTGGCCATTGGAAGTTATAACCAACTCTCTTACATCTTCAATATCTTCAACATCCCTATTAATACCTATAGAATATGACAAATTATTATTCACCACAGATCCGGCCGGATACGATGATGTTGCGGCTTTAACTGCCTGAGATAAGACTGCTGGATTAATTCCATATTCCGCAATTTTCTTCTCATCTACAATAACCTGTATCTCCTGCGTATCAAACCCTGACAACTCAACCCTATTGATCTTATTCAAATCTTCAAGGTTATCTTTTAACATTTTTGAAAACCTCATCAAAGACGCGTCTCCCCCCTGCCCGGAAATAGTAAATGTCCAGATTGGTTGATTCTCAAAATCTAAAAGTCGCACATTTGGAGAATTTGCATCATCAGGCAAATCATCTACGCTATCTATCTCTCTCTGAACATCCTGAAGTGCTTTGTCCCCATCTACATTCGATAAAAACTGAAGAGTTATAGCTGACACATTTTCGCGTGAATTAGAGACCATACTGTCAATTCCTTCCACATTATCAAGACTATCCTCAAGCGGAATCGTAACCAAAGACTCAATATCAGCAGGCGATGCTCCGGGCAGTACTGTTGAAATAATAACGATCGGTATCTTAACTTCAGGATTAACCCTCCTCGGAACATTAAGATAACTAAATACCCCAACGCTTACCAATACTAGAATTAAAAGAAGAACCAATCTAATATTTATTAAATACTTCGCCCACCACTTATTTCTAAGCTTAGGATCAAACTTCAACTGTGATAAATAAGAAATCTTATTACTATTTGGCATATTATAAAAAATAAATAAAGTGGCAGAAAAATTTAATATTTATACCCTTCTTACTGCATTTTGCAACTTTTTTGTATAAAAAATGTTACAAAATCAGTCTAGAAGGAATTATGCCCTTTCAAAATACAGTTAGTTGGGTATAAACTCTGGATTTATATAAAAATTATTAATTCTTGATTCCCTGCCTGCCGACAGGCACGGTTAATTCTGAATTCTAATCTCATCTCCATCAACCACATTTCTCGTAAGTACCACCAAATCCCCCATCTTCAACCCTTTCTCAACCGCTACATATCCCCCATATACATCACCCAGGTCAACACTTCTACTCTTTGCACGATCGTTCTCGCTCACAAAAACATAGGCCTCATTCTCGGACTGATAAACTGCATCAACAGGAATATAAATTAAACCCTTCTCAGATTTTGTTTTTGGAGTATCGCTGTCAATTGGAATCTCGATCTCTATATATCCCCCATCCGTTACCTCATTCCCAAGTTTATCAGGTATCGAATAATAAACCGCATAAAGATTACCGCTTACAGCCTCACTTGAAATAAAATATGCATCAATCTCGTACTTTTGTTTACCTATCTTCACATAACTAGATTCTGTTTTAGAAATTTTATCAACAGATTCAGCGGGCACATAGGCAATAGCGGTAATCGGATCTTCTTCGATTCCCTGCAATACAACAGCGATCTTTGTTCCGGGGCTTACCACATCCCCCTCATGCACAAAAACTCTCTGCACTTGCCCATTCACAGGCGAAGACGGATACATCAATGCTTCACTTATCTCAGCCAATTTAAGCTGAAGTCTTGCTGCTTCCTTATTTACCTCAAGCATCTTTTCTTGAATATCAAGTTGTTTCAAGGTCAGATCTTTTTGAAGTCTAGCCAGATCAGCCGGAGGCTCTTCATCGCTAGACTGATAGTCAGCCTGAGCCAAAGAAGCCTGAGCCTGTGCCAGTCCAGACAACAATTGTACTTTTTGTGAACGCAATTCTGCTATTTTATCAGCATTAGTATCATTTTCAGGCAAAGCATCAAGCGCATCATCTATATCCTCAAGAAGCTCCTTATCGAGATCAATCAAACTCCTTGTCGTCTCCCTGGAATCATCACTTATCCCTCTCAGTTTTTCCGCATTATCTTCACTCTTTTCAGCTACATCTCTTTGTCTTGCTATAGCTTCCTTTTGCTGATCATATGTCTCGACCACACCGTTATACTGATTACCGGCCAACTGCCTTTGCACAGACTGGGCTACACCGCCTTGATAATTACTACTCAGACTAACTAGAGTCTGTCCTCTCTTAACATAATCTCCTTCATGAAAGTTAACCTTTTGTACAACACCCCCGGTTAAAGAAACCACATCAATAACGCCTGTCTTCTCAATCTGGGCTAGCACGGTTAGCCTCGGAACACTGCCTATAGAAAATAATGACACGCTCTTTGAGGGATTCTTCTGCTCTTCTACTTTAGTTTTTGCTTGAAAAAAATTACTTAAAACAATGAGTAAAACCAAAACCGCCAAGG
>Ga0055450_10000303_pt1 | contig 10213 bp, 10 predicted proteins | sample China_Galinas_PW_5_FD_57740 | JGI IMG/M metagenome (GOLD analysis project Ga0055450, IMG submission 57740) | Wetland microbial communities from San Francisco Bay, California, USA, that impact long-term carbon sequestration - China_Galinas_PWC_D1 | ecosystem: Environmental > Aquatic > Marine >... | reverse complement strand
ATGGTGGGATGGGTGAGCAGGCCATAGGGTCGGCCGGGGCCCTCTGCGAGCTGGGTGTCATCCCAGTCCATGGCATGACCGGCGATGCCGTTGCACCAGGCGGCTTGCTCGGTGCTTACGCGGTAGCCAGCATGGCCGACAATCCGAGCCTGGCCGTTGCCGCCCATGCGCCGGACATGGCGCTCGGCAATGCGCATGATCTCCTGCTCAGAGCCGGCAAGCGCAACGGCAAGTCCATCGAGAACACAGCGTTTGATGAGCTTGCGCGCTGCCTCGGGAATATCGCCGTAGCCATGGTCGGCGATAAACGAGACTGCGGCGGCCGTGAGGCCGGTCAGGTCTTCGTGCGAGGTCACGGCCGCTCTCCAACTGGCTGGCGCCAGGCCTCGATCACCTCTGCGATGGAGGTGACGTGCCCGAGCCGCGCCTCGACATTGCGCAGGGTGGCCGCGTGCAGTTCGGCATCCCATGAGGCAACGGCATCACGCGGCACGAAGACATAGTAGTTGTTCTCGAAGGCCTCGCGTGCAGTGCTTTCCACGCAGACATTGGTCGACACACCAGTCACCACTACCGTCTCGATATTGCGCGCCCTGAGCAACATGTCGAGGTCGGTACCCTTGAAGGCGCTGTAGCGGTGCTTGTGGATGACCATCTCCGTTTTCGCCGGGCCAAGTTCATCGATGAATTCGGCCCCTTCGCTGCCGGCGATGGCAATGCGGTCGCCCGAATAGGTCGAACGCCGCCGTTGCGCCAGCCATGGCCCTGAGTCGCTGCCGTGATCAGGCAGCGTCCAGAAGCCGATGTGGCAGACGAGCACGCCATTGTCACGGGCGGCCTGCAGCAGGCCCTGCAAGCCGGCAACGATCGACTGGGCGGCGGCAAGCGGCCGGCCGGCTTTCGCTGCCGCAAAGCCGTCGAGGCAGAAGTCTTTCTGCATGTCGATAATGAGGAGCGCAGCGCGCTGGGAGGCGAGACGCGCCTGCGGCTCGAGAATGAAGGGTTCCGTCATGCTTGCTGGCTCCCGGTGGCAACGAACCAGTCGGCGATCTCGCTTCCGGTCATGAAGACGGCATCGTCGCGCGCCTGCAACAGATCGAGTATGCGGGCGAGATAGCCAATGCGATGAGCAACGCCGATCAGATGGGGATGCAGGCCGACGGTGAAGACGCGCGCGCCCTGCGCCAGTTCGGGTTCGAGCGCCGTGACCGCATCGCGGGTGCGCTGCCAGATCTCGGGCGATGAGTGCTTTTCCACCGCGTAGATGATGCTGTCGTTGATCTCCAGCGAATAGGGCATGGCGATCAATGGGCCATGCGCCGTCTCCATCCACACCGGCACATCGTCGAGCACCCAGTCGCAGACGTAGTCGATGCCGGCGGTCTTGAGGATATCCGGCGTTGCGAGGCTTTCCTTCAGGCCCGGCCCGAGCCAGCCGCGGGTGCGCTTTCCGGTGAACGTCTGGAGCTTGGCCAGCGCCGTCTTGACCAGCGTCGCCTCGTCGGCCTCGCCCTGCAGCGATTTTTGATGCAAGCCATGGCCGATGAACTCCCATCCCGCCATGCGCATGGCCTCGGCGCATTGGGGATAGAGATCGATCACGGCGGCATTGATGCTGGCGCTCGCCGGTAGCCTGCGCGCGGCGAACATCTGCAACAGACGCGGCATGCCGCAGCGCATGCCATATTCGGCCCAGGCGAAGTTGGGCACGTCGGGTACCTGCTCGAGACCGTGCGGGGCGGGAATGATCTTGCGCGGCATCGGATTGTCGAAGCGCCAGGCCTCGACATTGACCACCAGATGCACGACGAGCGGCTTTCCGCCGGGCCCGGCGAGAGGGCTGTCGCGGCCGCTCATGCGGAACGGGATGCGCGGGTTGCTGGACATGTTCCAATGCGGTCCTTCAGGCCGGCAGTCTCAGCCAGCCGCCATCGACATTCACCGAGCTGCCGGTCATGTAGCCGGCCGCCTCGGAGGACAGGAAACACACATGGCGGGCGATCTCGTCGGGCTCGCCGAAACGACCCATCGGGACGGCGCGAGTATAGTCGTCCTCGATATCGCCGATCGTCCGGCCGCTGTCCTTCGAGAGCTTGGCCATGAGCGTGTTCCAGCGGTCGGTACGCGAGGGTCCGGGGTTGACGGCGTTGATCACGATGCCCTCGCCAGCGACCTCGTCGGATAGCCCCTTGATCACCGAAAGAAGGGCCGCGTTGGCCGCCGCCGAGGGCAGGTAGCGGGGGTGGGGCTGCTTGCCGAACTGTCCGACGATGACGACGATGCGTCCGACCTTCTGCCGGCGCATCGCCGGCAGGACAGCCCGCACCATGCGCACATTGCCGAGGAATTTCAGCGCCATCGCCTCCTGCCAGACCGCGTCGGGTATTTCCCAGAACACCCCGCCGCCCGCAGCCCCGACGCTGGAGATCAGGATATCGATGCGACCGAAGCGCTCGATGGCAGCCGCAGCAATGCGCTCGGCGGCGCCTTTGTCATTGAGATCGGCGCTCACGGTTGCGACGTCGCGGCCATAGTCGGTTGCGATGCGGCCGGAGAGCCTCGACAGATCGTCCTCACCCCGCGCAGCCAACACGAGGTTCGCCCCCTCCGCGGCCAGGCGCATGGCGCTTGCGGCGCCAAAGCCCTTGCTGCCGCCGGCAATGACGGCGATCTTGCCGTTGAGGCCGAGGTCCATGCCCCTATCGCCCTCCTCCGATATCGACCAGCGCGTTGACGACATACGAGGCTTCATCGGACAGGAGCCACAGCACGGTCCTAGCCACCTCCTCAGGGCTCCCGACGCGACCCATGGGCAACGATGGACCAATTGTCTTCGCCCGCGTCGGATCGCCGCCAAGCGCGTGGATTTCCGTATCGATGACGCCAGGGCGCACGGCGTTCACCCTGATGCCCTCGCCCACGACCTCCAGCGCCAGGCCGTGGGTAAAGGCATCGATGGCGCCCTTGGAGGCGGCATAGGAGACGAAAAGGCCCGGTGCCCCGATGCGCGCATGCACCGACGACATGTTGACGATGGCGCCACCCTCGCCGCCGTTCTTCGTCGACATTCGCCTGACCGCCTCGCGCGCGCACAGGAACTGGCTAGTAATGTTCGTCTGCCACAGCCGCGCAAGGTCGGCGGCCGTGCATTCATCCACCCTGGCCCGCGGCAGAATGGTGCCGGCGTTGTTGAACAGGGCATCGACGGGCCCGAGTTCGCGATCGGCAGCTTCGAACAAACGGGTCGCACCCTGTTCGGTCGACACGTCCGCCTGCACGGCAACAGCGCGGCCCCCGGCCGCTTCGATCTCGTTCACCACCCCAGCCGCGCGCTCGGGGCTGCCAATGTAGTTCACACAAACCGCATAGCCGTCTGCCCCGCCCAGCCGGGCACACGCCGCGCCGATGCCGCGGCTGGCTCCGGTGACCACCAGCACCTTCATGATAACCCCTCCACTCCTGTCCGCTCGCTCACGTCCGATAGGCTGGCAATCAGCAAACTTCCCCTATGGTCGGTGCAGCATCGATTCAACATTGCGCGCCAGATGCACGAGCCGCGGGCCGAGGTCGGTCGCGAACTGTTCGGTGCTGAACTTGACAGCTGGTCCGGCACAGTTGAGGGCCATCACGCCGCGGTCACCAGGCAAGATCAGCGGCACCGCGACAGCACGCACGTGCCGGCGCCACTCGCCATCGACCAGACAGAACCCGCGACGCTCGACCTGACGGATGCATGTCTCGATGCTCTTGCGCAGTTTCGGCCAATTGTCGCCGTTGCGCTTGCGGATATGATCCATCAGGTAACCACGTTCATCATCGGGCAGAGCGGCCAGGAGGGCACGCCCCAGCGACGTCAACGCGATGGGCACGCGGGTACCCACCTCGATGCGCAGCGCCAGGGTGCTGCGCCCGACACAGTTCTGTACATACAGCATGCTGAGGCGATCGCGGTCCGCCAGCGCGACCGAGGCATCGGCATAGGCTGCCAACTCCTGCATCTGCTGATGAGCCACCTGGCGCACTTGCATGTTGGCAAGCGCCGCATAGCCGAGGGCGAGCACGGGCGTGCCGAGTTCGTATTTCCCGAGCCGGGGAATGGAATTGAGATAGCCGAGGCGGGTGAGCGTATGCGTCAGGCGCGAAACTGTCGGCTTGGGCAGGCCAGTGAACTCTGCAATTTCCTGATTGCCAAGTGGCCCTGATCCAGGTCCGAAGGCGCGCAGCACGTCGAGTCCGCGTGCCAGGGCGGTGATGAATTGCCGATCATTCCGCGCCGCATCGGCAAGATCATAGCCGACTTCCTTGACGCTGGATTGCCGCTTTCCGGATTTGTCGATGACGTCCATGGGCGGCAGGAATTGTAAGAACGATGACCGCTCTTGCAAAATTCTTTTTCGAGGTGCGAAACTGCGTGACCACGCAAGCCGGCATCACACACGGCAATGAGGGGCCATGATCGGGACTATCGCCGCTGCCGCATACAGACTCCGCGCTGATCTGAATCCAGAGACGTTCGTGCGTGGCAGGCCGGCCAAGACGTCAATTGCCACGGGCAGGATGACTTCGTGAGCAGCGAAGTCGTCACCGTTGAGCGCACTGGCCCGCTGTTGCGCATCACCCTCGATCGAGCGGACAAGGCCAACGCCATGAACCGGGCAATGGCGCAACGCCTCCTGGACCTGTGCGAGTCCGGCCGCGGCGATCCGCACCTGCGGGCGGTGGTGATCATGGGGGCCGGCGAGCGCACGTTCTGCGCCGGGGCCGACCTTTCGGAGATCGCACGTGGCGGCAGCGGTCATGACAATTCGGTCTGGGGTGAGGTTCCGAATGCCCTGGCAGAGCTTGATGTCCTGACCGTTGCCGCCATCAACGGCGCGTGCGTCGGCGGCGGTCTGACGCTGGCGCTCGCCTGTGATATCAGGATCAGCGTGCCGGAAGCGCATTTCGGCTATCCCGTGCTCCGCAACAAGCTTGTTCCGTTCAAGACGGACTGTGATCGGCTTCGCGCGCTTGTCGGCCCGGCACGAAGCTCTGTCCTGTTGCTCGCCGGCGAGAAAGTCGCAGCCAAAGAGGCAAAGGAATGGGGTCTCGTCGACCACATCGTCACACGCGACCGTCTGGCAGAGGTGTGTCAGGATCTCTGTGCCGCTGCCTGCGCTGCCGAACGCGAGCAAGTGGCCGCAATCAAGCGCCTGTGCCGACCTGTACGGGCATCGGACCATTAAGGCCGCAGATTTGTGTGATGCGAGACAGCTACTGCCGAATCGACCGGGGGCCAAAAGCAGGCCGTGATACCGTTGGCTTCCGGATCTATACGCATGTGCTAGTGCCAGCGTGCTGTTTGCCATCCGGCCTCGCGGTTCAAATCCCGTTCAGCCAATGACTCAAACCCGACCCAAGCCTGTGGACAAGCTGCGCGGTCTTCTCAAGGGGCCGGGTCTCATCGTGATGCCATGCTGCTTCGATCCCTTGTCGGCCAAACTCATCGAGCAAGCGGGATTTCCGCTCACCTTCATGTCGGGTTTCGCGGTCTCCGCAGCCCGACTCGGCGTGCCTGATACCGGGCTCATCTCTTATGGTGAGATGGTGGATCAGGGCCGCAACATCTGTTCGGCGGTGAGCATTCCCGTCATTGGCGACGGCGACACTGGTTACGGCAACGCCCTCAACGTGAAGCGCACCGTCAAGGGCTATGCCAGCGCCGGTTTTGCCGCGATCATGATCGAGGACCAAGTGTCACCGAAGCGTTGCGGCTTTACCAGCGGCAAGGCCGTAGTCGACCGCGCCGAGGCTTGTGAGCGCATCCAGGCGGCGGTGGAGGCCCGCACCGAAAGCCAGGATATCCTTATTCTCGCCCGCACCGATGCCCGCTACGAGCATGGCCTCGACGAAGCGATCGAGCGGGCCCGGCGCTTCCACGAACTGGGTGCCGATATCCTGTTTGTCGCGGCCCCCCAGGATGAAGCCGAACTGCGCGAAGTCGGCACATCGCTTCCGGGCCCGAAGATGGTCACTCTGGTGCAAGGCGCGGTGACGCCGAATTTGCCATTGCAGAGATTTGAGGCGATGGGATACCGCCTCGCAGCCTATCCACACACGCTTCTGTCAGCCGCAATGAAGGCGATGATCGAGGTGCTGGAAGACTTGAAGGCAGACAGCGTCTCGCCCGGGCGCCTCTTGTCATTCGATGACATCAAGACCCGCATCGGCTTCGACGATTATTTCGCCGAGGAGCGCCGATGGAAGAGACCGTAGGCATGGTCGACCGCCTATGGCGTGAACGGTGTGAAAATCAGAGCCGCCGTTCTGCGTGAATGGGCGGAAAAGTACGAAAATCAAGCTGAACAAGGAAAGGCATGGCAATGAAAGAGGTTGTGATTTGCGAGCCCGTGCGCACGGCGGTTGGCGGTTATGGCGGAATGTATGTCGGAGTTCCCGCCACGAAACTCGCACAGACCGTTATCGATGGCCTCATTGCGCGTACTGGTGTCGACCCCTCAGCCATCGACGACGTCATCTTCGGCCAGTGCTACCCGAACGGCGAAGCTCCGGCGATCGGGCGGGTTGCGGCGCTCGACGCCGGCCTGCCGATCACCGTGCCCGGGGTCCAGGTGGACCGCCGCTGCGGGTCGGGGCTGCAGGCGGTTCTCGATGCCGCGATGCGGGTACAGACCGGCGCCTGCAGCGTCGTGCTCGCGGGTGGTGCCGAGAGCATGAGCCGGGCGGAGTACTACACCGAGGACTTGCGTTGGGGTGCGAAGGGCAGACCCGCCACCATTCACGATCGCCTGGCCCGCGGGCGCGTGACCTCCGGCGGTTTCCGCTATCCCGTCGCGGGCGGAATGCTCGAGACGGCCGAGAACCTCCGGCGCGAGTACGCTATCGGCCGGCAAGAGCAGGATCGCTTGGCTGTCACCTCGCATCAGCGAGCCGTGGCCGCCATCGAAGATGGCCGCTTCGCCGAGGAGATCATCCCGGTCACCGTGAAGGGGAGGCGCGGCAAGCCGGACCAGGAGATCGGCCGCGACGAGCACCCGCGCGCCGACTCAACGTTCGAGAAGCTGTCGAGCCTGCGTCCCGTGATGCTGTCCTCGGATTCCGAGGCGACCGTGACGGCCGGCAATGCCAGCGGCCAGAACGACGGTGCGGCCGTTTGCCTGGTCACGGACCCGGCCACCGCCCAGCGGCTGGGCCTGGAACCGTTGGCGCGCCTCGTCGGCTGGGCCGCTGCGGGGGTAGAGCCGGCACGCATGGGCATCGGTCCCGTGCCGGCCACGAAGGCCGTCATGGAACGCACGGGGCTCAGCCTCAAGGAGATGGATCTGATAGAGTTGAACGAGGCCTTCGCGGCCCAGGTGCTGGCTTGCACGCGTGAATGGCAGTTCGGCAAGGCGGATTTCGAGCGCATGAATGTGAACGGCTCGGGCATATCGCTTGGCCACCCGGTCGGAGCGACGGGAGTCCGTATCCTCGCAACGATGCTGCGCGAGATGCATCGCCGCGAGGTGCGCTATGGCCTGGAGACCATGTGCTGTGGCGGTGGGCAGGGGCTGGCCGCGGTTTTTGAGCGCATGTGCTGAGTGTCATGGACGACGATGGTGGCGCCAGGGTGGTTACCATCTCTCAACTACAAAGCCAAAATGACCACCATGTGGACGAGGACAAAGCCGGTAACGGTGGATCGTTGCCACTTATATGCCTTGCCCATCCGCCAGAACGGGAAAAACTCTTCGTCCAGCAGCATCAAGGAATGCCTCTGCGGGCTCACCACAGAACACAAGAGCGCCGTTCTCAACCTCAAACCTTTCAAGGCATGCAACCCGTCGCATCTGCGATGATTATATCCGCCGCCTTTTCGGCGATCATGTACACCGACGACGCAATGAAATAGCCCGGGATGCGCGGAAAGACGGAGGCGTCCACCACCCGCAGCCCGGCAACGCGGTGAACGCGGAAGTCGCTCCCGACGACACCGCCCGCCTCCGTCTGGCCGATGGCGCAGGTGCCGCAGGCATGATGGCCCCAGGCATGCCGCCGGACGTGGTCCGCGAGATCGGCGTCGCTGTCGACGTGCTTGCCCGGTACTTCTTCCTCGGCGAGCACGCCCGATTGCAGCAGCGGTTTCGTGAGCTGCCTGACGAACCGGATCGCCCCGACCACGGCCTTCAGGTCGCGATCCTCAGGGTCGTCCCGGGGGTCGAAGTAGCGGAAATCCACGACCGGCGGCACGGTCGGGTCGGCGGATTCCAGCGTCACGGTTCCGGCCCGGTTCCGCGTATGGGCCTTCAAGATCGCCCACGTCAGCCGGTTGCGATGCTCGGCGATGTCGCGGGAGTAGCCGGGGTAATAGCCGTTGAAGGGAGCAAGCAGCGACATGATGTAGAGGTCCGGCAAGGGAACGTCCGGATGCGAGCGCTTGATGACTGCCAGCGCGCCGCCGTTCGACGTATACATGCCCCGGTGGCGCTTCCATTTATGCCAGAGCCGGTCACCGCGCCTGAATTCGGCGTTGGCCAGCGAAGGCCAAACCGGCGCCTTTAGCCGATTGACGATGCTGATCTCGTAGCGATCCTGCAGGTTCTTTCCCACCCCCGGCAGATCCGTGCGCGGGGCAATGCCGAGCTTGGAGAGCTGCGTGGCAGGACCGATGCCGGAGAGCATGAGCAGCTGCGGGGTGTTGAAGGTGCCGCCACACAGGATGACCTCGCCCCGGGGCCGGACACGGATTTCTCTCGTCTCCCCGGGACTGGCGGCAGGATGGCGCAGTGCGCCGTACTGATTGGGCCCCATGCGGTATTCGACGCCGATGGCCCTGTTCTTCTCGCCGAAAAGGACGCGTGTGGCCAGGCAGTGCAGGCGCAGGTCAAGAAGCCGGGGCCAGCGCGTCGCCACTGCCATAACCCGTTCGCGTGTTCCGTTGCGAAGGCCCCGCGCCGTAGTGATTGGCTGATAGAACAGTCCCTCTAGTCCACGCTCGATCACCGAGCGGTCATTGGGGTCGCCAAACGATCGCAAAAGGACCCTCAGCCACTGTCGCCAACCCTTGCGTTGTTCAAGTGCGGCAAGCGCCGAATCCGCCACGACCCGGACCAGATCGCGGTCGTCGAGTGCCTCCCGTGGCAACGCCACCTCGGTACGCAGCCAGCCGCGCCAGCCGTGGCCGCTGCCACCGATGTCAACGAGGGCGAGGGCCCGCGCCAATCCTCGGTGCCGGCAGCGCTCCAGCCGGGCCAGATAGCGCGCCATGTGCGCACCGTTCCATGACCGGTCCCCGGTCGCTTCGGCAATCGCATCCCAGTCGGCTGCCGGCGGCGCGATAAAGATCATGGCGTTATGCGCCGTGCAGCCGCCGAGGCAGGAGGCCCGGGGATAAAGCACCCCGTCCACTTGCCGCCCAGCCCATTCGCTGCGATAGGCGACCGTGTCTCGTCGACGTCGTGCCCGGTTCGGGTAATGCCGCACGAAGAAATTCCACGCCAGCACCTCATTCTCCGAGGCGAAGGGGTGGAAGGCCGGCACCTCGTAATCGTCCGGCAGTCGGTTCTCGTTCGGGTCCAGAGGATCGCCGCCCTTCGCCTCGCAGGGATCGCCACCGGCTTCCAGCAGCACGACCTGGAACCCCGCCTCGGCCAGTCGCGCAGCGAGCGTGCCGCCGCCGGCGCCCGAACCGACGACGACGTAATCGCAGATATCACCAGGCGGTGCCTGCTGCTGCGCGCCAGCCATCATAGCGTCTTCAAGAATTCGATCAGTGCGTTCTTGTCGGCATCGCTCAGCGGTGGTTCTTCCGGAAACATCTCGGTGCCGAAGTAATGGCCGCGGTTGATGTCGTAGTCGGGGCAGTTCCCCATCTCGTAGAGTTGCCGCGCCATCGGTGCAAAGATCTTCTGCGCCGTCGCATCGTCCGCGTACGCCTGCCGGGCGACAAGGTCATGCCGTAGCCGCTCCATCAACCCCAGGAGCCCCCATGCCCGGCCAAGGTCGGCCCACAAGCCGGGCTCTTCCGGCAGCGGATCGAAGTTTCCCAGAACGTCCACTGGCGTTCCTTTCGGGATCGGGCCGACGTAAAAGTCGCCGTTCGGCTGGACCGTGCCGGGAAATAGCAGGTTTACAAGCCCACTTGCGCTGCGCAGCGGCCATGGCACGAAGGCTGCCGGCAGCTTTATCCAGCTCGTCGCCGTGGTTCGAGCGATGAGTCCGACGCCGCGGTCGC
>Ga0055450_10000302_pt1 | contig 10231 bp, 9 predicted proteins | sample China_Galinas_PW_5_FD_57740 | JGI IMG/M metagenome (GOLD analysis project Ga0055450, IMG submission 57740) | Wetland microbial communities from San Francisco Bay, California, USA, that impact long-term carbon sequestration - China_Galinas_PWC_D1 | ecosystem: Environmental > Aquatic > Marine >... | reverse complement strand
CCTGGTTAGGATCCCTGATCTTCAGGAGCAAAGACCGACAGCCATCGTCTGCTGTGATGTGGGTCAGCATCCTGATCTCCGGCTTGATTTTTGGCTTGGGCCATCTGCCCACTGCGGTTAAGATGGGAATCTCGCTCACGCCTCTTTACATTATTCGCACCCTGGTCCTCAATGGAGTCGGGATACTTTATGGATGGCTGTACTGGAAGAAAGGTCTGGAATCCGCTATGGCAGCTCATTTTGGAACTGACTTGATGGTTCATGTCCTCGGTGCAGTGCTGATCGCCTAAGAATGGTACTGAAGCCCTTGCAGTCTTCTAGGGCTTTTTCTTACTCTGGCATTCACTATGCCCAATCTTCCGACGATCACCAGCGACCGGGAGCCGAAAGCTTTCCCAAATTTGAACTAAAAATCCGCCTTGCGGCGGATTCTGTAGTGCCCCCACGGAGATTCGAACTCCGGTCTTGACCTTGAAAGGGTCATGTCCTGGTCCCCTAGACGATGGGGGCAAAATTTCTGGTTATTGGAACGGGGAAAATTTTACCATTTGCGATATGGCAGGTCAAGCCAAGGAAATTCCCGGGAGGGAGGAATCTTCGTCATCCTCTTTCCGCAGACGATGAGTAAAGGTGGCAATATGCCTGCGGTTGACCAGCATAGCTTCGGTATGAATCATCATTTCAGGATAGACAATCGACCGCACGGTAGCGTCGAAGATCGGCAAATATTCCCAGGTTCCCCCGGACATCAAGGCAGTGAAATCAAACCGGCCAGGCCATTCCAAAACACCCTCGTACTCATAAATTGCATCAGTAACAGCAATGTTGAAATAGTTGTTATGCTCATATCCTGCACGCATGATCCCTTTGGGTCCGATGTCCTGACGGCGTTTCACACTGGCGCTGTGAATCTGATCTTTCACAAGCCGGATATCGCTTAAACGCTGGACAAGAAAATCGGGATCATGGATCCGTCCTAAACTGGCATCCATCATGGTCATGAACTGGCTGGTAGGATCGGTTAATAAGCCGTTCAGGCCCGTATTGGTAACCTTCACAGTACCGGCAATCCGGTAGCTGGCAGTCAGCACATGGATGGAAATGATGCGTTTGGTTAATGAACCTGCCGCCATATCTTACTCCCTGCCGCCTCACTATCTCTTCAATGCCCAAAACAGCACCAATCAATACAGATCTGGTACCGCGGCTTTTTCTTCTCCTGACAACTTTATGATAACAGAATCTAGCGAAAGCCGGATCTTATATTAACAACCTATCAGGATTACCTTTAAATATGCGTTTAATTAATGAACTGAGACGATCAATCTGATGCCAGAACCGGATGGGCTCTATTCACCAGCCCCCAGGAATTGGGGGGCCAGTAAACCAGCAGAGCCTCTCCGACGATATTTTCCTGAGGGACTGTCCCCCAGTTGTGGGAATCTGAGGAGTTGTTGCGGTTATCGCCCAGCACAAAGAGTGTGTTCTCCGGCACTGTCCATTCACCCTCGTAATTCGGTTCAACCTTGATGTATGGCTCTTCAAGCATTACGCCATTGACATATACCTTTCCGTTGGCAACTCTAATTTCCTCACCCGGCAGACCGATCACCCGCTTGATATATTCCTGGGTAATATTGCGCGGAAAATCGAATACAACCACATCGCCGCGTTCAGGTTCTCCAAAGCGGTAATTGATCTTACTGACGATCACGAACTCGCCGTGGTGAAGATTGGGCTCCATGCTAGAGCCATCAATGCGAATCCTGGCTGATACCGCGTTGATCAGAAAGAACAGAACCACAGAGAGCAGCAATGTCTCCAGGATATCAACCAGCACAGCCAGCAGATTGGGTTTTTCTGGAGGGAGCTCAATCACCTCTTTGACAGGAACTGTATCAAAATCATTCGACATCGCGTTTTCAGCCTCTTCTATGTGTGTCAGATTATATAATCCATTTTCTTGGGAGGCAAGGGCCAGGAGAGCGAGTCCATCACCGGACAAAAGATCAAACTCTGGAATAATTTAGATCAACTCGCCCGTAGTAGGATCTTGATCGGGGTTCCCAGAAAGGGAGCGTGTTCACGAATCTGATTCTCTATGTAACGCAGATACGTAAAATGGGACAGTTCAGGGTTGTTGACATGGAATAGGAAAGTGGGTGGGTTATTCCGGACCTGGGAACCGTAATAGATCTTGAAATGCTTCCCCGCCTTTGATGGAGACGGATGTTTATCCTGGGCGACATGGATAATCCGGTTGACCTGAGATGTGGGCAGCCTGACCAGACGTTCCTGGTGCACCTCCAAGGCCAGATCCAGGATCTGATTGACCCGCTTTCCAGTCTTTGCCGAAGTGAATAAGATCGGCACATAATCCATGAAATTGAGCTCGTACCGTATGAATTGGGTGAATTCCCCCATAGTGTGTGTGTCCTTTTCGATCAAATCCCATTTGTTGATGATCACAACCACACTTTTCCATTCATCCAGTATATACCCCGCAATGTGGGTATCCTGGGATTTGATCCCTTCAAAGGCATCCACGACCAACAGGGCCACATCGGAGCGCTCAATAGCTTTCATGGCTCGCAGCACACTATATTTTTCTACTCCAGTCTCGATCCGACCTCGCTTGCGGATTCCCGCGGTATCGATGATCGTCACTGGGACATCCTGGTAAATTAGACTGGTATCAATCGAATCCCTGGTGGTGCCGGGAATATCGCTGACGATCACTCGCTCCTCCCCAATGATCTTATTCAGCAGGCTGGACTTGCCGACGTTGGGCTTTCCTACAATCGCGATCTTGATAGAGGTATCAGATTCTTCTTCTCCTCCCTCAGGCAGAACGCTGACCAGGGCATCAAGCATATCACCCGTTCCAGATCCATGGATAGCGGATATTATATGGATCTCTTTGAAACCGAGCTCATAGAACTGAACAGCGTTATGGCGGGATTCCTCGTTCTCGCATTTATTGACCACCAGGAGAATGGGTGGATGAGGTCGCCCATCTACGGATTTCTGGGCTTTCCTGAGCGACTCGACAATCTCCCGGTCTGCCGGTGTGACACCGGTTTGCCCATCTACAACCAAAAGAATGGCATCAGCCTCCTGGATCGCAATCTCCGCCTGGCGGCGGATCTCATCGATAAATTGATGTGATCCAACAGACAGGGGTTCCTGGGATTTCCCCGGACCGACCTGGGTTGGATCCAATCCTCCGGTATCGATGATGTCAAAGACCACGCCTGTCCATTCAGCTTCCGTCATCAAGCGATCCCTAGTTGTTCCAGGGATATCATCAACGATCGCCATCCGGCGTTCCGCCAGGCGGTTAAATAGGGTGCTTTTACCCACATTGGGTCGGCCTACAATGGCCACAACTGGTTTTTGCATATAGATTCGCGGGACAAGTATATCAGTCAGGGGGTGGATGAACCTTCCTGGATCACTACTTCGACAGTTGCCGGAGAGACATCCTCCCAGACCACATTAGATGGCAGGATCTCAACAGTTGGTGTGATGGTATGGGTTCCAACAGGGAGGTCAGTCAGGTCCACAACAACCCGGATATCCCTCAATGTCAAATTATCAAGCACTGGGACTGGCCCAGAAATGCTTAACGAGACCTCTTCAGGAGATACCTGGGCGGTCAGGCCAGGAAGTAAGCCAATAATCTCGATATCCCTGGACACTGCCATATTAGTTTCCAGAGCAGTAACGTTTACCTGGACCAAAACAGTGGGGTCTCCAACGACCGTAACTCCCTGTGGTAGGTCCAATTCCAGGATGGTTTCCAGATAATCGTCTACCCCAGTCAGGTCAAGCGGTTTGGTGTTCACATAACCGGGCAGCCCTTCCACCAACTGGGGATCAGAAGAAAAAACCATTACGGTTGGCGGAGCAGGAGTGATACTCGTAAATCGGTAACCGGGCTCAACCGAACCGATCGTAGTGACATTGACCGCCAGGTTGCGGTACCCACCTTGCAAGCTGATGGTCTGATTGACATCGACATTCGCGGGTTCCAGGTTCACTCCGGTTACAACTTCTCCAGCTGCATTGCGAGCTTGTAGGCTTACGGTCCGGGAGATCGTGCCTGTCGCATCCGAGATATCCAGCACACCGACAACAGAGTCTACATCCTTGACCTTACCCTCAGGCCCGGTAACAGTAACGGTTCCGCTCTCCCATGATAATCCACTGGTCTGATAGCCTACCGCTGGCTCGCCCTCTACCTGAATCGCGATCGTCAGCGACTTTGAAACCAGGTTGCTGACCCGTAATTCCAACTGTTTGGGATTTTGTTCCAGAATACGGACGGGTTTGATTTGATCCGGAATAGTTATTTGCACCGGAAAGCGATAGGTGCCTGCCGCGATATCAGACAGATTGATGGTTGCCACCAAAGGGTTATCTTCCTCTAGCTGCTGAATGATGCTTTCCGGAGCCAATAAAGTGACTGATACATTCTCCGGGATCTCATCAACAATAGCGATGTCGGAAGCCTGCTGGACCACTTCCAGGGGCAGCGTGAACTCAGCTTCGGTATTTGGATTTACGGAGGTGACCGCTGAGATCCAGATCACCAGAGCTAGCAGAAGGGACAGTATCAGGGAGGTGAGGTTGCTGCCTAACCAGCGGATGATCTTCATTCCGATATCCCTTGAAACAGGGTAATAAACCGGGAAACCAAAGAGCGGGGAGTATACTCGATCTGAAAGAGTCCCGTCAGTCGCGCTTGCAATTCATCGAGGGGCACATATTTATCCAATTTGCTGTCATGAGCCAGGGAAACAATCCCGGTTTCCTCTGAGATCACAACGGCAATGCCATCACTTTCCTCAGCGATACCCAGGGCAGCCCGATGGCGCAGTCCCATGGAACGATCCGGGGATTCTTCCAGCACGCCGCTCGCAGAGAGGGGCATCACACAACCAGCAGCCGCGATCACGTCATCTGCGATGATCACAGCCCCGTCATGCAGAGGGGTTTTCGGATAAAAAATCTGGATCAGCGTCTCAGGAGTGACAGCTGCATTGAGCTTTACACCGGTTTCAATGTATGCATGAAGTGAATCCAGGCGGGAAAATACGATCAAACCACCATATTTCTTTTCGGCGATCCGGCGGGTAGCGCGGACAACCTGCTGGATGATCTTTTCCATTTCCGATGTATATTGGTCCTGGGCAAAGACCGATCCGGTTCTGCCAATACGTTCCAGCACCCGCCGGATCTCAGGGGCAAAGATCACCGGTATAGCCAATAACAGCGTCGGCAGGGTGTTGGTTATCAGCCAGGAGAAGGCAGGCAGCACACGCAAACTGGACAATAAACTGATGACGACAATTAGGAAAAGCACGCCCCGCAGTAAAACCAATGCCTTGGTATCCCGCAGCAGATAGAGCACAGCGAACACGACCGCCGCAACCAGCAGGATATCAAGCAAGCTGAGCCAATTGGCCCGCTGGAAGATGAATGACAAATAAGTCCAAAGATTGTAAATCACTTCTATCTACCTGATGAAGAATTCTATTACTGCATTGGCCGAAGCACGCGGTCCTTGCGGAGCTGTTTAAACAGCAGGACTGTTCCAGGAGGCATGGACTCCATGACAGCGTTTTGCCAGGCTTTAACCTGGAGGTCTTTTACGGTGCGCGCCTGGTATCCCAGCGGAGACCAGATATTCTCGTGCTGAGCCAGGGAGGGAGGTAAAAAAAGCAGTGCCGCCTCACTCTGGAGCTCTTTGGAGGAATCCTCAACAAAGCTCATCAGCGCATCCAGGCCCTTCTCGATGGCCAATCCCTCATTGAGCATGACATCGTCCACCCTGGTTATCAAATTCTCCACCTGCCAGCCCAACAAACCGATAATCTCCTCATCAGATAGCAGCAGCATATAAGCCTTCTCACCAAACGCGGCCATGATGTCATCTTTCGTCATTTTCCTCTTTGCCCTGCTGTGGCGGCTCATATAAGCCGCAATTTTTTCAGCGGATTCAGGAGTCGCCCGGCGCACATTCAGCGTTCCGTATGATTTACTGGGTGCTGGCTTAAAGCCGGGCTCTTTCTGGGTGATTACCTGCCAGGCGTCATAGACCTGCTTCCATGTTTTTTCAAATGAACCATCATTTTCTATAACCACATCTGCCTTGGTAAGTTTCGCTGTCGCTGGCAGTTGGACATTGATCCGATCCTCAGCTTCTCGCCGGGTCATATCTCTTTTTTCCATCAAACGTTCCAGCTGAAGGTCGGTAGAAGACATGGTCACCCATACCTGGTCGCAGAGGTTGTGCATGTCTGATTCAAGCAACTTGATGGCTTCTATGACAACAATCCCATTCTTTGTCTTCGTGACCAGCACATCGAGAGCTTGTCTGACCAGAGGGTGGATGATCGCTTCCAGACGCATCATCGCGTCTGGATTTTTAAACACCAATTCCCCTAATTTGGAACGGTCGATCTCTCCATTGGGACCGAGAACCCATTTTCCGAAAGTGTCAATGACAGGCTGATAGCCTGGAGAAGTTTTCATAATAGCGCGGTGGGATAGCACGTCGGCGTCAATGCCGTACGCTCCTAGATGCTCAAGCATTTTTCGAACAACGCTTTTTCCGGTGGCGATATTGCCAGTTAACCCTATGGCATACTTACCACGCCAGGCACTCATGGTCCCTCCTCATCGGTTTGGCGCTACCCCCTCTATATCAATCTACATTGTAGTCTGCGCCAGGAAGAATGTCAATTAAAACTTACAGGAATGGCTTAAAATAATAAGCCTTCCATGAAATTTTCATGGAAGGCTGCCCTATCAGGGTTATTTTCACACGAATTTCTCAGCAAAATGGCAGGCAACCTGATGTTCGGGTTTCAGCTCCCTCAAGAGCGGTTCCTCTTTGCTGCAGATCTCTTCCGCGTACGGGCAGCGGGGGTGGAACCGGCAGCCGGATGGGGGATTGATAGGATTTGGGATCTCCCCTTTCGGAAGCGGTTCAGTTCTTCTCATCCGGGGATCGGGAACCGGAACAGCTGCCAGCAGTGCCTGGGTGTAGGGATGAAGGGGTTTGGAGAACAGCAGATTAATTTCCCCTATTTCAACCAGTTTTCCCAGGTAGAGGATGCCGATCCTATCACAAATGTATTTCGCTGTTGCCAGATCGTGAGTAATATATAGATAGGTCAGATCGAAGTTATCTTTGAGTTCCAGCATCTGGTCCAGGAGGAGAGCCCGAACAGATACATCAGCCATTGCGATTGGCTCATCAGCGACGATCAACTCAGGACGAGTGACCAGAGCTCTGGCTAAAACGATTCGCTGGCGCTGTCCCCCCGAGATCTGGTGAGGGTAAAGATCATAGAAGTTGCCCGCAGGGACCAACCCTACGGCTTCCAGGATCTCCAAGACCCGCTCCTTGCGCTGATCATCAGTCAGTTTAGGAAAATGGATCTGGGCTGGGTGTTCAATTGCTCTACCAATGGTCATACGCGGATTGAGAGATGCCAGGGGATCCTGGAAAACCAGCTGCATCCTAGACCTCATGTGGCGCATATCCTCCATAGATAATGAATGGAGATCAATTCCATTGAAGAGGATCTTCCCATCTGTCAACTCCAGCAATCGCAGGACCAAGCGGGCGATTGTCGATTTTCCAGAACCGCTTTCACCAGCCAATCCAAAGACTTCTCCCTTGCGAATGAAGAAGCTGACCCCATCCACTGCTTTGACACTGGGAATCTCACCCCTGCTAAGCATATTAGCGATCAAACCCGTCTCAAGGGGAAAATGCTTGGTAATGTTTTGGGCATCAACCAGGATTTCCCCGACCTGAAGGTCTTGCTGACCTTCCGATTGTGTTTCAACCATACTAACCATTCACTACCTCCCTGGCCTTTACTTCTTCGTACAGAAAACATGCAGCTTTCTGCCTTCCTTCAATCACGGTCAGTTGGGGTACCTGTGATCGGCATTTATCCATTACATAAGGGCAGCGGGGGTGAAAGCGGCAGCCCTTGGGGGGGTCTAACAGATTAGGCGGCATTCCTTCCATGTGGTAGAGGTCTTTATCGTCCAGCTTGATGTTAGGAACTGAGGAAAGCAGTCCTTGGGTATAAGGATGTTTGGGCTTTAAGAACACCTCATCGACCGTGCCTATTTCCATGATCTTCCCGGCGTACATCACTGCAACCCTGTCAGCCACTTCAGCAACAACGCCGATATTGTGGGTGATCATCAAAATCGTCAAGTTGAACTTCTCTTGAAGGTCCTTGAGCAGATCAAGGAATTTGGCTTCTACAATCACGTCGAGAGAAGTAGTAGGCTCGTCAGCCACGACCAGTTCTGCATGGAGGGCCAGAGCCAATGAGATCATCACCCGCTGCCGCATACCACCTGACATCTGGTGGGGGTAATCATCCAATCGTTCGCGGCGGATACCCAGGAGCTCAATGATCTCTCCGGCTCTCTGTTCTGCCACCAGCTCGGACACCGCTTCATGGGCAAGGATGGTTTCCTTGATATGGTCAACGATCCGCTGGACCGGGTTCAAGGAGGTCATCGGGTCCTGGAAGATCATTCCCAGTTTTGCCCCCCTGATATTCGTCATCTCTCTGGGTGCCAGTTTCATCAGATCAGTCCCTTCAAAAACCAGCTCACCTGAGGTGATCTCGGCCAGTCCGGTATGGAGCCGGAGCAGGGCTTTGCCGAGAGTCGATTTTCCACATCCTGACTCTCCAACCAAACCCAAGATTTCTCCGCTCATGACATCCATGGTCACGTCATCCACAGCCACGACATCACCCGCTCGGGTATGATAGCTAACAGTAAGGTCACGAATTGAATATAGGATTTCTTCCTGCATTAACGCTCCCGTAATTTAGGGTTGAATATTTCCATTAAGCCTTCACCCATCATCGTAAAGGCCAGTACGATCAGCATGATCGCAAACCCGGGGAAGGTGATCATCCACCAGGCTGTCTGGATGAACCTCTGGCCGCGGGCTAGATCGATGCCCCAATCGGCGATTGTTGGGGGAAGACCAAGGCCAAGGAAGGATAGACCTGCTCCAGTCAAAATCGCGTCAGCGACATTTACAGAGAAAATAATCGCGACAGAGGGAATAACGTTGGGGAAGATATACTGCCAAAGGATATCTCCCCGTTTGGCGCCAATGCTCTGGGCAGCTTCAATATAGACCTCTTCTTTGACCGACAAGGTCTGCCCCCTCACGATACGATAATAGGTAGGGATGTAGAGCACAGCGATTGCCACGATCACATTCAACACGCTGGGCCCCAGAACGGCCGTGATGGCGATAGCCAGGATCAAGCCAGGAAATGCGTACAAGGAGTCCATCAATAAACTCAGCAGTCTATCAAAAGGACCACCCACATACCCGGCTAATAATCCCAGTGGAACACCCAGGAAAAGAGCCACCAGGGAAGCGCTGAAACCGATGATCAACGCGATCCTCGTACCCCAAATCAGCCTGGAGAACACATCCTGGCCAATCTCATTGGTACCCAGTATGAACCCTCCTTGTGTGGACAGATCACCAGAAATCGAACCGGCTAGCTCCAGATCTGGATAGTCGCCAGCTACTTTTTCAAATTCCTGCAGCTGGACAACTGCACCCTCTACTTCTCCATCAACGATCGCTTGCAGCATCTCCTGCCTGGTATCAAACCGGATGATATCTGGTCGCAAGCGCAAATCATCGTCCCTGTCCTTCAACTGGCCATCGATCAAGCTGGCTTCCTCCCGAAGCGCGCCTGCTGTCGGCAGACCTTGCAGCACACCCAGTGGGACACGTCCTTGGTCTGACGGTCTGGCATAATCCTCCAAACTGGAGATGTTTGCCCCCTGATGGACCACCAATACCGGGATTTCAGGGACTTCACCTGGTGCAAGGAACCTGGGACCCACCAATTCATGAGGCCCATATGGAGCAAAAGCACCCGGGAACACAGCCATCATTAAAAATCCCAAGACCATGATTGCCGAGATGCTCACCAACCACCAGTCAGCTCCATACCACTTTCGAGCCAGGAAAAGTTTTCTGACAAAGCCAACCTGTTCCAGGTCCTCCTTCCAGCGGGATTCTTCAGGGGATACTTCGATATCTTTGGTTTTTGGATCTGCCATGGTTAATATCTCACTCTGGGATCAATCAAGGAATAAAGGATGTCAACTGCCAAGCTGATCAGGGCAACAAAGAGCGCGAATATCG
>Ga0055450_10000301_pt1 | contig 10239 bp, 12 predicted proteins | sample China_Galinas_PW_5_FD_57740 | JGI IMG/M metagenome (GOLD analysis project Ga0055450, IMG submission 57740) | Wetland microbial communities from San Francisco Bay, California, USA, that impact long-term carbon sequestration - China_Galinas_PWC_D1 | ecosystem: Environmental > Aquatic > Marine >... | reverse complement strand
CGCGGCCGCCGCCAAGGCTCAGGCGTCGGAGGGTCCACGGCCGTTCGGGGCCAACCTCAGCTGCACCGGCGGCGCCACCGGCCAGCTGACCGGGTCGCTCTCCGTCAGCCTCGACCCCCGTTTCTCGATGTCCTGGGGATTCTCCGGCTTCCCGCCGCTGCCGCACGTCAACAGCGCCGAAGCGGCGGCGACCCTTACCGGGCAGGCAGCGGTCTCGGCGGAAATCGCCGCCGAAGGCTCGTGCACGCTGGCTCCGACTCCGGTGCTGAGCTGGAACGCCCCGACGATCAAATTCGCGATCGGGGGCTTCCCGGTCGTGATCGTGCCCCGCACGACCGTCTATGTCAGTGCCACCGCTGAAGCGAACGGCAAGGCAACCGCCGCGGCCAGCGGCCAGGTCTCGGCCACCGCCGGATTGCGCCTCCGTGACGGCCAGGTGCACCCCGTCTCCGAGTTCGTGCCGAGCTTCACGTACAGCCCGTTGACCGCGAGGGTCAGCGGCACCCTGGACGGACGAGTGATCCCGTCCGTCGTCCTCCTCATGTATGGGGTCGCCGGCCCCAGGTTCGATCTCTCCACCGGTCTGCGGCTCCACGCCGACACCGACGCGACGCCGTGGTGGACGCTCGGGATCCCGGTCGAACTGACGGCACAGCTCGTCGTTCCTCATTTCGACCAGCTCAACACCGGCAAGCTGGTCGTCTTCAGCCACGAATTCCCACTCGCGCAGGCAGACACCGATCCGCCGCCTCCGGTCGAAACCGAGCGCGCCCGGATCACCTGGGACACCGACGACACCGACGTCGACCTGCACATCTGGGACCAGGAAGGTCACCATGCCTGGTACGGAGAAACCGACGGCATCCCAGATTCGTTCCTGCTGCAGGACATCATCAATGGCTACGGTCCCGAGATCTTCTTCGACCGGCGCACGCCCAGCCGGCGCCAGCTCACCTTCGGTCTCTGCTACTACAGCGACCACGAAAACGGACCGAGCAACGTCACCGCGACCCTGATCGACCCGGACGGCACCCGGCGCACCAGCGTCCACCACCTTGCCGAAAGCAAGGACAGCGTCTTGCTCGGATCGAGCCCCCCCGGTGGCTACGTGCCTCCTCCGGGGTGGTGCGAGTAGGCGCATTCTGCATCGAGGTGGCTGCTCGCTGGCGTACGATCTACCTCGGATGACTGATGCACCCGACAAGGCTCTGCTGGCCACCGGGCACGAGGCCGAGTGGGCGAGGATCAACGAGGAGGAGGCCCGGCAGGAAGCCGAGTTCGCAGCTTCGCTCTCGATGGAGGAGCGGGTCGCACTTGGTCAGAAGCTTTCCCAGCAGGCGTTCTCCCTGTTGGTCGCCTCCGTGAAGGCCGGGCATGCCCCCGAGCGAGCCCTCTGGTCCTGACCTCAACGGCGTCGTCGCCGACGCCAACGGCGCCGGCCTCCCGTATGTCGTGATCGGTGGCTTCGGTGTCATCGCCCATGGCTACGTGCGCGCGACCCGGGACTCGGACCTGCTCGTACCCGACGGGCCGGAGGCCGATCCGGCCATCCTCCGTTTCCTCGAGCGCGTCGAGGCCAGGCGACTGCGCGACGGCGAGCCGTTGACGGAGGGGGAGGTGAGTCGCGCCCATCATCTGCGTGTGCGCAGCAGCCACGGCATCATCGACATTCTGAGAGGCTGCCTGCCGCCGCTCGACTACGACACCGTCGCCGCTCGCGCGATCGAGCTCGACTGGGACGGTGAGCCGGCCAGGTTCGCCTCCTTACGCAGCATCGTCGCCTTCAAGCGCCTCGCCGGACGCGGTCAGGACCGCGTGGATCTGGAAAACCTGGAAAGAGTCAACGGCAAGCTCCCGATCGACCCGATCCCGGGCCTCGACGATTAGGTCGGCGTCAGCGACATGGCGGCGTGACCCGCCTTCGCCGGCCGGTTTTCGGACCGAGCCGACCCCGATCGCGCCGCGCGCCCAGGACAGATCGAGCCCAAAAGCGGAGGGGGTGGGATTCGAACCCACGAGACGCCTGACGACGCCTAACGGCTTTCAAGGAGCCGTTAGGCGCGGCCGCAAATGGCTTGCGAGAGCCAAATAAGTCCCTGGTGGGCACCGAAAATGGCACCGTCACCGCTGCGGAGGGCTCGGCTTCCTAGTCCCCGATGCGCTTCCACTTGCCGCAGTCCTCCGTCTGGAAGTACGGCGTGTGAATCGAGGCGATGGTCTGCCCGCTTGCGTTTTCGTTGCTGGCGATGTCGTACGGATCAGCGCTGTTCAACGTCGCCCAGTAGCAGCCCGCCCCACCGGAGGACTGATAGGTGCCCGGAACGAAGTCCGCTTCGGCCCGAAAGGTGCCGTTGCCCGGGATGACGCTCTTGGCTGCGACGGCCTTGGCGCCGCTGATCGATTCTTCGATCTTGGCGAGTTCGGCCTTCGCCGACTTCACTTCTCCCCTGACGTTCTGCAGTTCTTCCGCTTCCGCCTTGGCATCGCCGACGATCTTTGCGGCTTCGTCTTCTGCGCCAGAAATGATCTGACCGCGTTCTTCCCTGACTTCCTGCGCTTCCGCTTCGGCTTCCTCAGTCTCGGCTTCGGCATCGTCGCGGTCTGCCTGGGCGTTGTCGACCTGCTCTTCAAGCTTGGTCTTTTCGTCTTCCAGGCTGCTGTTGCTCGACCCCATGATCGCCCCTCCGATGATGAGAGCGACGAGAAAGACTCCCACTGACCACAGAATTGGCCGAGACCGAACCCAACCGCGATACCTCTCCATATCTGACGCCTCCCCTGACTAGCTTGCCGGGGCATCCTAAACGGACCTATGTCCACTTAGGAACTCTCCTGGGAGTCCAAGAACGCGTCCAGAAGCGCTGCGCCCTGTACCTCGGCGCCGGGCATGAGGTGCCCGTAGAGGTCGAAGGTCACGGTGATCGAGGAGTGCCCCATGAACGCCGAGAGCGCCTTTGCGTTGACCCCGGCGGCGATCATGAACGAGGCGTAGGTGTGCCGGGCCTGGTGCAGGCGCAGCCGCTCGGCGATCCCCGCCTCGACCCAGGCTTTGTCGGCGACCCGGTACAGCTTCTCGGCCTCGAAGGGGTCGCCGCCGCGTACGGCGAAGACCAAGGCGTCGGCGACCGGATCGCCGAGCGCGTCACGGCGAGCTTGGAGGAGGCGACGGAGGATGGACGGGAGCGGGACCGTGCGGCGCGATTTGCGCGTCTTCGGCTCGATCGGCCCCACCTTCGGGTCCCATGACTCGCGGACCTCGACCACCCCTTTCGCCATGTTCACCGCGCCCCACCGCAGGGCGCGAAGCTCGCCGTAGCGCAACCCCGCGTAAAGCGCCGTCGCCCAGATCGCCCGGTCGTCGGCGGGGAGCGCGGCGAGCAGCTTCGCTGCGGTTTGCGGGGCGACGATCTCGACCTCGCCATGGTCGGGCGCCGGGAGTTCGAGATCGCGCGTCGGGTTGTTCGGCACGCCTTCGCGCGAGCGGGCGCGCCGGTAGATCACCTGGAGCGGCTTGATCGTGTTGCGGATGCCTGCCGAAGACCGGCCTTCGGCCTGCCATTCATCCACCAGCGCTTGCAGGTCCGACGTGGTGATCGTGTTCAGCTTCCGGGTGCCGAGCGCCGGCAGCAACCGGTCTTCCAGCGATTGCCTGTAGCCGCGCAGCGTCGAAGGCTTGAAGGGCCGACCGGAGCGGTTGCGGAACTCGCCGCGCTCCGCTCCGTCGAGCCAGGTCGTCGCCGCTTCGCGGAGGGTTCGGCCATTCGGCGCCCGCAACGTGCCTCGGTCGAGCGCCCCTTTCGTGCTCGCTCGCCACGACTTCGCTTCCGATTCGCGACGGAACCTCTTGTAGAGCTTGCGGCCGTCCTTGGGCGAGTAGACATACGCCTGGTAGGAGCCATTGCAACGGCAGCGTCCGCCGCGGCGCGCCGGGCAGTTCTTCGTGTGCCGCTTCCTGATCCCCTCAGCCATCGGTCTGACGGGTCAAGCGCGGGCGCGCCGTGAATCTCCCCTCTGCCTGCTCTTGCGGAGGCGCCCACTCGATCCCCTGCAAGAGGTCGTTGGGCGTGACTTCAAGCGCGAAGGCCAGCCGGATCAGCGTGTCGATCCGAGGCAGCCGTTCGCCCCTCTCCATCAATCCGATGGCCGTCCGGTGAAGCGAGGTCCGCGCGGCGAGCTGTTCCTGGTTCAGGCCCGAGAGAACGCGGAGCCGACGCAGGTTCGCGCGGAACGGCTCTCTCACCGCAGGCTCAATGGGCGGCGGCGTCATCCCGCCCCCGCCTCGCCGAGCTGCGCGAGCAGGTCCGCGACAGCCTCATGCTCGAAGACGACGCGCCCGTATTCGTTCTCTCGGTCAACCGCCTCGCGGAGCCGCGCGAGCGCCGCCCGCAGTTCGTCGTCCGGGACGACTCGGCCCTGGTCGAGCCCGTCGAGGAGCGCCGCGTAGGCGGCGTCCTCCAAGAGCAGCTTGGTTCGAGGTTCGCGGAGCCGTTCGTCGGATTGGCCCAAGTCGTCGCGGAGCCCGTCCTGCGCCCCGCTGATGATCCGCCGCAGGAACGCCTCGTTGCCGGCGGGGATCGAGATGGAGACGGCACAACCGTCCCCCGTAGGGTTCTCGGTAGCCATGAGGAGGTCACATCTCCTTGTGGTCAGGCCCCCGGTTGGCGTGACAGCGCCGCCGGGGGCTGCATTGTCTATGTGACCTCTAAGGCTACCAGCGTTGTCTAGGGTCTCTAGACGATGAGGGTGGCTACTTGCCGTGGAGAATCTGGTCGACTCGGCTGCGGTGAAGCTCGGCGGCCTCGCCGATTTCCGCGAGCGAGAGACCGGCGGCCTTGGCCTTCTCGAAGCTCTTGCGCCTCGCCTCGCGTGCCTTCTCCATGTCCCGCTGGACTCGCGCGAACTCCATCTGCGCTTGGCGCACCTCGCCGCGTGCCTTGGCCTTCCGGTCTGCCATCGCTCGCAGCGTAGAAGCTTCTTCCGCGACAGCGACCGGAGCGAGGCGAAATGCACCGGCACGGTCAAGGCACCCGCTCCATCGCCCGCTCGGAGTTCTCCGCCGTCCACCGTTCCAGCTCGGCGACCGGCACCAACCGCTTCCGCCCCCTGCGGATCAGTCGCAGCTCCGGCGCCACGTTCTCCTCGAAGAAGTCTGGGCCGACCCCGATCGCGGCGGCGGCCTCGGGCGGGGTGAGGGCGATGCGGGGGATCGAGGTGGGCAGCTTCCTGGCCATCTGCCCACCTACGTCAGATCAGCTCACCAAACGCCCCCTGAAATCTCGATCGACCTCCCAGCTCGACCCACAGACCCACCGCAGAGAGCACCGAGAGACGGAAATCCCTTGCCCCAGCACCGCAGGAGCACCGCACCGCACCTCCCCCTCACGCCCTATCAATTTGAAAATTGCCGGGGGCGCGGGCGCCGCCGATCTGACGAACCCCGGCGATGGTCACGATCGGCAAGCTCGGCGCCGGCCAAGGCGCCTACTACACCGCCCAGGTCGCCGAAGGCGCCGAGGAGTACTACGCCGGGGAGGGGGAGGCGCCGGGGCGCTGGCAAGGCGCCCTCGCCCGAGAGCTTGGCCTCGCCGGCAGGGTCGAGGCCGACCAGCTCACCGCGATGCTCTCGGGCAACCATCCCGCAACCGGCGACCCGCTCGGCCTGCGCGCGGTCGGCGGTCGCGGCCCGGTCCCCGGCTTCGACCTCACCTTCTCCTCGCCGAAGTCGGTCTCGCTGCTGTGGGCGCTCGGCGGCGAGGAGGTAGCCGCCGAGGTGGGCGCCACCCACCGCTCGGCGGTCGAGGCCGGCATGGGCTACCTGCAACGCGAAGCGTGCCTGACCCGGCGCGGAGGGGAGGCCGAGATGGTCAAGGGCAAGGGCTTTCTCGCCGCCGCCTTCCGCCACCGCACCTCAAGGGCAGGCGACCCCCAGCTCCACACCCACGTCCTGATCGCCAACGCCACCCGAGGAGCTGACGGCAAGTGGACCCGCCTGCACCACCCCTCGATCTACGAGCACGCCAAAACCGCCAGCTACATCTACGAGGCCCATCTGCGCCACGAGTTGAGCCAGCGCCTCGGGGTCTCCTGGCAGGAGGTGCGCAAGGGGATCGCTGAGATCGAGGATTTCGAGGACTCCCACCTGCGCGAGTTCTCCACCCGCCGCAAGCAGATACTCGAGGCCGCCGGTCCCGAAGCCTCGGCGCGCTCTCGCCAGATCGCCAACCTCACCACCCGCACCGCCAAGGAGCAGGGGGTGGCGCTACCCGAGCTGCGCGATCGCTGGCGCTCGCGCGCCGAGGAGGTAGGTCTGACCCCGAAGGTGATCGAGGGCGTCGCCGACCTCGATCGGGTCCGCGCCGAGCGCGCGCAGGAGCGCCAGGACGATGCGGCCCGCGCGATCGGCGCCGTCCCGCTCGGTCGCCGTGACGCCGAGAGGGCCACCGAGCCCGAGCCGCCCACCACAGCCGAGCTGGCCCAGGAGGTCACCGCCCACGCCTCCCACTTCGACCGCCGCGAGGCGATCCAGGCGGTCGGCCAGCTCTCCCCGCAGGGAGCGCCGGCAGCCGAGATCGAGGCCCGCGCCGACGCCTTCCTCGCCTCCCCGGAGGTGATCCGGATCGCCGAGACCGCCAAGGGCGAGCGCTTCACCACCCGGCGCATTTGGGAGCTGGAGCGCCGCGCGCTTGCCGCCGCCGAGCAGATGCAGGGCGCCACCGACCGCGCCGTCGTCGGTGACCGGGTGATCGCCAACGTGATCGCCCTGCGACCGGGCCTCAAGGCCGACCAGCGCGAGATGATCTCCGGCCTGCTCGGCTCGGGCAAGGGGATCGAGATCGTGATCGGCGAGGCCGGCACCGGCAAGACCTACGCCACCGTCGCCGCAGCCGAAGGCTGGGAGGCGGGGTACTTCGAGCTGCGGGTCGCAGCACCGACCTGGCGGGCGGCCAACGTCCTGCGCTCCGAGGGCCTTGAGGCGACCAGCATCGCCCGGCTGCTCGCCCAGCTCGACCGCGCGGCGGCCTCGGGCGGCAGTGGGCTATCCGAGGGCTCGGTGCTCTTGGTCGATGAGGCGGGGATGGTGGACTCCGCGACCCTGGCCCGGCTGATCGACCACGCCGATGCGGCGAACGCCAAGTTGGTGCTGATCGGCGATCCCGAGCAGTTGTCGGAGATCGAGGCGGGCGGCCTGTTCTCGGCCCTCGCCGAGCGCTCCGACGTGATCCATCTGGACGAGGTGATCCGCCACCGCCACCGGCTCGACCGCGAAGCGACGAAGATGATCCGCGAGGGAGAGGGAGGAGCTGCCCTCGACCTCTACCGCTCCGGGGAGCGGGTCGTGATCGCCCCCGACTCCGACGCCCGCCGCGAGGCGATCGTCGCCGACTGGCACGAGTCCTTCTCGGCCGGCGAGGACGCGGTGATGGTGGCGAAGCGAAACGCCGAGGTCGCGGCCTTGAACGAGCAGGCGCGGGAGGCGATGAAGGCGGCGGGCCGGCTCGGCGAGGTGGAGATCAAAGTCGGCGAGTCCCACTTCGCCGCCGGCGATCAGGTCATCACCCGCGTCAACGACCACGCCGCCCAGATCTACAACCGCGAGAGATGGGAAGTCGAGGCGGTCGATCCCCAGCGCGGCAGCGCCGTCTTGCGAGGGATCGACCAGGCAAGAACCGTCGAGGTCGACGCCGCCTACCTGGCGCAGACCAACCGCGAAGCCGCCGCCCTCCAGCACGCCTACGCGATCACCACCTACTCAGCGCAGGGCACCACCGTCGATCGCGCCTTCGTCGCCGTCGATCCCTCGATGGACAAGCAAGAGATCTACGTCGCAACCTCCCGAGCTCGGGAGGAGACGCATATCTACGCCACCCCGGAGATCCAAGAGCAGCGCGAGGAGTTCGCCCCGCGCTCGGTCTACCTGCGCGAGGGCATCCCCCACATCGCCGAAGCCGCCCAGCGCGACGGCTCCCAGGTGGCGGCCCACGACCTCGCCGAGCTGCGGGCGCTGCCCGATGAGGAGCTGAACCGGCTGCGCCGCGAGCTGGCGGCCCAGGCCGAAGCCGAGCAGGGCATCCAGCGCCAGCGCGAAGCCCTTGAGGAACGGATCGAGCAAGGCCGCCGGAGCCTCGGCAGGCTGGAGAACGTCCGCGACAAGGCCGCCGAGCTGCCCGGTCGCCAGAGGCGCGGGAGGGAAGGCGAGATCGACGCCGACGAACGGGAGCTGCGGGGCCGGATCGCCGAGAGCGAATCGGAGCTGCGCGAGCTGCCGACCGACACCCCCGCCCAAGACCAGACCGACGCGATCGAAGCGATCCAAGAGGAGCGAGTGCAGATGGCCGTTGCCGCCGCCCGCCTACGCATGCCCTCCTATGTCAGGGACGAGCTGGGCGAGCGCCCGGCCGGCGGGCGCGAGGCGAAGACCTGGGACCGGGCGGTCTCAGGCGTCGAGCGCTACCGGCGCGAGAACGGCGTCACCGATCCCGATCGCGCCCTCGGTCCGCAGCCCGAGCGTAGGAGTGCGGGGGAGAAGGCCAGGCACGACGCGGCCGAGCGGCGCTTGAGCGAAGCCCGGCGCCGGCTCGGCAGGGAGGCGGCGCAGGATCGCTCGGTTGGGATCGGGCGGTAGGCGCCCCCACCCGGCGGCCGATTGTGGCACGGCTTCGCCGTGCGATTTGGCCGGTAGGGGGTGGGGGCGGGAGGAGAGACCCTTCTGCCGAAAGACAGAGACGTGATCTGTACTATGTGTCTGGTCTACAGAGAGGAAGCGGAGCGATGCCAACCGTTGAGATCAAGCTGACCGTCCCTGAGGGGACCGTGGTTCAGATTGTTGGACTCGATGAGCCAACCGTGGATGTCATCGAGGAGGTGCCGAACTCGGTCGAGCGCTACTTCACGAAATACCTGAGCGACAACGGCCGGAAGGTCTTTGCGGCAGCGGCAAGGATCGAGGACTTCCGGGGCAAGCCGGGGTTCACGCTGGAAGACGTTGCGCACAATCTCAGCGTTAGCTACGCGACGGTCAAGAGCTGGCATCGGACGTCTGGGCGTTCAGCGAAGCGCTGGCGCTCGGACACGGGAACGCAGGAGCCGATTCGGTTCGAGTGGCTCGACTACCGCGAGGTCGAGACCGGCGGGTCCGCGCGGACTATCTACCGCTTGCCGAGCGACGTAGCCGAGACAATCAAGACGCTGCCCATTACCCGCGCAGAGGAGGGCGCCGATAGCTGATGCGCGTCCAGGGTTCTCCTATGCGACGTGACTCACAGAGTCATAGCTGCTTTCATAGGCCATCGCGTATTTATTCCGTCGTCGCTAGCGCTAGGATGGCTTCAAGGTGAGCGAGGAGATAACCCCAGAGAGCATCGCGGCGCGTCTGAGATCGGCGGAGCAGAGAAAGTCCCAGGCGCTTGCTCAGTACGAGGCGGCTAGCGCTGAAGTCGCGTGGCTTCGGGAAGGTCTCAGGCTCTTTGATCCCGAGGCCAACCTTGAGGCTCAGGATCCCCAGGAAGTTGTGACGGAGATTTTTCCGGAGGGCTTTGTGTTTGACCAGGGCATCAAGCCGTCTCTTCGCCAGGCGATCGTGGTGGTGATGCGGGAGCACCCAGGGCGTCGGTGGGCGGTTCCCGATCTTGCTCAGGCTCTGGAGGGAAGGGGTTGGCTTCCCGAGCATGGAGCCAAGCGGGTCAGTGACATGGCGGGGGACATGGTCCGTCTTGGACAGCTAGTCCGTCACGACCGAGGTGTGTACAAACTTTCCCCGGAATTGGCGGCAGCTTTGGAGGCTGCGCCGGGGTCCAAGAAATGAGACCGGGACGGCGGGTCCAAACCGCACGATCCAACCCGGCTCAGAAGCCCCGGGGCGGAGAGCTGATCTCTCTCCGCCCCGGGCACGCCATCGGAGGGCCTGAGTACTAGGTGAACTCACCCCGACTTACGACCGGGGAATGCTGGTCCGGCATTCGTGGGTTCGATTCCCACGCCCTCCGTTCGCTACATGCCGCAATGATAGGTCTACTCGGGGTCGCCTCCGAAGGCGAGAGGGAAGTCCCAGGTGTCGTTCAGGCGCCGGCAGGGACGAGACGCTCAAGGGCGTGTCGCCCAATCTCTGCCCGAACCGGCGGCATCTCGGGAGCCGGAGGCGTGTCCTTGTAGCGATACGAGACCCGGACGGCGACGCGGCGTAGAAGCTCGTTGCGCCAGCGCTCGAAACGGCCGACGCGGATCGGCTCGATCAGCATCTCC
>Ga0055450_10000300_pt1 | contig 10253 bp, 4 predicted proteins | sample China_Galinas_PW_5_FD_57740 | JGI IMG/M metagenome (GOLD analysis project Ga0055450, IMG submission 57740) | Wetland microbial communities from San Francisco Bay, California, USA, that impact long-term carbon sequestration - China_Galinas_PWC_D1 | ecosystem: Environmental > Aquatic > Marine >... | reverse complement strand
AGGGTGGGGAGATGGTTTTTGCCGATAATAAGGCAGATGCCTATGGTCATAAGAAATTGGGTGGTATCGGAGACCTGCTTTCGGAGGAGCTCAAACATCGCTCAATGAAATATAATGACGGCAAAAAAATCAATATTGTCAATCAGAAATTGGCTTACTTAGTGCGAGGCGGTAGTCCGGATGCGATAGATTCCATTGTGCCCATGGCTTACGGGAATTTGGCACTGGATCTGATTCTGGAGGGTGTGCACGGGCGGCTGGTTGTGCTCAGGAATGGTCGCTATGATAATTTACCCATTGAGGTGCTGACAGGGAAAAGCAAGACTGTCGATGTTGAGCGCTTCTACAACACAGAACGGCTTCGCCCCCATTACAAAAAATTCGCCATGAAGCCTTTGTTCATCATGATGTCAGAGGATGGCTAGCAGGGAAATGTTATAATAAGGTTAACCGTTCAGATGAGCTCGACCATAAGGAGGGAGTAGGTGTCTTGTGAAGCTGGAAAGAAGGGAGGGCTGATCCCCAGGTGGATCTGGACTATTTTTATATTCCTGCCTCTTGGCATGATGGCCTATTGGTTCCTGCGCTGGTTCTTCCTGCCAAGTTATAGGCGCACTGCTTCTGTAGAAATTCAGGCCCCCCGATCCAGAGTTGTCAAGGCACCGGTAAAGAGGGATGATTTTCAGCTCATCAAAGGCATTGGACCGAAAACAGCTGGCGTTTTCTACCAGGCTGGCATCTTTACCTTTGAGCAGCTGGCTTTAATGGACGAGGAGAAAATTTCAGCGCTTTTGCAGAAGCATAAACTGCCTGGCGGAAAAACCGCGTCCTGGCAGAACCAGGCGGCTCTGGCAGCAGCAGATGATTGGGAAGGTTTGGATTAACTCCAGGAATGAGAATTGATTTCGAATGAATCCATGAACATCCCGCACTGAGGAAAATCGGTGCGGGATGTTTTTCATTAAACTAGGTTGAACTAGCAGCTGGGTTATCTAGAGACGGCCAGCTTGACCATTTTACCGGATTTGTCGAATGTCACTCGGGCATAATGGCGGTGAATGGTATTTCCGCTGTTCTGAGGAATTGCGTATTGTTTGCTCAGGGTGACTACATGGCGCTGCCCCAGAGTTTCCTGATGAACTTTGCTACCGAACCTGGCTGTAGCGCATTGATGGCCTTCTCCTCGACAGACATCTTTTTCAGTGCTCAGCACCATTTCAGCCCCTTCCATTCCCGGCAGATAACGTTTGACAACGTGTTTGACATGCATCAAAGTGGCGGAGGGGATGTCAGTTGTCAGGTTGGAGCGGTCACAGACTGTTTTCACCTCAGCAGGTGTGTAGCGCGGCTCTACAACCGACTTGGTTTCCTTGCGTTCCGCCGTTTCTGGACTCGACAGGGGATCTCCGAAATGCAGGAAGGAGATCAGCGTTTTCTGGTCTTCCCCATCCAGATATCCCTGGCGGGCATTCATTTCCCGGGCCAATTCGATTTTGGCCTTCTGGAGTGCGATACCGCTGTATACACCCTGATTGATGAATTTCCAGTAATAGCCTGCCAGCAAGTCTGCGGCGATCAAGGGAGGAGCAACAGAGCCGTAGGCAGTCACGGAGGAGCCAACGACTGCATGAGAACCTCGAGAGAGATATTTCAAGGAGATGGAATCCTCGATCTCCCGGCCTTTCAAGTGAACCCCGTAGCAGGCTTCTGAGAACACAAAGAGAGGCGCATCTTCGTAGGCATTGATATCCTGGGGGCGAAGTGCTATGGGATAATCCGGTCCAGTGCTGCCGTTCGTGAAATCTTTCTGGCCGTACCAATCCGGTGAATCTTCGACACCATGCAGGTTGAAATAACCATAGCGAGTGATGGGTACTGGTATTTCTGTCTCCTTCCCGAAGGGCGGAGACGTCACCAGGTCGCCACGCTCCCGGATGATCTTGAAAACTTCCTGAGAGGCGGTCTTCCAGGCTTCTGCCACGTACCCGAAACTGCGGTTTTCTCTTGCAGGACCGGAGAACAGCTTTGCCAGCCATTCCAGGAATAATTTCCAGATTGATTTATGGCTCTCGTAGACCCCCATGTGATGTTCCGATATGTGGCGGAGCAAATCCAGCAGCAGCCCAGGGTCGCTGCCAGCACCACCGGGAAGACGGCCGACTGGCCATTCGGGGATGAAATAATTCTCGTCCAGGGTTCCATAGGGGTTGTCAGAGGGTACCTCGGGGTCAACATCTGTCACAGGATTGGGAAGATTGTGGTAAGGCACTACATCCGGACCGCCAACAATCAGTAAGGCGCCAATCATCAGCCCTTTGCTGGCCAGGACCTCTTCCAGGTCCACAATCGCCAGTTTCAATGCCCAGGGATCATCTGCTATTGTGGGTTTCAATCCGAAATTAGCCATACTGGATGGATCATCCGCCAGCAGCATGACAGCGCCCCAGCCCGGTTTTAGCCGCACGGCATAGGTGGTCTTTTTCATTTGTTCGATGATTATGGCAGCTGTTTCAGGACCGTACTTCCTTTCCAGGCCTTTCCGGGTCGAGAAAACGATGTACATGGGAAAGTTCCCTTTGGTCCGTTTTCTTTGCGGTCCGGTTTCCAGATCCAGATCGTCTTTGATCTCGATCAGCCGTTCAGCCTCAGAAATGTTCTTGGATTCAACAGTCTCACTGTAGCTGTAGTACTCTTTACCGTTATTCTCCCTCTCTGGAATTCCCGCGGGCAGTTGATTCCAGCCTAACGCTCCGCTGACTGCGGCCGGTATACGGATCTCCAGGACAGCTTGAAGTTCATTCGGCCAGAGCTTCTTGTAGGAGTGGTTGGAGCCCCATAATCGTTGAGCTACCTGCCCGCTGATGTCCCGCGAGGCTGCCCGGTGGATCAAGCCAACCCCTTTTTCACTTTGTCCGCCCTTGATCAAGGTGTCTGCCTGGATCAAGAGGGGCAGCAGGGCATCAGGGTATTTTTGCTGATAGTGTTCAGCCATCTGGCGCAAAGCTAAATCGGGTGTCTCCGGATCAGCTGACATCAATTCCAGGTGGGTGATGGCTGCCAGGGCAGAGCCTGGATCCTGTGCCAGCACTGCCGGGAGGGATTGTGCAGCTGAGAGAAAGTTACCTTGATGAAGTTCTGAGCGAAGCTCAGCCAGAGGTTTTGCCCAAGAAGGCAGTAAGCTCTGGGTAGCTGGATCTCGGAATGTACGCTGGTTGGGAGCCAGAGCATACAGCTCACCGGCGTAGCTCCCCCGCCTGTCCTTCTCGGCAGCAATCTCATAACGCTGCAGTTGAGCCTCAGCATAAGCTGGATCTGTCTGGCAGATCTTGTCCAATAATTCATCTGCCTGATCGGTGCTCAGCGTTTTGGATACAGCCTGGGCATGAATTAGCTGTAGAGTTAGATCACCGGGAAACACAGACAGCCAGCTCAAGGCTGATTTCCGGATGAAGCTGTACTCATTCACCGATGCAGCTACACCCAGCAGATCGATCAACTGGTTTCGCTGCCAGGGCTCACCCTGCCGGGGGAGGGAAAAAGGAATTGTGGTCATAGGCTTATCATCCGCATTGTTATGGATTCTTTGTGTCTCACTAATTGGAATTTCGTGGTTTAGACAGGCACTTCCTTCTTGCTTTCTCCGTGAACCAGGTTCAAAGTCACCAGCACGCCCAGCTGACGGTGGACCTTGAGGTCATTGGGAGCCAATTTGCTGGCTTTTCTGAGCATCTTCTCAGCTTTGCTGTACTGCTTCAGCTCTTTAAGAACTCTGCCTGCCTGGTAGTAGCCTTCTGCTTCATCAGGCTCAATATCGATTGCTTCCTGGATTTTGCTTAGAGCAGTGTCATACTGTCTGCGGTCAAAGTGCACCCGCCCAAGTTCTAGAACGGCTTCATAATTGGGTTCGATCAATTTCTTGGCCTGGTGGAGGTGGTGGACAGCCTGGTCTAATTGACCGCTGTTCCGCAGCAGCTTGCCTGTGGTCAGATAAAGGTGAGCTTTCTGTTCTCTCGTGTGGCCGAGATCATCCCTGCTCAGCGCTTCCAGTGCAGTCCGGATGGCCTCGTCCAGTTCTCCTGCTTCAGCAAGGGTGCTGACCAATTCGATGATTAGAGGATAGCTGTCGGGATAGCTGCTGCCAATAATACGCAGCTCATCCACTGCCGCATGAGGACCAGCGAGGTGCTTGATCATTGCCGCCCGTTCTAATTTCAAAGACAACGAATCTTCTTCCAGCTCGATGGCCTTCTCAATCACTCGCATTGCCTGATCGCTTTGTTTCTGGGCTGCCAGGGTCCGGGCAAACAATGCCAGCAGTTCAGTATCGTTTGGCTCCTGCCCCAGCAGGGCGACCAGGTGTCTTTCAGATTCCCGATACTTGCCGTTTTCAAAATTCAGCAGGGCGGCAGTTTTTCGGGCTTCCTTGTGTTCTGGCGCCAGGGAGAGGGCTTGGTTGATGCTGGATAGTGCTTCCGGCATGCGCTGTTGAGCTCTTTTAGCGAGGGCACGTTGAATCCAGGCATCAGCCAGCTCAGGATTGATCTCCAGGGCTTTTTCAAAGCATTTTACAGCCGCTACGGGTTGTTTGGCTTTAAGGTGGATCATACCCAGTGTCAGATAATGGCCTGTATAATTTGGCTCTAGATCGATTGCTTGCTGGTAATATTCAACCGCCTGGCTATAATCCCGGGTGATCTCAGCAGCCAGAGCATACCAACGCGGTTCTTTATCCCAGATTTGGAGGGCTTTTTCCATGGCCTGTTCAGCACCGATAGGGTCATCAACGTCGCCGGCTGCTTGAGCAAGCAGAACATAATAGATCGGCATCATACTCTGGTCGGAGCGCTTGCTGGTCTCCAAGGCGGAATTAGCCGCTTTATATGCCTTATCTGGTTGGATTTTTTGGAAGGCCAAGCTCACCTGGGCGTCAAGCTGGTGATCCTGCCCCAGATCCTGGTAGGCTTGCTCCGCGACCTGAGCTGCGAATACTTTCTGTCTGCTGTGACGGAAAGCAGCGATCACCGCAGCACGATCCCGAGGACTAGCGGCAAGTTCCTGCAGCCGAGTGGCGTGATCCTGGTTAGGTGAAAAAACCGCATCACCCCTTGCTGATAGGAGCTCGATCATGCTGGAATCTGCATCGAGATCCTTGAGAGCCTGCAGACAGGCCTGGAAGTTTTTATAGATCTCACCCGAGAGGCAGATCGCTCCTGGTGTGCCGTGGATGACTTTGAAAGTTTCAAGGAATCGTCTGGTCTCAGCTAGTTGTATATACCCCGAAGAAAGTTCAAACAGGGCGCGTTTCTCTTTTGGTGAGCTGTCTACTGCGTGCTGCAAATGGGCAGCTGCCTCGTCCCAAGAGTGGATTTCTAGGGCGGTTTTTCCTAGAGCAATCTCCATCGCGGTTGGGAAGGAGCGCTCCTCGACTGGTCTTTTCTTCCAGTTCTCAAGTGCTTCATAATAACGCCCTCGGGATTCTTCCAGCAGTCCCTGGCGGTTCAGGATCCTGGCCTGCAGTGCGCCAACCCTGGGATGACCTGCTTGCAGAATAACCAGCTGATTGCTGATCTCGGCTGCCTTAACTTCTTCTCCCTGGTCCAGGGCAATCTCAGCGGTCAGGCAGAGATAGTTTATTCTGTCCTCGCTGATGAACTCTGCCTGAGATAGTTTGGAGATGTCCAGGCTGCTGAGCAGTTCATCTGCGATTTGCTTCCGCAAAGTGGCCAGGGCTAGATCTGATGCCAGGGCGAGCGCGCTGTCAAAATCCATTCCAGGGGATTCCTGGCTTTGAATGGCAGCCAGAGCTTCCTGAGCGTGGAAGAAAGCATCCTCATATGCTCCTGTTCGGCGCTGCACACGAGCTAATTTGATCTGCAGAGCAGGTTCTTCGGGAGCAAGGTCCAAAGCATTCTCCAGGCTGGCGATTGCTGCCTGGTTCCTGCCGCTTTTAATCAGCAGATCTGCTTTCTGAATCCGCCAGCGAGGATTGTTGAGCTCGCAGCTGATGGCCTGGTCGAGCAGCTCAAGAGCTGTTTGATATTCTTCTACCTGCTCATATCCTGCAGCCTGACAGGACCAAATTTTGGGTAGGAGAGGGGAGGGCTCCGGATTAGCTTCGCAGATGGTAATCGCTTTCGAGAGGCACGCTAAGCCATCTTCCAGCTGTCCGAGCTTGATCAATTCCTCTCCCGCAACCAGGAGATCCTCAGGCTGGATATCTTCAAAGCTGACCAGGGTTGAGAATGCGGCAGCGGACTCATTGAAATTTCCTGCTGATGCCTGGGCTTTGCCCAGCTGCAGGTATGCTGTTGGCAAATCTGGATTGAGAAGAATCAGATTCTTGAGGGCGCTGATTCCTTCTTCTGGACAGCCAAGTTTCAGGGTGAATTCTGCTATCCAGGACAGATTATCAGGGTCCTGGGGAGCGATCTCCGCTGCTTGCCTGGCAGTCTCGACCGCATTGTCGACCAGGTCAGCTGCCTGGTAAGCCTCGGCTAATTTTTTGGTCAGCCGCAGGTCGGACGGAAATCTTTCCTGGCCGTCCTTTAAGGCAGCGATTGCTGTTTCGGTTTCCCCGAGCTTGATTGCTGCATTACCCAATCCAACACTAATGCGGGGAGCCCAAATCGGATCGATCATTAATCCACCTTCCCGGGCTCGCTGGAAAGAAAGAGCGGATTTTCTGTAATTTCCCTCAGCCGCCTGGGCTTCAGCCAGCAGGACTCGGGCAATTTCATTATCTGGTTCGATATCTAAGGATTTACTGAGCGCTTCGGATGCCCGTTGGGAGCTTTCGCCCAGTTGGAGGAGGGCATCGGCATACATCAAATAAGCCTGAGCAGTATCAGGGTTTTGATCCACTACCTGGACCAAATAGGGGAGCGCTTCAGCGGGCTCCTGGATTTCCAGGAGCAGTTTTCCGTACAGGTAGTTTGCCTGGCGATTGGATGGATAACGCTGGTTGAGATCCCGGAGGATTGACCTGGCTCGATCGTAATGTCCCAGCTGATAATATGCTTCGCTGATTCCCAGATCTATGGCAGTCGCTGTTTTCTGGTCCGACCCTTCCGCTTCAGCCGCTGCAGAAGCTTGCTGGTAGATCTCCAACGATTTGGAGTAATTTCTCTGCCGCGATTCAATCTGACCTAATTGGGCGTACAGCCGCGCCTTGCTGGTGGCAGCGGTCAATCCTGATTTCATGGTCTGGAGGGCCTGATCGATAGATTTTGCTTCCAGCTGGCATTCTGCCAGAGTTAGCCAGGACGTTTCTAGTCCTGGATCGATCTCCACAGCCCGCTGGAGATAAGCAAACCCTTCTTGGGATTTGTCCAGTGCGCAGAGGGATTTTCCTTTCAGGCTTAGCGCGTGACTATTGTCAGGATTCTGGGCGAGGATCTGATTGCAGGCTGATACGGTTCGGTTGAAATGCTGCGCTTCATAAGCACACTCAGCAAAGGACAGCAGATCTTCCAGCGGTAGGATAGGTTCGCTGATCGGACCTCCCTCCATTTGGGACTGTCCTCTGGTGAGGATATTTGCCCGCACTTCCAGTGCTTCTGTCCAGGCTTCTGCATCTTCCAGATAGCCTGCTAGCTTGCGCTGCAGTGTGATGTTCCTGGGAACCAACACTGTCAGAATCTGGGCTGATTTGGCTGCATCCTGGAAATTTCCCAGGCTGCGGAGGGATTCAATATAATTCAGCTGGGATTGCAGGTGATTGGGATATTTCTCCAGGTAAGTTTTAGCAGCCAGCTGACTTTCCTCAAATAGACCCAACTTGAAAAGCAGGCTGCTCAGCCTTTCCGGAGGGATATCATCACTTGAGAGCTGAAGCGTTTGGCGGGCCAGCTGTTCTGCTCGAACAGGCTGGTGCTGTGTTTCTGCGAACTCACCGAGGACAAGCAGCAGGATGGGGCTTTCCGGAAGGGGATCAGGAAGCTTTCCAACCAGATCGGCAACCGCTGCAAATTGTTTCTTCTCCAGTAGAGAGTGGATGATCTCTGCGATCTCTGCCAGATTATCGGACATTTCATTCAGATCAGTGAGAGATTCTTTTAATTCCTGCCAGGCTGGATCACTGACTTGAGGTTCATCCAGGTAGGTTTTTACTTTATTGAGGTTCGCGGTCAGTTTGCCCTGGATGCGGTGGTTCTTTTTCGAAGCCTTTTCCAGCAAGGCCAGGGCTTTAGCCTGGTTGCCGGCCAGCTGGTTCAATAGAGAAAGTACCAGGATCTCCGGCATACTTTCTGGTTTCAAATCGAGACTGACCAGCAGTGCCTGGGCAATCATCGGTGTAAGTTCGGGAACTTCCTTTTCTATCACCTTGAGCCATTTTTCCAGGACGTCGATCTCCAGAGTTGCCATCACTTCAGTCAGGATATCAGCCAATGTCTGCGATTGGAGGGGATTGGCAAGCAGAACCTGGAGAGCCAGATCAGGCTTTAAGTTCCGCAAGTAATCGATCCTGTTGGCCATCAGGCTGAACAACACTGCTAGCGGGCTGGTTGAGGCAATGCGCTGGGTATACTGATCAATGATTTCTTTCCAGCCTTTCCCGGCATCCCTCTCAGCCAGCAGCCCCAATGCCAGCAGCATGCTGTCGATCACCCCGGGAGGTTCTTCCTGATCCTTTCCGTAATCCTGGTAGGTGCGGTGAACCTGGCCTTTGATATCTGCAGATAGTTCATCAAAGGAATGAACTGGGAAGGGAATTTCCCCGTGTTGTTCCTTGGCTAACCAGGCAGCGCTGATACGCGCAGGCGTCCAGTTTGTCGGATCCGACCCCAGGTCATCGATCAATTTCTGGGAGAAGTCAACACTGTCCAGACTCTTCCAGATCGCTGGATTGCGCCTTAAGGCGGTGATCGCCCAGCTCCAGGAATCTTCAGGAAATATATTCTTCAGGGTGGTGAGGCGTTGAAGCTCCAGTTTTTCCATCGCTCTTCCGTTAGTTTAGGCCGATATAAAGGGTCAAGAATATTCCCAGGATCATAAAGATCGATCCGCTGACGATCAGGAAAACGCCAATACCTTTGGTGGTCTGGATCAGGTCGCTGGTCGCTGCCATCAATGAAGAGGCATTGTCGACCAGTCCTGACAGATCATCGGCGATGCCTTTTTCGGTGATATGCAGGATCGATTTGCTGACGGCCCGGGTCTCCTTTCCAATGGAGCGGATCACCAAAATTGCGACTCCAGTCGCAAAGGTGATCAAACCGATTAGGAACAAACCTGAGGCCATAGCAGATAATACGCGGACAACTTCAAAAACGGTCATGGACATTTTGAACTCCTTTTGCTGATAACATCTATTTGTGCAAGTTATATGCCGTTCAGTCACTTTGCCTGGGTGGGATTTGGAAAAGTGAACTGAGGTTGTTGATAGGGATGCAAGAACTGCACCAGCTTGTTGAAGTGATCCATAATCCCAGAGTAACTGGGACAAGATGCTGCCGGTTGTCCCAGGGTCCGTCTCATCCAGCTATTGACGAAATAGGGCGGGCAAGATACAATCTTCCCTGCTTAAAATTCACCTGATTCAGGATGAGATGACATTGAATAAGCCTGGGTGGGAGGAGATTTAAAGCAAGCAATGAGATCATTATTCTAGAGAAGCGAAGGTAACATCCGGCACCGGAGGTGAGAGGCGCTTCGAGGAAGGAAATTATGGAAAAGTATGTGTTGGAAGCTCACAAGAGAGATATTATTGGCAAGAAAGTCAAAGCGCTGCGCAGGGAAGGGAAACTTCCAGCGGTGATCTACGGGAGGGGTGTTGAACCTCAGGCGATCACTCTTGATAAGAAGGAAGCCCGCCAGACCCTTAAAGTCATTGGTGCGAACACGCTGGTAACTGTCAAAATTGGAAAAGAGGAACACCTGGCTCTGGTGAGGGATATTCAGCGCGAGGTTATCATGCAGGATTTGCTGCACATTGATTTCCAAGAGGTATCTCTGGAAGAGAAGATCACCACAACAGTGCCGATCGCAGTTGAAGGGGAAGCTCCCGCAGTCAAGGAATACAACGCTGTGCTGACTCCCGGTTTGATTGAACTGGAGATCGAAGCGAAGGCTAAAGATTTGCCGGATTCGATTACAGTGGATGTCTCGAGCCTGATGGAGATCGGCGATAACATCCTGGTCAGGGATCTTAAAGTCCCAGCAGAGGTTACTGTGCTGGATGATCCGGATGAACTCGTTTACGTAGCAGCTGCCCAAACTCTGATGGAACTTGAGGAAGAGGTCGAAGAGGAAGC
>Ga0055450_10000298_pt1 | contig 10274 bp, 8 predicted proteins | sample China_Galinas_PW_5_FD_57740 | JGI IMG/M metagenome (GOLD analysis project Ga0055450, IMG submission 57740) | Wetland microbial communities from San Francisco Bay, California, USA, that impact long-term carbon sequestration - China_Galinas_PWC_D1 | ecosystem: Environmental > Aquatic > Marine >... | reverse complement strand
CACGAGAGATCCGACTTTGGCGTGAACCCGGGCGCTTACCTGCGATTGTCCGAACGCCATGAGTTACTCATCGAGTACGATCAGACCATCGCTCTAGGGGAAGGCCGAGCCGCGGATGAAAATGGCTCCGGAATCGGACTGGGCTTCAATCTTCTGCTCTCGGACAGCGTCGAGCTCATCAGCCAGATCCACCGTGATTTTCCCCGCGCAGGCGATCGGGCGCGGCTCGGCCTTAGCGTGGGCTTCATCGCGACCCTACCAACTGGACGCTAGACGTCTCAAGAGCGTGCAGTTTCAACTTCCCACCTGAACCGGTGGCGTGTCGCCGGTGTGATTCCCGGACTCAATAGACCTTCCGGCGGATCAGGTGCCAGCAATGGTGAAGTCTAGTGTGAATCCGTTCAACTCACTCTCCTGACAACTGGATTGGAGAAAGCTCTGCGCGGGTGTCGCCCGAGAGGGTTACGCCCCAGCCGAATCGTTGCAAGGGAAGGGTCTGATTCAGCGCGATCGAGCTACCGTCGGACCATTTTTCGGGAACGGTGAAGGTGAAAGAAGCGCCCAGTAGCTGATAACCCTCGGAGAGTCCGATCGCTCTTGCAGTGGCGGAAACGCGAAGGAGAATCCCTGTCGTTTTGTCACCACGCAGGGTCGAATTGGAGTAGTCAATCGTGGTCCAGGTTCCTTCAAGCTGCATAGACAAATCAGACGTCACCGCTACGATGGAATTGCCACTGGTAGACACTTCCGAGACATACAAGAGAGAATATGGCGGGATGTTCGTGCTGACCACGAGCGCTGGCGACAGACTGATGCTGACGTAGACCACATCTCCGGAAGATACGTTTTCTACCTTCGGGGCTGGCAGCTCTGCATCGCCGCAGCTGGTCGATCCGGCAGTGGGGCTCTCGCTGCAATGACCATGAGGGGAACGACGGCGCGAATCGTGGGCGTGAGTCGGCGCAGATAGAGCTCCTTGGAAGGGCGAATCCTCCTTACCCTACCCCGGTTCCCACGCGCAGAGCAAGGAAGGCACCCCGCTGTTCGCATGGGGAGCAAAATCGAGTTTGAGGTAGTGACCCCTCGCAATGGACTGAGCGCGCAAGAGCTTTGCCAACAAGGCCACAGGGCCGCGTGACATTGTTGTCCCGTGAGACAAAGAACTCGGGTGACCTGGGACTTCCGTTCGGCGAACAATCGTTCGTGGATTCCCCGTCAATCCTTCGCGCTTAAACGCGGAAGGGAGGTTTCTATGGCTCAGATTCGCACCCTCGATGGGTCCGCGGTCGACATTGGCAAAGACGCACTTGACGAGTTGAGTAAAACGCTCGGTGGTGATCTGCGCGGCCCAGGTGACACTGTCTATGACGAAGCCTGTGACATTTGGAACGCGATGGTCGAGCGCCAGCCGGCATTCGTTGCACGCTGCCGTTCGAGTGCCGAGGTCTCGAAGGTGGTAAAATTTGCCGCCGCGCACAAAGTGTTGCTTTCGGTGCGTGGACGCGGTCACCACAGAGGAACTGACGACCTGGGTTGTGATGCGCAAGGCGCCGCCCCTCCCGTTCTTGCCCGAAGATGTCCATGGCAAGGAGGTTGTGGTCTTGGCGCTTCTCCACTGTCGCGATCCCGCTACGGCCGAGCGTGAGGTCAAGCCTCACTTGGAGTTTGGCAAGCCCGTCGGCAGCCACCTCGGCGTGCAATTTTTTGCGGCCTGGCAACAAGCTTTCGACCCATTGCTTACCCCGGGTTCCCGCAACTATTGGAAGTCTCACAATTTTGCGAGTCTCCCCGATGATCTGCTCGATGTTTTTGGCAGGGCCCTCGGGACTCTTCCGTCCGACTTTTCCGAGATCTTCATTTTTCAACTGGGCGGAGCAACCGGCCGTGTTGCCGTCGACGCGACCGCTTTTCCCCACCGGGATACGCGTTACGGGATGAACATTCACACGCGCTGGGAGAGCGCTGCGGATGACGCCAAGTGCCTGGCCTGGGCACGGAAGCTCTTCGGAGACACCGAGCCCTATGCGACGGGCGGCGCTTACAGCAACTTTCTGACCGACGATGCCGAGGATGCGGTAGCTACCGCCTATGGAAGCAACGCAAAGCGTTTGGCGGAGATCAAGGCAAAGTATGACCCGAACAATCTGTTCAGGATGAACCACAACGTGAAGCCGAAGAAGTGATTCTGTGACCATGATGATCCCCGGTGCCATGATTCGCACCGGGGATCGTCTAGGGGGGTGGTGAAGGCCAAATCGTAGCAGTGCAATGGGAGGAATCATGTTCATGTGGATCGGTATCGGCACGATCGTTCAAACGGGATGATTCTCGTCGGACACTGGCTGGCGGAAGTGACAGAGCTTTTTGGACTGTTGGGAGCGCTGATCTCCCTGATTGTCGGTCTGCTTTGGGCGAGAGAGGGCGCGCGCGGATTCGGCCAGAGGTGATGGAAATCCCGCCGGGACTTTTGCTCTCCGAGCAGGCGAGGAGCAGGAAGTTAAGAGAGAGCAGAGGTGAGAAGAGGTGAGAAGAGACAGCCGCCCCATTCGAAAATCCATCCGAGCTTTGGATCGAATTGTCCGAGCTAAGCTATGCGTTGCACCCGAGGAAGAAATACGAAGGCAACTTAAACCCTAGCGATACGCGCAGCAAGCATGAGGTCAAGGTAGGGATCGTTAGCGTCATTCGAAGCTGGAAATCTGCTGTCAAAATGGAATACCATAACTTCATTGGTCCTGCCCTTCCCCCGAAGGGACTCCATTCATGCTTACAGCTTCATTGGCTTCGGCTACTAGGTCCCGGAGTCGATTTCGTCATGCTCTGATCCTTCCGATGCTCTTGCTAACGTCCCTGTTTGTCTGTGGTGTCGACTGTCTGCCTGCCAGTGCACAGCCCAGCTGTCTGCCCAACTACGGAGTCCAATTCGTGGGCGCATTGGAAAACGACGCACACTTCGGCAAGTCCGTTTCCACTGCGGGAGATATCAACGGAGATGGTCTCGCGGATATCATCATTGGAGCACCGGACACCGATCTGGATGGCCTTGACAGAGGTTGGTGCGAGCTCTTCGAGAGCAACGGCGATGGTAGCTGGAGTTTCGCGGGGAGCTTTCTGGGAGACCAAGATTTTGGGAATGTCGGTAACTCGGTCGGCACTGCGGGCGACGTCAATGGCGATGGCTACGACGACATCATCGTGGGAGCCTACAACTATACCAACGGTGAAAGTGGAGAGGGGCGTGTCTACCTGTGGTACGGCGTGCCCTCAGGCTACCCCATTGGCGTTACTCCCGATTGGATGGAGGAACTCGATCTGGCTGGCGCACTTTTCGGCACTTCCGTTGCCACTGCGGGCGACGTCAATGGCGATGGCTACGCGGACGTCGTCATCGGCGCCCGTGGCGTGGGAGGCGGCATTTTGGGAAACGAGTCTGGCGCAGCCTACATCTTCTTCGGCTCGCCGAGCGGGCTCTCCAGTACTTACGATGAGGTCGTCTATGGTCTGACAGAGAGCGCTCGATTCGGAAGCTCGGTGGCGACCGCGGGTGACGTCAATGGCGATGGTTACGACGACGTCATCGTGGGTGCACCCGGCTTCGACGCTCTGGGCGATACTGCAAACGACAACGGAAAGGCTTTCGTTTACTACGGGTCCCCCACGGGAATCTCGACGACACCAGATTGGTCAGTGACGGGTGGCTTGGGCTCCCAGTTGGGGTACTCGGTCTTCACTGCCGGCGATGTCAACGGCGATGGCTACGCCGATGTAATCGTGGGTGCGCCAACCCGTCTCGACGGCTCTTTCGCTCCCGTCGGCGAAGCGGATGTCTATCTGGGGGGAGCCTCTGGTCTTGCGACCTCGCCGGTTTGGACGAAACTCGGCGCCGTATCCGGTGAGCGCTATGGCTTTGCCGTGTCGACCGCAGGTGACATCGATGGTGATGGATTCGCCGATATCATCGTCGGAATTCCCTGGGTGGGGAACGATCAGGGCCAAATCAAAGTGTACTTTGGCAGCGCCGCGGGTCCGCTTTCCTCACCCTGCACGCGCACTTCCGGGCAGTTGGGTTCACATTTTGGCGCGGCAGTTTGTACGGCCGGCGACGTCGATGGGGACGGCTACTCGGAAATCATCGTGGGTGAGTACAATCGAGATCTTAGCAATCCTAGCTACACAGGAGCGGGTGCCGTCTGGGTCTACACTGGAGGACAGCGACTACCTTCGGAGTCGCCCGGCTGGATCGCCTCGGATGGGACTGACACCGACAATGGACATGCTGCATCTACGGCGGGGGACGTCAATGGTGACGGCTACTCCGATGTCATCGTTGGTGCTCCGAATTACAGCAACTTCATGTCTGGACATGGGCGCGCGCGGGTATATCTGGGAACCGCCTACGGTCTATCGACAAGTCCCTCTTGGTCGAACTCGCAGAGCGGCACCTCGTCCTACGGGGCTTCCGTTTCACTCGCCGGGGATGTCAACGGCGACGGGTACACTGACGTTCTGGTGGGTGATCCCGACTTTGATGCGGGTCTCGGATACGAAGGTAAAGTCTTCGAGTTCGATGGAGGTCCGAGCGGACTCTCCAGCACCCCCTCTTGGAGCAAGGTGGGAGACGCGCAGTACAGCGACTTCGGCTACGCCGTATCGGACGCGGGCGATGTAGATGGCGATGGTTACGGAGACGTCCTGATTGGTGCATTTGGGGTCGGTAGCTCGACTGCCTATTTGTTCCGTGGATCCGCCTCGGGACTGGAGACCACTCCCTCGTGGTTCGTTTCGCGGCAAAACGTCGGGGGAACGGTCAGCGGCGCGGGTGATGTGAATGCTGACGGCTACTCCGACGTCATCATCGGGAACTACGCGACTCTCTCGAGCTTCGGGGACTATCGAGGTGTGGCCATGGTATACCTGGGATCCTCCACGGGACTTCAAGACAGTCCCCAGGCCTATTGCTGGCTCAGCAGCCCCACCACCTACCTCATCGCAGTCGACAGCGCAGGCGATCTGAATGGCGATGGCTATTCGGACATCGTTTTGGGAGGGGAATCGCTCGATGGCATCGTGCAAGTGCACCTGGGAGGTCCCTCCGGAATCGATGAGAACGAAGCTTGGAGTCGTTTGGGAGCATCGGGAGAGAACCTGGGGTACTCGGTTGGATACGCTGGGGACGTCAATGGTGATGGGTACAGCGACATCATCGTCGGCTCGCCGCGTTACACGGGCAACCAGCAATACGAAGGCAAAGTGACCGTGTTCTTCGGGACACCCTCGAACTTTCCTCCGATCGGTAACGAGTGGTTTTTCGATTCCGATCAGGCGAACGCTGAGATGGGGAAGGTGGTTGCCACCTCCGGTGACGTGAACGGCGATGGATTTGCAGATCTTTTGGTGGCCAAGTGGGGCTTCGATCAGATCTTTTTGCACCCGGGGAATCAGGGGAACGGATTGCCCAGGATTCCCCGCCAGGCGCAATACGACGGCTCGGCACCGATCGATTTGCTGGGTGCCGCGAATGTGCAAACTGCCTGGAACTTGAGAGCACTAGGCCGCTGTCCGGCGGGTCGAACGAAACTGCGGATGGAGTACGAGCTAAAGCCAGTTGGCGTGGCATTCGACGGATCGATTCAAGTGGGTGCTTACACCGATACTGGTGCGCCGGTCAATCCGGATGGCAGCGCGGTCGCGCTCGAACAGCCAGTCACCGGGGCTGTTTCTGAAACCGCCTATCACTGGCGGCTGCGCTTTCGATCACGCAGTCCCTACTTCGAATACAGTCCCTGGATCGGGCTTCCCTACAATTCCCTGACCGAAACTGATCTGCGGACCGCACTGGCTGGCACCGCGGCTACACCAGTTGCTGCAACCCAATTCTGGTTTGCTCCGCCCAGTCCGAACCCCTTTGGCGGGCGCACGACCCTGGGCTACCGGCTGCCTCGCGCGGGCAAAGTGTGTCTGGAGATCTTCGATGTGCGGGGCCGGAGGGTGGCGACCCTGGTGGACGAAACAGAAGAACTGGGAGAACACCGGATCAGCTGGACCGGACGTGACGACCGGGGCGCCTCGTTGGCGTCCGGAACCTACTTCGCCAGGCTGCAGATTCCCGGCACGGTACAGACCCGCCGGATCACCCTGCTGCGCTAAGTCGGGAAGCTAGGCCACTGCCCCGTTGATCATTGGGTCTGCAACTGGATGGGAGGAACTTCTCCCCGGGTGTCACCCGGGAGTGACGTGATCCAGCCTATTCGTTCCAGCGGCATGGTTTGGCTTGCCGGCATCGACGTACCATTCGACCAGCTCTCGGGCACCGTGAATCTGACGGAAAAGCCGCGCAGCTCGTCTCCTTCCGACAACCCCGTCACCCTCCACTCGACGTTCATGGAGTCACAGTTTCTTGTCGTGCTCTTGCCCCATAGAGTCACCCTCGGAAACGCTATGGTCTGCCAGTCACCCAGCATCGAGATGGTTGGTTCGAATTCTAGGGAAAGATCCGTGCTTCCACCCAGCAGTGACCCGGCTACTTGTGGGCGTACTTCAAGAGGTATGTTGCTGGTGACGACGAGGGCGGGCGACAGTGTGATTCCTATGTAGATCTGGTCTCCCGGGGATACGCCCTCGATGTTCGCGAGCGGCAGATCGACGCTACCGTAGTAGTCGGTTTGGTCATGCTTCGGTCCGACATAATCCACGCCAGTGCTCCAGTCGGCGGCATGGATGGTCGCGTAAACGCAGTGTACGTTTTCGTCACCGCAGGTAGTGCCTCCGGCAGTGGGGCTCTTGCTGTCCGAGCAGGCAGAGAGCAGGAAACTGTTGGACAGCAGAAGTACGAACCCGAGGCGAAGTGAAAGCTGTTTCATCGTAAATCTCCTTTGGATCACTGTGTCTTGAGCTGGACTGGTGGGACTTCCGTGCGCGTGTCACCCGAGAGGCTCACTCCCCAGCCAAAGCGATCCAGAGGGATCGTTTGGTTGGCCTCAAACTGCGTTCCATCCGACCACTTCTCGGGAATGGTGAACTTGAACGTGACTCCCCGAAGTTCATCGCCCTCAGAAAGTCCGCTGATGCTCCCAGAGGCGTAAAACGACGAGAGTACTCCTGTCGAGTTATCTCCCCTCAAAGTCACTCCCGTCGACCCGATCGTCATCCAATCTCCTTGCAAGCTCAGCGTCAACTCAGGACGTGCTGTAACGTTCTCGCTGCCCCCTGTGGGAGAGCCCCCGAACCCAATGACAGCCGTTGGGGGGACGTTGCTGGTGATTACGAGCGGTGGAGATAGTTTGATGCTCAAGTTGATCTCGTCACCCGGAGAGACGTTTTCGAAGTCTAGAATCGAGAGCGTGGCCGTGCCGTAATAGTCAGTGCCGTCGATCGGCGGATCGATGTATTCCACACCGGTGCTCCAGTCGGCTGCCCGGACGGTCGCGTAGGCGCAGCGCACGTTTTCCTCGCCGCAGTTCCCGCTGCTGGCGGTGGGACTATTGCTGTCCGAGCAGGAACCGAATGTTGCAAGGGCGGCCAGGTACGCGACGGCTCGCATTGCGGGCTTGAGGCGGTTCATGAATTTCCTCGGAAATCGGGGAGATGAGGAACCAAATAGAGCTTAACCCGCGCATCATGTGCCAATCAAGGAACACATTCCGATCCATCCATCGGCATTGCGGCGCGATCAGACAAAGAAGACGATTGACGCCAGGCATCCAGGATGCGGAGAATCGTGCCTGAATTTCGTGCCTTCTTCCGAATAGAAGCGGAGAAGGAGAACTTCATGACTCAGTACTGCGCTCTTGGCCGAGGAGGAGACATGTTCAAGTGGATCGGTATCGGCACGGTTGTTCAACTGGCAATGGTTCTCATCGGACACTGGTCTACAGCGGTAGCCAATCTCTTTGGGCCATTGGGGGTGCTGATCTCCCTGGTCGTTGGGCTGCTTTGGGCGAGAGAGGCCGCGCGCGGGCTGGGTCACGGGGCAGGTGGTGGCGCCGTCGTGGGAGGCGTCTGCGCCCTCATAGGAATTGCGGTCTCTCTGCTGTTGGGGGATGTCAGCGCCATGATTCTGTTGTTGGGAACTCTGTCTTCGGCGGTGACCGGTCTGGTGGGAGGGCTTTTGGGCTCCCGGATGCGCGCTTCGCGGGTCGGGGCCGGATGAGAGTTCCAGCGAGCAGAGAAGGCAGCCTTGGAATTCGCCGGAGAATTCTGGCGTGTACTGGTTTGTTGCTGATCGTCATTGCCGCTACAGCCTCGAGTGCTGCCGCGGCGAGTGATGCTTCCGCGCGGCAGGACCTCGCGCGCTTCGTCAATCCCATGGTGGGAACGAGGAACATGGGCCACACCTACCCCGGAGCCACCGTACCATTCGGGACGGTGCAGCTGAGTCCCGACACGAAGCGGCCACCAATGTATGACACATCGGGCGCGTACAACCGCGAGGTCTATCGCTACTGCTCGGGCTATCAGTATGGGGATTCCACCATCTACGGCTTCAGCCATACGCACTTCAGCGGCACCGGGCATTCCGACCTGGGGGACCTCTCGCTTCTTCCCACGATGGGCGAACTCCAGATGGAGCCAAGTGATACCTGGCAGATAGGGCGCAACATTCCGGCGCGCTTTCACCACGCCAGCGAAGTTGCGCAGCCCGGTTACTACAAGGTGAAGCTGGAAGACTCCGGTATCGAAGTGGAGCTGACTGCAACTTCCCGGGTGGGGATGCATCGTTACACACTGGGAAAAAGCGGAGAGCTGCATCTCATCCTGGACATGATGGCCGACATCTACGACTACACGGGAAAGGACCTGTGGACCTTCCTGCGGGTGGAAAATGACAGTACGGTCACTGGCTACCGGGAGACCACCGGCTGGGCGCGCACGCGCACGGTCTATTTCGCGATGGAGTTCAGTCGGCCTTGCAAGAGCTACGGGTATAAGCGCTACGACGCGACTCCCTACAAGGGCTTCTATCGGCAGTTCGATCAGGAACACGACTTTCCCGAGATGGCGGGGAAGGAACTTCGCGCGCACTTCGATTTCGATGGCCAAGAGGGAGAGCAACTGCTGGTAAAGGTGGCCCTCTCGGGAGTGAGTACCGCGGGGGCGATGGCCAACCTGCAGACCGAGCTGCCCGGGTGGGATTTCGACAGCGTGCGCGAGGCGGCGCGCGCGAGCTGGAACCGGGAATTGGGTCGCATCGAAGTCGAATTGCTGAGTGAGGAGCAAGCGAGAACTTTCTATACTGCGCTCTATCATTGCTTTCTCAGCCCGATCGTTTACGAGGACGTCGATGGGCGCTATAGAGGGCTCGACCAAAATGTGCACAGCTCGGATGGGTTCACCAACTACACCATCTTCTCACTGTGGGACACCTACCGGGCACTGCATCCCCTCTTGAACCTCATCCAAAGCGCGCGCAATACGGATATGATCAAGAGCATGCTGGCGCATTTCGACCAGAGCGTGCATCCGATGCTGCCCGTGTGGAGCCACTACGCAAACGAGAACTGGTGCATGATCGGGTATCACGCGGCCTCGGTGATCGCCGATGCAATAGTCAAAGGAAATCGGGACATCGATCTGGAACGCGCGCTGCACGCGTGCGTGGCGACTTCCCAGGTTCCCTACTTTGATGGGGAGGGTGAGTACGCCAAGTTGGGTTGGGTGCCGGACGAGCTCACGCCCTATTCGGCGAGTATGACTCTGGAGCTGGCCTACGACGACTGGTGTATCGCGCGCATCGCCCAAGTGGCGGGTGACGAGGCGCAGGTGGCGCGTTACGAGGAGCGAGCCGGAAGCTACCGCAGCATCTTCGATCCCCAGGTAGGCTTCATGCGGCCCAAGCTCCGCGACGGGAGCTGGCGACCAGAATTCGATCCCATGTCGACCCACGGGCAGGGATTCATCGAAGGGAACGCTTGGAACTACAGTCTGTATGTGCCGCAGAACGTCCCCGCACTGGTCGAGCTCTTGGGGGGGCAGGATGCCCTGGAGAGCTATCTGGACTCCCTCTTCACCATGCAGATCTCGGACGAGCAGATCGCGCGGACCGAGGACATCACGCGCGACGGGATTATTGGAGCCTACGTCCATGGCAATGAACCCAGCCACCACGTGCCCTATCTGTACAACTGGACCCGGCATCCCTCGAAGACGCAGAAGCGCGTGCGAATGATCCTGGACACGATGTATGGAGCGGGTGTAGACGGACTGTGTGGGAACGACGACGCGGGCCAGATGAGCGCCTGGTACGTATTCAGCGCTCTAGGATTCTATCCGGTGTG
>Ga0055450_10000296_pt1 | contig 10292 bp, 7 predicted proteins | sample China_Galinas_PW_5_FD_57740 | JGI IMG/M metagenome (GOLD analysis project Ga0055450, IMG submission 57740) | Wetland microbial communities from San Francisco Bay, California, USA, that impact long-term carbon sequestration - China_Galinas_PWC_D1 | ecosystem: Environmental > Aquatic > Marine >... | reverse complement strand
GCCCCTGGCGCGGCGCGTGTCCATTCTGGTACTCCTGGCTGCCGCGTCGCCTCTGGCCCTCGCGGCTCAGAGGGAGCCGCTGGCCGCGCCGTCCTTCCACCTGGACGAGGTCGTCGTCGTCGTGGACCGCTACGGCACGCGGCTTCGGGAATCCGTGGCGGCCACGAGCCTCCTCACCCGGGAGGACATCTCGGGTGGCCCGGCCCGCACGCTGCCGGAGGTCCTGCGGTCGATCCCCGGCATCGTCTTCGTGGAGCGCGACGGCTCGGGGCGGCTGCCCATGGCCATCGTGCGCGGCTTCTTCGGCGGCGGAGAGACGTCCTACGTCCTCCTCACCATCGACGGCGTGCCGGCCAACGACGGCCGCACGGGCCTGGTGGAGTGGACCGAGATCCCCCTCTCCGACGTGGAGCGCATCGAAGTGCTGCGGGGATCGGCATCCGTGGCGTACGGAGACGCCGCCCTGGGCGCGGTGGTGAACGTGGTGACCCGGGGTGGTACGGCGCCGGAGGAGAGTGACGCCGCCGTCACGCTCGGCTCCTGGGGTGGGATGGGCGTGCGTGGCGCGTCGGCGAGGGCGCTGGGCGGGGGCCGGATCCGGGCGGCGGTGGACGTGGACCGCGAGGACGGCTACCGCGCCCACTCCGCGTCGAGCCGGGGCTCGGGGGTCGTCTCCTACCGGCGTGACATCGCCGACGGACAGGGGAGGGTGTTCGGCCGCTTCTCGTACAGCCGGATCACCAACGAGGAGCCGGGGCCGCTGACGCCCGACGCCCTCGGCGCGGATCCCCTGCAGAGCAGCGAGGTCTTCGCCGCCGACGAGCGCACTCGAAACGTGGTGCAGCTCGACGCCGGCAGCAGCCGGGTCTGGGACGACGGCCGTCGCCTGGACGTGGCGGCCCGTGTGCGGCACTTCGACCAGGACCGCACCCGCACCATCCTGCTGGTGCCCTCCTTCGGCGACACCCAGCAGCAGGACGATCGCGACCTGAGCCTGTGGAGCCGGATAGGCTACGAGGTCCCGCTGGCGGGCGCCGTGTTCACGGTGGGAGGCGAAGCCCAGCTCGCCAACTACCGGAGCCGCTACCACGACCCGTCCACCGGCTCGCTCCTGAGCGAAGGCAGCGGCAGCCGGTCCGACCTCGCGGCCCACGTGAGCGCGACCCGGGACCTCGGCGGCCGCGTGCGCCTGAACGCCGGGGTTCGCGCCGACGTGGTTCGACCCCGCGAGGACGGCGCGAGCGGCACCGCTCCTTCGTTCAAGCAGTGGTCGCCGCGCCTGGGCGCGAACCTGGCCTACTCCAAGGCTCCCTCGGCCGGGGGGAACCTGTTCGTCACCTGGACCCGGGCCTTCAAGGCGCCGACCCTCGACCAGCTCTACGACGTGCGCGAGATCCCGACGGGCCAGCCCGGCCAGACGGTGAACCTGTCGAACGCGAGCCTGAAGCCCGAGCGCTCCAAGGCCGTGGAGGTGGGGCTCTACCAGCGGGTGCCGCTGGGGTCCCCGGGGCGCTTCGCCGAGGTATCGGCGACCGTCTATCGCCAGGATCTGGACGACGAGATCGACTTCGACCTGAACACGTTCCGGTACGGCAACATCCAGCAGAGCCGGCACGTGGGTATCGAGGGATCGGTGCGGGCGGTGCTGTCGCCGCGTCTGGAGCTGACCCACGCGGCGACGTTCACCCACGCCACATTCCGGGCGTCGGAGTACACGGGCAACCAGCTCAAGAACATCCCCGAAACCGCCTTCGTGACCTCGCTGCGCGCGGGTCTCTCCGAAGCGGTGGACGTCACCCTGACTCATCGCCTCACGGGCGACGTCTACCTGGACGACGAGAACACGTCGAAGGTCGACGGGACCAGCCTCGTGGACGCGGCGCTGCGCTGGACGGTCGGCTCGGTGGAGGCCAAGGCGTCGGTGCGGAACCTCTTCGACCACAGCTACGAGAGCTTCGGCTACCTGCTCTTCGACCCCTACCAGCAAGCCAACGTCCGCATGATGCACCCCGGACCGGGCCGATCCCTCTCCATCGCCCTGACCGTCGGAGGACGCTGACCATGTCCCGTGTCCACCAGGCTCTGTTCACGACCCTGCTGCTGTGCGCGCTCGGCGGCTGCAGCCGCGTCGGCGCCGGCGAGATGTCGGAGGCCGAAGCTCGCATGGAGGCCCGGGGCATCGAGGTCTACCAGGAGCAGCACTGCGGGATCTGCCACACGCTGAAGCGGGCGGGCACGGCCGGCCGGTTCGGGCCCCCGCACGACAGCGTCGGAGCACGGGCCGCAGCCCGCATCCACGACCCGAGCTATCGAGGCAAGGCCACGACCGCCGCGGACTACATCCGGGAGAGCATCCGGGATCCCACGGCGTATCGAGTGCCCGGCTACGAGCACACGCACTTCAACATGCCGGCGTTCACGAACATCTCCGACGAAGATCTGGACGCGCTCGTGTTCATGTTGTCGCGGGAGCGGGATTGATCGACGAAGGGCCATTGGAGGCAGCGGCCGGGGAGCCCGACGGGCGACCCGATGAGGACGGCGGCCCGTGCAGGCATATGACACCCCACTCGGCTCCAAGGAGCGAAGCATGATGAAGAGACCTTACCAGTTCGTGTTCGCGGTCGCCCTCACCTTTGGCCTCGTCGCGTGCGGCGGCGGCGACGACGCGGGACAGCAGTCCGGCGCAGCCCAGGGCGCGGCCATGGCCGCCGACACCGGTCCCACGGTGGTGGCCACGGGGCTCAACGGGCCCATGGGCGTCCTCGTGGACGACGCCGGCAACGTCTGGGTCGTGGACAGCGGCACCGGAGGAGAAGACAAGATCACCTTCCCCTCCATCGAGGACGGCTCGCCCACCGAGATGGGATGGGGCATGACTGCCCGTCTGGTCCGCGTCTCCGCCGACGGGACCCAGAGCGACATGGGCTCCCTTCCCTCCCTGGGCTTCCCCGACGGTCCCGAGGGCGCGAATCGCCTCGTCATGGCGAACGGCGATCTCTACGTGAGCAGCATGGGCTGGAGCGACGGCGCCTCCGTGGACCGGCTTCCCATGTTCTCCGCCGTGCTGCGCTACAAGGACGGCCAGTTCACCGAGGTGGCCAACACCTGGGACCTGGAGAAGGCCAAGAACCCCGAAGGGGCGCTGGTGGAGACACACTGCTACGGGCTCGCCCTGGGACCCGACGGGCTCCTGTGGGTCACCGACGCCGCGGGCAATGACCTGCTCACGGTGGATCCGAGCAGCGGCGCGTTGACCCTCAAGACGGTCTTCGGTCCCTACCCCGGCCCCATCCCGAACCCGAACCGCGGGGGCGCCAAGGAGATCGAGGCCGTGCCCACGTCGGTGGCCTTCGCGGGCGGCAAGACGTACGTGTCGCTGCTGACCGGCGTCCCCTTCGTGCCGGGACTCAGCAGGGTGGTCGAGGTGAAGGCCGACGGCACCTACGCCGATTACGCCACCGGCCTCACCATGCTCACGGACCTCAAGGCCGGACCGGACGGCAACCTGTACGCCGTCTCCATCGGCAACTTCGGCGGCGAGCAGGGGCCTCAGCCGAACTCGGGCGCGCTCCTGCGCATCATGCCCGGCGACAGCACGTCGGTGGAGGTCCTTCCAGGGCTCTCCTTCCCCACGGCGGTGTCGTTCAACGCCGCCGGTGACGCCTACGTCACCGTCAACGGCGTGGGTGCGCCCGGCTCGGGCCAGGTCATGAAGTACGCCGCGGTGGCGGCCCCCAAGATGTAACCCTCGTCCACGCGACGGGTGGGCCCGGCGGGCCCCGCGGACGCGATGTCTGCGGGGCCCGCATATTCTACCCGGGGGCGTCACCCCTGAATGTGAGCCGCCTCGCCTGCCACCGGCCATCCTTCCATCGCCTCTGGCGCCACCCGCCCCACGAGAGCACCTTGCCGACGTGACCGAGATTCCGGCCCTCTTCGCACCCTTGATCGAGGCGCTCGCCGAGCGCTATCGAGTCGACCGCGTGCTCGGCAAGGGGGGCATGGCCACCGTGCTCTTGGCGCAGGACCTCAAGCACGACCGGCAGGTCGCCCTCAAGGTCCTCGAGCCGGAATACGCCGCCGCCCTGGGCGCCAAGCGTTTCCTGAGGGAGATCCGGGTCACCGCGAACCTCCAGCACCCGCACATCCTCCCGCTGTACGACTCGGGAGAGGCGGGAGGCCTGCTCTACTACGTCATGCCCCTGGTCCAGGGAGAGTCGCTCCGGGACCGACTCGCCAGGGACAAGCCGCTGCCCATCGAGGAAGCGGTCGGCATCGCCCGCCAGGTGGCCGCGGCGTTGGACTTCGCGCACCGCCACGGCGTCGTGCATCGCGACATCAAGCCGGCGAACATCCTCCTCCACGACGGCGAGGCGCTGCTCGGAGACTTCGGCATCGCCATCCCCGTCGCCGGAGCGGCCGGCGAGCGCCTGACCGAGACGGGGCTCTCCATCGGCACGCCGGCATACATGAGCCCCGAGCAGGCGACGGGCGAGCGCGACGTGGATGCCCGAAGCGACATCTACTCCCTCGGCGCCGTCACCTACGAGATGCTGGCGGGAGAACCGCCCGTGGGCGGCGCCTCGGCGCGCGCCGTCATGGCGAAGCTCATGACCGAGCGGCCCACGCCGCTCCACATGCTGCGCGACGGCGTCCCGCCGGGCGTCGAGGCGGCCGTCACGCAGGCCATGGCCAAAGTGCCGATCGACCGCTTCGGCACGGCGAGGGAATTCGCCGACGCGCTCGCGGCCCCGGCCGCCGGGCAGGGCTCCGCGGCCCTGGGCGGCCGGCGGCCGGAAGGGTCACGGCGCATGGTCGCCCTCGGGCTCGGCGCGGTGGGCGTCGTGGGCGTTGCGGCCGTCGTCGGCTACGCGTTGCTGCGCCACCCGGCATCCACGCCCGGAGCCTCGGAAGCTCCGCCGGAGATCCGCTCCATCGCCGTCCTTCCGCTGGACAACTACTCGGGAGACCCCTCGCAGGACTACTTCGCCGAAGGGATGACCGACGAGCTGACCACCGCCCTCGCCACCGTCAGTCAGCTTCGCGTGATCTCCCGAGGATCGGCCATGCAGTTCCAGGGCCGCAATCGACCGGCGACGCCGGAGATCGCGAAGGCCCTCGACGTCGACGCGGTCGTGGAGGGCTCGGTGATGCGCGTCGGCGACAAGGTGCGGATCACGGCGCAGCTCATCGACGCCCGCGCCGACAGGCACCTCTGGGCGCAGAGCTTCGAGCGCAGCTCTGCCGACGTGCTCGCCCTGCAGGCCGACCTGGCCTCCGCCATCGCCCGTGAGATCAACGTTCGCCTGTCCCAGAGCGAGGAGTCGCGCCTGGCGGCCGCACCCAGCGTCAACCCCGACGCCTACGATGCCTACCTCAGGGGACGCTTCTTCTTCAATCGCCCCAGCGACGAGAACCTGCGAAAGGCCATCGAGCAGTTCGAGGCGGCGGTGAAGCTGGACTCCACCTTCGCGCCGGCCTATTCAGGGCTGTCCGATGCCTACCTGTGGGCCGGATACAACGAGGGATTCATCACCTCTTCCGCCGCGAAGCCCAAGGCCAGACAAGCTGCCGAGAAGGCCGTCGCGCTGGACAGCATGTCGGCGGAAGCGCACACGTCGCTGGCCGTGTTCAAGCTCTTCTACGAGTGGGACTGGGCCGGTTGCGAGCGCGAGTTCCGACGCGCCATGGAGCTCAACCCGAGCTATGCGTTCGCTCCCGACCAGTTCACTCTGGCGCTCGCGTTTACGGGTCGGGACGAAGAGGCGGTCGCGGAGGGCCGACGCGCGGCGGAGTTGGATCCCCTCTCGCCACAGGTGCTCATCGATGCGGCCATGGTGCCCATCTTCCAGAAGGACGTGGCTGCCGTGGACGGGCTCATGGACAAGGCCATCCAGCTCGACCCGACGTTCTTCTTCCCGGTGATGGTGAAGGGGTGGGCCAGGCTGGAGGTGGGGAATCTAGACGAGGCGATCCCGCTCCTGGTGAAGTCCAGGACCCTGGGTGCGCCCCCCTTCGTGACGGCCTTCCTCTCCTACGCCCACGGTGCCTCCGGGGACAGCGCCAAGGCCACGGCCGAGCTGGAGGCGTTGAAGGGACTGTCACCAGACGGCGACGTGGCGCCCTTCAGCCTCGCGCTGGTGCATCTCGGGCTCGGCGAGCACGGGCGCGCCATCGACGAGCTGGAGAAGGCACGGGCCGCGGACTCGCAATTCATGGGTTGGCTCGGCAGGGATGCCATCTTCGACCCACTGCGTGCCGACCCCCGCTTCATCGCCCTGCTGAAGGAGCTGCACTTCGTGGACTGAGGTCCCTCAGGGCTCCAGGACCTCCACTGGAAGCGGTTCGTCAAAGTCGCCGGTCCACTGGATCTTCCCGGCGTAGCTACCGAGGACCCGCGGCGGGCTCCCCGGCCCTACGGGGACGAGCCGTGCCACCGGTCTACCGGCACGCGCGATGACGATCTCCTCTCCGGTAGCGACTCTACGGAGGAGCTTCGAGAAGTGCGTCTTGGCGTCGTGGATATTGATCATGGTCACGGGCCTATCCTCCCAGCCGATCCAACAGCAGATACCGGTCCCGGTGTGGGGCCGCCTCCGCCTGTGAGCGCACGTCGATGCGCATGAGCATCATGGGGGCGTCCGCGTCGGGCCCCGCCTGGGGCCACTCCGGGAGCCCGGGTCCGTTGGGGTCGCCGTTCTTGATGAAGTTGGCGAAGTACCCCTCCATGGTCCGCGACACCGCGTGGTCGTCGCTCGTCCACGCGAAGACGGGGTTCGTGGCCAGGTTGCCCAGCGCGTACTCGATCTCCGACGAGTGCACCGCGCCGATGGGCAGCGGTCTGGGGCCGGGGATGCCCTCGGCCGGGCGGGGACGCGGATGGGCGTAGAAGTAGCGGTACACGGGGGCGTCCCCGGTCCGACGCTGCATCTCCGCCCACTTCCAGGTGCTGAGCGCGATGAACCGATCGCTCGCCAGGGCCGTGGCGGACTCCCGCGCCGCCGCATCCGTGGAGTCCGGGTACAGCGCGAGGACGGCCGGTGCGTCGTTGCCGTAGATCCGAAGCACCGCCGCGGCATAGCTCCCCCGGTTGAGATCCTGCGAACCCACGAGAGCGCCCGGTCCCGCCTCCTGTGAGTTCCACCCGACCAGGAGCGGTACGTGCGCCTGCTCACCCGCCGCGAAGATCTCCTGGGCAGGCTTCGGCAGGAAATAGCCGTCCACGGCCCCTCCGAAGCGGGGCGCGCCGCGTCGGGACGCCGCCAGCAGAAGCTCCATCGCGGGCATGTCCCGAAGCGCCGCCAGGGACGACGCGCCCACGAATCGGGCGAACGACGCTCCGCTCTCCTCGGCCTCCGCGAGGGACACCGGGGAGAGGGTCCCCAGGAGGGAGCCGCTCTCGCCGATGGCTCCCCGGAACAGTCCCTTGGCGAGGGGCGAAGCCATGAGCGCGCTCACGGAGATCGATCCGGCGCTCTCGCCGCCGATGGTGACCTTGTCGGGATCTCCTCCGAACGCCGCGACGTTCCGCTTCACCCAGCGAAGGGAAGCCACCTGGTCCAGCAGCGCGTAGTTCCCGGAGGCGTGGTGCGCGGACTCGGCGGTGAGCTCGGGATGGGCCAGGAATCCGAAGACGCCGAGACGGTAGCTCATCGTGACGACGACGATCCCCTTCTCGGCCAGGCTCTCGCCGTCGTAGCGATACTCCGAGCCGTCCCCGCCCACGAAGCCACCGCCGTAGAAGTACACGAGCACAGGGAGCTTCGAGCGCGTGGTGGCCGAGGGCGTCCAGACGTTCACATAGAGACAGTCCTCGCTGACGCCGGAGTTCCGGAACACCATGTCGTCGAACACGCGCATCTGCATGCACTGGGCGGCGAACCGGTCGGCCGGGCGCACGCCCCTCCAGGGCTCCACCGGCCGGGGCGGCTTCCACCGGAGATCGCGCACCGGAGGCGCGGCGTAGGGGATCCCGCGGAACGTGTGGATGCCGCTGGCGAGCGTGATCCCCTGAACGATGCCGTCCGCCGTCTTCACGCGGTCGCCGGCGGACGAAGCGCGGGCCTGAGCCGAGAGAGGTCGAAGCGGCGCGGTCGCGGTCAGGACGCAGAGGAGCGGGAGGGAGAGGGCGTGGCGCATGGAGCCTCACACGATATCGAGGACGGAGCCGGCGAAGGCGCTCGCACGCCGGCCCGAGCATGCACCCTACGCACGCTTCCCGCGACCTGGCAAGGTGGGGGGGCACCCCCTATCCCGGCAGCGACTGGATGAACTTCCCCACGAGCGTCAGGGTCGCCCTCTCGTGCCTCCACGATTCTCCGTCGTGCTGCAGGTAGTAGGGATTCGTGATCGCCACGACCACCATGTCCAGGTCGTGGACGAGCACGATCAGCTGCCCGCCGTGTCCCCAGGCGAAGTCGAAGGGGTGGTCGCCCGCCCGGCCGGACCACCACTGGTAGCCGTATCCGACGTCACGGAGGTAGGGGCCCAGGTAGTTGGACTCGTTCCCCGTCCACTGGCTGTCGTACATACCCTGGGAGTATCGCTGCAGGGATGCTTGGACCCACTCGGCCGGCACGACCCGCTTTCCCTTGTACTCACCTCCATTCAGGTAGAGCAGGCCGAACTTGGCCGCGTCCCTCAACGTGAAGCGGAGCTCCGCCAGGCCCATGTAGTAGCCGTCCCGGTCCTGGATCCACTCGCCCTCTTCCGCATCCAGGGGCGAGAAGAGCGTCTCCTCGGCGAAGGACTTGAGATCCGTCCCGCAGGCCCGGGCCACGATGATCCCGAGCAGGTGGGACGAGAGATTGCTGTAGTGGAACGCGGTCCCGGGATCGGTGACGAGGGGGAAGCGCTCGATCAGGGGAACGAAGTCGCCGTATACCATCGCGTTCCAGTAGGTCGAGTCGGTCTCCTCCCACGGATACCCGCTGCGCATCTGCAGCAGCTGTCGGATGGTGATCTGCTCCTTCCTCGGATCGGAGATCTGGTCGGCCAGCTCAGGGAAGAAGTCCATCATCTTCTGGTCCACGCTCGACAGACAGCCCCGTTCCAGCGCGAGTCCCACCAGCGCAGACGTGTAGCTCTTGGTGGCCGAGTTGAGAAGCTCCTTCTCCCCCACGGACCCTTCGTTGAAGTATCGCTCTCCGATGAGCCGGCCGTTCTTCACGACGACGATGCCGTGGACGTTGTCCATCGTGGCCGCCTCGAGGTACAGCTCCGCCACGAGCGACGGGACCAGCCCTTCCTCGCCCGGCGTGGACACCGCCCAATCACCTCCGGGCGACGGCGCGTATTCCACCCCCTCCAGCTCGTCGGGCCGTGGGCGCAGCATCTCCGCGATTCGTGGGCGCGCTGCCTTGATCTGCTCGTAGTCCAGGCGCAGGCCCACCGGCGCCAGGCCCTGGGCGAGCAAATCGTAGATCCCGCGAACGTCATCGAACGGTGCGGCGACCGACGCCTGCGGGGTGTTGCCGGCGTTGTCGCGCAGATACTTGTTCGCTCCCGCTTCGACCAGGGCTTCGACGATCTCGGTGCGACCGAGGAATGCGGCCGTGTGGAGGGCAGTTCCACCTTCGGCGCTGGTCAGGTCCAGATCGGCTCCGCCCTCGATCAACGTTCTGGCGGCCTCGGCTCTGCCGAAGGTCGCCGCGACCATCAGCGGCGTGGACCCGAACGCATCCCTCGCGTTCAGGTCTGAACCGGCGGCGACATGCCCGCGAACCGCGTCGAGGTTACCCGTGAGGACCGCCATGTGGAGGCCCACGGACGGAGCCTCCTGCTGCATTCCGGCGGCGGGTCGGGCGATCAGACACGCGCCCGCGAGCGCGACGGAAGCCAGGATTCTCGCGGTGGATGTCGTCATCGGATCTCTTTTTGCTCAGCGCACGCCGTTCGGGCACCAGAGCGCGATCGCATCCGAATCGCGATCAGCGCTGGTCCCGAACACCGCCGCGACGACCCTCTCCCCGGTATCCGGATCCTCCATGGTGCGGAGGTGCAGAGCGTTGGCTCCCAGCTTGCCGGCCTCCTCCCGGAGCTTGTCGATCATGTCGCCCTCATCGGTGAGGTCCTCGGCGCCGGATGCGTGGAGAAGGGCCACGCGCTGGCACGATTCCGGAATCGTGTCACCGGTGATGAAGACGTAGACATCGTCCCGTGCGACGGGACTGTGGGAGCGGTCCATGAGCACCGACTTCGATACAGTGACGCAGCCGGCGAGGACAAGCAGGGGCAGGAGAAAGCGACGCATGAGAGGCCTCCTCCGAAAGAAGCGGGGCTTGCGGCGG
>Ga0055450_10000293_pt1 | contig 10318 bp, 5 predicted proteins | sample China_Galinas_PW_5_FD_57740 | JGI IMG/M metagenome (GOLD analysis project Ga0055450, IMG submission 57740) | Wetland microbial communities from San Francisco Bay, California, USA, that impact long-term carbon sequestration - China_Galinas_PWC_D1 | ecosystem: Environmental > Aquatic > Marine >... | reverse complement strand
GAGGGCCGGCTTCGAGAGCTCATCGAGCAGACGACCGTCGTCGAAGCAGGAGACGATCTGGCGCTCCTCGCGTACGTGGGCCGGGATCTCCCAGGAGCCGTCGAGGTCCGCCCGTTCGAAGGCGAGGGCCTGATCTCCGAGTGTTCTCTTCCCGGGGGACGTCAGCCGTCGAGTGAGCCGGACGATGACACGAGCGAGGGTCTCCGATTTTCCCTCGCCGGGGTCCAACTCAAGCTCTCGATGCTGAGAGAGGGAGAGAAGCTTGTCGTTCCCGTGCACGACCGAGCGGGCGATTGGATCGTCAAGTTCGACTCGCCGAGCTCTCCACATCTGCCGGCGAACGAGTACTCGATCCTCCGATGGGCAAAGGCCGCCGGCTTCGACGTCCCAGAGTGTCACCTCCAGAGCCTGGAGGATCTGGACCCGGACGACCCGTTCCTCGGAGTCGTGCGCCGGATCGTGGCTGAAGGGACGAGGGCACTCGCCATCCGACGGTACGACCGAACCTCCGAGGGCCGTGTCCACCAGGAGGATTTCGCACAAGTGGTCGGACTGCCGCCGGCCAAGAAGTATGCGCAAATTCGCCACGAGGACATGGCGATCCTCGTTGGTCAACTGATGGGAGACGGTGGAGTCGACGAATACGTCCGGCGGCTGACCTTGATGGTCGCGACCGGCAACGGTGATGCCCACCTCAAGAACTGGTCCCTCGTCTACCCCGACCGCATCCGACCGGCGTGGTCCCCGCTCTATGATCAAGTGGCCACAGTCGCCTGGCGGGTACCGCGACGCGAGCTGTCCCTCAAACTGGGCGGTGTCAAATCCTTTGCAGACATCGACCTACCGGCCTTTGAGCGCCTTGCAGACCGCGCAAAGATCGACCGCAAGCGGCTCATCGCCTTGGTCCAGGAGACCCTCGGCCGGCTCCACACGGCCTGGAAGGACCTTCGAGACGAACTGCCCCTCGCTCCGGCGCATCGCACTGCGATTGCCGAGCATTGGCGCCTCGTTCCGCTCCTCAGAGCTCGCGGTCCGCTGCCGTAGGACGAAGCTCTGGCACCCAGCCAGTCGAATCCGCCAACCAAAAGCGCCCCCTGCCGGAACCCTCGGCAGGGGGCTTTTCTCTGCTAGGAGTCTGCGCGGCCAGTGGCGAGCTGGACGCCGGGGGGTGACCCCCTTCGGACCGAGACGCTACCCGGGGATCGCGGCGAACCGGTGACAGACGGATGACGAAGGAGACGCAGCTCCGCCCGAGGGCCACCCGACCCGGCGATCTCCCCGCCATTTCACCGCGACGTCACCGAAACGCCACCGAAACCATGCGGCAGTCCGCGTACGGTGTCGAATGCCGGGGTCGACCGGCGAGACCACGACCACCGAACCGCATGGAGGAAGCCCGATGGCCGACCGGACTCTCACGCCACCCGGCGCGCGCGCCGATCTCCACGTCCACTCCGCCCACTCGAACCGGCCGGACGAGTGGGTGCTGCGCTCGATCGCCGCGCCCGAGAGCTTCACCGATCCGCGCGCGCTCTACGCCCGCTGCCGCGCCCGCGGCATGGACTTCGTCACCATCAGCGATCACGACACGGTCACCGGAGCCCTCGAGATCGCCCACCTGCCCGGCGTCTTTCTGTCGTCCGAGGTGACCGCCCGGTTCCCCGAGGACGGCTGCGCGGTCCACTGTCTGGTGGTCGGGATGACCGAGACCCAGCACCGGGAGATCCAACGTCGCCGCCACGACATCTACGCCCTGCGCGACTACCTGGTGGACGAGCGGGTGATCCACTCGGTGGCCCATCCGCTGTTCCGGGTCGACGGGCAGCTCACCCTCGAGCACGTCGAGAAGCTCGTCGTGCTGTTCAAGCGCTTCGAGGTGCGCAACGGCATCCACGACCGGCGCCTCAACGGGCTGGCCGAGGCCCTGCTCGCCGGGCTCACCCCGGAGATCGTCGGCGACCTGGCGGCGCGCCACCGCCTCGACCCCCGGGACCCGGAGCCCTGGCTCAAGCACACCACCGGCGGCAGCGACGACCACGGCGGCCTGTACATGGCCTCGACCTGGACCGCGACCCCGCCCGCGGGCACGGTCGAGGAGTACCTGGAGCACCTGCGCGCCGGACGTTCGGCGGCCGGCGGCGAGACCGGCACGTCGCTCCGCCTCGCCCGGAGCCTCTGCGCCATCTCGTGGCGCTATTTCGAGGACCGGTTCGCCGGCGGACTGCTCGCCCGGCGCGATCCGTTCGCGCGCATGCTGGCGGCCCTCGGCCGGCCACCGCGCCGCGCCCGCCGCCGGGTCTTCTTCCCGGTCGAGCCGCCCGCCCCCACCACCGCCGACGACGAGGCGGCCCTCGGCCGGGCCGACCGGCTGTGCGCCCGCGCCCTCGAGCGCTTCCTGATCCGGGCCGGGGTGCAGGCGAAGCTCGGCCGCTTCGGCTCCGCACTCGGTGCGGTCTCCGAGCTCGCGCCGCTGGCCGCGCTGGCGCCGTTCGCCGTCGCCTTCGACACCCAGGCCAAGGACGAGGACCTGCTCGCCGAGGTGGCGGGCCGTTTCCGGCTCCGCCGGCCGGACGTCGGCCCCGAGCGCCTGGAGCGCAAGGCCTGGGTCACCGACACCCTCGCCCAGGTCAACGGGGTCACCCGCACGATCGGCCAGGTCAGCCGCGCGGCGGAGCGCGACGGCCGGTCGCTCCTGACCCTCGCCTGCGAGGAGCCGGCGGTGGTCACCGGCCAGGGGGGGCCGCGGGAGATCGTCGAGCGCCGCGGCTCCGGCGTCGCGGTCGCCCCCACCGCCGACGCCTTCGCCGAGGCGCTGGCCGGTCTGCTGGCCGCCCCCGACCGGCGGCGCGAGCTCGCCCGGCGCGCGCTGGCGACCGCCACCGGAGCCTCCTGGGACCTGCTGGTCGACCGCCTCTGGGGCGACGCGCCGGACCAGCCGGCCGACTCCGTCGACCTGGCTCCGATGGACGACGGGGCGGTGCTGCGGCAGGAGGTCGCGTGAAGCGCTCGCGGGATGGCTCGGCCGGCCATCGTCCGGACTACCCGGCGAGCTCCTCGAAGGCCACACCCAAGTCCTTGCCAGAGCGATGCTTGGACCGCCGTCGCCGGAGTGTCTCGGGATTGTCACGCCGCCGTTACGCCCTCCCCCTGTGGAAAACCGTCCTCGCCGGAGGACGGATCGTGAGCCGGGTCGGATCTAGACATACAAGTATCTGAAACCATAGAGGTTATCTCTGTGCACAACACACTGTTCAATCCGCAAGAAGGCCCGACAATCCAGGGTTCCGACCGCCGCGTCCAGATGTTTTCCACAGAGTTTTCCGCACGCCCTGCGGATGAAGGCGCAACCCGGCACGCCGGAGCCTGCTAAGCTCGCTGCCCATGGCACAGGGCCGCATCCTGCTCGTCGAGGACGAGCCCGATCTCGCCGAGGTTCTCCGCTACAACCTGGAGAAAGAGGGCTTCGACGTCGAGCTGGAAGAGCGCGGCGACGCCGCCTTGGAGCGCATCCGCCGTGACGCCCCAGATCTCCTGCTGCTCGACCTGATGCTGCCCGGGCTCGACGGGCTCGAGGTAGCGCGCATCCTCCAGCGCGACACCCGCACGCGGTCGCTGCCACTCATCATGTTGACCGCCAAGGGCGAGGAGGTCGACCGCATCGTCGGTCTCGAGCTCGGGGCGGACGACTACGTGACCAAGCCGTTCAGCCCGCGGGAGGTGGTACTGCGGGTCAAGGCGGTGCTGCGCCGCGCCGAACGCTCCGTGGCCGAGGGCGAGACCCTCTCGGTCGGCCCGCTGCGGCTCGATCCGGCCGGTCACCGCCTGGAGGTCGCGGGCGACGAGGTGCCGCTGACCGCCACCGAGTTCCGGCTGCTCAAGCTGCTGATGGAGCGGGTTGGCCGGGTCCAGACCCGCGGCCAGCTCCTGTCCGACGTCTGGGGCTACGCCGAGGACATCGACAGCCGGACGGTCGACACCCACATTCGCCGCCTGCGCCGCAAGCTCGGTCCGGGGGCCGACCACATCGAGACCGTGATCGGCGTCGGCTACCGGCTGCGGTCCTGACCCCGCCCCGCCACCCGCCTCCGACCGGTCCGCCATGGGACGCATCCCCAAGCTCGAGCTCTCCGCGATCTGGCCCGCCCTGGCGGCGGTGCTGGTCGCCGCCGTCGTGCTCTGGAACATCCTGCCGACTCTGATCGAGGAGACCGCGGCCGACCACCTGCTCGACACCCTGGAGATCCTCGCACCGGTGCTCTCCGACGAAGCGGCGGGCGATCAGACCGAGGTCCAGCAGCGCATCGAGGCGCTCGCCGCGGGCGGCCACCTGCGCCTGACGCTGGTCGGCAGCGACGGCGTGGTACTCGCCGACAGCGAGCGCACGCCGGAGCAGGTGACGCGCATGGACAACCATCTGAGCCGGCCGGAGATCGTCGAGGCCCTGGCCACCGGCACCGGTTCCTCGGTCCGCCTGAGCGCCACCACCGGCGTCCGCTACGCCTACGCGGCACGGACCGTGACCGCCCTGGACGGACGCCTTTACGTGGTGCGCATCGCCCAGCCCCTCGGCGCGCTCGAGACCCTCCAGTGGCGCCTGACCACCGGCCTGGTGCTGGCACTCTCGGTCGGTCTGCTGGCGGCGGCCGCGGTCTTCTTCTGGATCTCGCGCCGCGTGATCCAGCCGGTCGCCCGGCTGGCGGAGGGTGCCGGGGCGATCGCCGCCGGCAGCTACTCGGCGCGCCTCGAGCCGCCCGAAGAGCAGCACCTGGCGGCCCTGGCCGAGGCGCTCAACCGGATGGCCGGCCGGGTCGAGGAGCAGATCGCCGCCGTGCGCGCCGAGCGCGACCACCTGGAAGCGATCGTCCGGAGCATGTCGGACGGCGTGCTGGTGACCGACCGGGAGGGGCGCGCCCAGCTCGTCAACCCGGAGTTCCGCACGCTGTTCGGGCTCGACCGGCCGGAGCGCGCCGGCGCGGCAGGGCACGGCGACTTCGACCCGCGGGGACGCACGCCGCTCGAGATCATCCGCCAGCCCGAGCTGGCGCGCCTCGTCAAGCAGACCCTGACCGAAGGCCGGAGCACCTCCGTCACCGTCGAGCTCCGCCAGCCGGAGCGCCGCATCCTGTCGCTGACCAGCGCCGCCCTCACCGCGCCCGTCGCGGCCGCCGTCAAGGGGCCCGGCGGCGGCCACCCGGGGAGTCTGGCGGCGCCGTTCGACCCAGAGAGCCCTCACGGCGCGGTCGTGGTCGCCCGCGACATCACCAGGTCGGTGCGGATCGACGAGATGCGCCGGGACTTCGTCGCCAACGTCTCCCACGAGCTCAAGACCCCGCTGTCGGCGATCCGCGGCTTCGCCGAGACCCTCCAGTACGGCGCGCTCGACGACCCGCCCGCCGCCCGGCGCTTCATCGGCCGGATCCTCGACCAGTGCCGGCGGCTCCAGAACCTGCTCGACGACCTGTTGATCCTGTCGCGGCTGGAATCGGCGGACCGGGTGCCGGTGCACGCGCCGGTCGACCTGCGCGCGCTGGCCCGCCGCGCCGTGGAGACGGTGGTCGAGGGCGCGTCGGCCGGCGGCGTCACGGTGACCCTGACCGTCGACGAGCTGCCGGGCGAGCCGCTCTACGGCGACCGGGAGAGCCTCGAGCGCCTGATCCTCAACCTGGTCGAAAACGCGGTCAAGTACAACCGCCAGGGGGGCGAGGTCCAGGTCCGCCTGTCCCGCGCGGAGGACCGCGGCGACGAGCCGCGGGCGGTGATCGAGGTCGCCGACACCGGGATCGGCATCCCCGAGGCCGACCAGGGCCGGATTTTCGAGCGCTTCTACCGGGTGGACAAGGGGCGCACCCGGGCCAGCGGCACCACCGAAGGGGGCACCGGCCTGGGGCTCGCCATCGTCAAGCACATCGTCCAGAGCCACGGCGGCCGGATCGAGGTCGACAGCGAGCTCGAGGTCGGAACGGTCTTCAGGGTCCTGCTGCCGCTCAGCCGGCCGAGCGTTCCGGACGGAACAGACGGCTGACCAGGGTCTGGAGCGGGAAGCGGCCGAGCCCGCCTTGCGCCGCTTCGTGCTCGGTCAGGCGGGTCGCGCCGTCGGCTTGAGCTTCGGGCCCCCAGATCAGCACCGGCACCGGATCGGCCGAGTGCTGGCCCGACTCAGACAGGGTGGCGTGGTCGGAGGCCACCGCCACCTGGAGCGGCCGCTCCCCCCACGACGCCAGCATCTCGCCGAGCCGCCGGTCGACCGCCTCCAGGTACTCCACCTTGCGGTCTGCGCGGCAGTCGTGGGCGGCGATGTCGGCCCCCTTGAGGTGGAGCACCACCAGGTGGTGGTTGCGGAGCGCGTCCGCCGCCTCCCGGAACTTCAAGTCCAGGTCGGTGTCCAGGTTGGCGGTCATGCCGGGCGCGGTGCGGGTCTCGGCGCCCAGCCAGGACGCCAGCCCGAGGACCGTGCGGTCGCCCGAGATGCAGCAGATCTGGAGCGGCACTCCGCCCGCCTCCAGGCGCAGCAGCCGGTGGATGCGCCCGGCGCCGCGGCTCAGCACCGTGTTGGCGGGGGACAGCCCCTGCTCGCGCCGACGGAGGTTGACCGGATGGCGCGCCAGCACCTGCCGCGCCCGGTCCTCGAACGCCGCCAGCAGCCGGGCCGTGCGCACCGCCGCCGTCTCGGCCGGGTCGATCGCCCGCGGCGGCAGCGGCGGCCCCGGGGGCGCACCATCGCCCGGATCGCTCCCGGCGATCGCCGGTGACAGGCCCTCCCCCTGGAGGACGATCGCCAGCCGGTGCTCGGTCCCCATGCGTACGCGAACGGTGAAGTCGGCCCACTCCGCTTCGCCCCTGGCTCCATTGGCGCCGGCTGAGAGCGGCAGGCGGTCGAGGGCGGCGGCCAGCTCCTCGGTCCCCTCGCGGATGCGCCCGGCGCGGCGGTCGACGATCCTCCCCTGGTCGTCGAGGGTGGCGAAGTTGGCGCGCAGGGCCACGTCGCCAGGCGCCAGCTCGATGCCGGCGCCCAGCGCCTCCACCGGCCCGCGCCGCATCGCCCGCGGCGACTGGCCGAAGAGCGCCAGGCTGCCGGCGGCCGTATCCGGGACGATCCCGGGCTCCATCGGATCTCCCAACCCCAGGGTGCCCTCACGCGCCAGACGGTCGAAGGTCGGCAGCGACGCCGCGGCCAGCGGCGTGCGCCCGGAGAGCGCCCGCACCGGCCGGTCCGGCAGCCCGTCGACGAACAGCAGCAGCGTCGGCGTCAGCTCGCGGCCCGGCTCCGCCGGCGCCGCCTCGAGCTCCGGCGCCTCCTCCTCGAGCAGCGTCGTCACCAGCCGCAGGGCCCGGTCGAGGGTCGTGTCCCGATCGGTGGTCTCGAGCAGCTCGACGCCATGGACCTGGGCCTGCTCGATCATGTGATCCTGGAGCCGGCGGATCGGCTCGAAGTGCTCGAGGTAGCGGTCCGCCCCCCGCCCCTCGCGCCGGCCGCGGGCCAGGAAACGGGCCCGGTGGGCCTCCTCGTCCAGGGTCGTCAGCAGGATCGGGATCTGGTAGGCCGTCCCCGCCAGGTCGGCGAACGGGATCCATGGCGGCACCAGGTGGACGCCCTCCACCATCACGCTCATGTTCTCCATCACCGCCCGCTCGACCACCGCCCGCACGCCGACGCAGACCCGCGTCGCCTGCTCCTCGAACTCCTCGACCAGCCGGTCCTCGAAGTCGCCGGTCACCGGGTGGCGGCCGTCCTCGCGCCGGCGCCACGGCCGCTCCCGCCGCGGCAGCTCATAGCTCGAGTGGTGGAGCGCCGGCAGGATCGCCGGCGCGAACACCATGCGCATCACCTGGCGGATGGTGTCGGTGGCGTTGATCCGATAGATGCGGAGCAGCGGCGCCAGGTCCAGCGCCAGGGTCGACTTGCCGGTCCCGGTGGCGCCCCCCAGGTAGATCACCAGCGGCCGCGGCAGCCGGCGGATGCTCCGGACCAGCCGATAACGGGCCGCGGTCTCCGGGTCCTCCAGCCGTTCGAGCAGCTCGCCCGCCCGGCGTGCGATCTCGTCGCTCTCGACCACGCCGATGCCCTCGCGTCGCAGGTCCCCCTGGAGCCGGGTGACCAGGCGGTAAGCGCGGTCCATGTCGACGCCGGCGGCGTGGATGCTCCGGGCCAGGAGGCCGCGGGAGAACGGCTGGGGCTCACCGTGGTAGATGACTGCGATGTCGCGCCGGCGGTGCTCGCGGGGCTCGAGCCGGGCCAGCCGGTCCTGGGGGAGCATCTCCTCGAGCTGCTCCTCGATCAGGTCCTCCAGCTCGTCGGTGGCGATCTCCTCGCGCTGGGCGATCCGGTCGCGCAACGCCCGCGCCGCGGCGTAGGCCTCGTCGAAGGAGAGCCCGCGCAGGATCAGGTCGTGGGTGACCATCCCCCGCAGGAAGGGGTGGCGGCGGCCCGACGACGTCCGGACCCAGATGGTGGGGCTCTTGCCTTTGCGGGTCACGGCGGCTCTCGCGGCTCTCGCGGCTCGGCGGGCCCGGTGGGCACCTAGACCTCTTCGTCGCCGTGGCGAATGCGGTCGTAGGGCTGGGCGACCGACGAGGCGATGTTGGACAGGTGCGAGCCGATCCGCCGCAGGATGCGGGCGGCGTTGGCGTAGACCACCGCCATGTCGGCGGACAGATCGCTGTCCGCGACGTCGGAGGTGAACTGCTGCAGCACCTCCTTGAGCTCGCTCGAGCGGCTCATCACCCGCCGGGCTTCGTCCGGATCGTCCTCGCGGAACGCGCGCTCGGTGACCTCGAACAGCGGTCTGAGCTCCCGGGCGCCCGCGCGCAGGCGCTCGGCGAAGGGGCCGCCGCGCTCGCTCTTGGCCAGCGGCACCAGCTCGCCGATGCCGCGGGCGAAGTCGCCGATCCGCTCGGCGTCCTGGACCATGCTGACCAGCACCAGGCTGGCGACCAGGTCCTGCTGGGGGTTGAAGGAGAGGTGCTCGAGCACGCTCCGCCGGACCATCCGCTCGGCCTCGTCCACCGGGTCGTCGAGCTCGTCCAGGTCGGCCTGGAGCGGCTTGTTGTCGAGCAGGGCCTCCAGGGCCAGGTCGAGCATGTGCGCCGACTGGCGCAGCATCTCGGAGATGTCGTCGAACGCGGACTCGATCAGTGGAGACCGCTGCGCGCCGCTGAAGATGCCTTTGAACATGGTCAAGACCCTTGGGTAGCTGAGCTCGTGACAAGTCGGGCGAGGCCGGGCGAGTCACCGGCGACGCCGCTGTGGTCGATCGTCGTCTGCATGGGTGTGCCTTCACTCGGTGTCAACCGGGCCGGTGCCGGGATCTCTTCCCTGCGGGCGACGGGACCGGAGGGGGGCGGCTCAGGCTCGGGGACCGGCGCCGGCTGCTCGATCGCCGGCGGCGGGGCGTCGACCGGGGCCACCGGCGCGGGCCCGGCGTCGAAGCCGCCGGCGAGGAAGAGGAGCAGGATCGGCAGGCCGAAGAAGACCAGGATGATGTAGGCGATCGCCGCCGGGCGGTTGCGCGACCCCAGAGCGCCGAGGCCGCGGGCGAGCGCCAGGGGGACCGCACGCAGCGGCGGCAGCGGGTAGATGATCAACGCCCCCATGGCGTTGAACAGCAGGTGGGAGAGCGCCACGCTCACCGCCGCCGGGCTGCCGGTGGCGAGCGCCGCCAGCAGCGCCGTCATGGTCGTTCCCAGGTTGGCGCCAATGGTGAACGGGAAGAGCTGCTCGAGGGTCACCACCCCGGCGCCCACCAGCGGCACCATCACCGAGGTGGTGATCGAGCTCGATTGGACCATCACCGTGATCACCACGCCGGCGCCGATCGCCGCCAGGGCGGAGCGGAACAGCGTCCGGTCGAGGATCCGCTCGGCCCGGGACGAGACCAGGTCCTTGAGCAGGTCGACCAGGAACTTGAGCGCCAGGAAGAGGAAGGCGACGCCCGCGATCAGGGTCAGAGTGCCGCTCGAGCCGAGCTGGCCGCTCAGCCACTTGGCCACCGGCCGGACCACCGCCTTGAGCGGGTCGAACAGCTCGATCCCACCGGTCCCCTCCAGCACCCGCTCGAGGAACTCGGCCGAGTTGCGCAGCACGTGGAAGGTGAGCTCCAGCGGGAACAGGATCGCCACGGTCAGCAGGTTGAAGAAGTCGTGCAGCGTAGCGCCGGCGAAGGCCCGCCGGAACTCCTCGCGCCGGGTCACGTGGCCGAGCGACACCAGCGTGTTGGTCACCGAGGTGCCGATGTTGGCGCCCATGATGATCGGGATGGCACCGTCGATGGTCAGGGCGCCGGCGGCGACCAGGCCGACCGTCATCGAGGTCGTGGTCGAG
>Ga0055450_10000292_pt1 | contig 10324 bp, 11 predicted proteins | sample China_Galinas_PW_5_FD_57740 | JGI IMG/M metagenome (GOLD analysis project Ga0055450, IMG submission 57740) | Wetland microbial communities from San Francisco Bay, California, USA, that impact long-term carbon sequestration - China_Galinas_PWC_D1 | ecosystem: Environmental > Aquatic > Marine >... | reverse complement strand
TGTCCAACAATCAAGAAGCTGGTGCAGATGATTTGATTTGATACTCATGGAAGCGGATGCCATCCCTGTCCAGCTCCTGGATGAACTGCATCCCAAGTCTTTCAGCCAGCTTGATTGAGCGGTGATTTTCAGGGTGGATCACCGCAGAAAGACAGGCCAGCCCCAGCTTCTCAAAGGCAAATCTCACAGCTGCCGATGCTCCTTCTAGCGCGTAGCCTTTCCCCCAAGACGAGCGGTTCAACATCCAGACTAACTCCGTCTCTTCGAACCAAATCAGTCGCTGTAAACCAATTCTTCCAATCAGGGACCCGCTGTTTTTTTCTTCCACAGCCCAGATCCCAAATCCGCGCAGATGCCAGTGCCCTACCATCATGCACAGCCAGTTGTCAGCCTGGGACATGGTCATGGTCTTACCTGAATAGGTAGCTAACTCCATGACCTGGGGATCAGCCAGCATGTCAGCAAAGGGATCCAGATCCTGCTGGAAAAAAGCGCGCATCAACAGGCGTTCTGTTTCTAAACTGGGAATGGTGATTGTAGTTTCCATTGCACTCATTTCATGCTTTCCGGATCGGCTGCCGGAGGACGGTTTTCAATTTAGCAGGCTCTACCCGCCGGGGATCGCTAAGATAGATCTCGTGGTGGAGACCGTTGCCTTGGTAGCCATGTTCAGGCATCCAGACCTCGTGGAGGGTCTCCAACACCGGCCCCTCATCGTCATAGGATCCCAAATGAAGGATCTGGACGGACAGCCCCTCCTTATATGACTCCCAACGCAGTTTCTCCAGAGATGGTAAGGGTTTCTTTTTGCTGACATCGCTCACAGCTTGTTCAACCAGAGCATGGGTGATCCAATCGGGAGTCATGATCATCATGGTCCAATCCCATTGGCTTTTATCTCGCACTGAAGTAAATGAATCCATGTCCTCAGCCCACCACAACCCTTCCAGGGGAGGTACAACATAATCCCGATCCAAAGCTTTACTTAGGAATTTTACCCGGTAAGAGACCGCGTATAATGCTTCCAGGGCATCACTATATTCATCCGCAGTATTAGGGTCTCCATGACCATCAACTTTAAGGAAGGTCAGATCAGGCACCTTGACGATCTGGAACTCCTTCCAGGATGGCCGGTAAAGATTCTTCCATTCTTTCTTAAAGTCAACTTTGTCCATCAGGGCTCCTGTCTTGTTTTTTTTATTATATACGAGGAAGTGGCCGGGGACTTGCGAGGTTACCATGACCTCGGAGGTCTACAAGGAAACGAAAGCTGGAATACGGCCAATCGCCAGGGGCTTCTACTAATCCGCTTCTACCTGGATTAAGGTGAAAGTAATCAATTAGATGCCTCGGCATACTCTCCCCCTTGTGCCTGGCTATCAATTTCACATTATTTTTTCCATCTCGAAACTCCAGAGTTTAGCTATATTTTTGCACTTGACAGGTAGAACAAAATAATATATTATTACGTGTACCGATATATCGCCTCCCGTTATATCGCGTAACAATATAGCTTGCCCGTAAAGGAGCAGGGATGGCAATGGGAAATATAGACCGGCATTTACCGCTGACAGAAGCCACTTTTTACATTCTGCTGGCCTTGGTCACACCTAATCACGGATATGCCGTGATGCAGCAGGCCGAGGAGATCAGCCAGGGCACAGTTCGTCTGGCCCCTGGTACCCTCTATGGGGCATTGACCAGTCTGGAGCAAAGCAGATTGATCAACCTGGCTGCCACAGAAGGAAGGCGGAAAATCTATCAGATCAGTGAGCTCGGGAAAACAGTGCTCAGGGAACAGATCCGCCGCTACCAGATTATGCTGGAAAGCGCAGTGCGCAACCCAGAGCTGTGGGAAGCAAACTCTGCTGGAGGAGAGCAATTATGAAACAGAGACTTGTCACCAAATTTAAGTGGTTTTGGGCCTGGGACGATGAGAAAGAAGAAGCCTGGCTGGCTGATATGGCTGTCAAAGGATGGCATCTAGAATCAATCTCGCCCTTTGGGATTTACCATTTTCAACAAGGTGAGCCCGGCAATTTTGTGTATCGGCTGGATTTTCATATCCTGAAAAACAGGGACAAAGATTCCTACTTGCAGCTTTTTGAGGATGCAGGCTGGGAACATATCGGGGATTTGAGCAGCTGGGTATATTTCCGGCGTCCAATTAATGGTTCCCAAATCCCGGAGATTTACAGCGATCAGGAATCCAAGATCGACAAGTACCGCCGGATGATCATTTATCTGGCAATCTTGCTGCCGATCATGGTACTATCAATTCCAAGTGTTTATAGAGCAGACTATTTTGGTCCGGCAGCATCCACTATCCTGGAAACCCTCGGCACGCTGCTCTTGCTGCTCTTCGCCTATGGGATGGTGATGCTCATTCGTAGGGTCGCCCAACTGAAAAAACAATCAAAAGGGTAACCCTGGTCCTGCTTCTACCTAAAAAAATACTCTGGAATCCAGCATTCTTGATCCAGGATTAGGATTATCTTTTGACAATGGCAGGCATCTGGCCCACTTAGCTGTCCCGGAAGAAATTATCCGATTTAGACGGCCTAAACAGCTCACCTGGCAAATCACATTGGGGCGCCTGCACTATCCAAGAACCGATTCCTCTGGTAAACTAGGCACATTGATACGCTTAAATCCGGCCAGGGTTGGTCGGTTTTTTTATGGGTTTAGTTAATTATGGACACAAAACGGACAGATATTCGGAACATCGCCATTATCGCTCACGTCGATCATGGCAAGACCACCCTGGTTGATGGGATGCTGCAGCAGACCAGCGTTTTTCACGAAAAACAGAGGGTCCAGGAGCGGGTAATGGACTCCAACGAACTAGAACGGGAACGCGGCATTACCATCCTTTCTAAAAACACTGCGATTGAAATCAAGGACCCGGACAGCGGCCAACCAGTAACAATTAACATTGTCGATACCCCCGGACATGCGGATTTTGGAGGCGAGGTCGAACGCATCCTGAATATGGTTGACGGCGTTCTATTGCTGGTGGATGCGGCGGAAGGTCCCCGTCCGCAGACCCGCTTTGTGCTCCAGAAGGCGCTGGAGCTGAATCATCAAGTTATCGTGGTCATCAACAAGGTGGACCGAAAACTCGCTGATAGCAGCCAGGTATTGAATGACACCTTCGATCTGTTCATTGAACTTGGGGCTAGCGACGAACAAGCAGATTTTCCTGTGGTATACACGATCGCCACCCAGCATCGAGCAGGATTGACGGCGGATGTGGGTCCTGACCTGCAGCCTCTTTTTAAGACCATTCTAACGTCCATCCCCTGCCCGGTTGTAGATGCCGACCACCCGCTGCAAATGCTGGTCACTTCAATCGAACATGACAATTTTCGGGGTCCGATCGCGATTGGTAGGATCTCTGCCGGCACTCTGTGCCCTGGTATGCCGGTAACCTACCTAACGGCAGATTCTGAGATTATCACCGCTGAAATCAGCTATCTATATAAATACCGGGGTTTGGAACGCCAAGAAATCACGCAGGCCGAAGCAGGTGACATCGCAGCCGTAGCTGGTCTGGAAGATATCGCCATTGGCGACACGATCTGCGAACCGGAGCACCCTATTCCATTGCCCAGAATCAAAGTGGAATCTCCTACAGTCCAGATGTCATTTGGCGTCAACACGTCGCCCTTCTTCGGCAGGGAAGGCACCTGGAAAACATCACGCAAGCTTCGGGAACGGCTCTTCAGGGAACTCAAAAGCAATTTGGCCCTCCGCGTGGAAGAAACGGCATCCCCGGACACCTTCCTGGTTTCAGGAAGGGGCGAACTGCACCTGGCAATCCTGATTGAGACCATGCGGAGGGAAGGATATGAATTTCAAGTATCCCGACCCGAGGTGATCCTCAAAACCACATCCAATGGTGAGGTTTTGGAACCTTACGAAGAAGTGAGAATTGAGATCCAGCCAGATGATATTGGAACTGTAATGGAGTCCCTTAACAATCGCCAAGGTGAGCTTCAGGATATGCGGGAATCAATCACTGGAACTGTGCTGCTGACTTTTCTAGCCCCAACCCGGGGCATGCTCGGATTTCGGCACCATTTCCTCACTATGACCAAAGGTACTGGGGTTCTGAGCACGGTATTTCATAAATACGCTCCTCAGGCAGGAGCTGTGGAAGTGCGAACCCACGGGTCATTGGTCGCTTGGGAAACCGGCATTGCGACAACCTTCGGGCTTAAAAACGCCGAGGAACGCGGGATTTTATATATCGAGCCTGGCGCAGAAGTCTATCAGGGCATGGTAGTTGGGGAAAATAAACGTCCAGATGATATCGAGATCAATGTCTGTAAAGCGAAGCATCTAACCAATATGCGCAACAGCATCCGAGATATTGACCGCCGGCTTACCACACCCCGGGAGATGAGCCTGGATCAATTCATTGAGTATCTGGCAAATGATGAACTCCTGGAAGTCACCCCTCTCAATCTGCGAATCCGGAAAAAGGTCCTGGACCATGCCGCCCGCATGAGGGAGGCCAAACGATCCGAAGAAAAGATCCCCAACTGACAGATCTGTATCTTCTGCTCATAGAAAACGGACCCAGGATCGGTATGGCTGACCAGATTTAAAGAGGCCATACCAGTAAACCGGCCAATACAAGACTCCCAGCCCAACCAGCCACAGCAGATACATCACTCCCAGGCTTGTCCCTGCCGGGACTAGCAATCTTCCCAGGAGAATATAGATCGCGATGTGGCTGACATATGAAAATAACGCTGACCGCCCAAAGACCAGAACAGGGTTTTTGTCTCCCAACCAAACCCTTCCCAGACCCGAAAATATCCGAAGCAGGACCAGGTTGATTCCCATCGTCAGTAAAACATAGGCCATGCTGGGTGGATATTTCGTTACACTTAGAAATCCCATCCAGCTCTCTTTGGGAAGGGCCCTAATATTCCCAAACCCATTCAAATTTCGCATGATCACAAAACTTACCAGGAAGAAGGTGCCCAGGCGGCCGGCTATACGGAATGCCTTTTCCTCATCCGCTAAAATAAGTTTTCCAAATAACAGCCCAAAAACAACAATTTCCAGCCAGGCCAGCACAGGATAATTGACCCAGAAGTTTCCCTGGCCTCCTCCATAGACCAGCAGCACACCAAAAAGCCGGTCAAAATTCAATCCCCATTGAGCTGGACCAGGCGTGAACAGTTCCAGGAGCAGGAATAATCCTCCAGCGATGATTCCCAAAAAGAGGGGGCGTAGATTCAGGATGGGAACAGCCAGGATCATGGCGGCTCCCAGGGCCGCCAGCACACCCCCATACCAGAGCGGGCTAGTTGAACTGGATGTTGACCAGATCCGGCTGAAATTGAGGGCCTGCTGAATAACGATGAGGGCCAGTCCACGCAGCAAAAAATGCGCCCAAATCTCAGTCTCTTCCCACCCCTTCTTTCTCCTGGAGGACGCGAACAGGGTCATGCTAACCCCCATCAGAAAGAAAAAACCTGGAGCGCAAACGTGGGTGACAAATCGGGTCAGAAAATGCAGCGGGGAAGGAAAAACCGGAAAAACCCCGCCCCAGTACTCCCCACTGGAGTGCTGCTGGGCAAGATGATAATTAGCATGATCCAGGGCCATCAAGATGATCAGGATGCCACGCAGGTAATCAAGGGGAAGTAAACGGCTTTTCTCTTTCATCCAGGTTGTTGCCTTCCGGCTCAAGGTGCTCCGGTGATTACGCCTGGTTAGATTATAACCTCCTGACCACTGGTAAATCATCCGGAGCAGTCCAGCAGTGGATCTGAAAAAGCCCCATGATTCTTAATAATTTTCAGCCTTTAAGGTTCCTTCGTTGCAGCCGATACAGCGGCGTGATAGAATACCAAGACATCAGGGTTACAATTTGAGGGATGAAGAAGTTATGTCCAACATGATCGAAGTGGTGATTGACAGCATCCGAGTCAGCTTGATGTCCCAACAGCGGGTTGTTATCTTGCGGGAACTCAAATCGGAGCGCTACCTGCCTATCATGGTGGGTATTTACGAGGCCGAACACCTCACGCTGGCCCTCCAGGAAGTAGAGGTATCCCGCCCCCTGACTTACGACCTGTTTGTGAATATTCTCGATACACTCAAAGCGGAGATCAGCCACGTCGAAGTCGTCGCACTCACCGATGAAACCTATTTCGGCAACATCGCCATCTCCATCAACGGCAGTCTTCACAACATCGACTCCCGACCCTCCGATGCCATGAACCTGGCTATCCGTATGGATGTACCGATCTTTGTAGCCGAAGATGTTCTGAACGAAGCCGGGCTGATCCCCGAAGCTGACCTGTCAGAGACTGGGACCGAAGAGGTGGTAGACAGCGAGCGGCTCTCTGTATTCGAAAATTACCTTGATAAGATCGTCCCCGAACCACCCAGAGATGAGGATGAGGACGAGGACGAAGAAGAAGACGAAGAGGATCAGGACTAGCAGTGCATTCTTGCCCTGCAGCAACACATCCCTCCAGCCAGCTAGCCTGGCCTTTTATTAACTTAAAGTTGACCCGACCATGACCGAAGCAATCGAATTTGAATCCGCTCCAGAAGCCTCCGGACCTAAGATGGTCCCTCACAGCAGGGACGCTGAGGAAGCCGTCATCGGAGCAGTGCTCATCAACCCCGAAGCCTACTACGACGTTGCCCAGTTCCTGCAGCCAGACGATTTTTACATCCACCGCAATAAATGGATCTGGCAAGCCTTCATAGCTCTCCATGATCGCAACGAGGCCATCGACATTGTCACCGTCACCGAGGAACTGGATCAGAAAGGTCACCTGGCTGACATTGGCGGTTCTGCCTATATTACTAAACTGATTAACAACGTACCCTCCTCACTGCATGCTGAAGCTTACGGCCGCCGGGTGGAGGAAACCGCCATCCGCCGGCGCATGCTGGATGCCGCCAATCAGATTGCCAAGATGGCTTACGAGGAAAATCTCAGTCTTGAGACAGTGATGGACGGCTCGGAAAAAGCCGTATTCAATGTCAGCGAACGCCGGCTGACCAGGGATCTGCAGCCCATCCGTTCTGTGCTGAGCGATTATTTCGACCGCATTGAGGAACTCTCCCAACGAGACGAAGCCCTGGTAGGCGTGCCCACCGGGTTCTTTGACATCGACAAAATGCTGGGAGGTCTGCAGCCCTCTGATCTGCTGATCATCGCCGGTCGTCCCGGCATGGGTAAAACCGGATTTATACTGTCTGCTGTTAAGAACGCTGCTCTGAACCACAGAAAGCATGTGGCGGTTTTTTCCCTAGAGATGTCAAACGAACAGCTGGTCCAGAGACTGATCGCCCAGGAAACCGGGATCAATTCCACCCGCCTGCGCTCCGGGAAGCTGGCTGAGGATGAGTGGCTGCTCTTCACCCAGGCAATCGAGGTCCTGACGGACACGCAAATCTTCCTGGATGACACACCCGCTCTGACCCCCTTGCAGCTGCGGACCAAGTGCCGGCGGCTGCACCTGGAATACAAACTGGACCTGGTCGTGGTTGACTACCTGCAGCTGATGACCGGGGACCTGCGGTCCAACAATAGAGTGCAAGAAGTATCTGATATCTCCCGCAATCTGAAGATCCTGGCCCGCGAGCTGAACGTTCCGGTGCTGGCAGCTGCCCAGCTGTCCCGGGCAGTAGAACAGCGCTCCGATAAAAGGCCGGTTCTTTCCGACTTGCGCGAATCCGGCAGCCTGGAGCAGGACGCTGACATCGTGATGTTCATTTACCGGCCTGAGGTATATGAGGAAGACACAGCCCTCAAGAACCTGGCAGAAATCATTGTTGCCAAACACCGGAATGGGCCCACCGGGGATGTGCAGCTGGTATTCCGCAAGAACCTGGCCAAGTTTGAGAACGCAGCCACCCGTGATATCGACCTTTCCCAGATAACCTGATGACATTCAAAGGTTTTCCTCCCGGAAAAATCACCACCACGCGGATCCCCTCGCTGTTCTTCAAGGACCTGCTGCCCCAGATCGATGACCTGGACGAGCTGAAGGTCACACTATACGGGCTGTGGCAGGTCAATCACCTGGAAGGAGAGGTCCGCTACCTCAAGGTAGAGAATTTCACCGCGGATCCCGAATTCATGGAGGGCATGGGCGCCACACCCGCCTCCCAACTGGCTGCGGTCCGCGGCGGGTTGGAGCGGGCGGTGAACCGCGGCACGCTGTTAAGGACGGGCGTCCCCCAGGGAGAGAATACCCTGGAAATTTACTTTTTCAATACCCCCCGGGGGCAGGCCGCGGTTCAATCCGTCGAAGACGGATCGTGGCGCCCCTCCGACGGAGATCTGCCCACGCCGACCTTGAGCCTGGAGCAGCCCAATATCTTCCAGCTTTACGAGGAAAATATCGGCCCCCTGACCCCGCTGATCGCCGATACACTGCGCCAGGCTGAAAAGGAATTCCCGGAAGACTGGATCCGGCAGGCAGTTGGGATCGCAGTGCAGAACAACGTCAGAAAATGGAACTATATCGAAGCCATTTTACGCAGCTGGCAGGACGGTGGAAGAGATGAAAGACAGGATAGAGGATATACTAAAAAAGACCGCCGGGGATATCTCGAAGACGAATTCGCAGAATTCATCGAAGATTGACGAGTCCTCCTACCCCGGGGATCCAAACTGCAAGATCTGCGGTGGGGTTGGCTATCTCCGACAGGACCTTCCTGTCGGCCACCCTGACTTCGGTAAATTGCAGGTCTGCGTCTGCCGTGAAGCACAGATCAAGAAACAAGCTCGTGACGGACTTTTCAAGCTCAGCAGCCTCGAAGAATTGTCCCACTTGACTTTTGAGAACTTTGAATCCCAGGGCCAGATCGGCCTCGGGCCAGCCCAGGCTGCCTCTCTCGAGCGAGCCTTCAACCACGCCCAGCAGTTCGCCCGGACACTGGAAGGCTGGTTGGTGCTGCAAGGCCCATACGGCTGCGGAAAAACCCACCTGGCCGCCGCGGTTGCCAACTTCGTGGTCGATTTCGGCGTCCCCACGTTGTTCCTGACTGTACCTGACCTGCTCGACAACCTGCGGTTTGCCTACAACAACCCGGATTCGTCCTTCGAAGAGCGCTTCGAAGCCATCCGCCGCTCTCAACTGTTGATCATGGATGACTTCGGGACTGAAAACGCTACGCCCTGGGCCCAGGAAAAACTTTTCCAGATTCTCAACTACCGCTATATCAATAACCTGCCCCTGCTGATCACCACCAACCTCTCCCTGAATCAGCTGGAAGGCCGGATCCGCTCCCGTCTGCAGGACCCTGAGCTGGTAAATATGGTGAGGATCCTCGCCCCGGATTACCGCCGTCCGATGGATGATACCGGCCACAGCGAGCTTTCCTCGCTGAACCTGTTAGGGGACAGCACTTTCGGGAATTTTTCCCTTCGTGAGAATGAAAACCTCGAAAAAGAAGAGCACAAAAAGCTGGAAAGCGCCTTTATTGCAGCTCAAAAATACGCTGAAAAGCCCCAAGGGTGGATGGTGCTCCAGGGCGGCTATGCCTCAGGCAAGACCCATCTGGCAGCAGCAATTGCCAATTACCGTTCAGCAGAAGGCATTCCCCCCTTATTTATCATGGTTCCAGACTTGATGGATCACCTGCGCGCCACTTTCAGTCCGAACAGCACGGTGAGTTACGACCGGCGATTTGATGAGATCAAGACCACCCCGCTGCTGGTCCTGGATGATCTGGGCACAGAATCCATGACCCCCTGGGTCAAGGAAAAGCTTTATCAGCTCTTCAATTACCGCTATAACGCCAGCCTTCCCACCGTGATCACCACCACGGACAAACTCAGCGAGATTGATCCCCGCATCCGAAGTCGGATCCTCGACCGCCGCATCTGCCGCATCTATGCCATCACCGTCCCACCCTACCGGGGTGGAAGATGATCGGCCCCTCCCAGCGGTTCAACACCTGGGTTCTGAAGAATTAATAGGATTCTTATTCAATCTCCTGCTGGTTTTGTTAGAATGGAAGAGGATTCTTTTTAATAATAAATAGAGGAGTGGAATGATGGCAAAGAAAAACGTATTGGTAAAGAGCGACCAGCGCAAAAATCTCAGTGACGCGGCCGCTTTCCTGCGGGAATTAGCAGACAAGATCGAGACCGGCCAGGTCACCCTGGTGCAGGGCGGACAGGATGTCGAGATCTCTCTGCCGGAAACTGTCAGTTTTGAATTGGAATATTACGAAAAATCAAAAAAGCGGGGGCTCAAAAAACAGCTCGGAATTGAGCTGGAATGGGCTGAGGGCGGCAGGAAACACAAGAAAGTCAGCCTGGGTTGACCCG
>Ga0055450_10000289_pt1 | contig 10426 bp, 9 predicted proteins | sample China_Galinas_PW_5_FD_57740 | JGI IMG/M metagenome (GOLD analysis project Ga0055450, IMG submission 57740) | Wetland microbial communities from San Francisco Bay, California, USA, that impact long-term carbon sequestration - China_Galinas_PWC_D1 | ecosystem: Environmental > Aquatic > Marine >... | reverse complement strand
CCGTTAACTTTAACCAGAGTCTCCGCGAAGTTCATCGTCATATCGTAAGTAAGGCGTTTGTACTCGTCTTCCTTCTTACCGAGGGAAGTAACACCCGCGCAGAAGAAGCAGGCGTTATAGCCGGAGAGCTGGTCTTCAATCGGCGAGAGATCAAAAAAATCACCGTGGATAATTTCTTTCAACTTTTCGTGTTTCAGACCATATGGCTTTCTATTAATTATTATTACAGATTCCACATCGGGGTGGTTGAGGCACTCGTGCAAAACTCCTTCACCCACCATACCCGTAGCTCCGGTTATAATTACTTTTATTTTCATCTTTAATTCTTTGGTTATATAAGTTTTATTATGTCATCCCGAACTAGTTTCGGGATCTCTTTAAAAATAGGAAGATTCTGAAACAATCCGCCAGCTGGCGGACAAAAAAGACAGCTTATATAACATTCCCCCAAACTGGGGGATATTCCCTTTCAAACATTTTACTTATCTATATTTATTCACTCCAACAGCCTAACTAACAAAGGGAACAAAAATGAAACACATCCAAACTACGTTACATTTTTTCATGTCCTTCCTTTTATGGGGAATATTCGGCACCTGTTTATTTGCACAAACTTTTGAAAAGGTAAGCGATACAACAAATCCTGTTGTTACAACAGTAACTGACGATAACTACTCGGGTGCGGCATGGATAGACATTGACAACGATGGAGACCTTGATCTTTTCGTCACCAAAAATTTTCTTTTCAGAAATCTTGGAAACGGAAACTTCGAAAGAGTAAATAACTTTCCAAAAGTAAGTGCAGATCAGCTTGGCAACGGAACAAGTTGGGCCGATTATGATAATGATGGTGATCCGGATCTTTTTCTGAGCGGCACCCCATCATTGGTATATAGGAATGATGGTTCAGGAAATTTTGAGCCTGTTAACGAAACTCCCCTGGGAACTTCAGATGATAACCGTGGATGGACTGGTGCCTGGGCTGATTACAATAATGATGGTTTTGTTGATCTTGTAATTGTCCACCCAAATGGTTATCTGGGTAGCCCGGGAATTCCATGCAGGTTTTTCAAAAATAATGGAGACGGAAGATTTACAAAAATTGATACATTTCAATTCACTAGTAACTTAGAAGCCTATACAGTTCCTACATGGTCGGATTATGATCAGGATGGCGATGAAGATTTATTCATTGGAAGCGGGCCAATAAATCATACTGCAGTTGATTTTCTTTATAATAATACACTTGCTAACTCTGGAAAAGCTGATTTAGAAAGAATAACAACCAGTCCCATTGCTACAGACATGCAGCAGGGCCAGGTTTGGAACTGGATTGATTATGATAATGATAGTGATCTTGATGCGTTTCTCACTAATTATAACGGAGTGCCAAATCGTTTTTATAAAAATGAAAACGGGACCTATGTCAGCATTACAAACAACTTAACAATAGATGGTTACTACCTTGGAAGTCTCTGGGGTGACCTGGACAATGACGGCGACCTGGATGTAATATTAACAAACGAAAGCAATTCACAGCTTTTCAGAAACGACGGGAATGATACTTTTACCCTGGAAATTAATTTTGCCGGCCGCACCAGGGGCAGCGCTCTGGGTGATTATAACAATGACGGCTATCTTGATTTTTATAGAACCGGTCCATCGACGCAGGGACTGTATAAAAATACAACCTCAAATAATGACGGATGGGTTACTTTTACACTCAAAGGCTCAATTTCAAACTACTCCGCAATCGGGGCAAAAGTAAAGCTTAAAGCAAATATAAATGGAAACCAGGTTTGGCAGTACAGAGAAGTTTCAGCTCAAAACAATTTTAACGGCCACAATAGCCAGCGCGTTCATTTCGGTTTGGGGAACGCTTCAGCTATCGATTCAGTAATTATAATCTGGCCGTCCGGTCAACAAAAGTATCTTACTAATCTTGCAATCAATAAATTTTATACAGAAAATGAAGAAATTCCTTCCGAATACTTAAAAACAAACTTTAAAGCAGATTCAATTTTAGGTGGGGGTCCGTTTGCTGTTATGTTCACCGATCTTACCGTTGCCAATTCCTCAACTCCTGTTACTTCCTGGGAATGGGATTTTAACAACGACGGCTCAGTAGATGCGACTGATCAAAACCCGATGTATACTTATACAGAAATGGGATCCTACACTGTCAGGCTCGTGGTTTCGAACGGGGTTTCCCAGGACACATTAATACGAGATAAATATATAACAATAACATCTTCTACAACCGGGATTGGAAATAATCCATCGCAAATTCCGGATCAGTTTTCTCTCGCACAGAATTATCCAAATCCCTTTAACCCGACAACGAAAATAAAATACTCAATTCCTACGGAATCAAATGTTGTTGTAAAAGTGTATGACCTACTTGGTAAGGAGGTTGCTACACTTGTAAACGGTGAAAAAAAGGCGGGATTTTACGAACTAACTTTTGGAAATGAAAATTTGCCCAGCGGAATTTACATTTACCGTATAACAACAGGAAATTTCACTTCTGCAAAAAAAATGTTATTGATTAAATAATCCGTTTTTTGTGTACAACATTTATCATCGCTCTTTTAGTGTCACAGTATAATTAAGGAATAGGATAAAACCTTCGGGGTTGCTGATAAAACCCCGAAGGTCTTCAAAATCGACCTTCATGGTTTTGATATTTTTTTAATATCCGCACACTCCAAAATTTTTTTACCAAGGCTATAAAATTAGGAAAGAAAGTTTTAAAGGTTAACCCACGGATTAATCCGTGTGGTTAATAAAATTCCACCAACACCCAGAATAACCGTTTCAACGGTTTTCAATGAGAAAAAGATTTCTCCCTCCGATCGAAATGACAAAATAAATCCCAATATTTTACCGAACAATTCTTTAATTTTCGGTAGATATAAAAAAGGGGGAATTATGTCCGCAAACGGTGAGTCCGCAAAAACCACGGGAGAACCAAAATCATTTAAAAAAGTTGTACAGGACGCTTTCAAAGAACTCGGCGAAACGTTTTCCGCTTTTATACACGCGCCGAAAGCGTTATGGGGAATTAACATTCCCTACATAATTGAAGGATTAATTTATTTCGGGATACTTACCATACTTGGAAAGTATTCGTCAGAGAATGTAAACCTCACCGATTACCAGGCTGGACTTGTTTACAGCTTTGTAACCGGCGGTATCACCTTCGCTATGCTTGTCTTCGGAGGATTTGCAGACAAACTGGGCGTAAGAAAATCACTTATAGTCGCTTTTATCGGTATGCTTGCAGGAAGAATACTCGTTGCTCTGTCGGGAACGGTAGGACTTGCAAACGGTATATGGTCGCCGATGTTTTTTTCTATGTGTGGCGGACTCTTAATCATGGTTTTATTTTACGGGCTTTATCAGCCCGCGGCCTATGCCGGAGTTAAACGTTACACAAACCCGCAAACAGCCGCTATGGGTTACGCAGTTGTATACGGACTGATGAACCTCGGCGCATTCCTGTCCGGATTTATTTCATCCTTTACCAGGCAAAGTTTTGAAACTACATTCCCGCCCAATGGACTGGTGGCCGTGTTCTGGGTTTACGTGGGACTGACTGTAGTCGCGTTGATTCTGACTATGGTTCTGCTGAGCAATAAACTGGATAAAGAAGCCGTAGCCAAGATTAAATCTGAAGGCGGCGTTTCGGATGATAAAGACGAAAATGAAGATGAGGTTAAAATTGATAAAGTAAATAATATACCGGCAATTATTCTGGGGTTGCTAACTGTTCTGTTTTTTGTCTTTTCGGATTTTGTACATGTGAACGATATTGATTTTGTTATTAGTTTTTCCCTGTTCGGTCTGCCAATCGCGGTCGATACATTTTTAACTATTTCAATTATCCTGCTGGCATTTTCCATTTATGAATATCTAAGAAAAAGGCCGCTGCATCCTTTCCGCGACAAAAGATTTGCTTTTTTCATCTTTATATTAATTCCCGTGCAGACTTTGTTTGCCCATAACTGGCTTACAATCCCCTATTACCTCGACAGGGCATTCGCGGGCTCTATAGTAAGTGAATATTTTGAAGTCTTTTCAAATATAAATCCAGTTTTAATCTTTATTCTCGCGCCGATTGTCGCGGGTTTAACAGCCCGGGCCGATGTTTATAAAATGATGATATACGGAACCATTGTAATGTCGGTTCCTACTTTTTTACTTGTGCTTGGCCCGAACATGTACCTCTTCTTACTCTTCGTTTTAATTATGACTATTGGTGAAGCGATGTGGCAGCCGCGTTTCCTACAGTGGATCGCGGAAGTCGCACCGAAAGGAATGACCGGGTTGTATATGGGCGTCGGCCAGTTCCCGTGGTTTCTTACAAAAGTATTAACCGGATTTTATTCAGGATGGTTTTTAATGAAATATATTCCGCTCAACACACCGCCATCAGAGATGAATTCGCAGACAATGTGGTTGATCTACGGTTTTATTGCAATCATTAGCCCGATCGGTTTAATACTAGCGAAAAAATGGATGATGAAAGATTTTAAGACAAAATCAGCGTAAAATTTTACTCCCTGTCATTTCGAGGAGCCGGCGACGAGAAATCTTCTTTATGACGAATTTAAGATTTCTCTCCCTCCTTCGTCGGGCTCGAAATGACAGGGACTTTTTTAACCGCAAAGAAAAACCCTCAGCATTCCCCACAAACCGGGGGATGAAGCTAGCTGTTCTTCAAGGCTAAAACCAAATAATTCTTCTCCGCACAGCATCATTTACAGAATTTAGACCCCCTGTTTATCCCCTGATTTTCAGGTTCATCCTGTCAATACACGCACTCATCGCCTTATTTTTTTAACTATTTAAGCTGTCACTTAAGTTTGATTCAGAACTTAAATATGATTTATCACAAACTTGAAAGGGGGTACAACATGAAAAATCTAACTGTAACAATTATCACGCTGATACTTTTATTAACCACGGCCAATATTAATGCCCAGAATTACTGGAGTGTTGAATTAAGAAACGGAGCTTCATTCGCAACCAAAGACCTGGGAGATGCTAATCCCGGAACAGGTTTCGGTTTTGAAGGAACTATCGCTTATCGTTTTATGCCGCATCTTGCAGTGTATGCCGGATGGGGCTGGAATAAGTTTTCTGCGGATAATTCATTTGCTGGAGCCAATATGGATTTTGAAGAAACCGGTTATACTTTTGGTTTCCAGTTTATTCATCCCATCGGGGAATCAAACATAAGTTATCTTGTAAGGTTGGGCGGTATTGCAAACCATATAGAAATAGAAAACCCTGATGGAAAAATTATAAGCGACTCAGGGCACGGACTGGGATGGCAGGCAGGTGCAGGAATTGTAATCCCGGTTTTTGATCGGTTGAATTTACTGCCTAGCGTAAGATATCGTTCATTATCCAGAGACATTCAAATTGGTAATACCGTTACTTCTGTTGATCAGAATTATGTTTCTGTTGGTGTTGGTTTATCGTGGTCTTTCTAATAAAAATTATGACAATAAAAGATGGCAAAATGAATAAAAATAATTTGAAACCACTGGCTATCACCTTTTTTATTGGCGGAATCTGGGATACAATAGCGGCAATTCAGTATTTCTTTTTTATCGGTTCCGGTCGCAGGATCGATAATCCTCAAATGGATCCATTTTACGCTATTTTCCTGGGATCGTTCTTCATCTGTTTTGCCTATTTACAGTATTTATCCGCTTTCGACATTAAACGATATTCATTTAATGTCGGGTGCCTGATAATTGGCAGGTTATTTTATGTGGTTCAACTTTATGCTTTTATGATTATTGTCCCGGGTTTCCCGGCAACGTTCTGGTTCACGGGCATTATAGACGCGCTTCTTACGGTTTTCTATTTCGTGTTCGCATTTACCGGCGGACTAAGTGTCCGGAATTTATTCCTGCCCGGCTTGAATGGCCCTAAATCATAAATCGTTTTTACCAGAGAGATTCGACTGTTTTTTAGCAACTTTTTAACGAATTTAGGTATGTGAAAATGAAATTTAATAAAAATACAATCCTCTCGGTTTTCCTGCTGGCGTTATTTATTCAACTGTCAATTATCACGTATAATTATCTTTCTGGGTTCATAAACATTACAGGATTTCCGAATTTTCTTACACGGTTGGTTATTGGTACTTCTTTCAGTTTTGTCTCCGGGTTGCTGCTGGTTTTTTTAGACCTCCGGATAATAAACAGGCTCCATAAAACATTTCCTCTCCCTGAAAAAATCATTGCCAGGATTCCATTGGAATTTATTCTGTCTGCGTTTGCCGGAATTATTGTCGGTTCCCTGATTACTATTACAGCAAATTTTGCTATGCCTTACGAAGACGGGCTGTTAAAACACTTAATAAATAACTCATTAATAACCCTGGTAATTAATATTATCCTGGTTACTGCTATCGAGGCAATTATATGGTACAGTAAGGGACAGGCGGTCAGGTTAAAAGCCGAAAGACTTGAGCGCGAAAATTCACAGATAAGATTTGAAACATTGAAAAGCCAGCTTAACCCTCATTTTTTATTTAACAGTTTAAATGTTCTTTCTTCATTGGTAAAAAAAGATTCTGAAAAAGCGCAGAATTTTATAGATGAGTTTTCTTCTGTTTACCGTTATACTCTTGATGTAATTGAAAAGCCCGTTGTTGAATTAAGAGAGGAGCTTAATTTCGCCAAATCATTTTTATATCTTCAGAAAATAAGATTTGAAAATGCTGTTAAGACAGAAATTAATGTTGATGCGTCAATGCTTACATATTTTGTTCCCCCGCTCGCAGTACAGACTTTGCTTGAGAATTCCTTTAAACACAACCGGTCTTCTGCCAATAATCCGCTGAACATTAAGATTTACAACAAAGACGGCCGGTTAATTGTCACTAATAATCTTCAGCCGAAAACAGTACAGTCTGATTCCAAAGGCGTGGGATTGAACAATCTTAACAAAAGATATGAACTGTTGGGTGATATACTTCCGCAATTTTCGGTAACAGAGAGAGAATACATTGCAAAAATTCCATTGATTAAACCGGAATGAAATGAAAGCATTAATAATAGAAGATGAAAAACTCGCGGCAGAACGATTGGAGGAATTAATTGAGGAAATCGATTCATCAATTGAAATAGCAGCAAAACTTACCTCAATCGCGCAGTCCGTAAAATGGCTGAAGAAAAACAAACCGGATTTAATATTCCTTGATATCCAGCTTGAAGACGGAATAAGTTTTTCAATTTTTGACCAAATTAAAGTTAATGTACCGGTTATCTTTACCACCGCTTACGACCAATATGCAATAAAGGCATTTAAGCTGAACAGTATTGATTATCTCCTGAAACCCATTAAGAAAAGTGAGCTTGATGAAAGTCTTCAGAAATATAAAAACTTAAAACTAGCCAGCCTGACGGATTTTGAGGAAATAATAAAAAGCATTCAAAATAAGGAAGTCAGCAACAAAAAAAGATTTTTAATCCAGTACGGACAAAAGATAAAGAAGGTTGAAGCGGGGGAGATTGCATATTTCTATGCACTCGAAAAAAGTGTCTTTCTAACAACATTTCAGAATAACATTTACCCGGTTGACTACACACTCGATGCTCTCCAGGAAATTATAGACCCCGAAAAGTTTTTCCGGATAAACAGAAAAATGATAATCGGGTTCGATTCAATAAAAAATATGATCCCGTATTCGCGCTCCAGGATTAAAATTGATCTTAGTCCCGCCCCGCCAAAAGAAATCGAAGCGCTTGTAAGCGTGGAAAGAGCTGCATCATTCAAAGAGTGGATGGATAAGTAAAGGAAAAACATAATAAACAAAATGAAGAAAGCTATGCTGTACATTTTCGGGTCTTTGGGATTAGTAATTATCAGTCTGATTATCGTACTAATTATTCTGAGTCCCGGAAATCCAAAACAATTTTTAAATAAAAACGGAAATAAAATAAAGAATAGCATTTCAGAAAAAATATTTCTTGATATAAATGGATCTAAGCAAGGAATGTTTATAAAAGGTAAAAACCTGGATAATCCTATTATTCTTTATTTACACGGCGGAATGCCGGATTATTTTTTAACAGAAAAGTATTCAACTCAACTTGACGAAAACTTTACCGTTGTATGGTGGGAACAAAGAAACTGCGGAATAACACATAATGCGAATTCAACCAATAATTATGAAGCTTTGGATCAGCTAGTTGAAGACTCAATTACATTAACTGAATATCTGTTAAAACGCTTTAACAAAAAAAAAGTTTATTTAATGGGTCATTCCGGCGGTACTTTTCTTGGAGTTTATGTTATTGATAAAGCACCGGAATTATATTTTGCCTACATCGGCATTGCCCAGATATCGGATCAGCGTAAATCAGAAAAGATTGCCTACGACTATATGTTTAGTAAATATAAAGAATTAGGAAATAGAAGGATGGTTGAGGCTTTTCAGCATATATCGCTCGGAGATAAGGGGGATTTGCCAGACGAATATGTGAAAATCAGAGATGTTTCAATGCACGAACTTGGTATTGGGACAATGAAAAAAATGAATAATATTATTACAGGCCTTTTTCTTCAATCATTGTTTTTTAGCGAATATACATTATCGGAGAAGTATAATTTTTGGGTTAATAAATCACAATCGGGTATAAGCAAAAGCTGGGAAAAAATAATAAATACAAACTTAATGGAAAGTAAAAATTTTTTTAGAGTTCCAGTTTATTTTTTTCACGGAATCTATGATTATACATGTTCTTATCAATTAGCAAAAGAATATTTTACAAAAATCAATGCGCCAATAAAAGGTTTTTATACATTTTATCAATCAGCACATAGTCCGATATTCGAAGAGCCTATAATAATGAATAAAATATTAGTTAATGATGTTCTGAATTCAAGAACGGAATTAGCAGATAAATTGTAATGAGTAATATTTTATACACAAGTCGGGAATATATTTGTGAGGAGAGTAACGAGCGAATACTTACACCATAGGGATCACTGTGTGACGAGTCCCGGCACTACGAAATCTCACCGCACCTCGAAGCCGCAGATGTGGAGCTTTCAGCGAAGGATTTGAAAGAAATAAATGAAAAGGCATCACAGATTATGATTGCGGGAAACCGTTATTCTGAAAGCACGCAGAAAATGATTAACAGGTAAAATAAAATGGCGGGAATATTTATAACCGGCTCGGCTGACGGGCTGGGACACCTTGTAGCGAAACTGCTTATCAGCCAGGGCCATCAGGTAGTACTGCATGCACGTAATGTAGAACGGGCACAGCAGGCGCTGGATAAATTACCGGGCGCGGAAAATGCGCTGGCCGCAGATCTGTCAAATTTGGAAGAAACAAAAAACCTGGCCGCTGAAGTAAACGCTCTGGGCAGCTTCGACGCGGTAATACATAACGCAGGCGTTTACCGCGCGACGGGCAAAGAGATTTTTGCGGTAAACTCGCTTGCACCATATATTCTAACCTGCCTGGTTCAAAAACCAAAACGACTTATCTACCTCAGTTCCGGTATGCATACACAGGGAGATGCGAGGCTTAATAATTTATCCCAGGAAAAAGGGGTAAGCTATTCCGATTCCAAGCTTCACAATTTGATTCTCTCGATGGCCGCCGCGCGAAGGTGGCCGGACATTTTTTCAAACGCCGTCGATCCCGGCTGGGTACCGACAAAGATGGGCGGATCCGGAGCGCCGGATGATCTGGAAAAAGGTTACCAGACACAGGCATGGCTCGCTGTAAGTGAAGATGAAGAAGCGAAAGTAAGCGGACGTTATTTCTATCACCAAAAAGAAAAAAAATGTTTATCCACAGCCGGTGATATATCAGTGCAGGAAAAATTTATTTCACTTTGTGAAGATATTACCGGTATTCCTTTTCCTGGAAATGAAAGGTAAATACAACAAGATTTCCCCCTCGCTAAAGCGGGATTCGAAATGACAAAGGTGGTGTTTTATTTCAAGGGAGTCCGGCATCCGTCAGCTGACGGAGCAGGATGACCTGGAAATCTTATTTATGTAGCGGATCTTCGGTCTTCTTCGGGTCAAAACTTGTTAGCCTTACAACCTTTGCCTTATCCCTGAAGAACGAGGGGACCGACATCTTCGCGTTTTCATGATCATCAGCTTCAACTATCGCGTATGCGGTGTGATCATTGTCCAGACAACCCCATTCAAAGTGCGTAAGAAAACCGGCGTCGTATGCCCTGAACTGTTTTACCGCCGCTTTACAGTCTTCGGAAGTATGGGGAGAAATTACAATAAATTTTTTCATTTTTTACCTCGTATTTCTATAAAATCAATTTAGTATCTATGAAAATGACCCGGCTATACCCCCGCAAGATATTCGTGTACAAGCTTAATTGCCATCGCTCCCTCGCCTACGGCGGAAGCAACCCGG
>Ga0055450_10000287_pt1 | contig 10468 bp, 9 predicted proteins | sample China_Galinas_PW_5_FD_57740 | JGI IMG/M metagenome (GOLD analysis project Ga0055450, IMG submission 57740) | Wetland microbial communities from San Francisco Bay, California, USA, that impact long-term carbon sequestration - China_Galinas_PWC_D1 | ecosystem: Environmental > Aquatic > Marine >... | reverse complement strand
TTCGTTCTGATCCCGTTGATGGTAATATTCCCTGTATCCTGTTTGCTCAGGGTTCCCAGAATCTGGAGAAGTGTTGTTTTACCGGCTCCAGATGGCCCTACCACAGATACGACCTCCCCGGCTGCTATTTCAAGGCTGATCCCTTTTAAAACCTGCAGGTTCCCGAATGATTTTGTGATTTCCGATGCTTTGATCATCCTGTTAGAATAAGAGGTAAATATACAACAGATAGATGATAATCATCAGCAAACCCTTCCAGCGGGTGATACGGGAGCGGGCAGCCGGTAACATCATGAGCAAAAAAAGCACGGAGATCCCCAGCATCCAGGGAATATCAAACCTGGCGATCTCAGTGCTGACGCTTACCGGGCTTACAAGGCTGGTGAAACCCAGTACCGAAAGTATGTTCATGATGTTGGATCCAATGATGTTCCCTACTGAAATATCAGTCTCCTTCTTCAGTGCAGCAATAGCACTGGTGGCCAGTTCGGGGATACTCGTTCCCACTGCCACCATGGTAATGGAGACCACTCTTGTGGAAATCCCCAGTTCTTGTGCTATCAGCGCCACATTTTCTACCAGCAGGTTCGCACCATATGCCAGTCCCGAACACGATACCAGGAAGACGAGTGCGGCCACCCACCATTTCATGGTGTTTCCTGCATCTACCACTGCCGGGACAGACACTTTCTTCCTGGCACTCAGAACCGAGAAGATGATGTAGCCGGCAAGCAAACCCACCAGAATAACCCCCTCCAGCCGGGAGATCCACCCATTCACTGAAAAAACATATAGAAGAAGGGAGACTCCCATCATGATGGGCCAGTCTCGTTTCACAGATGCAGCCGGAACAGGTATGGGAAAAATAAGGGCGGTGAGTGCCAGCACCAGCAGGATATTGGAGATATTGCTTCCTACAACATTACCCATAACGATTTCCGGGTAACCTGAAAAAGCCGCCTCCAGGCTCACGAGCAGTTCGGGTGCTGATGTCCCGAATGCTACCACGGTGAGCCCAATGATCATTCTGGGGATCTTTAATCGCCTGGAGATGGCCACACTACTATCCACCAGGAACTTTCCGCTGATAAACAACAGCACAAGACCGGCAAACAGCAAGAGATATACTTCAACCATGGGTATGGGGATCGCACTAACTGATGTCCTGATTCTTCTTTACACCCTTCTTAACCTTATCAGTTTCTTTTGTGAGGTTTTTATTGATCTCGTTAGCGTCCTTTGTTAGATTCTGCTTGATCTCATTAGTGTCCTTTGTTAGATTCTGCTTGATCTCATTGACATCCTTCGTGAGGTTTCTGCTTATCTCGGAGGTTTCCTTTGTTAGATTCTGCTTGATCTCATTGACATCTTTGCTCAGGTTCTTTTTGATCTCCTTAAAATCTTCCATTACATCCGGGGTGCTGTTCTCAAATTCTCGTTTTATATCTTCCGTGGCTTTTCTGAACTCTTTCATTCCTTTCCCAAATGTTCTCGCAAGTTTGGGAATCTCCTTGGATCCAAACAACAACAAAGCGATCAAAACAGCAAAAATGATCTCCTGCCCGCTAATAAATAAAATAATCCCAAACATTCTTTGTTCGATTTACGCAAATATAGCAATTACGGATTATTTAACTCCTCGCTGAACCTGATACTTTGTATCAGCTTAGGCTTCCTCGTTAAATAATCCTCCTTAGGAGAGAAAAAAAGGCCATCCTGAATTGGATCAGGATGGCCTGGACGTAATTGAAACTGTATTGATATGTTACCCTAGTGGGTCATAAAAGACAGGTTATAGCTTCCTTCTGCTTTATCGGCGGTCACTTCATATGTCCATGACCCCACGTATTTCTTCTGATCCTCTTCACTGATGGAGAGGGATTGGGTAAACGAGATCTCGGCAGAGGAAGTAATGGACAGATCTTTAAATACTTTTCCTCCCGGATAGAGTACCTTTACGGTGATTTCTCCTGAACGTACTTTTCCGTTGATCGTACACCTGATGTGTCTGGTGGATTCATCCACATCAAACTCACCCTTGGATGAATCCGATGTTCCGTTAAAGCTGTTCCTGAGTGTGAGAGAGGATTGGTTCTCCTGGTCGCCCGATACGAAAAAGTAGGGGGTATCAGCTGCTATTCCGGTGGAGTATACACGTGCGGAGCTCCTGGCTCTGGTAGATTCTCTCTCCTGTTCGGCAAAGGCATGCTCCAGCTCCATTGTTTTAAGCTGCTGGTCCTTCAACTGCTGCTGTTGTAATTCAAGTTGTTCCTGCTTGGCTTTGAACTGATCTTCCCTGGCAGCCTTCTCCTTATCCGGGTTGGATTGCTGGGCAATGGTTGTAGAACCCACCAGGAGAAATATGAACATAAACGGGAGCATCTGGAATATGGTTTGTTTTTTCATTTTGTGAATTATTATCAGGTTTCTGATACAAAAATAGGGCCTGAAGTCGTGCATTTTGGTTAATGTAGTGTTAATGGTTGGTTAACGATGCGGTAAAGCGTTTATCTTAGCTCTTAAGTTGTCAGGATGAAGAGTCGTTTTCTTATAGGATTGTCAGCCCTGGCATTGCTGGTCCTTTTAGCAGTGCAGTACATATTTATTACAGAGACATACCGTACCAAGAAGGAGCAATTCGATACCAGGTTAGGGAACCTGGCGCGGGAAGGGATGTCGAAGTTCAATAGCCTGGATTATAATTACAACCTCGATTCAGTGCTTTACATCCTGGATACCATGGCACTCGGATTTATATTTTCAGCTCCTGATCCAATGTCCCGGACCCCGGCAGAGGTATTCCAGGATATCCTGGATCACTACCGGGAGCCCGAAGATTTTATCCGCGATTATATCCACGATGCCGGTGAAGATCCGGAATTTACCTATCACCTGCAAATCGATGAACTCTACCTTGTGGATATTGGCTATCAATTACAGGTTTACCCGGACAGTGTGATGCTGCCCCGGGCGCCCGCCCATGCGCTGCTTATTGGCAACTTCAACCATGAACGCAATTTTTTTAATATCTACTATGGTGTCTATATCGATTTTGTAAACCGTTCAAAGTTAATATTGAAGGAGATGTGGCTGATCCTTGCCATGGACCTGTTTACCCTCATCATGATATTTACAGTTTTTTTCCTGACCCTCCAGAATATGCTGAAACAGAAACACCTTTCAGAAATGAAGAGTGATTTCATCAATAATATGACCCATGAACTTAAAACACCGCTCTCTACTATTTCAGTTGCATCCAGTTCACTGGGCAACCGTTCGATCATTGAGAGGCCCAACCGGGTTGAGGAGCTCTCGGGATTGATAAAAAGACAGAACAAACACCTTTCGGAGTTGATTGACAGGATCCTTGATATTAATATATGGGAGAAGGACCAGGTGAAGTTGAAGCCGGTACCGGTCCAATTGGATGATTGGATCCACCAGCTGGTAAATGGGTTTTTACTGGAACAGGGAGATGCCGCACCACAGATCAACCTTCATATCCAACTCCTTCATGACACCCACCTGCTCGATGAGGTTCATATGGCGACCGTTCTGAACAATCTCTTTACCAACGCTATCCGGTATGGCAGTAATCCCTGCAGAATAGACCTTGAAATAAAAGATAGTGATCACTGCCTCCGGATAAGCGTTTCGGACAATGGCCCGGGAATTAAAAAAGAGGATCTGAAACACCTGTTTGAGAAATTCTTCAGGGGTGAAGAAGCCAAACAACGGGTGGTCAAAGGCCTGGGGCTCGGACTCTATTATGTTAAACAGATCGTGGAGGCCCACGGGGGAACCATCATGGTTCAGAGTAAAACCGGAGAAGGCACCACCTTTCATATAAAAATACCTACAGATGATGGACCTGTTACTTGTTGAAGATGACGTTGACCTTCAGAAGGTCCTGGCCCAGTACCTGGAGTTATCGGGTTTTAATGTATATACTGCCAATCATGGGAAACACGGACTGAAGGTTTTCCAGGAACATCACGTGGACCTCTGTATACTGGATGTCATGATGCCTGTCATGGATGGATTTTCCCTGGCCGGTGAGATCCGGAGAATTGATACAGATATGCCTGTGGTATTTCTGACCGCCAAGAATCAGAAAGAGGACCGGTTAAGAGGATTGAAGATCGGGGCTGACGACTATATCACCAAACCCTTTGAGGCAGAGGAACTGGTTCTCAGGATAAATAACATATTAAAAAGGACCGGGAAGTTAGAAGCCAGCTCCATCAGGATAGGCCGTTTGCATATCCAGTTTGGTGAATTGCTGATCTCCGACGGTGAAAACAGCTTCAATCTCACTCCCAGGGAAGCCGAACTGCTGAAATACCTGATCGAAAACCAGAATACCGTGGTGAAAAGAGAGCAGATCCTGGAGGAACTCTGGGGACAGAATGATTACTTCCTGGGACGCTCTATGGATGTCTTTATCTCCAGGCTGAGAAAATATCTCCAGACAGAGCCCACGGTGACACTGGAAACAAAAAGGGGGGTGGGCTTCATTTTAAAGATCACTTCCCACACCCCCCTGTAAAGGTTGCAAAGGTCCTCTATTTCCTTGGGGCCCCCTTCAGCAGACGGCTTGTCTCGTCCCTCTTGATGGTATCATAAACGATCGGGGTAGCAATAAACAGCGATGAGTAGGTACCCACAACAACACCGATCATAAGGGCGAAGATAAAGCCCCTGATCACATCACCTCCAAAAATGAAAATGGCCAGCAGCACAAAGAAAGTACTCAACGATGTACTGAAGGTCCGGCTCAATGTGGCATTCAGGGCAGAATTGAAGATCCCCTTACGCTCCCTTTTCTTCTGAAGCCCCACATACTCCCTGATCCGGTCGAAGACCACCACAGTATCGTTAATGGAGTAACCCACCACAGTTAAAATGGCCGCTATAAAGGATTGGTCGAGCTCCAGTGAAAATGGCATGATCCCATCCAGCAGGGAAAAAAGCCCAATAACGATCAGCACATCGTGGAAGAGTGCTCCCACGGCACCCAGCCCGTACTGCCAGTTCCTGAACCTGGACAGGATATAAACGAATATGATCACCAGTGATGCAAAGATCACTACAACTGCTTGTCTCTTGATATCATTAGCAATAGTTGGACCTACCTTAATTGAGCTGATAATATATTCCTGCCCGTTTACAAAGTCCTCCAGTGTAGTACCGTCATCAATGTATGGTTGCAGCCCTTCGAACATCTTTGCCTTGATAATGGAATCGACTTCAGGGCGATCATCATCGATCAGGTACTTGGTGGTTACCCTGACAGAATTCTTTGTTCCATAGGTGATAACGTTGGGAGCCTCTCCAAAGGCCTCGGTCAGGTTATCCTTTATTTCGCTCGTTTCAACATTATGATTAAAGGTGATCACATAATTGCGCCCACCGGAGAAATCCACTCCAAGGTCCAGTCCCTTAATACTCAGTGAGACAATACCGGCCAGAATCAACGTTCCCGAGATGACATAGAATATTTTTCTTAATCCGATGAAATCAATATGTGCTTTTTTAAATGCATTCCTGGTGAGCGAAGTGTCAAATGTGATCTTTTTGTTTTTGGCAAGCTGACGTTCAAAGATCAGCCTGGTAAGAATAATTGCACTGAATAGCGAAGTCAGGATTCCAATAACCAGCGTGGTGGCAAAACCTTTGATGGGACCGGTCCCGAAAAAGAAGAGGATCAAGCCGGTCAGGAAGGTTGTGATCTGCGAATCAAATATGGCCGAATAGGCATTCTTGTAACCGTCTTTGACTGCCGCCTTCATGTTCTTCCCGGCTGCCATCTCCTCACGGATCCTCTCATATATCAGTACGTTAGCATCCACCGACATACCAATGGTCAGCACAATACCCGCTATACCGGGCAGTGTGAGCACCGCCTGCAGGGAGGCCAGGACACCCATCAGGAAGAACATGTTGGCTATCAGTGCCATATCGGCCACCATACCTGCCCTTCTGCTGTAATAGAATATCATGTAGGCCAACACAACAATGAAAGCGATCAGGAAGGATTTTAACCCGTCCCTGACTGACTTGGCTCCCAGTGATGGCCCGATTACCTCGCTGGACTCGATGCGGGCCCGGGCAGGCATTTTTCCTGATTTCAGGATATTGGCAAGGTCATCAGCTTCAGTCTGTGAAAAAGCACCTGAAATGGAGGAACTACCACCTTTGATCTCCTCCGATACGTTGGGAGCCGAGTATACAAGACCATCCAGTACAACGGCAATGGCCTGGTTTACATTTTCCCTTGTCAGATTGGCCCATCGTTTGGCTCCCTCGGAATTCATGTTCATATTTACCCTGAACTCACCTGTGTAGGGATCGGTACCCACTCTTGCATCAGTTACATATTTTCCCTCCATAGCAGGCTGATTGTTCCTGGTGGCTTTCAGGGCATGCAGCCTGATATATTGTTGATCATCCCCATCTGGCTGAAAGTGCCACGCAAATTTCAGATCGGAGGGGAACAGTTGTTTGATCTGGGGAATTGCCAGGTATGCATCCACCTTGGCGGTATCTTTTAACAGAACAACACCCACAACCGAACCATGAATGAAATTTCTTTGATTATCGAGGTAAGGGGTCAAAACGGCAAGCAGCGGGTTTTCATTGTAAAACTGGGCTTCCTCGTCATTAAAGATCTCCGTCGTATCCAGGTCGGATAAAAGATCCAGACCTGTGGTATCAAGCAGGAGATCCTGTCCTTCACCCGGAGTTTCTCCAACAGCAGCCCCGGAGGTATCTGCTCCCACAGATTCAGTCTCGCCTCTCTCTGTCCTCAGAATCTCAGCCAGGGTCCGGTTGGCCTGGTCGAGATAGTTCCATACATCGGAAGCCTCGTAGGTTGTCCAGAACTCAAGGTTAGCTGTACCTGTAAGCAATTTAGCAACTCTTTCCGGTTCCTTCACCCCGGGCAACTCTACAAGGATTCTGCCCTGGCGCTCCAGTTTTTGTATATTCAACTGTACTACCCCAAAACGGTCGATCCTGTTACGGAGCACATTGTAGGAATTGTCGATGGCATCTTCAGCTTCAGCTTTCAGGTAGGTAACTACATCACTGTTGTTGGTATTGAAATCAATCTCACCACGGGTTTCCGGGGTCATAAAAAACTGCGCCAGCTGTGCACCGGGATTCAGCTCCTCAAATGCTTCAGCAAAAAGATCAACAAAATCACTCTGGCTGCTCTTTTTCTTTTCACGGGCAAGCGCCATGGTTTCCGTAAAGGTCGGATCTGTCAGGTATTGAGTGGCAGCCAGAGAACGGATAATATCTTCAACAGCGATTTCGAGAATGACATTCATTCCACCTTTCAGGTCGAGGCCCAGGTTGATCTCCCTCTCTTTACAATCCTGGTAGGTATATTTTTTGACAAGAACATTATATACCACCTCTCCATTCATTGAATCCAGGTAAGACGTTTCAATGCGGTTATCACCTTTGGCGTACTCCTTGGCGTTGCGTTCTACCTTCTGTGCAAATACTGTAAACAGAAGCTGGTAGACACTTACCAGCGTAAGAATGATCGTAAAGAACCTGATTGCACCTTTATTTTGCATTTTTAACTTGTTTATTTGTAGTTACTTGATTGTCTTTTTCGAATTGGGCGCAAATATAGCACTATTTTTTTGCACTTCGGGAGGTACCCATAAAAAAATGCATGATCAACGCCAGGGCTGATCATACATTTATTTTAACTTACTTCTTTGACAACGTGGCGCTTAAGAGTACTATTTAAACAATTTCATATCATCCAGCACTTTCATCACACCCTTCACACTTTCAGCGGAGGATGTAAGCAATTTCATCTCATCCGTATTCAATTTGATCTCAATGACCTCCTCTACTCCACCTTTCCCCAGTTTTACAGGTACCCCAAGGTAAATCTTATTCTGGCCGTATTCTCCATTCAGGTAAGCACACACCGGGAATATTCTTTTCTGGTCTCTTACAATGGCTTCTGCCATCTCTGCCACCGCCGCACCCGGGGCATACCAGGCTGAAGTGCCCATCAGTGCCACCAGTTCACCGCCTCCTTTCCGTGTCCTGTTCACAATTCTTTCAATCGCCTCATCTCCCAACAATTCTGTTAAGGGAATTCCACTCACAGTTGTATACCTGGGCAGCGGTACCATGGAATCTCCATGTCCACCCATCAATACTGCCTGGATGTCAGATGGAGAAACATTCAGTTCACTGGCCAGGAAGGCTCTGAACCGTCCGGTGTCAAGGATACCTGCCATCCCGAATACCTTGTGCGGGTCTGTTTTAGACGCCTGCAAGGCAGCATAGGTCATCACATCCAGTGGATTAGAGACTACGATGATGATGGCGTCCGGAGAATATTTAATCGCTTTTTCTGTTACCTCTTTTACAATCCCGGCATTGGTCGCGATGAGATCATCACGTGACATACCCGGTTTTCTTGGAAGTCCCGAAGTGATGACAATGATCCCAGATCCCTTGGTCTTCTCATAATCGTTGGTTGATCCGGTAAGCCGGGTATTGAAATGGTTTATGGATGAGGACTGCCATATATCCAGCGCTTTCCCTTCGGCAAGTCCCTCTTTGATATCCAGAAGAACCACCTCGGAGGCCAGATCCTTATGAGCAATCACATTGGCACATGTGGCACCTACATTTCCGGCACCGATAACAGTAATCTTTTTCATTGCTAAGGATTTTAATTATATAAGTCGTTTCGTTGAAAGATACAATAATAGAATTGTTATAGAGCATGTCAGGGCCTGTTCCTTGACATTGGATAGTAAATATAGTAAATTTAACATGAACCCCTTCTTCCCCAAAACATGAAAGTCGACCTTTCAAAATACCTCAACAACTGGTATAAGGAGGATTCTGCCAGGAACTTCTTTCCCGGTCCGGTTGTAACACTTTCCAGGGAGGTGGGTTGTCCCGCTAAGAAAACTGCAGCCGATCTTTCCAACCGGCTTAACGGTATGAAAAAGACACATGCCAAAGAACAACCGTGGAGATGGATCGACAAAGAGATCATGATGGAATCGGCTAAAGAACTTCAGGTCGATTCCAGCCAGATCCAGCATGTCTTTGATTACAAACGCAGGGGTATTCTTGAGGATCTGCTGATGGCCCAATCTAAAAACTATTATAAATCGGATATGAAGATCCGGACAACCATCGCCAAGGTCATCAGGAATTTTGCAAATGCAGGCAATGCGATCATTGTTGGCAGGGGCGGAGTAGCCATTACCAGAGATATTCCCCGGTCACTTCATGTTTACCTGGAAGCCCCCCTGGAGTGGAGAGCACTGAGAGTCGCAGACAAACACAATTGTACCATTGACCAGGCCCGTAACTATGCCCAGAACATAGATAAAAAGAGAGCGGGTTTCAGGGATTTTTTCCAGGGTAAAGGTAATGACTACACCCGGTTTGATATCAAATTGAACTGCATGACGCTGGAGCCAAAGGAATTAATCGATATCATAATCGCAGCCATGAGAACCCGTTCTATGATTTAAAAGATTTGTTAAATTTACCCAACAAACTTAATCTCAACCTATGTTGCGATATGTCTTCCGGGTTATTTTAGTGAGTTTTTTATTTTATGGTTGCAATCCTTCCGGCTCCCAGTCAGTGGACTCCGATTTCATTCCTGATCCAAATAACCCGTCAGCTTTTTCAGAAGCCAGAGATATCGTCTATGCCCTTAAAATTCCAACTGATATAGTCGGTTTTTTTGAAAAGACAGGCACCGGGTTTGATCCTGATATTACATGCCCTCTCGAAAAGATCCCCATGTATGACAATCCTGAACATATGTCACTTTTGTTGGGAGTCCTTGGTGTGGACCTGAGCTATTGCACACTCTTTGAGAGAAGCAGTGAGGCAGCTGAATACTATTTTCATATAGAATTGCTTGCCAATAAACTGGAACTCCCCGAGGAGATCTTTGAAGATTCTCACGGGGAAGATCGAAGCATTTTCGAAAATCCTGATTCGATCAAGAACATGATCTATAACATTTATACTGAAATGGACGACCATTTCAGGGAGAATAACCAGTTATCACTTGCCTCGCTCTCCCTGCTTGGAGGCTGGCTGGAGACCATGTACATCGGTGTTAAGATCTATAAGGACAAAAATGTACTGGAGATGGGCGACCGGATCCTTCAACAGAAATATTCCCTGACCAGCCTCTCGGGAATACTCTCCAATCAGCAGGAATCTCTTATGATAAGGCGATATATGCACACCGTAAAAAAGTTAAAAGAGGTGTATGATAAGGTAGATATCCGGTATGAGACCAACAGCTTCGAACTGGATAGCAGTAAGCGTACATTCCATGCAAACCTGGCTAAAATCACCTGTGAACCTGAGGACCTGGAAGAGATCTGCAGGATCATCCTGCAACTAAGGGAAGAGATGCTCCCAATGGTCCATAACTACTAGGATA
>Ga0055450_10000286_pt1 | contig 10477 bp, 9 predicted proteins | sample China_Galinas_PW_5_FD_57740 | JGI IMG/M metagenome (GOLD analysis project Ga0055450, IMG submission 57740) | Wetland microbial communities from San Francisco Bay, California, USA, that impact long-term carbon sequestration - China_Galinas_PWC_D1 | ecosystem: Environmental > Aquatic > Marine >... | reverse complement strand
CATGCCGCTCGAGCATTGGCGGCGTGGTCGAGCTGTTCTAGTTCTCGCTGCCGCAGCTGCCTTCGCCACAGGACGCCTCGGCGGCCTGGCCTTCCTTCATGGCGCCGCTGCAGGACCCTTCGCCGCAGGAAGCCTCGGCTGCGCTCGCTTCAGCCGCGGCGGCGGTCTCTGCGCCTGTCGTCGACTCGGAGGCTTCTGGACCATCGTCGGACTTGCATGCGGCGGTCACGCTGAGCGCTGCAGTGGCCATCGCGATGATCGTGTGCTTGAGTGCTGAGTTCATGTTTGTCTACCCTCTTTGTGTATTTAAGCGAATCGGGAGCATCCATCGAGGTCCCCGGTGATGCAATACGGCGTCAGGGACCAATCCCGTAACCCCGTTTCCCTCTAACGCACGCTAGCCAAACCGATCGCGTGTAGCAATCAAAATGCGAAGCGTGCGTCACGACTCAGATACGTTCGTAACGCGCAGAAGTTTCGCATGAAATTCGAACCCCCCGGCACAGCCGGCGCGGAGCCGATCCACCATAGATTCTATGAGCTTACATCGTGAGCAGATTCAGCGTATCTGCAACCGTGCAGGCTTTGCTTCCAGCACACACAGACCCCTAGGGCCACGGAGCAGCGAAACAACGTATGGGACTGCGCACGATGTCGTTACATTCGTTGACAACTCGAGGGGACCTCGAGCTTGCCTGCGGCGTCAGCGCCGAATCGTCTCGATGATGCGGCTTCCCTTCGGCGGACGCCGCTTGCCGATTCGAATACTTCCGGCGATTCGCTCGACCCCCGGGGTCAGCAGGTCCTTCCGCGACGCGTACAGCGTAGCGAGCCGATCGCCGGAGCTCACTCGGTCGCCGATCTGAGCGTGCAGCCGGATTCCAGCACCCGGATCGACCGAGTCTTCCACGCGGAGACGTCCGGCGCCCAGTCCCATCGATGCATGTCCGAGCTCGAGCGGATCGATGCCCGTGATGTAGCCTTCGCTGGGAGAGACGATCGTCGAGCGATGCCGCGCCAGCGGTAACTCGCTCGGCGTGTCCACGAATGCCGGGTCGCCGCCTTGCGCTTCGACGATCCGCCGCATTCGCTCGAGAGCAGTTCCATCGGCCACTACCTGGTGAATTCGCGGCAGTGCATCGGCTTCGGTCTTGCTGATTCCCCCCATGCGAAGCATCTCGGCCACCAAAGCGTATGTGAGATCCCTCAGATCATCGGGTCCGCGGCCGTGAAGAATCTCGATGGCTTCGGCGGTTTCCAGCGCGTTCCCAATCGTGCATCCGATGGGGCTGTTCATGTCGGTCAGCACCGCGGACACGCGCTTCCCGGCGAGTCGACCCACCCGCACGAGACTCCTTGCGAGCTCCCTTGCAGCAGATTCGGTCCGCATGAACGCACCGCGGCCGACCTTGACGTCGAGCACCAGCGCGTCGATGCCTTCCGCGAGCTTCTTCGAAAGGATGCTCGAGGTGATCAATGGAATCGATTCGACAGTTCCGGTCACGTCTCGAAGGGCGTACAAGCGCTTGTCCGCAGGGGCCAAGGCGCCGGTTTGTCCGATGAGCGCGCACCCGAGCTTCCGAAGCTGCGCACGAAATTCGCGAATCGAAAGGTCGACGCGAAACCCGGGAATGGCCTCGAGCTTGTCGAGCGTGCCTCCGGTGTGACCGAGACCTCTGCCGCTCATCATGGGAACTGCAATCCCACAGGCAGCCGCGATCGGAGCGAGACAGATGCTGACCTTGTCTCCCACACCTCCGGTGGAGTGCTTGTCCACCTTCGGAATGCGAATCGAGTCGAGGTTGACGACCTTTCCGCTGTCTCGCATCGCGAGCGTCATCGCGACGGTCTCATCGAAATCCATGCCCTGGAAGTAGACGGCCATCGCGAATGCGCTCATCTGATAGTCGGCGACGGTCCCGTCCATGAAACCGGCGATCAGACCCCGAATGTCGTCCTCGGTCAGGCGCCCACCTTCGCGCTTGCGAACGATCAGCTCCGGTACACCCGTCGTCCGTTTCGTTTGCTTCATCGTTAGCGTCGTTTGCGTCGCGCCCGCTTGCGAGGTTGCTCTCGACGTTCCTCCTGAGCGCCGCGCTGTCCTTTCGAGCTACGATTCTTCTTGCCTGGCTCCGAGCTTCGTTGCTTCGGGCCACCGCTTGGTCTACCGGGTGAACGGCCTTGCCTGCGTCGCACCTCGGTTGGTGCTTTCGCAGGCTGATGCTTCAGCAGAGACCCGATGACGTCGCGGCCCTGAACATTCGCGTCTTCGATCCGCACGGTGACGGGATCATTCATCGTGAATAGCTTCGAGGTCCGCGCGCCAATCAAGCGGATGCCCAGATCATCTGGCTCATATGTGTCGTCGAGTTGCTCGAACGGGAGCAGTACGCTGACGAATGGATCTTCGATCTGAACATAGATACCGAACGGGGCAAAGCCGGAAATTCGTCCGTCGAACTCGTCTCCGATGTGATCTTGCATGTAAATAGTGCGGTAGACGTCCATGACGTCGCGTTCCACGATCATTGCGCGCCGTTCCGAATCACTGGCCTGCGCCGCAAGGCGTTGCAGACGAGGTCGAAGCGAGGCGGAATCCAGATTCTCGCCGCGGATCATGCTCCGAAGGATGCGATGCACCATCAAATCAGGATAGCGCCGTATCGGGGACGTGAAGTGTAGGTAGTCCTTGGCCGCTAGAGCGAAGTGACCCGTCGTCGGATCGGTGTCGTAGATCGCCTGCTGCATCGCTCGCAGGAGCAAGTATCGAAGCAGGGGCGCTTCGTCCGTTCCTTCGATTCTCCGCAGGAAACGACTCAGTTGTTTCGGTGTCGATGCCGACTCCTCTTCGAGATCGTAGCCAAACGATTTCGCCACCTGACAGAACATGGAGATCCGCTCCGGGTCCGGCTTTCCGTGTACCCGGAATACACCGGGCGCTGCGTGCCGCTTGATGTGCGCCGCCACGGTTTCGTTCGTCACCAGCATCATGTCTTCGACGATGCGATAAGCCTGACGAACCCCGGGGTCCTTTCGCGACTGAACGATCTCCTTCGGTTCGCCGTGCTCGTCGAGGACGATCTTCCCTTCAGGGAGGTCGAAATCGAGCGCACCGCGCTTCAACCGTCGTGCCCGGAGCCGGTTCGATAGATCGAGCAAGATCTCGAGCGTTTCAATTCGTTGTTCGGCTGTTGCTTGGTGCGGGCCGTGCTTCGTGAGCCCGAGCGCTCGAGCCACGCCCTCGTAGTAGAGCTTGCCGTGCGACCGCATTACGGCCTCGAAAATCCGATGCGACGAAACATGCCCCTTCTCATCGATGTGCATCTCTACAGCCATGCATAGGCGATCGCGGTTTGGCACGAGCGAGGCGAGATTGGTCGAGAGCTCCGGGGGCAGCATGGGGATCGCACGATCAGGCAGGTAGACACTGGTTCCGCGGCTGACCGCTTCGCGGTCCATGGCGCTTCCCTCGGGGACGTAGTGCGACACATCCGCGATGGCGACGATTAGATGGAATCCACTACCGTCGCGCTCAACCCAAATCGCATCGTCGTGGTCGCGTGCGGTCTCCGGGTCGATCGTGACCAAGTCGACGGCCCGTAAGTCCTCTCGGTCTTTGACGACGTCCCGTTCGACGCGTGAAGGCAGAGCCGCCGCCTCCTGTTCGACTTCGTCAGGAAAAACTTCTCGAATGCCATCTCGAATCTTGATCTTCTCGACTTCGATCCGAGCCATCCCTTGGGCACCGAGCACCTCGAGGACACGAACCTCGGGCCGATCTTCACGACGTTGCGGAAACGTGACGATTTCGGCAAGAATCACATCGGTCTTGCGAGCGGATTTCGGGATCTTTCCGACCACGCGCATCGGCGCGCGCAAGCGGTCGTCATCGGGCTCGAAGCTCATCCCGCGACCCCGAGGCTGGAGCGTTCCGGTCACTTTTTTCACCCGGCGCTCGACGATGCCAACAATCTGGCCGTCCCGACCCTTGGGCGATGGTCGAGCACGGAGTTGGACCATGTCCCCATGCAGCGCAGGACCCACCGCGTCGGGTGGAATGAATACATCGGGGCTTCCATCGTACACGTTGACGAAACCGTAGCCCTGTCGCGTCATCGTCAGGCGGCCCTCGATGACGGGACTGAGGGGGGAAGCGAGGACTTCGCGTTCCTTCGCGTTTCGTCCGCGGCCCCGTGTAGTCTTGGCCTTCTCGCGACCACGCTTTTCGTTGCTCGAAGATTCGATCGCGCGAAAACGCAGTCCCGGTAGCTCGCGAACGAGGTTTTCGTCCGACAGCAACAAGAGGCGCCGGACGACTTGGTCCTTGAGCTTTCGGGGAACATCGAGTCGTCCGCAGAGCTCGCCTACGTGCATTGCACGAGGAGCATGTGTCCGCAGTACTTCTAGGATCTGGTCTTTTTCAGGAATGTCTTCGTTCATCATTTCTATCGGAGGGCATGAACCCCTCCGTCGTCGGACCCGAAGTAAAGTGTTCCATCGGTTCCAATCTCTACGGTCGAGTCGACGTCCTGTCCGACGTTGTATCGCCAGAGCACAGAACCGTCCGGGTCGATGCAGTAGAGGAAGTTGTCTTGAGAGCCCACGTAGATGCGACCATCCGCGTCGATGCGGGCCGAGGCTCGTACCCGGCCTCCAGTAGCGACCTTCCAACGGATGCCGCCGGAGGGGTTTATGGCATAGACGTTCCCGTCATACGAGCCGACGATGACGGTGCCGTCTCGGGCGATTGCCGGGGTGGCCCGCACCTCGTCGCCAGTCTTGAATCTCCAGCGAAGAGCACCCGATTCGTCGACCTGTACGATTTCGCCCAGGCCCGTGCCGGCGTAGATCCGCCCCTCATCGTCGATCGAGGCTGCGCCTTCGATGGCTCCGCCGAGCGCCAGGGTCCAGGCCATGGAGCCATCGGGTCGGAGGGCAATGAGTGAGCCTTCCGTCGTGCCGATGATGATCAGACGCGCTGGGTGAATGACCGGCGCGCTCCGCACGTGATCAGCGGTGGGTTTGTGCCAGTGCAGTCGCCCCAGGAGATCTACGGCATACGCGCCGTCCGCTACCACGTAGATGCGTCCATCTGGACCAAGTGTCGCCGATGCATCGACCACGTCCCCGAGCGGAAGCTCCCACCGGGGTTGACCCTCGAGCGACAACGAAACGAGCTCGCGTTGGTGGGTTCCAAAGATCACCGATGACCCGACCACCAGGGCGCTCGGGTAGATCTTCTGTCCGGCCGAGTAGCGCCACTTCAACGATCCGTCCCGGTTCAAGGCGACGAACTGCCCATCGAGAGAGCCCACGTACACGGTCCCGTCATGCCCCGCAATGGGCGACGCGAAGACCCGCGCTCCGGTTTGATAGGTCCAGGAAGGGGAGGGCCGTTGCGATGGGCCGAGGTGTTCACTGCGTCCCGTATGAGCGGCGTCTCCCATGAACCCGTTGGCACTTCGTGGTGGGATGCCTGGGTTGACCGTGTCGGGTATGGCGGGTGGGCTGGCCAGTTCGGATAGCACCTCCTCCACGAAGCGGCACCTTCCTTCATGACAAATCCGGTCCCCACGGCATTCGGTATCCGACATGCACGGAGTCGATGGTCTTGGGCGAGGACCGCTACAGGCCGAGATCGAGATGAAGGTGGCGGATGCCAGAAGGAGTTGCAGGCAGTAGCGCAAAGCGTCGCGACTATACCATCGCCGATCCATCGTCACAGTCGACTTGATCACCAGCTGAGAAGCCTGATCTCGCTTCCTTTTTGAAGCGCGATTTGGCGGCCACTAGGGCTCAGCGCGATGGACCGGATTTCGCCCGGCACGGCGTCCCAGTTTTCGGGGCGCAACCAGAGTCCCGGTCCCCCTTTGCGCCAGTCGCGGACCACGACTCCCTCCGCATGTGGAATCACGTAGCGTGATCCATCGGATGTGATCCGCGCGCCCCTGATCGGCGCAGGGAGCGGGCTGCTGATGCTCAGATCGATGGGAGCTCCCGCAGGTTTGGCGAACGCGTCGAGCGGAACGATGCGAAGCAAGTCGCCTGAAGCAGCAACCAGGCCTTGAGGGGCCCAACCAAGCACTGCCCACTCGAACGCCGATGCGGGTCGGTCGATCGGGGTCTTACAGGGGACCCGACCTGAGCGCCGCTCGATCGAAATCCGGTACGTTTGTTTGCCGCGGGTCGGACCCACCTCAGCTTCGAAGCCGGCGCAGGTCGCGCGGACGCCTCTCACCGCATACCGGCCACTGGGATCTCGAGCGGGTGGCACGATCTCCGCCTCGGACACCCGTGTCTTGGTTCCCGAGCTGATCTGAATCGTGTGAGGAGAGCGCCCGTCGACGACTAAGGTATCGTCGTCGCGAAAGTGAAGGGACGCCTGAGCGCCCTCATGGTCGATAGTTCGCCAGACCGCGTTCCCATCTCCCTTAGCCGCCCGCCAGGCTGCGCGCACCCGCGCTCGCTCTTCCTTGCTGGACTCGGTCGAGGTCAGCTCCCACCAGCGTTGAAGCTCGAGCGCCTGTACGAAGCGACCTCGTCGAATTGCGGCAGTCGTAGCCACCGCGGCTGCCCGCGCGGTCGCTGGAGAACGACGGCATTGCAGGCCCTCTGTGCCCGAGAGTCCAATTCGGGCTGCCCCACTTTCACGGCAAAGCGCAACGAACGCGTCGAGGACCGAATGCGCTTTCTTGGAAGCACCTGCAGGGTCGGAGTCGAGAGACTCCCAGGCGTCATTCGCAATGGCTTGCAGCGCGGCCTCGGGCTGAGAGGTATCCCTTGCAAAGCCGCCGGGTCTGTTTAGCCACGTCAACGGAATCGTGTCCTCGTCGATTCTAACGTTGGCGACGACGTCCTCGTAGCCGTCGTAATCCTGATCTTGCACGACGATCTCGACTTGGATTGGAACCTTCGAGCGATCATTTGGCGGCAGGATGGTGATTCGCTCGCGGACACGTGGCTGAGCCTCGGTCGTGAGCAACCAGAGGTTCGTTCGCTTCCCGGTTTCGCAGCTGTGTTCGACGCGAGCTTCGACGAGCAAGGCCGAGACTCGCTTGATCTCGGCGACGGGGTCGACGCAATGGCTGGGCACCAGGAACGAGTCCACCTGACGTGCTGTAACGTCCAGGCCGCGTGGATAGGCAGCCTGAACGCGGACTTCCTCGGGCGTCGCTGAGATGACGAGCGCGTCGATGGGCTCGTTGCCGTCCAAATCCAGTTGCAGAGCGGCGAGTGCATACCCCGATTGCAGAACGAGAGTCGACTCGGCGATGGGCACCTCGACTTGTTCGGGGCCAAAAGATTGACCCACGGGAAGCTCATCCGTTTCGTCGGCCGAGTCGTCCACCGCTTCGACCTCTGGAGCTCCTGCGTCTTTGAGGCCGAATGGGACTTGCTTGCGCCCAGGGCAGCCGCTGAGAATCACCCCAGCGAGAACCGGGAGGACCCACGCTGACAGCTCGCTAGATCGCCCAAAATTCATGCGTTCGGATTAGCATGCGTTCGGGCGGGGAGCCTCAAAAGCTTCAATATGGACCGGGTACGCAAATTGCGTCTCTCTCGTCGAGGGCGCAGGACGCGAGCCCCGCGGGACAGAGCCCTTCGGGGCCCAGGCAGCGGAATCCCGACTGGCAATCCTGGTCGAAGTCACAGGGCTCGTAGCAGATCAGCGTATCGTCGACTCCGCCAGCGAGGCTGGATGGGTAGCAACTTCCAAAGCGCCCCACCCAGGCTATCGGACAGTCCGGGGAAACGGATCCTTGGGCTTCACAGGCGAGGGTGCAGATCGAGTTAAAATAGGTGAAGCCAGCGAAGTCGACCGCGAGCTCCTCGCAGAGAGTTGCGGTCTCGACACATTCGTCGACTGTGAAGCACGCATCGTAGACCGGGATGATGGCCGTTCTCTCGTCGGCGCAGCCTGCTGTCCCCGCGCACATCGACGCGCTCGCGATCGCGATCACCAGGGCGCGAACCACCACGTCAATTCAACCATTCGGGCTTCTCGTTGCGGCCACCTTGCAGCAGGTCCAACGGGCCCTTCTTCTTGACCTTCTTCTTGCGCTTCTTCTTACGTCGCCTCCGTGGGGGGCGGCGCAGCCATTCGATGAATCCTATGCCGCCGCCGATGGCGCCGACGTCCGCCGCGAGAGCCACGGCGTCGCCCGAAAGCATGAACATCAACACACTCAATGCGAGCACCAGGTAGATGATGTGCACGGGCTTCATGTCGATGACGCCAAAGAAGCTCATTCGCCCCTGGCCCCGGTACGACCAGGCAAACGCGGCGATCGAGCCGAGAAGGATGGCCTGGGCCCCGTACAGCTCGCGGGGACTCGTTAGCAGGAGCCCCACGATCAGCGCTAGGGCGGCAGACGTGAGCACCGCGACGGCGCAGAGTTGGATAGTACGCTTCTGCCCAAAGCGCTGTTCGAATGGAGCTAACATCAACCAGAGGAACAGGAGGGACAACAGCATCGAAAACATCGCCTGTGGGCCCGTAGGGAAGGCTAGGACGTGCGTGCCGAGCTGCCAGAGCGTCGCCACCCCGAGGTGCGCCGTGTTGAGGGCCAGCACCTGGAAGATCGGCACTCCCGCCCAGTTCTGAAGGACGATCTGCAGAATCCAAGCCCCGAAAAGCGCGATGAGCAGCCTTTTCACAAACGGGGTCAGTGGCGGAAAGCGAAACACGGTGATGGTCTAGCTATCGTCGGGCCCGTCCGCAAGGGATCCCGGCTAGGGGCAAATCGAACCCGCGTCCCTCGTTTGGAAGTCGACGGTGCCCACATCCAGGAGCAGCTGGGTGCCACCATCGACTTGAACGATGGGATTGGTCTCGATCGGCGAGCAGTCCACGATGAACTTCAGGTTTGTTTCCGCGCGCCAACGAGACTTGTACTCCCCGCTCAGCGTGTTCCTGAGGACCTCCCCGGTTCCGCCACAGCGGTTTCGCGTGACGGCGATCGTGTCGATGTATGCCCCCCCGTCGATGACTATGGCGTTGGAGTCGTCCGCGGCCTCGCACCTCAGGAGAAACTCGGGAGGTGACCAGAACTGAAGCTCCTCGTCGTCGATGATGGCGAGCTCGACGAGACCGATGTTCGAGCAAGTCTCCGGCGTCGGGTTCTCACCGTCGACGAGCCAACGCCCGCGAACATGCACCTCACAGCCAGAGGGATTGAACCGAACGTCTTCGACGCATCCGAATGACAGCACGCCAACCGTGAGCGCAAGAACGAATACCAGTCGTGAATCCCTCATTCGCTGCAAGCCTAACGCGCCCCAAAATGCAGTCAATTCGAGAGTTGACAGCCCATTTTCCGTGCTTAGTTTGGCTGCATCGTCGGAGCACATCCGAGACGCGATGGTGGCGTCTCGGTCTGAGCCGGCCAACATCGGGCCTGCGCATGCGGGTCGACGGAGGAGTAAGCTATGTTGGTTCGTTGGGATCCATTTGAAGAGATGAATCGCCTCCATGACCACTTCTTCAGTGGTAGGGGGCTTGCGAAGCAGGCATTTCAAGTCGCTGTCGACATTCGCGAAGAAGACGATGCGTTCTTCGTCGATGCCGAGGTGCCGGGATTGACTGAGAAGGACGTCAACATCGACGTCGAGAAGAACGTTCTTACGATTCGCGGTGAGCGTAACGTCGAGAAGGAGGAGAGCGAGGGCACGTACCGTCGCATCGAGCGCCAGTACGGAAGCTTTACCCGCTCCTTTACCCTTCCCGAAACGGTCGATGCCGACCATATCAGCGCAGATCTGAAGGACGGCGTGCTCGCATTGCGGCTGCCGAAAAAAGAAGCGCCAACCCCGCGCAGCATTTCGGTCAACGCATCGAAGTCGGCTTAGTGTCTCGTCCCAGCGGCCCTGTCTACGGACGGGGCCGCTCGTTGGACTCTAGCTGAAGACTTCGTCGACCAGAAGCTTCTGTTCGAGCTTGTGCGAGGCGCCTGAGCCTGTCGCTGGGCTTGCGCTTTCTGGGCGCGCGATGCAGCGCAGCGGCTGCTCGTTTCCGAGGATCTCGGGAAGCCGCGCGCGCATGAAGTACCATGCGCCCATGTTCCACGGTTCCTCCTGGACCCAAACCAAGTCGACGTCTTTGGGATATGAAGCCAGGCGCTTCTGGAGCTCGCTTGCACGCAATGGGTAGAGCTGCTCGACGCGAATAATGCCGATGTCATCGACCTCGTCCCGCTCGCGGCGCTCGAGGAGGTCGTAGTAGATCTTCCCCGTGCACATGACTAAACGCCGCACCTTCTTCGAGTCGATCGCGGAATCATCCGGGATGATCCGCTGGAAAGCGCCCTCGGCAAGCTCATCCATCGTGCTGATCGCACGCCGATGTCGCAGCAGGCTCTTGGGGCTCATCACGATCAGCGGCTTGCGCCAGGGTCGCAGCACCTGCCTGCGAAGACAGTGGAAGAGCTGCGCGGGTGTCGTCAGATTGACGACCTGCATGTTGTCTTCGGCGCAAAGC
>Ga0055450_10000285_pt1 | contig 10492 bp, 9 predicted proteins | sample China_Galinas_PW_5_FD_57740 | JGI IMG/M metagenome (GOLD analysis project Ga0055450, IMG submission 57740) | Wetland microbial communities from San Francisco Bay, California, USA, that impact long-term carbon sequestration - China_Galinas_PWC_D1 | ecosystem: Environmental > Aquatic > Marine >... | reverse complement strand
CGCGATCTGCGTTTCCGCCTCGGTCCGCGACAGCGTAGTGGGGATCGTCTCACCCTCCATCCCCGCCACCAGCAACTCCTCCACCCGTGCAGGAGTGGCCACGGGAACCGTGTGCGTGCGCAGCAGGACCACGCCCGCCAACGCCGCGGCCAGAACGGCGGTGGGCACCACCATGCGAGCCCAGGACGTGAGCACGTCGCCCATGGTCACGTCGGCCATGAGGCGTCTCCGCGCCAGCTCGGTGGACGCAGCGCGCATGACCTGCGCCTTGAACCGCATCCAGTAGTTCGGATCCTCGACGGACGGGCTCAACCTCCCGAGAAGCTCCGCGACCTCCATGTCCCGCCCGAGCTCGTCCGTGGCTCCTTCAAGGCCCTTCTCTCGTTGACTCATTTCCCGCTCCGTCTGTCGGCTTCCTGGGGAGATGCGGACAGCACCTCCCTGAGAGCCTTCCTCGCGAAATGCAGGTGCGACCGCACGGTGCCTGCCGGCAGCCCCAATCGATCCGCGATCTCGCGGTGCTTCCATCCTTCCAGGTCGTGCAGCAGCACGATTTCCCTCTGCATCTCGGGGAGCCCGGCCAGAGCCTGCCTGAGGAGAGCCCTGAGCTCCCTCGTCTCCGTCACCCGGTCGGGTGTCGGCGTGCTGGAGCTCGCCCCCATGGGAACCTGCTCCATCTCTCTGAGCGACTCACGCCTCACCAGATTCCGGGCCCGGTTCCGCACGATGGTCATCAACCACCCCGCGAACCGCTCCGGACTCCTGCACTCCTCCAACCTCCGCAAAGCCACGAGGAACGACTCCTGTGCCGCGTCCTGCGCATCCTCGTGGCGTCCCGTCACTGAGTACGCGACGGCGTACGCTGCCCGCTGGTACCGCTCCACCAGGACGCCGAAGGCGGATTCATCGCCCTGACGCACCCGATGGACCAGCTCACCATCGTTCCGCGTTTCCGTCGATATTGATGACACCGGAGTGGGGCACCGTGTTGAGGTTCGTCGGGGCGCGGAGCCGTCGCCTGAACCACCCGCCGAAGGCCAAGCCCGGAAGCTAACGATACTCCCTTCGACCGCGCACGTTCGCGCACCGGTGCGCGCCTCGTCCCTCCTGCACTGGAGACGACGCCGGGAAACGAAACGTTAGGGAAGCGATTCGGGGGCGGCGGCGGTCCCCGAACGGGGGGGGCTGGGGCGGTGGTCCAGGCCCGACGGCCGCGCGCCGACCGGCCGAGCATCGTGCAGTCTGCTTCACACCGCGCACGAAACGAACGGTCCCCCGGATGGCGGGCCACCCGGGGGACCTGGATCTATCTTCACGTGGAACCCGTCAGGCTCCCTTCCACCGACCGTAGGGGAGCGTCGGCGTCGGACGGACCTTCCCGCCCCAGATGAACGCCGAGATCCTGGGCCTCTCGGGCGCCGGATCCTCCCCGCGGATGATGACGATCCCACGGAGAGGCCCGTGTGTGCGGGGCTCCCGCGTTACGTCCTCCCTGCCCGTCTTCATCGCTGCGCCTCGTTCTCGAGAAAGGCATTGGCGCGCGATCACACCGCGCCAATGGGTCCCGGGCAGGATCCGTGCCGCCTTCCATCGACTCCGGACACGAGCGGCAAGTGTACAACGCACAACGGGTTGACAGGGTCCCTGGCACGGGGTTGGGGGGGATCGGATCGTGTCGTATCGACGCGGAATCGTGTCGGCCAGACACGTGGAGCGTCCCCTCCGGGGGCCGTCCCCCGGAACGACCCCAGCGAGCGCCGGAGGGATCTCAGCCGTCGCGCAGGCGACTGCGGCCCCCGACTTCCGGGAAGATCTCCTTGCGCGAGCCTGGCGCCACGGGCCGGCGGCCCCTTTCCAGGGCCTCAACCAGCTGGTACTCAGTGAGATCCTCCAGGCTCTTCGCCACGACGAGGGATTCGAGCTCCGCCCCCGAGGCGTCGGATGGCTCGAATGCCAGGAGCAGGAGAGAAGCGCGCCCCGAGGACGAGCCGGACCGGCTACGGCCACGAACGCTGACGGTCCACGTTCCCCCGGAGGCACCCCGCATGGTCACGTCCGGGGCGGAGGAAGAAGGCGAGACATCGGAGGCCGAGGTCTCGAGCAGAGCCCGCGCAGGCGCAGGGGTCCCTTCGGGTGCGGTGGGGCCTCGGGCACGGGCCGGGGTGGGCCGTGGTCTCGACCGCTTGTCCGGTGGGCCTTTGCTCATTGCGCTCCTCGGGGGTCGTCGCTCCTGCCTGCCAACATTGGGTCCGCCGCCATCTCGCCTCAAGGTCTCCCGGCGGGATACTCTGCCGCCAACTCGGAGCTCTCGATGACGCGCACCCGTTCCAGCTTCGCTGGCGCCGTGACTCCGGACACCATCGCGCGGAACAGCCAGCGGGCCAGGCACTCGGTGGAAGGCCGCATCGACCCATCGGCGACATCGGACACCAGCACGTTGAGGTCTCCCCCGTTCCACCCGTCCGTGACGGAAGCCAGCAGACCATCCAGGGCAGTGAGGTTCACCGCCCAACCGGTGTCCGGATCCACAGGCCCGACTATGTGGACCTCGACCCTCCAGTCGTGCTCGTGCGGACGGGTCTGGTCCCCGAAGGCACGAACGTTCTCCTCGTCGGACCAGGCCGGATTCCGATAGTGGTGACTGGCGCGGAAGCGTATCGTCCGGATTACCCGCGCAGCGTCCATGCCGACCTCTTCAATTGCGCTATCCGTGGGGCTAGTGTGGTGTGTCATCCTGTCCGGTTCCCGAAAGAACAGCGCGCCGGAGCGCTTTCCATGACATCGTCCCTAGACGCGTTCTTCCAGCCGCGGTCCATTGCGGTCGTCGGTGCCAGCCGCCGGCCGGACACCATCGGCTACCAGATCGTGGACAACCTCCTGCGCCACGGTTACAGCGGCGTCGTATACCCGGTCAACCCCATGGCGTCCGCCGTTCACTCGATCGCGGCCTATCCGTCGGTTTCGAAGATCCCGGGCGACGTGGAGATGGCGGTGATCGTCGTCCCCAAGGAACGGGTCCTCGAGGTGGTGGACGAGTGCGGCCGGAAAGGAGTGAAGGCGCTGGTCGTGATCTCCGCTGGATTCAAGGAAGTGGGCGGGGAAGGCGTCGCAAGGGAGGCGCGCCTGGCGGACCTCGCACGCTCCTGGGGCATGCGGGTCGTTGGACCCAACTGCATGGGCATTCTCAATACGGACCCGGCGTACTCCATGAACGCCACCTTCGCGCCTTCCATGCCGCCGCCGGGGCCCACGAGCTTCATGAGCCAATCCGGCGCCATGGGCGTGACCATCCTCGACTACGCGGCCGAGTACGGCATCGGCATCCACCACTTCGTCTCCGTGGGAAACAAGCTCGACCTCAGCGGCAACGACCTGGTGGAGTACTGGGGTCAAGACGACGGCACCCGCGTCATGCTCATGTACCTCGAGAACTTCGGAAACCCGAGGAAGTTCACGACGCTGGCCCGAACCATGACGCGCACGAAGCCCATCGTGGTGGTGAAGTCCGGACGCACGAAGGCGGGAGCCCGCGCGGCGGCGTCCCACACCGGGGCCCTCGCCGGCGTCGACGTGGCCATCGACGCCCTGCTGGCGCAGTGTGGCGTGCTGAGGGCTGACTCCGTTCAGGAGTTGTTCGACATCGCCATGGCCTTGGAGGAACAGCCGATTCCCCCCGGGAACCGGGTGGTTATCGTCACCAACGCCGGTGGCCCGGGGATCATGATCGCCGACGCCTGTGAGTCCCAGGGCCTGGAGATCGTGGAGCTGTCCGCCGACACGCAGGCCCGCCTCCGCGAGGTGTTCCCGGCGGAGGCGTCGGTGCGCAATCCCGTGGACATGATCGCGTCGGCGACATCGGAGTCGTACCGCCTGTCTCTGGAGATCGTCCTCGACGATCCGAACGTCGACGCGGCCATCGCGGCCTTCGTACCACCGCTGGGTGTTCGGCAGGTGGATGTCGCTTCCTCCATCGTCGGGGTGTACAAGAGCCGCACGCCGGCGGACAAGCCCATCCTCGCGGTGCTCATGGGACGCCACGGCCTCCCCGAGGGTCGCGCGGAGCTCCGCGACGCCGGCGTGCCCGCCTACACCTTCCCGGAATCGGCCGCGCGGGCGCTCGCCGCGATGGTCCGCTACCGCAGGTGGCTCGAGAGGCCGGTGCAGGAGCCGGCGCGCTTCGAGGTGGACCACGAAGGCGCCAGAGCCATTCTGGAGGGCGCTCGAGCGGACGGGCGCGAGACGCTGAAGGAGCACGAGGCACTGCACCTTCTGGAGGCGTACGGGATCCCCGTGGTCGGGCACCGCCTGGTCACCACCCTCCCTGAGGCCCGGGACGCGGCGCGCGAGTGCGGTTATCCCGTAGTGATGAAGGCGGTAGCCCCGGGTGTGATCCACAAGACCGACATCGGCGCGGTCCGCGTGGACATCCGCTCGCAGGCGGAGTTGGACGGGGCGTTCGGCGACCTCATACGGAAGCTGGGAGAGGCAGGGGCGGACCTCGAGGGCATTCTCGTCCAGCGATACGCGTCGGGGGGGCGGGAAACCGTCATCGGCATGTCCACCGACCCCGCCTTCGGCCCCATCCTGATGTTCGGGCTGGGCGGCATCTACGTCGAAGCTCTCAAGGACGTGGCGTTCCGCCTGGCACCCGTGGCGGAGGTGGACGCCATGGAGATGCTCACATCCATCCGGGGGGCCCGCCTCCTGGATGAGTTCAGGGGCGAAAGTGGCGTGGACCGGGTGGCCCTCGTCGAAACGATCCAGCGGATCTCGCAGATGGTGCTGGACCACCCGGAGATCGCGGAGCTCGACATCAACCCCTGTCTGGCCTTTCCAACGGGTGTGCTGGTAGTGGACTGTCGCGTGGCGATCCGGGCCCACCCGGAAGTCACCGTCACCGCCCAGACATAGGCGTCGGCGTCCAACCCGGGTTCGGGGCCCGGAAGTTGCCGGGTGACCCGTGAAGTTGCCTCTTTACAGCTTGGCGTGCGTTTCTCGAGGCAGAGGAGCCTCATTCAACTCGACGGCAGAGATGGCCGACTTCCAGGATACCGAGCTTCAGGCGAAGCGGGAGTACTCCCAGCTTCTCCGCCTCCAGGAGCGCCTGCGCACACAGCTCCAGCGTGTGCGGGAGGAGTTGACGTCGGCGCAGGTCGACAGCCTGGTGCGGGACATCAAGGTGCGCACCGGGGAAGCCCCGGATCTCACCCCGATCCTCGCGTCGGTGGAGGAAGCACTGCGAGCCCTGAAGCTCAGCCAGTCCCGCATTCGCTCCGCCATCCTCGAGCATCACGAGGCCGTGGAGGTCGAGGGCGTCCCGAATCTGCCTGTCCACCTGCAGCGATTCTTGGCAGAGCGGGCGCAGGGCGCCGGGTTCTCGTACGAGGTCACCCAGGACGAGGTGCGTGGTTGGGTCATCTGCTGGAAGGAGTACACCAGCAGAGGCACCGTGCGTGGCTACGGCCAATTCTACGAACGGCCCTACGCATACCTGGAGGACTGAGGAGCGGAGCGCGTGCGCGGAGTCTATCGGCGGGCGTGCGACCCGCGCCGGCTAACGACGAGTCGTGAGCGCCTCCAGCGCGTCCTCACCGTAGAAGAGCCGCACATACTTGGCCTGGATGGAAGTGACCCGGCGCACCGCCCACACCAGATGCACGTAGTTCGGCTCCCGGGGAATCGCCATGAGCTGGAGCCCGGCCTCTTCGGGAGTACGGTTGCCCTTCCTGTTGTTACAGGGCGAGCAACTCGTCACGACGTTATCCCAGGTGTTCATGCCCCCCCGGGACGTGGGGAGGATGTGGTCCCGCGTGAGGAACTCCCGACCGCGGAGCTCGCTACGGTGTTTGCCGCAGTACTGACAGCAATAGTCGTCGCGTGCGAAGAGGAACGTATTGGTGACCTGACGACGGAACCGGTACGGGACGTGGACGAAGCGCACGAGGCGGATCACGCTGGGACAGGGGAGCACACGCTTCTCCGACCGGAAGTGACGGCTCTTGTCGACTTCCAGGATCTCCGCCTTTCCGTCCAGAACCAGGCGCACCGCTCGCCTGGGATGCACCATGGTGAGCGGCTCATACGAGGCGTTCAGCGCCAGGCAGACCACCCTATCCTCCTGTCGTCCTTCCTCTGACTGCGGACATCGCGCTAGCCGTCCGGCTCGTGGCTGTCATACCTGGTGCCGAACATACACCGACATCGAGGCGAGCGGCAATCCTCTCCCGTCGCAGCAGCCTCGCGGTGATGCGATCGTGACCCGGGCTTCTCCCTTCCTTCACAGGAGGGCGACGGGATCCCGGTCCAGCGCCAACCGTACGTCGCCGGCGGGAGGTGAATAGTCCTCCGCCAAGCCCCTCGCCACGACACCCAGTGCCGCCGGCGAGCGTGCCCTCATGAAGAAGTGCCATCTCCAGCGTCCATGGAGTCGCTCGATGGGCGCCGGTGCCGGACCCACCGACTCCACCATCTCGCCCCCCGCCTTCGCCCCACGCACAGCGCGCCGGCGGGCGAACGCGATGGCGGCCTCCGCGGTCTCCGCCGCCAGCCGCTGGTCGGGGCTGCTCACCACCACGTTGAGCAGCCGCACATGCGGTGGATAGCGTGGCTTCTTCCGCTCGTCGAGCTCCCGCTCCGCGAAGCCTTCGAAGTCGTGGCTCACGGCGGCCCGGACCGCATAGTGCTCCGGCAGTGCGGTCTGGATGAGCACGTCTCCCCCAAGCACGCCTCGGCCGGCCCGGCCGGCGACCTGGCTGAGGAGTTGGAACGTGCGCTCGCTGGCGCGGAAGTCCGGCAGGTGGATCCCGACGTCGGCGTTCACGACGCCGACCAGCGTGACCCGCGGGAAGTCGAGGCCCTTGGCGATCATCTGTGTGCCCAGGAGGATGTCCACCTCCCCCCGCTCCACACGTGACAGGATGCGTTGATGCGCCCACTTGCCCGACGTGGTATCCACGTCCATTCGCGCGATACGCGCACCGGGGAACGTCTCCGTCGTAATCCGCTCCACCTGCTCCGTACCCAGACCGCGAAACGAAAGATCTCTCGAGCCGCATCGACCGCACCGGGTGGGTGCCTCTTCCTCGTATCGGCAGTGGTGACACACCAGCCGCTGCGTGACCCGGTGGTAGGTCAGCGAGACGGAGCAGTTCTCGCAGCGCTCCACCTCCCCACACTCCCGGCACTGCACGAAGGCGGAGTATCCCCGTCGGTTGAGGAGCAGGATGACCTGCTCGCGACGACGGAGCCGCGCGTCCACGGCGCTCACCAGGGATTCGCTGAGCACGCTGCCGCCGCGTGCGGGGCGATCCGCCTCGCCGCCCCGGGTCGTCCTGAGGTCGATGACACGGACGTCCGGCAAGCGGGCGCCTCCGACCCGGTCCGGAAGGCGAAGCAGTCGGAACTTCCCGATGCTGGCGTTGTGCCAACTCTCCAGAGAAGGCGTGGCGCTCCCGAGGACGCACACCGCTCCCTGGGCGTGTGCGCGCATCACCGCCAGGTCCCGGGCGTGGTATCGGGGCGCCTCCGACTGCTTGTAGGAGCCGTCGTGCTCTTCGTCCACTACCACGACCCCCAGGCCGTCCAGAGGCGCGAAGAGGGCGGAGCGGGCGCCCACGGCCACCTGGCGTACGCCCGAGCGGAGCTGCCTCCACGCGTCGTAGCGCTCCCCGCTGGAGAGCCCCGAGTGCAGCACCGCGATCCGGTCACCGAAGTGGGCCCTGAACCGTGAAACCGTCTGCGGTGTGAGGGCGATCTCCGGCACCAGGACGAGGGCCGTGCGCCCGCGCGCCAGGGCCGCGCGAAGCAGCTCGATGTAGACGAGGGTCTTCCCGGACCCCGTCACCCCGTGGAGGAGGAAGGGAGCGGGATGGTCCTCGTCCAACGCCGCCACCACGGCAGCGAGAGCCGCTCGCTGTGCGGGCGTCGGTGTGAGGTCCGGGGGCGCGGCAGCCGGAATGTCCGCAAAGGGGTCGCGCATGACCTCCTCGTCGACCACCGTCGCCAGCCCCTTGGCCTCCAGCCCGGAAACCACGGCCCGGCTGAAGCCCCCTTCTCCGGTGAGGTGCGCCAGCTCCACGTCACCGCCCGACGCCTCGAGGAGCTCGAACGCCTCGCGCTGTCGCCGCGCTCTTCCGAACAGCGCCTCGCGCTCCTGCAGGTCCTCCAGCACCCGCGCGATGCGGACGACACGTCGGGTCTTCACGGCCGGCTCCGAGGGCGGCACGGTCGTATGTGTGAGCACACCGCGGTCCCTCAGGGACCTGATCTCCGGCCAGATGGACCCCATGCCCAGTGTCCGGCGGAGCGTCGCCACGCGTTGGGGTCCGCGGCCGCTCTCCAATGCGTCGAACAGCCGCCGCTCACGCGGTCTTGCGTCCGCGGGCAGACTCCCTCCCAGCGCCAGGTAGTCCCGTGACACGTCGGACAGCACCGCAGGCAACGCCGCCCGCATGGCGATGCCCAGGGGGGCGACGTAGTACTCGGCCATCCAACGGCACAGGCCGAGGATGTGGCTCGGCACCGTGGGCCCATCGTCCAGCACGTCGATGACGGGCTTGAGCCCGCGGATGTCACCCTCCTCGCCCGCCCCTACGACCCACCCGATGCGCTCGTCTCTTCGAAACGGCACCAACACCCGCGTTCCGGGCGCGGGAGCCGGAGCGCTCGTCGTGTACGTGAACGTGCGGTAGATGGGAAGTGGGAGCGCCACCTCCACGCGTTCGGAGCGTGCCGGTCGGCTCAATCGTCCAGGAAGAAGAAGATCTCGTGCTGGATCTCGGCAGGTGTCACCAGCGGACCCTGGTCGCTCCAGTAGACGTTGATCTCGCTGCGGACGCCGATGTCGCCCTTCAGGTAGACCCCCGGCTCCACCGAAAAGCCGACTCCGGGTATGAGGAGGCGGTCGTCCCGGGTCTCCAGATTGTCGAGATTGGGGCCGCTGCCGTGGAGCACCGTGTCGATGGAGTGGCCGGTCCGGTGCACGAAGTACTCACCGTACCCGCGCTCCGTGATCACGCCTCGGGAAACGTCGTCCACCTCATATCCCTTCACGGGCTCTCCCGCGTCGAAGCGTTCCCGCAGGAAGGCGATGGCGGCATCGCGTGCGTCGCGCACGGCCTCCCAGATCTCCTGGGTGCGAGCGTCCACCGAGGAGCCCATCATCCCCATCCAGGTCTGGTCGGCCGGCACCGAGCCGTCCTTGCCGGCCCACAGGTCGATGAGCAACAGGTCACCCCTGTCGATGGTCTCCCCGGCTCCGGGAGGGGAGTAGTGGGGGTCGGACGCCGTCCTTCCCACCGCCACAATGCAGTCCGCCTCCGATGTGAGCTTTCGGGCCGCGAGCTCCGAGTGGATCCAATCGGAGAGCGCCCCTTCGTTGGTCGGCTCGCCGGCCCGGATGGCGGCGGCGGCCCGTTCGTAGGCCTCCCGAGCCACCACCGGGAGGATCTCGGAGGCTTCCTTGTGATCGGCGAGCTGCTGCTCGGTCCACACCGAGTAGAATCGGGAAACCAGGTCGCCGGACGATGCCGCCTCCACGCCCGACCGGAGAAGGACTTCGGCCATTCCGGCCGGCAGGTAGTCGAGGGTGGGCACCGCGGCCCCCGGCGACACCTCCATGGCGAGACGGCCCCTGCCTTGGAGAAGCGCGGCCAACTCCTCCTCCATCTGCCTCCACCCCGAGTACATTCGCTTGCCCCACGGCCAGTGCCTCCAGGCCGAGCCCTCGATGGCGTGGATGATGGCCTGCGGCTCGCCCTCCCTCGGGATGAGGAAGAAGCCCCGCCGCGTGGTGTGGCCCGGTTTCAGCATGGCCGCGGCTATCGGGTTCGCGCCGCGGAATTCGTACAGGAGCCAACCATCCAGGTCCTGCGCCACGAGGGCCTCCTGTACCTGGCGAATACCCTCGTCCGTGCAGAGCAGCGAAGCGCTCACGTCGTTCCTCTCATCTCCCGTAGTGTCATCGTGTCAGCCGTCTCCTTCCTTGTCGCGGCCGAACAAGGGAAGGCCGGCGGTTTGCGTCCCGGCCTCGTCGCCGGCGTCCGTAGACCCCGGGACGTCCGTGGTGTCTCCAACGTCGCGGTGGCCCATGGCTCTCTGTTTCGGCCCGGCCTCCGTCTCGGACGCCGGGCTCGCGTCGTCCGCCACTGCGACGCCTTTCTTTCGCCCGATGAGGAGGTCCAGGCGGAGCAGCCGCTCTCGCTTGAGCAGCCGATGCACCTCGCCCTCCCGCGAGAGGACGGTGCGTACGCCGCGCAGGCCCCATCGGCGCCAGGCCCGACGCAAGATGCCGGCTTTCTCCGACAACGAGAAGATCTCGGTGAAATCGAAGAACGGCCGGGCCCCCGGCCCTGCCCTCTCTTCGTCGGACCAGTCTTCCGTGAAGACGTCCTCCACTCCCGCCGACTTCAGGAAGAGCTTCCACTCCACCGCCATCATCGGTCTGGCGCCGAGATGCTCGGACAGGACCTGCCGGCGGGATTCGTCCACGGGA
>Ga0055450_10000284_pt1 | contig 10493 bp, 8 predicted proteins | sample China_Galinas_PW_5_FD_57740 | JGI IMG/M metagenome (GOLD analysis project Ga0055450, IMG submission 57740) | Wetland microbial communities from San Francisco Bay, California, USA, that impact long-term carbon sequestration - China_Galinas_PWC_D1 | ecosystem: Environmental > Aquatic > Marine >... | reverse complement strand
CACGGTGAGATCGGCTGGCCTTTGGTGAACAATGTGTATGATTTCTAGAAAAAAGGGCGGCTTTATTATTACAGAATAGGAACCAATTCTTAGAAATCGATACAGTGTTCATGAGAAATTAGGGTGAAATGTAGAAATACGTTGTGCGATTCCTGATAATATTGGCTACGTACACATGAATGAAGGAAAAAATCAGTTGTCAATTCAATGCATGGAGGAAATAATGCTGCCGGAGGAAATGCGGGAACAGGCGATAGATCTCTTTAAACAACGGATGCACTGCAGCCAGGTGTTGGCCATGGTCGGCTTGAAGAAACTCGGTATTACCGAACCTTCTGTAGTAAGAGCTTTAGGCGCATTCGGTGGCGGAATTGGCGGAACCGGTAATGTTTGTGGCACCTTGGTGGGTGCAGTCAGCGTAATCGGTTGCCTGTATAGCCGCGGCAGCCTGGAAGAGAAAGAAAATCCCAGGATGTGGGCTGCAACAAAAAAGGTACTGAAAAACTTCGGGACATTGGCTTCTCCGCACGGAGGTATCAACTGTAGTCAGATAGCTCGGGTTGATTGGATGGATAAAAACCAGGTACGGGATTTCTATAAAAACCCAGAGAGCCGTCGCCAACATTGTATTACCATTGTCGGTGAAACCGCTAAAGCACTAGCTGTATTACTTGATAAGGAAGCGGAAATTATGGCGGCACAAAACGAAGGGAAAACGGAAGGAAAGTAAAAAAAATTGAATAGAACCTTTCTTGGCATTATTGCGCTGATCGTAATATTACAAGCCTTTTGCCGATGCACCGGCGGTTTTGGAAGGCACCCCGTAAGTATGCGGGCTGTGGCATTCTCTATCTGTTTCATGCAGGACTCTGCGACGGTACCTGTTTCGATAAACGACTATGTCACGTCAATGGTTATTTGGTATAACTCGTTGACCAAGCGTTTTCTTTGCTTTTCCTAATGGATTAGTATGATACATGGATTTTCAATTTTTTCAGAGATTAAAAAATCTTGCAGAAATTGAGACAAAGGAGTAGCTTAACGCCGTTATTTGTAATGACCCTGAGTGTGAGAGCCGCTTTTAACCTGGAACTTTCATGAACATTGTGTTGATTTTAGAAATTTTTATTTTCCAATTTATTATTTAGCTGAAATCAACACAATGTGCACCAAAGGCGAGCTGGTCCGGCCGCATCTCCTTCGTCGCACGGTCAACATGCATAGGTAAACTATCGGAGTCCTCGTTTACCTGCGTATTGACCGGCTTATCGGATATGCAGCCGCATCAACTCGTGAGAAATCCGGGTCTTAGCTATGCCCATTTGAAAGACACACCGGTGTCGTTAGGAGTTTTTTCATGAAATCCTCTAAAGCTATTTCCTCTTTTTTAAATCTGCCTTTTTGGATTGATGCGTCTACCTTTAAATTCGACCTGATTGCCGGTATTACCGTTTCCCTGGTTGCCATACCTCAGTCTCTGGCCTACGCCCGATTGGCAGGGGTACCAGCCTATTATGGTCTTTACGCCGCCTTTATTCCAACCGTTATCGGGGCGCTGTTCGGATCCTCGCGTCAGCTGTCCACCGGACCTGTTGCCATGACATCGCTGCTGTCAGCAGCCAGTGTGGCGCCTTTTGCCGCCCATGATACAACGCTCTTCTATTCCTGTGTCATCATGTTGGCATTGTTGTCGGGCTTGTTTCAAATCCTGTTCGGTGTACTGCGGGTCGGGGCGATTCTCAACTTTTTGTCGCATCCGGTCCTGATGGGCTTCATCAACGCTGCCGCCTTGATCATAGGACTTGCACAGTTTCCGACCTTATTAGGTATACCAGCCCCGCATTCACAGCATTTTATGCTCGACATCCTGCATGTGATCGAACATATCAATACCTTGCATGCTTTATCACTGGGTTTTGGTGTTACGGCGATAGTGATGATATTGGCGTTTAAAAAAATTTTTCCGAAACTTCCCGGAGTTCTGATTACGGTAGCCATTCTTACCACGGTCAGTTATGTCATTGGTTATAACCATATGGGGGGCAAGGTTGTCGGAGCCATCCCTGAGGGTTTGCCCAGTTTCAGCGTTCCTACATTGGATTTGCATACAACACTCGGTTTGTTGCCGGCCGGTTTTATTATTGCCTTGGTGAGTTTCATGGAGGCAATGTCCAGTTCCAAGGTCATTTCCAACAATACCCGTGTTCCCTGGAACGAGAATAAAGAACTCGTCGGCCAAGGGTTGGCAAAAATCGCCGCTGCCTTCTGCCATTCCATGCCGGTCAGCGGATCTTTCTCACGTTCTGCACTCAATCTAGCCTCAGATGCACGAACAGGTCTTTCATCTATTATATCAGCATGTTGTGTCCTTATAACTCTTCTTTTTTTAACACCCTTGCTCTATCATTTGCCCAAACCGGTTCTGGCTGCCATCATAATGGTCGCGGTAGGTGGTCTTATTAATTTCCCCGTTATGTTGAAAGCATGGCGTGCCAGTCGTGACGACGGTATTGCCTCCATGACAACTTTTGTTGCCACCCTGGCCTTCTCACCGAATATCCAAAACGGCATCATGACCGGCATCGGTTTGTCATTGGGGTTACTTTTATACCGTATGATGCGTCCCCGCATCGCTTTGGTGGGAATGCATCAGGATGGTACACTGCGTGATGCCCAACATCATAACTTGCCACCATTGCATTCTCGTCTGGGTGCTATTCGTTTCGATGGGGCCTTACGTTTTATCAATGTGTCCACATTCGAGAATGCTGTCTTGAAATTAGAAAGAGAAATTCCAGGAATAAACGCTATCCTGGTCTCTTGTGGCGGCATAAATGAGATCGATGCCTCGGGCGTGGACATGCTGTCTAAATTAATTACCCGGTTCCAGAGCAATGGTATCACCTTATGCTTCAGTGGATTTAAAAGACAGGTGCTGGAGGTCGTCGAAAGGACGGGGCTTGGCGATATGATAGGTCCCCACAATCTCTTTTCATCCGACCAGGCTGCGATCAAGGAATTGCAAACCAGGTTGCAGGATCCTTTGCCTGAGGAAAGCCGATCACTGGATGAGCCCTGTGTTGTTGTCTTGTCGCCGGCATAAAAGGATGTTTTCCTCCATGGGCTGGTCTTTGGGCGTCATTGAAAGATTGTTATCCCGTTTATTCAGGGTTGAATCCGAATATTGGAACCTGATGAGGCTTTCGGAAGTATTGCGGGTCAGGTGAAAAGGACGCTGGGGACGAGAACGACGGAGACGGAGGATACTCCGGGCATCTTCAATACCTTTTCTCTTATCTTTTCGGTAATCATAGTATCCGTGTGAACGGTGAAACGAATGTAAATCTCGACCGCCCCCCCTTCTGCAACAACATCACAACCTGGATATTCACTGAGGAGTGCCGCCCTGATTCCTGCTGCCAAGGTCAGATTCTCAAGGGTTTGTTGAGATTCGGGAGTAGTTGTAAATTGCGGTTGAGTGACTGTGTTACAGATAAGATCTACACTATGGTCGACCGTCAGTTTAGTGCTGTGGATCAACAGGTGGTAAAGAGAGGGATCGAAAGTGTCTATCCCGTAAAATCGGCGGCTCCAGGATTTGCGTTCGCGGTCTTCCTTTTTTATATGTCTTAAGGCCTGCTCCCGGCTGAGGCTTTGTTTTTCCGCCAGGATGGAAATCCGATCTTCCATATCGGCAATGATTCTCACCTTTAACAGATGGGAGACCTCGCCAGCGAAAAAATGTCCGGCTAAACCATGGAAGACAACATTGTCATTGCGCAATTCGCCAAGGACCTCCGCTGCAACATACGCAATATACTTTTGCATTTCCGAGGTAAACCGTTCAAAAATCAACGGTGCATCATGAATTGCTTGATACAGTCTATCTGACGGAATCTGAAATTTTTGTGAGGCTGCAAGCATCACCTCATTGGAAATACATCGATATCCAAGTCGTTCGGCAACCTTTTCGGCTATTTCCGTGCCTTTGCTATATGGACCTCTGGAGATTGTAATGATTGCCATGTCTTTCCTGCAGCAACGAATCGATTTTGTTTTTCGAATCGATTAAAGTCTCTAGTCTTGAGGACGAGCGTTTTATCGTATAGTGATTCCTGTGATCTTCAGTCGCTCCAACAATACCATTGGCCTACCCAGCTTTAGTTTTTTGTGCCATAGGATCGAGCCTGCACGTAGATAAAAGAGTGTCTTTTAAAATCTGGCTCAAGAAGCGTAAGCATATTCGAATACTATGCCTCACCGGTTACATTAAATCTTATGACGACGGATCAAGGCGGCTATTGGGAAAATTTCACTTTTATTTCTCGCGAGCAGACGTTATGAACTTGTGAATCTGGGAGCTTATAGCACCAAATATTCCTTGACGCAAGGATTATTGGGCTTTTCTATAATCGATAAACCCGGACAAATTGCCAAGGGCTTTCCGGCAATTTCAAGGTTCCCAATCACATATTGTATGGAATATTAATATCCTAAGTTGACACGGTAGAGTCCGCAACCATGACTAAGGACTGATCACGGAGGATTTTTTGGAGTCTATCCCCGATAATTTAAAAAGAGAAATGAATTAACCTGTATTTTTTTACTGCAGATTTTGCCTTGATTGCGACCTGCAAAGCAACATGCTATAGTTAGTTATTTATATGCAAGCTCCCCGGAGAAGCAACTCTGCGGCCATACTGGAATGAGGAGTTTCCAGAGTCCATCTCAGCGACTCCGATGACTTGTTACAAAATCATCAAGATTATCAAGTCTTAAATCACACATGAGAAAATCAGGACATCGTTAAGTATGAGTACGCATAGATGCTTACGTGTTTTGTCGGTAGTGGTTTTGATAGTCGGTTTGGGCAGTGCAATTTATCTTTATCTGACAGCTGGACCGGTAACAGGTGATCCCTTCAATCCAATGACTTCAAAAGCTTATATTCGCGAGCTGCAAATGTATGGAGGAAAATTCAACGTACTTGCAGCGGAACTGAGTCAATGGTTTGAAAGTCTTTGGCATGGCAGGGCACTTGCGTGTATCGTAGGTGGCATTTCATTTTTCCTGGCCGGGCTTCTTTGGTTTATCAACGTTTCTCGGCAAATCGATCATGGGGACGACGATCAATAGAAAATTTATCAAAACGGATTTTTCGGGGATTGAGTTCGATCGTAATCTTTTATCTGATTTCCTCTAACAGGAGGCGGTTATATCGGTCAAAAGTGGATGGGTAACATATGAAGACCACAAAGGGTATTTTGCCTATCCTGAATATGTGTCTGAGCCGCTTCCGGCAATAATCGTTATCCCGGAGATAGGCGGTGTCAATGAACATATTGAGGCTGTTGCCAGACGTCTTGCGGCGGCGGGGTACGCAGTTCTTGCACCGGACCTTTTCTCTATTAATGGGAAACGGCCGGCAACATTTTTCCAGGAGAGGTTGGTCAAAGCTCTTGGCTTTGTTCGGAAGCTTCCTCCTATTGCCTGGAGAGATACTGAATTCAGAAACGTTGAGTTGGCCAAACTTCCCGACCCCGATTGTTCAGAGATCGGTGGCCCTGCGATAAAATGCTTTCAAGCGTAAACAACCTGGCTTCATTTGTACCACAGATATAGAAAGAGGTTCATTATCTCAGGGCCGAACAGCCCGTTACCCAGTGTAGGTGCATTGGAACAGCTTTCGGAATGTCTGGTGATGGTAAAGCCGGCGGGTGCGCAGTGCAATATGCGATGCAGGTATTGCTATTACCTGGACAAAAAGCTTATTGTTCTGGCTCAAGACCAGAAGATGGTCAATTTTGGCAAAGCCAAATGGGAAAATCTTCCGAAATTTTGTAGAAAATGCGACGTCCTTGAGGCATGCAACGATGGATGTCCCAAGGATCGCATAGCAAAAACTCCGGATGAAGAAAGCGGTTTGAACTACCTCTGTCCAGCGTATTATACGTTTTCCTAAACCTCCAGACCGGAGCTTACGCGTCTGGCAGTCCATATGAAGGCTGGAAAATCCCTCCGAGACTTTATTCCCGCTCGCTTAACGGAATGAAAGGCCGTCTGGTATAACCGGTATAGAGTTGGCGCGGTCTTCCTATGCGCCTGCTATCTTTGTCCCCTATCATTTCGCGCCAGTTGGACAGCCAGCCAGGCAGTCGTCCCAAAGCAAACATCACAGTGAACATATTGGTGGGAATTCCCATGGCACGATAGATGATGCCGCTATAAAAATCCACATTGGGGTAAAGATTCCTGCTGACAAAGTAATCGTCGCCCCGCACTCTTTCTTCCAATTCCTTGGCAACATCAAGAAGTGGATCTTTTACGTTTAACGCAGCCAGGGTTTCATCACAGGTCTTTTTGATGATTTTTGCCCTGGGATCAAAGGTCTTGTAAACTCGATGACCGAATCCGGACAGTCTGTACGGATCAGCATGGTCTTTTGCCTTAAGGATGTATTTTTCAAAATCCTTGTCGTCGGCGTATATATCCTCCAGCATTTCAACAACTTCCTGGGCGGCACCTCCGTGCAGTGGGCCCCAAAGGGCGTTGATTCCGGCGGCGATCGATGCATAGAGATTCACTCCTGCGCTTCCGACCAGTCTGACAGTTGACGTCGAGCAGTTCTGTTCATGATCGGCATGAAGAATCAGCAGCTTGTTTAAGGCGGAAACAACCTCCGGCAGGATTTTGTAGGGTCGTGTCGGTGTGTCGAACATCATATTAAGGAAATTTTCACAATAGTTCAGATCGTACCGTGGGTAAATGAGAGGATGACCTTTGGATTTTTTATAAGAAAAGGCGGCAATTGTCCGGACCTTTGAGAGAAGCCTCGCTGTAATGCTGTCAAAAGTCTCCGTGGGATCCGGATGCGTGGTCAGTTCCGGATAGAAATTATGAAGTGAATTGACCATGGTTGATAATATCGACATCGGTGATGCATAAGGAGGGAAATGATCGAAAAAGTGGATCATGTCCTCATGGATAAGTGCATATTGAGACATCAGTTCCCGGTATTCATTCAACTCCTGTTCGTTAGGCAGGTCGCCATGCAAGAGGAGATAGGCGACTTCTACGAAAGAGCAATTTTCTGCAAGATCTTCAATAGCATATCCCCGATAATCAAGTATTCCCGCTTTGCCGTCAAGATATGTTATTGAACTTGTGCAGGAACCGGTATTTATATATCCCCTATCCAGTGTTATATGGCCTGTTTGTTTCAAAAGCGTACTGATGTCAATGGCTTTCTCTCCGTATGTGCTTTCAACTACAGGAAAAGAGTACGTTTTTCCATCGAGAATAATTTGGGCAAACTTTTCTGGCATTTCAATACCTCTTGGCTGATGAGCCCTGGGTTATGATCGGGCTCCATATAGTCTTTCAAAAACCTTCCCTTCATCTATGCCTGGGTAAAGCAATTGATGCATAATACCGGTTGTTGCTGTACAATGGGCATATCTGTATGCAACGATTACAATAAAATATCGGATGTAACTGCGTTACGAAGAGGTGATACTCTACCTTGGATAGATGGGGGGTGAGAGAATTGTATCTTTGTTCTCACCGGACAAATAAAATAACACAGATGGACATTTTGATCAATTCTTTCTTTTTTGTTGCTTTTTAAAAACGAACCTGACCGAAAAGTAACGCTTGTTGGGGATGCCGGAATCTTTCGGAAATAGAATAGAAGTATTGCATGACTGTTGCAAGCTGGAGTGGATATGACAGAGAGTGACTATACCGGGAGGCTACGAAAGTTTATTGAAGAAGTTACCGTTTATCCTGTGAGCTGTGAAAGTCTGGCGGCGGGAAGAACAGACCGTGAATGGCTGGATGCCGTACTGGCAGGAGGTGCACGTATCGTCCAACTACGCGATAAAGTGAGCAAGGATTCGTCACTTTTGGAAAAGGCTAAATATTTTCGCAGAAAAACAAGAGAAGCTGGTGCCTTGTTTCTGGTCAATGATCGTCTTGATATTGCACTGCTCGCTGGAGCGGACGGTATACATGTGGGACAAAAAGACCTTCCACCCGAAGAGATACGAAAACTCGCACCTGATATTCTCATCGGTCTTTCCTGTAACAGCGAAGAGGATGTTAAAAACCTGACTAAATCCATAGTACATAACAAAGGACTTGTTTCATATTTCAATGTCGGTCCTATTTATCCCACAGATACTAAAGAAGGTCTAGCCTCATTCCTTGGGCCGGAGGCAATATCAAGGTTTAGCCGATGGAGTTCTCTGCCTTTCACGGTGATGGGAGGGATCAAATACAGGCATATTAATGAACTGACGGTCAATGGTGCCAAGCGTATCGCCATCGTAACCGCAATCAGCCAGGCTGGTGATATGAAAAATGAGACAGCTAAATGGATTGGGGCCATTAAAGCCCGGATTCAGTAAAATATGGTGTGGCATACATGCAGAATATGGATGAATTGATATCGATTATTGACGAGATTAAACTTCTTATTGTTTATGCGGTAAGCGAGGAAGACAAAGACAAGGCTCATACTCTTGTCGATAAATATAAAAACAACCGGGTCGCATTGATTCTGCTTAAAGAATTTTACTCGTTTTTACCCGAGGCAAGGGAAGAAGCTGTCAGCCGAATAGTCCGAATAAATATGCACCAGGGGGTCTTTCTGCTGGGAGTCAGCACCGGAAACCATGAATATCTTTTCTATGCGAATGAAGAGGAAGCGGGAAGTATTGGTGAGTATCAGGAGCAAGGTGGCGATGAAGAGATTTTCTCCTTTTTCGGATATTCCGGTAAAAGGTCGTTTCTTAATCTTCATCCGTCGATGGCTGAGTTTGAAGATTTTGAAGCGAGTCTTTCAATCAATGAGGCTTTTTGTCCTGTTTGTGCCACGGCTGTGGGGGAGTTCCATCATTTGGGCTGTCCGGTGGAGGTTTGTCCCTGGTGTTTGGGCCAGCTGAGCAAATGCAATTGCCGTTTCGATCAGCTGGATAAAGTGGAGATGGAAGGAGATGAAGATCTCGAACGGTTCGAACGAATCTTAAACGAAAAGGGCAGAATTCGCTTTGAGCCGGGTCAGGGGCCTTCATACCCGGTGGCAGGGAAACCTGGAAAATAACCCTCGACGATTTCCCATATCGGAATCTGATTACGTACAAAGCTCAGCCAGATGCAATGCGCCAACAAAAAAAATGGCTTTAGGGGGCTGATTTTATTTTTTCTTTTTCAAAACCGGGGGACAGATTATTTTTCACAAAACAACGTAAAAAAACAATCTGTCCCCTCAGGCTATACAAGAAAAATCAATCTGTCTCCCGAATAATGGTTCATTGTTTTGCTGGGCGGAATTATTCTTTTTTTCCCTTGATATTTTCCAGATATTGATAGAGTGCCGAATCCGACGAAAGAACAAGGGCGGTATTCTTCCCCATGCTCTTCTTATATGCTCCAAGTGTCTTTTCAAAAGCAAAGAAATCCGGGTCTTGGGAATAGGCTTCAGCATAGATCTTTGTGGCCTCGGCGTCGGCTTTGCCTTTAAGGGCCAAGGCCTGCATATTGGCAGTTGAGAGGATCTGTTTCAGTTCCTTATCGACTCTCCCTAAAATTTCCGCCTTCTTTCCTTCTCCTATCGACCGTTTTTCGGCGGCAATGCGTTTGCGCTCCGAGATCATCCGATCGTAGACCTTTTTTCTCACCGACTCGATGTAATTGACCCGTTTGAACATCACATCGATGAGTTCAATGCCGTATTGAGGGGTCAGCTTTGCTGCGGTTTGTAGAATCTCATCAGTTATTTTATCCCGTCCTAGATCGGGAGTAGTCCCGACATTCTTTGTCGTTTTTGACATGGTGTCTTCCGACCAGTCGGAACTGCGAATAATTTCCATAAGGTCGTTCTTGTTCACCATATCACGGACTGTTCCGTCTATGATATCATCAAGCATGGATTGGCCGCGGGAAACCGTTTTTACAGCCTGCATGAATTTCAAGGCATCGGAGATGCGCCATCTGGCGGTGACATCGAGAAAGACGTACGTTTTGTCATTGGTTGTAATCTGATTTGGATCGCCGTCCCAGATTTCAATCCGTTTATCGAACAGGTTTACTTTTTGTATCAGTGGAATTTTAAAATGAAGACCGGCATCGGTCACCGGTTTACCAACAGGCGCTCCAAATTGAGTAATAACGGCCTGGGTCCCTTCGTCGAGGATATAGAATCCATCGTAGACAATAACTATAGCTAACAAAACAAGGCCGACCAGCAGGAAGTTTACTATCTGTTTCATATGTGATGTTCTCCTCTATTTCATTTTCGAGGGGAGAAGGTTTTTCGACCCCGTAATATTTAATAGCGGCAAGGGTCCTTGTTGGTTTTTATCAAGGACATAAACGGATTGAACAGAGGGGAGGATGCTTTGCATGGTTTCAAGATACATGCGTCTTCGGGTTACGTCCGGAGCCTTTTTATATTCTTTTAAGATGTCCAGAAAACGTTGCGTCTCTCCTTT
>Ga0055450_10000282_pt1 | contig 10500 bp, 11 predicted proteins | sample China_Galinas_PW_5_FD_57740 | JGI IMG/M metagenome (GOLD analysis project Ga0055450, IMG submission 57740) | Wetland microbial communities from San Francisco Bay, California, USA, that impact long-term carbon sequestration - China_Galinas_PWC_D1 | ecosystem: Environmental > Aquatic > Marine >... | reverse complement strand
TTAGCTTGTATTATCAAGATATTTATTTTCCGAAGAATTACCTAGGAGAAGTCAGGAATAACGTGCATTTATATTCTTCTGTAAAAGAAGAGCTGGGGAGTAATATGAAAAAATTACAGAATATGTCTTTAAGTGAAATAAAGGAGCAATTTAGCTAATTCCAAAAAGTCACTAATTATTTAGTCCTCCACTTTAAAAATCCTCTGGAATTTAAAATTATAAAAACCAAACCGGCCAGCATGAGAGGAATGCTGTTTATGATTAATCCCAAAGCAATCCAAACAACATTTACTCCTATCCTCAATAAAAATCCAAAACGGTTTTTATTACCAAGTAACCAAACAGCAATCACATTTGATACAAAAATTATCCAATCTAAAGCATAATATTGAGTTGCGGAATGTCTGATAAAATCTCCCATAAATTTATATTACAACTCGCTGATCCTTCACTGTAGGAGTAATTATATCACCAGGCTTAATTGTCCCCTCAATAATCCTCGTCGCCACTTCATCAACCAATTTTTCCTCAATAGCGCGTCGTAAGGGTCTGGCTCCAAATAGAGGATCATACCCGATTTCCGCAAAATGAAGCGCCAAATCATCACTCACCTTCAGATCGATATTATTCTCTCTCATCCTTTCCTTAACTTCTTTCAATTGTTGTTTTGCAATCTCCAAAATATCTTTTGCCGAAAGTCCGTTATACATTACCACCGAATCAAGTCTGTTCAAAAATTCCGGCTTAAAATACTTATGCAAAAGTTCCCAAACTTTACTCTTTGCTCCCTTCTTATCTTTTTCTTCCTGAATAATATCTCCCCCCAGATTACTTGTCATAATGATAATTGCGTTTCTGAAATCAACAGTCACGCCTTTGCTATCAGTCAATCTCCCCTCATCAAAAATTTGCAGAAAAAGATTAAATACCTGAGGATGCGCTTTTTCAATCTCATCAAGTAAAATCACCGAATATGGTTTTCTCCTCACTGCCTCAGTCAACTGTCCGCCCTCTTCGTATCCTACATACCCGGGAGGCGCGCCGATCAATCTCGCCACAGAATGCGACTCCATATACTCACTCATATCGATCCTCGTCATGGCATGCTCATCGCTAAACAAAATCCTCGCTAAAGCCTTCGCTGTCTCAGTCTTTCCGACGCCAGTTGGCCCAAGAAAAAGAAATGAACCAATCGGCTTATTCTTTGCGCCAAGCCCCGACCTACTTCGTCTAATCGCCCTTGCAACTACAGTAACTGCTTCATCCTGACCTATGACTTGTTTCTTCATCTCATCCTCAAGTTGCAAAATTCTTTCAGACTCGGTTGATAGCATTCTCGCAACAGGGATGCCCGTCCATCTCGAAACAACCTTAGCGATATCTTCTTCATCAACCTCTTCTCTCAAAACTCTCTCCTCGCTCGGAATTTTCTTCCACTCCTCAGTTAATGTATTTAGTTTCTTTTCAATCTCCGGCAGTTTTCCATATTTAATCTCAGCCGCTTTTTGAAGATCAATATCGCGCTCTGCCTGTTCAAGCTCGATCCTCATTGCGTCAATCTTCGCTCTTGCTTCTTGGATTTGCTGGATCCTCTCTTTTTGCTTCGACCACCTCTCCTCAATCAAAGACGCCTTCTCTTTCAGCTTACTAAGTTCTTTCTCTTGCTCAACCCTCCTATTTTTAGCAATCTCTGTCTTCTCTTTTTTCAAAGCAGCGAGCTCAATCTCTATCTGTGTGATTTTTCTCTTCAGCTCATCCAGTTCCGCCGGCATGCTCTCCGTCTCGATCTTGATAGCCGCTGCTGCTTCATCGATTAGATCAATAGCTTTATCCGGTAAAAACCTTTGAGGTATGTATTGCGCGGAAAGCTTAGAAGCTGCGATAATAGCATTATCGGTAATCCTAATTCCATGATGAATTTCATATCTCTGCTTGATCCCTCTTAGAATAGAAATTGTATCCTCAATCGTCGGCTCGTTTATTAAAACCGGCTGGAATCGTCTTGCGAGTGCCGGATCTTTCTCAATATATTTTCTATACTCTGAAATAGTAGTTGCTCCGATCATCCTCAATGTTCCTCTTGCCAAGGCAGGCTTTAACATGTTCGCCGCATCAACCGACCCCTCAGCCGATCCTCCACCGACCAAAGTATGCAGTTCATCAATAAAAATAATTAGTTTCCCGTTTGACTGCTCAACAGCTTTTATTACCGCCTTAAGTCTCTCTTCAAACTCTCCTCTAAATTTTGCCCCAGCCAGAAGCTGAGCAAAATCCAGAACCATCACTTCCTTGTCTCTTAGTGTTGTTGGAACAGATTTCTCAACAATCTTTTGCGCTAGACCCTCGACGATCGCCGTCTTACCAACTCCAGGATCACCTATCAAAATCGGATTATTCTTAGTCCTTCTCGACAGGATCTCCATAACCCTTCGTATTTCCACTTCACGCCCGATCACCGGATCGATCTTGCTATCCTTTGCCTGCTCCGTAAGATTGATGGTAAATTTTTTTAATGCCTCCTCAGGCGAAACTGGTTTTAATAAATCTTGTACTCCATCCATAGTATGTTTCTATTGTAAAATTAGCAGTAAAAAATGTCAAGTGCTAAAATAGCAGTGCCGAGTGCTGTTATGCTTCGGCTAAATTAATTTTAATTAAGCGCCCTAACTTCCTCCTCTATAAATAAATCTATATCCCCATCAAGCACAGCCTCAGTATTTGAGGTCTCATAATTCGTCCTTAAATCCTTCACCATGTGATATGGATGGAGAACATAAGATCTTATCTGATTGCCCCACCCCGGAGTTTTATAAGTTCCCTTCAACTGCTGTTCTTTCTTCCTTCTCTCCTCCTCCTGAAGAAGCCAAAGCTTAGATCTCAAAAGCTTCATAGCAAATTCTCTGTTTTGAGCCTGAAATCTCTGGGTTTGCGCCGTGACCACAATGCCGCTTGGTTTATGCTTGATCCTAACAGCAGTCGAAACTTTATTTACATTTTGTCCTCCATGTCCACCACTTCTATACGCTTCAAATTCAATATCGTCGTCCTTAATAACAACATCATTATTCTGCTCAACATCAGGAAGTACTTCGACCAGCGCAAAAGAAGTCTGTCTCAAATTATCTGCGTTAAAAGGGGATTGCCTGACTAGCCTATGAACTCCTGCCTCATGTTTCAGATTTCCATAAACAAAAGTTCCTGTTATCTCAATAGCAATGCTTTTAAGTCCTGCCTCATCCCCAGGTGTTTGCTCAACGATTTCATATTTCCATCCCCTCTTCTCGCAAAATCTCGCATACATTCTAAAAAGCATCTCCGTCCAATCCATCGCCTCAGTCCCGCCCTGACCCGCATGTATTGAGAGAACTGCATTTGATTTATCGTTTTTTGACGAGAAAAAAAGAAGCATCTCAAGTTTCTTCAATAACTTTTCCGCCTCTTTATATTCTCCCTCTTCAATCCACAATTCAAGTAGTTCAATTTCTTCCACTTCTTTTTGTAGACCCGAAAGCTCCTTCATTTTCTTCGCAGCATTTTGGTGATCTTGCCAAAAATCAACATGCGTAGTCTCAGCCTCAAGCTCACGTATTCTCTGGCGTTTTTCCTCAATATCCACCTTTTCTAAAAATTTCTGACTACGATTTTTAATCAACTCTACATCCATAAATAAGTTAAAATATTATTTAATTTGTCATCCTGAGCAAACTCCCCACTTGTCATCCTGAACTTGTTTCAGGATCTTTTTAAATACTCAAATAAATTAAGCACGATTTTTTTTGTAAGACACTTAGATAATTATTTCTATGAATTATATTCTATCATGTTTGATAAACAGTTTATAAATACGACTACATCATGAAATATCATTCTTATTTAATATCAATATATTTTCTGGATCCTGAAACAAGTTCAGGGTGACATGCTTGCGTGATAATTTTTATCAATACCTTCTTAACGTTTTATTTTCTCTTTAACATAATTATTTGCTTCTTCTTTTATATACTCCTGAAAATTCCGAAAGTCAGAAGTAATCTTTTTTGATCCATCTACCAAATCAACCACATCAGAAATCTTCATGTTCAAAATATTTTCCTGTACCTGGGTGATGCTTTCAAAAAAATCAGACTTAATATCATTTGTTATGTTTTCAGCTCGTTTAGTATTTATACCTTTTACCTCAGGAAGATTTTTCGCAGCAGGGGATATGACATACAAAATCTTACTCCGCATCTCCGGATTGTTATAAATTAAAATACTACCTCCAATCACTATTAATAAAAAGCAGATCCTTATAAATTTGAGCAGCATATAAACTTAAATTAAACTATATATAAAATATTTTTTTATACTCTTCTTACTGCATTTTGCAACCATAACCAAAAAAATAGGCTGCAAAATCAGTCTAGAAGAAGTTATGCCCTATCAAAATACAGTTGGTTGGGTATACATATAAATTTTATATTACCTGGAGTATATCACTCCTCCACTATTTTGTGCACGTTCTTCCTGTCGCAGTCTGGTAGATGAAATTTGGCCTTTCTCATCATGTCTCATTGACACAACCAATATGTCAACCGTTTTTTTACCTTTTTTCTCTCGCAATCCATTAACTTCATGTCCTCTTTGCTTCGTTTCCTCACTCACGATTAAAGCTCCCAATCTCGGATCAAAAATCTTAGACCCCATTGCTTCGTGAAGAGGAATTGTGACAACTCTATCTAGCTGTCCTTGTTCTTCCAAAAAGTTACTTAAAACTTCCATCCTTTTGTCAAAGGGTTGAATTAATTCCTTATGCCCCTTTCTTGATCCCTCCACATATTCATCAGTTGTTACACCTATTGATACATGATCTCCGACATCAAAGGCTCTCCTGAGTAAATCCTCGTGACCTTTATGTAGTCGATCAAAAGTCCCTCCCAGTAATACCCCTGCATACTCTCTTTGTTTTTTATTTAACAAATAGTCCGCTGTCCGTTTAATTACGCGAAGCGCTGATGGTAAAATTTTAACTTCTCCAGATCCTGACCTCTCTATAGCCTCTTTTGGATCAATCCAATCAATGTCTGCCACCTCTGCCTTAGACGCTATTCTGGGTCGCTGTCTGTCGGGAAGATTTGCAGCAAAAATAAGTACGTTATGTCTTTCTCTTCGACTATTTGGATCTGTGATGCAGCTGGAATAAGGAAACATTTCCTCACTATCAAGCTTAATTCCAACTTCTTCCTCAACCTCCCGAACAGCCGCTCGTTCATGGTTTTCTCCAGGGTCAAGTGATCCGCCCGGAAATACCCAGTCTCCACCATATTTGGGAGTCCTTTTCATAAATAGAATTTTTTCATCCGGATTAATAATTGCTACCACCGCCGCTGACTTATATTTTCCTGAGGGTAGCACAATTTCTCTCTCGTCTAATTTTTGTTGTCCCAAAAATATTTCTTTTTCAGTTCTCATATAATATTAAAAAAATATTTTATCATTTTCCCTATGTAATATTTAAAACTAATATATCCGGTCGTTGTCCTTAATGAAGAAAAATATATAAAAATCCTTTACAAAAAATAGCAGATATTTATACCCTTCTTACTGCATTTTGTAGCTTTTTCGCATAAAATATGTTGCAAAATCAGTCTAGAAGGAGTTATGCCCGTAGCATTTTCATATTCGTTGGGTATAGATCAAGCTTTTTACTTTAGCAATAATATGTTTCGCGCTTATACCGGCTGCGTCCAGAAGCTCCTCGGACTTTCCTGATTGTGAGATTTTATCAACCGCCAGCTTATAAACATTGCCCTCCTCGTCTCCAAGGGCTTCTCTCACAAAATCACCTAGACCTCCATGCGCAAAATGATCCTCAACCGTAACAATGACCTTCTCTTTTGTTTCGCTCAACGCATTCTCCAAAGTTTTTTTATCAATCGGTTTAACACTGTAACAATCGATCACTCTCACCAAAATTTTTTCCTTCTTCAACTCCTCATATGCTTTCAATGCTTCAAAAACAGTGATTCCCATTGCCGCTATAGTCAAAACATCCTTTGATGATTTTCTTAGAACCTTTGAACCTCCAATTCCAAAATTCTCTTTTTCCTCATACAATACAGGAGTCTTTGGTCTCAATGTTCTTAAATACGAGATTCCAACATGCTCTGTCATAAGCGGCAAAAGTTTTTTTGTACTAACTGCGTCAGATGGATGTAGTACAACAGTCTCAGGAATCGCCCCAAACATAGCTATGTCTTCAAGCCCCATCTGTGATGGCCCATCCTCTCCAATTGATACACCGGCATGTGATCCGACAATCTTCAAATTTGCCCTGCCAACCGCTGCCATTCTCACTTGATCATACGCTCTAGTCAGAAAAGCCGCAAAAGTTGACATAAAAGGAATTTTTCCAACTCTTGAAAGCCCAACGGCCACACTTGCCATATTCTGCTCGGCAATATAACACTCAACAAATCTCCCGGGATGTGCTTTCAAAAATTCCTGGCTAAAAGTAGAGTTTTTAACTTCAGCATCAAGCGCATATATCTCTTGATTAATTCCTCCCATCTCGCTAAGCACCTGTCCATAAACCTCCCTCGTCGCATAAGCTTTATCCTTCTCAAAGCTCAACTTCACACTCTTAGAGCTTTTAACACCCCTTGGAAGAAGTTTTTTTACAGGCTTATTTAGCTCAAACCTCAACTTATCATTTACTTCTCCCAACTCCTCAAGCGCTTTTTCCAAATCATCTTTTTTCAAAGGCTTACCATGCCATCCATCCTTATCTTCAAGAAAAGAGATACCTTTTCCTTTAAAAGTCTTAGCAATTATCACAAATGGCTTCCCCGTCTTATTTTTTGTCGCCAGCCTATATGCATTATCAACCTCAAACAAATTATTCCCATCAATTGCAATAGCCTCAAAGCCAAAAGAAGTAAATCTATTTATATACTCATCGACATGATGACCAAACATCGTCTCCTGGCTCTGTCCAAGTCTATTTATATCGGCAATCGCGATCAAATTATCCAATCTATTGTAGCTCGCAAAATTTGCCGCCTCCCAAACTTGCCCCTCAGCCAACTCTCCATCTCCCAGTAGTACATAGGTTTTAAAAGGCAATTTCTCTCTTTTACCTATCAAAGCAAGGCCCGCTCCAACCGAAAGTCCTTGTCCCAGAGATCCGGTAGCTGCCTCGGCATATGGATATTTTGGAGTCGGGTGTCCCTCTAGTCGGCTTCCAAATTTTCTTAAAGTTTTCAATTCCTTCAATGGATATGCGCCAGCAACAGCAAATAATGAATACAATAGGGGAGCCGCATGCCCTTTTGACAGAACAAATCTGTCATTATATAAATTCAAAGGATTCTTAATATCATAGGTAAAATATTTATCAAAAAGAACTGTCCCTAGATCAGCAGCAGACATACAAGAAGTAGGATGTCCTGACCCCGCTTCGGTGGTCGAGATCATACAGTATTTTCGAATTAACTTTGCTTTTTCAATCAAATCTTTCTGAACCTTCATGTATTTATATATTGGCACTTTACTACATATTATCCTTCTGCGTCAAGTAAAAATTTCAAATAAATTCTAAAAAATTCCTTAATCAATTCTCACTCTGTCTCCACGCGGTAATCGACTCTTTTGCCTCTTTAGGAGTAAGTATCTTTACGATAATTCCCATCTGCACCATAACATAATCGCCAACCCTTACATTGTCTCCTCCTATCAGAGCCATCCTTTCTTCATTTGTATATTTTATGAAGGCTTTTCTTCCCTCTATCTTTTTAACTCGTCCGGGTACTGCTAAGCACATATCAAAAAAAATTAAAAACAAAAAAATTTTATTCTTGGTGTTTAATTTAGATTTATAACTATGGAATTTATTATAACACTTTGCTAAAATGTTTCTATGGATGAAAAAAAGAAATTAGTAGTTGGCTGGTTTTCTTTTACCTGTTGCGAAGACAGCACCATTCTCTTCACAGAACTTCTCAATGATCACCTCGATGAATGGAAAAAATTAGTCGAATTCCGCCACGTCAAGGCCCTCAAAACCAAAAACAGACTTGAAGATTTAGATGTTGCTTTCGTTGAAGGAGCGATTTCATCAGACTCACAAGCTGAAGAGGTGAAAAAGATCAGAGACAACTCAAAATACGTCGTTGCTATTGGATCATGTGCTTGCACAGGTTTGCCATCAGCCAGCAGAAATCAATTTGTAAGCGAGCAAATAAATGATCGCATCAAATGGTATATGAGCCAGTTTGATTACAGTGACAAGGTTCGCAAGCTAGAAGAAGTTATCAAGGTCGACGACAAAGTTCAGGGTTGTCCTATGAACGCAACAAGTTTTATGCTAGCATTAGATAAATATTTAAAACTATTTAATATTATTCCAAATCAATAACTTACTCTTAAAATATGCACTCAGGAGATATAACAATTGACAATATTACCAAAATCGAGGGAAACGCCAAGCTTAAAGTAACTGTTGAAAATGACGCTGTTTCCAGTCTTCAGTTTATAATCTCAGATTATCGACGCTTTTACACCACAGCTGTCCAAGGCAAGCCTATCATGGCCGTCCCTTCATTCCTGTCAAGAATTTGTGGCACCTGCTCCGTCTCTCATCTTTTCGCCTCAATTATGGCTATCGAAAATTCCCAAGGAATAGAGATAAGTGAACAATCCAAGATTCTAAGACGCCTTGCTTATGACGGGCTTATGATCAGAGATCATGCTCTTCATCTATATTTCTTTGTCTTACCCGATGTTTTAGGAGTTGACTCCATTCTTGATATTCCCGACGACGACAATGACCCTGGGCATATTTTACTCCACGATTCATTCGACATTAAAAAACTTGGCACAGATATTTCAAACGCCATAATTGGCGCGCCGATTCATGCTCCTCTCCCAACCGTTGGCGGTTTCCTTAAAAATCCTGACCCTACAAAATTCCCTGAATTAATTGAACGTCTTGAAAAGATCCGACCCCAAGTGATAAGAGGCATCAAGACCTTTGCCGAGTGGAATGTGACCATGCTTAGAAATTCAAATTATCTCGGTCTTCATAATGACAAACAGTTCGACTTCCTTTATGGCGACATGTACAATTCCAATGGCAAATTGATCCCGGCCAACGAGTTTAAAAATTATTTAAAATATGTTCAAATCCCATATTCTCATGCCGAAGGATACGAATTTTCAGATACCCAAAAAGACTACCTCGTTGGTAGTTTAGCCAGAGTAAATCTAAACAAAGACCAGATTCATCCTCGCACAAAAGCTGATATCCAAAATTATATTAATATGTTCCCGTCCAACAATGTCTTCCACAACAATCTCGCACAAGCAATAGAGATTCTTCACTGTGTTGATGAGGCAATTGATATTTTAAAAACAATTCAAATTGCAGATGAAAGACCTATTCGCAAACCTCCGGTCGCAGGTCTAGGCGTAGGTCTGATCGAAGCACCAAGAGGAACTCTCTATCACATGGCCAAAGTAAACGACAAAGGCCTTATCGAAGAATACGACGTAATAGTCCCAACAGCCCAAAATCAAATTCAGATCGAAAACGACTTAAAAGACTATTTCAACAAAAATCTCAATAAAGACGAACAGGCTCTTCACAACGAAGCAGAAAATATAATTAGAGCTTACGACCCATGCATGTCCTGTGCTACCAATTTCCTCAAGATTGACTGGATCCGCAAATAATCAATCTCTCCCGTCTGTGGAATAGCGATGATCTCAACATCACCAATTTTTTTTAATTTCTTCAAATACTTCAATTGAAAACCCAAATCAAAATCATGCACAGAAGTTCGTGGAGAAGCAGAAAGCTTTTCCAAATCCTCATCTTTTATTAAAAGTACTTCATCAACTCCCAATACAGTATCAATTATTATTATTTTCTTTTCTCCAATAAAAGGCACGTCCTCGTTTGGTTTTACAAAAATAAACGATATATCTTTTTCAGTCTTTTTAAGCTTTTTACATGCTATTATCGCCTTATTGTCCTCCGGCAAATCTTCATTTCCAAATACATAAACTTTCATACATTTGATTTTAACATTTAATTGTTTATAATATGCAACCAAATGAAGGAAAAAAATATTAGAACCCATTATATTACCAAGCTGATTGAGTCTGATTATGGAGAAGTGATGGACTTGCCCGTAAGCGTATTATCATCTACAACTGTAGATCACTACCTTTCTAGTTATACAAAGGGACCTCTACAAGTTTATCCCCTGTGGACTAAAAGCGAATCTGGAGTTATTTATCCTAAAATTTGGATAGGTGACGGAAATCACAGATATTTTATAGCAAAAAGAAATGCAAGGTTTAAGTTTCAGGATCAATATGATGAAGATAGATTATTTATAGAAGTAGAAAAAGTTGATCCCGATGAATATCCTGAATTTGATATTCGTATAATGTTTGAAGGGACTGTCGACGAATGCAATTTTTGTAAAAGATTATTTACCAGATAAAAAATATTTT
>Ga0055450_10000281_pt1 | contig 10515 bp, 7 predicted proteins | sample China_Galinas_PW_5_FD_57740 | JGI IMG/M metagenome (GOLD analysis project Ga0055450, IMG submission 57740) | Wetland microbial communities from San Francisco Bay, California, USA, that impact long-term carbon sequestration - China_Galinas_PWC_D1 | ecosystem: Environmental > Aquatic > Marine >... | reverse complement strand
GGACACGGGTCGGCTGAGCTTCTGGGGCACGGTGGAACTCCTGGAATGGCTGGGCTCGGAGACCTTCGCCCACGTCACCCTCCCTGGCGACGACGAGGAGGCCGGCCTGGTGGCGAGGTTGTCGGCAGGCAGCACGTGCCGGGAGGGCGAGGAGGTCCTCCTCCAGGTGGACCCCGGTGCGCTCCATTTCTTCCATCCCACCCACGGTGGCCGGCTCCGGGGAGGGGGGACGTCGGTGCATGGCTCCGGACCCTGACTTCGTGACGATTCAGGAACCGCGGACCCCGAATCCCACCGATGAGGTATCCGAGGCGCCGCCGATCTCGGCATCCCAGGTCCTGGAGCGGTTGTCTAACATGTCCCGGCCCGACGAGCCTCGAGAGAATCTCCACTTGATGGCGTCCATCTCGGTCATGGTTGGCCGGTGCATCCCTCCCGTGCGCTACGGCGCGACGACCATCTCGCTGGAGTCACTCGGCGCGGGAAGGGACCGGGCCCGCATGAGCAGACCCGCCCCGACGAATCCGAAGGATGCGAGCCACGCGTAGTAGCCCGCGGAGAGCTCGGATACCTGGTCCACGTCGAAGAGCCAGACCAGGTTCAACACCGTGGCGGCGAGCGTCAGGGCGGTCAAGAACCACACCTTGTCGCGGCCGGCTTCGGAGATCCGACGGAACGTGGGGATCATCACGAGGTTGCTGAGGGCGCTCGCGATCCCGAAGGCACCTCCCCACCTCAACGCCACGAGGAACGCCTGGATCCCCGGGAGGAGCCCTTCGTGGACGTTGCCCTGACCCAGGGTGACGCCGCCGTCGATGACCGGCAGGAAGAAGGCGACGAGGTAGAGGAGCCATCCCGTTCGCAGGAGCCACCGCCACCCCGTCCCCTCCACCTTGGCGAACTCGCTCGAAAGGGCGATGGAGCCACCGAGGTTCTCACACGCATAGGTGAACGCGCGCGTTGGCGTGAGCCCGGGGTTCAGGTCCAACTCCACCTCGAAGGCCGCGCGGAGGTGATCCTCCAACTCGTCCAGATCGCTCACCGAGAACGCGCGCTCCCGGCTGAAGTCCCTTCTCCACTCCCGCACCGCGCCGTCGAGATCAAACATGGCCGTCTCCCCACGTCAGGCTGAGGGTACCGAACATGGCGAGCCACCCCGCCCGATCCTCCTCGAGCTGGCGCTTGCCCTTCGGGCTCAGCCGGTAGTACTTGCGCCGCCGCCCCGACTCCATGGTCCGCCACTGGCCCTTGATGAGGCCTTCCTTCTCCAGTCGGCGGAGCACCGGATAGAGCATCCCGTCCGACCACTGGACGCGCCCATTCGAGAGCATGCCCACGCGCTGGAGGATCTCGTAGCCGTAGCTCTCTCCACCGGCGAGGATGGAGAGCACCATGGGCCTCGACGAGGCCGCTACGAGCTCCTTGGACATGTGGATGGGCTTCATGGTCATATACCTTGAGGTACAAGGTATAGCCCGCGACGCCCCGTGTACAGGAGGTGACACGTGCCGACCGTGCGACCACACCCGCTTGCTGCTCCGAGACCCACGTCCTACCCTGGTTTGGCGCCGTCTCGTGGTGGTATCCACAGGCTTCCGCCGATCATCACGGCCCACGCATCCGCATCGAGGACCGAACGGGGGCGCCCGCTGCCCACGCTGGCCGGGGCCCACGTTCCCCCGAAGGAACAGGAGGGACACACATGCGGATCACTGTCGCGTACAACCTGCGCACCGACGCCTCGGAAGAGACGGCGGAGCTCCTGACCGATATCGATGTCGATCGCATCTGCTCGGCACTGCGCCAGCTTCGCCACAAGGTGACACCCGTCGAGGTCTCTGGTCAGCCCGACGTCGTCGTCGAGCGACTCCTGGACACCGACCCCGACCTCATCTTCAACCTCGCAGAGGGCACGATCGGCACTTCGCGAGAGGCCTTCTATCCTGGCCTCTACGAACAGCTCCGCATTCCGTTCACCGGCGGCAACCCCTCGCTGCTGCATATGAACCTGGACAAGCACCTCGCCAAAACCGTGGTCGCCGCGCGTGGCATCCGGGTCCCCCGAGGAGGCCTGGTGACACCCCAACGCAGGGATCTCCCGGTGGGCGTCGAGTTCCCACTGATGGTCAAGCCCAACGCGGAGGGCTCGAGCAAAGGGGTGACGCAGGATTCCGTCGTGGAGACCCCCGAGGCCTTCGCGACCTTGGCCGAGAGGATGCTCGCTCGGTATCCGGCGGGTCTGGTGGTAGAAGAGTTCATTCCCGGCCGGGAGGTGAGCGTTCCGCTTCTGGAAAGCTATCCGGGCAAGATCCTGGCGGTCGTCGAGCACACCTTCGACCTCGGCGCAGTGGGGGGCAAATACAACATCTACGACTACGACATGAAGCAGGGCGGAGAGCGGGCGCGGGCCGTCGACGTCGTCTGTCCCGCCGACCTCACTCCCGAAGAGCACAAGCGGGTCGTGGAGATGGCGTCTCACGTTTTCGAGGTCATGCACTGTCCCGACCTCGGGCGGGTGGACATCCGTCTCCACGACAGCGGAGATCCCTACTTCATCGAACTCAACCCGCTGCCGAGCCTCCATCCGGCGGCGTCGCTCATGACGGCGGCTCGAACGTGCGGGCTGGACTTCCGGGACGTCATGCGTCTCCTGATACGCTCGGCCGCCCGGCGTTATCGGCTACCCGTGCGGGCGACCCGCCCCAGGGACGGGGACGGCAACGGGGGCGGTGTGTCGCGCCCCACGGCGCGAGAGCTCGGAGTGACCATCGGACGCCTGAACCCTGGTGTGAACAACGCCATCACGGACGTGAAGGGCGTCCGGGTGGGACACGTGACCCGGATGGAGAACGACGCTCCGATACCAGGCACCGGAGATACCACGCGGGTGCGGACGGGCGTGACCGCCATCATCCCCGGCAGTGGAGACGTATTCCGACGCCGCATGGTCGCCGGCGGCTTCGTTCTCAACGGCGTGGGAGAGGTGGCCGGCCTCACGCAGGCGATGGAGTGGGGTCTCATCGAGACACCGATCCTGCTTGCCAATTCCCTGTCCGTCGGCCGGATCCTCAACGGCGTAGCCTCGTACATGGTCCGACAGCACCCGGAGATCGGCGATCATGAGGACGTGGTCCTGCCGGTGGTGGGTGAGGCCGACGACTCGTTCCTCAACGACGCCCGGGTGGGTATCGCCTCGGGGCAGGATGCGCTGAAGGCCATCGAATCGGCCCGGGACGGACCGGTTGCCCAGGGTTCCGTCGGTGCGGGCTGCGGTATGATGACCTGTGACTTCGCGGGAGGGATCGGCACGGCGTCGCGGACCTTCCTCATCGAGGAGAACAGCTTCACCCTCGGTGCGCTGATCCTTTCGAACTTCGGTCGTCTGGTCAATCTGACCGTGGACGGCCGCGTCGTCGGCAGGGAGTTGGACCCACAGTACCCGGACGAAGGGCGCCGCCGTAACAGCTACGGTTCGGCCATCGTGGTGCTGGCCACCGACGTGCCGCTACTGAGCCATCAGCTCGGGCGCATCGCCAAGCGCGCGGCACTGGGACTGGGGCGGGTGGGATCACATGCGGCTTCCACGAGCGGCGAGATCGTGATCGCGTTCACCACCGCGAACCGGGTACCCCGGACAGTGAAGGCGAGCGGCAAGTTCCGATCGCTGCGCTTCGTGCCCGACGCGCACATCGACGTGCTCTACGAGGCTGCGGTGGAGACCACCGAGGAGGCCGCGCTGAACGCGATCTTCTGCTCGAGCGGAATGGACGGCCGCCTGGATCGTCACGCCCCGGCACTGCCGTCGGATACGGTCATCGACCTCCTGCGCAACGGAAGGGACATTCGTGCTAGTCATTGAGAAGACCAACTTCAGTCTGCACAACCCCAGCTGGAGCTTCACGCTGGGGCCCGAGACCTACAAAACCAAGGACACCCCGCGCCGCGTGGAAGTGATCCGCGAAGCGCTCGCCGCGGACTCCCGGTTCCGCTTCCGCAAGGCACGTCGCTTTCCCGAAGCCAACCTGTCGCGCCTTCACCCGTACCATGATTTCATCAAGAAGACGTCGAGGGTCGCGCATCGCACCGGCGAGGAGATCTACCCGGACCTTTTTCCCGGCGAGGGAGCACGACTACCGCACAAGTTGGACGCCCTCTGGGGAGGCATCTACTGCACCGACGCCGTGACGCCCATCATGGGTCGCACCTACGAGGTGGCGCGCGGCTCCGCCGAGGCCGCCATGACCGGTGCGCAACTCCTGCTGGACGGCCGCGAGGACGGTGTATACGCACTTTGCCGTCCATCGGGGCACCACGCCGGTCCCCGGGTCTTCGGCGGGTATTGCTACTTCAACAACGTCGCCACCGCCGTCGAGATCCTGGCGGCCGGAGGTCCCGTGGCGGTTCTGGACATCGACTACCATCACGGCAACGGGAATCAGGAGTTCTTCGAGGAGCGCAAGGACGTCTTCACCTGCTCGATCCACGGCGACCCGAAGCGCGAATACCCGTACTTCTGGGGCTACAGCTCGGAGCGCGGCGTTGGGCAGGCCGTGGGAACGAACCTGAATCTCCCGCTCGCCCTGGGCAGTGGCGATGCGACCTATCTGAAGGCCGTGGACCGGGCGCTGAGGGCCATCCGCCGCTTTGGGCCGAGCGCCCTCGTCGTCGGCGCCGGCTTCGACACCCACGCCGCAGACCCCATCGGCGGCTTCGCCCTCACCACCGGCGTGTACGAGGAGATCGGACGGAGATTGGCGCGCGTGGACTGTCCCGTGCTCATCTGCCAGGAAGGCGGCTACAACGTCGACGTCCTCGGCGCGTGCGTTCACGGCCTGTTGAGTGGCTTCCTGGAAGCGCGGAATACCGAGACGAAGGGGCTCGGGTCGCACGATCGGGCTGCGAGGCGGCAGCCGTAGCGGACGGAGCTCGTCGGCGAGCCTTGCGGCCGTCGCTCCCCCGCCACCTGCGCGTGCTTCCGGGGCCCTCCATCGGCCGGACCGCCCACCCGTACCGTCGCGAACGAGGAAACCCTGTCGGGATCGGCCCGATACGCCCTATCATGAGGACCAGTTTCCCGGAGCCTCCGCGGTGCGTACGACCCATCGCATCCCCTGATCTCGTCCGCTCCTGGAGGGCCGACACGACGTCGAACCGCTTCAGGCCGGGACGGCCGAGGCTGGCACGAACGCGATGGTTGTGAGGACGACAGAGGCGTAGCCGCAGCACCTCGCCGAGTTGCGTTCCGTGTGAGTGGAGGCTCGAGGCCGAGCCGTGCGACCCCGACGTCCGCTCAAAGCCATGGTGTCCGGCGGCGTCACCGTCCCATGATCGGCAAGCAGGTTGGACGACCTGTTGGAGCTCGGGAGGGCCTGTATGCACGTTCTGGCGACCGGAGCATCGGGGTACATCGGGGGCAGGCTTGTCCCGCGGCTCCTTCGAGCCGGCCACACCGTCCGAGTCCTGACCCGGGACCCGAAGCGTCTCGCGGGGCGCTTCTGGGCGGACCGCGTCGAGGTCGTGCGTGGAGACCTGCTGGATCCCAGCTCGATCGCGGGCATCTGCAACGGCATCGACGCTGCCTATTATCTGGTCCATTCCATGTCGGCGGGCATCGGCTACGTCACGCGCGACTGTGTGGCCGCGGAGGGGTTCTGCCGCGTCGCCACCGACCTGAGACACCTGATCTACGTCGGGGGGCTGCTGCCGCGCGGCATCGGCGTCTCCCGCCATCTGCGCAGCAGGGCCGAGATCGGCGGAATCCTCGCGCGGCACATGCCGGTCACCGAGTTCCGCGCGGGTCCGATCATCGGGTCGGGCTCCGCGTCGTTCGAGATGATCCGCTACCTGACGGAGCGACTTCCACTCATCGTCGCTCCACACTGGATTCGGAATGAGGTCCAGCCCATCGCGATCCGGGACGTCCTGTCCTATCTGGTCGGCGCGCTGGAGCGTGGCCCCAGCGGCATCGTCGACATCGGATCGGACCCGCTGACGTTCGCGGAGATGATGCATGAGTATGCGAGGATCCGTCGGTTGCGGCGTCTGATCGTGTCCGTGCCCGGGATCATCCCACCGGCAGTCGGCGCGAGATGGGTGGGTCTGGCCACACCCATCCCCCGGCCCATCGTGGCCGCCCTGCTGGAAGGCATGGCGAAGCCACCGCTGGTGAGCAGCCCGCGTGCTCACGAGCTCTTTCCGACCATCAAGCCCATCTCCTATCGGAAGGCCACGCTGCTCGCTCTCCGGCGCGTCCGACAGCAGGCGGTTGAGACCCGGTGGAGCGGTGCGCAGTCGGAGGCGTCGACCTACGAGTTCCGCGATTACCAGGGGTTGGTCCGCGAGGTGCGCACCCTCCACGTACATGCACGGCCCGAGACCGTGTTCCGGGTGTTCAGCGGGCTGGGAGGTGAGCGCGGATGGCTGGTGTGGAAGTGGGCGTGGTGGGCGCGGGGAACGCTGGACCGGCTCCTGGGAGGACCTGGCATCGGCCGAGGGCGACGAGATCCCGATGAGCTCCTGCCCGGAGAGGCGCTGGACTTCTGGCGAGTCGAGCTCGTCAGGCCGCCGAGGCTGCTTCGGCTCCGCGCGGAAGCGAAGCTCCCGGGCCGCGGCTGGCTGCAGTGGGAAACGAAGGCGGAGGGAGAAGGGACCCGCTTGACTCAGACGGCATCCTTCTCGCCCGAGGGCCTCCCGGGAACCCTCTATTGGTACCTGCTGTACCCCTTCCACCGCATGATCTTCACCGACCTGATCCAGGCCATCGGGAAACAGGCGTTGGCCGCCTCTCCGAGCATGACCCGCGTGGGTCGGCCACGGGGTGATTTCCCTCGTCAGGACACGGCAGCGTCGAGAGCAAGTGGCACGCCCTCGCCACGACGAGGGAGTCGGACGCCTGCACGGCCGGAGCGGCGCAGGCCCGGGTGAGCTCCGCGAAGGCCAGGCCGTACCGCTTCGTGTCGATGTAGAGTACCCCCAGTTCCGTGGAGGGGCGGGGGTTGTCCGGTTCGATGTCCCGGGCGCGGCTGAGGTGGTATTCCGCGCGCTCCCAGGAAACGTCCCGCAGGGCGTTGGCACCCAGGATGCGCTGCGCCACGAAGCGGGCAACCGGGCTCAGGCGCATGGCGCCGGCGTAGAGGCGACCCATGACGTAGTGCGCCCCGGCGTGGTCCGGGTCCAACCGTAGGGCGATCTCGGCCTCTCGCCGGGTCTCGTCGCCCATGCTGATCTTCTGGCGCAGGCCTGCTGTCTCCAGCCGGAGCCCCAGGGCCACCGACAGGAGATAGTGCGCGTCGGCGTCGTCGGGAGCGGCGGCCACCAGATAGCGACCCACGTCGACGGCCAGGGTGAAGTCCCCCTCGGCGGCGGCGTTGTCGACCTTCGCCAAACCGCGGGCCAGGGCGTCCAGCAAACGCTGCTTCTGTGTCGCTACCGTCGTGACGAGTGAACCGCCCACCAGGGGTCGCACGCGAGCCATCTCCACGGGGGGCAGCTCGGGAGGGTTCGGCCCGGCCCCCGGCGAAGCCGCACCGACCACCGAGAGGATCAAAGCCGTCACCACCGCCCCTGTCGTTACAGGATTGACCGTCTTGGCTCGAGGCCGCAGCGCATACGCCAACACCACGGCGCCCACCGCCGCGGGCAGGTAGAGGATGAAGAACCTGTACGCCAGCGTGAACGGCCCGAGCAGGTCCGTCGGGAGGAGCACGGCCATGAGCGCTCCCATGCTCAGCTCGGCGATGCCGCTGCCGCCCGGCGTGGGCGCCACGTACAGGATGAAGTGGAGGAGCGCCTGTACCGCCAGCGTGAGCCCGAAGTCACCGTCTACGCCGAGGCCGCGCATGACGAGCCAGGCCAGCGTGAACTTGTTGAGGTAGAGCACCACGGTGAGCACGAAGCTCGCGACCACCAGCCAGGGCGCATCACGGGTGAACTCCACGCACTTCTGCCTGTACTCCTCCGCGCTGTCCACCAGGAACCGACCACCCCTGGCAGCCGCCTGGGCCCACCCTCGAGGGCTCGCCTCCAGGCGCCGAACCAAGCCGCTCACCAGGCGGACCACGAGGTCGGGTCGGACGAGCCCCACGATCATGAAGATCAGGCCCCCCGCGAAGGCCACGAAGCTCCACTGGATCAGGTATTGAAGGGCCCCGTGCGAGAAGGAACCCCTCAGCACCCAAGCCGTGAAGCTCCCCGCCATGAGGAAGAACACCAGGGTGGAGACGAAGTTGATCATCAGGAACGAGAGCGCCGCCGGAATGGGGATGCCGCCCTTCCATAGGATGAAGACCTGCGCGGGCCCACCTCCCGTCTGGGACGGCGTCACGGCCCCGACGAACCGGGCCGCCAGGTCGGCCTTGATAGGCAGCCACAGCGAGGTCCCAGGCCGGATCCTCCGAAGGAAGATCTGGTAACGGACGGCCCCGATCAGGAAGTCCGCCACCATGCCCAGGGCGGCGAGGAGCATGAATCCCGCGCTCAGATGGTCGGTCACGTCGGCGAGATCGCCTTTGAGCGTGAACGCGAAGAGAATCCCCAGCCCGGCGACCGTCAGCGCGGCGAACCCGACCAACCCTCGGCCGAGGCGACTCCTGTCCATGAGAAATGGTGTGGTCGCTCTCGTTTCGTGTGTCATGATCCGATCCTCTCGGGCTCGTTGATGGACCGTCGACCCGGCCGGCCCACCGCGGGGCGACCGGGGCGCGCGCCCTCAACCGACCTCCCGGAGCTTGAGTTGGATGAGGGGGGCGGGAGACTGGCTCTCCTGCTCCAGGCGGGCCCTGCGCCGGGCGAGCTCCCGCCCGACGACCTCCTGCCGCTCGGACTCCTGAACCAGTCCCTTCCGGAAGCGCTGCAGGAAGTAGTGGATCGTCTCCACCCTGATCTTTATGGAGCCCAAGGGCTTGTTCTCGTCCAGGTCCTTGAAGCTGAAATAGGGCGTGCCCGACTGCTCGATGATCTTCTCGACGACCGCGAAGATCGGGGCATCGTGACCGCACCTGAAGCTCCCGATCTCCAAGGCGATGAGGTTGGGATGCCGGGCCGCGAACTTGGCTGCCCACAGCTTCCAGTTGGAGTTCTCGCTGTAGGCGTTCTTCCAGACGTCCGTGATATCCAGCGGATCGGCGATGATGCCCTGCCGCACTTCTTCCCCGAAGAGCCTGTCGAGCGTCTCGTCGTCCACGGGCAGGCTCCCGGGCGTGAAGATGGGGTAGCCCAGCCGCTGGAACTCGCTCACGATGTCGTGGTTGATGCCGTGGTCCGCGTGGTACGGTCGAGCGAGGAGCACCATGCCGATGCCACCCTCGCGCTCCAGACGCTCCAGCGCCGCCTTGGCCAGGGCCCGCTGCTGGTCGCTGAACGCCTCCAGCGCCGCGAGCCCGGCCCGTACCGCCCGGTGATTCTCGTCAGGCGAAACGCCGAGCACGTCCCTGAAGCCCTCGTACATCTGCCGCTCGAAGAGCTTGGGCTGGCCGATGTTCACGAAGGTGTTAATGAACCGGATGCCCTTCTCGGCGAAGAGGTCCACCTCCTTGGTGAAGGCAGCTCGGGTGGCTTCCGGCGTGGCCGTGATGGTGGGGCAGATGCGATGACCGATGGCGCTCTCCATCTCGGAGGGCACGTCGTCGATCATGGGGAAGAAGATGATGTCCAGCGGCTTCCTCACGTGCTTCACGTAGAGGAGGTTGTGGACGTGGGGGATGCCCAGCTTGCTGGGGAAGCAGGGATCGATAGCGCCTCGCTTCGCCCCCTCTTTGTAGAGCTTCTGGGACGTGAAGTCGGAGAACACCACGTTCCTGGACTGGATGCCCAGGCTCTCGAAATAGGTCCGGAACAAGGGAGCCATGCTGTACATGCCCAGCACCCTGGGTATGCCGATGCGAAGATCGACCCTCGCGTCCACCAGTCGCCCCCGGCGCTTCTGGGCGGTCGTGACGCGCAGTCTGGGCGCGGGATCCGTCACCAGGTCCGGGGAGAAACTCTTGAACGCACCCGTGGCGGCGAACTCCACCAGGTTGGCCGTGTCTTTCACCTTGGCGTCGAGGCGGGCCTTGATGACCCGCATGTCCTCGACGCTCTCCACAGCCCCCTTCTCGCAGGAGTTCCCCACGATGAGCCGGCGGGAGTCGCCCTCGCCTACGAGCACGTCCACGAAGGTCCGTAGGCATTTGTTCTTGCAGAAGCTGCAGCGGGTGTCTTCGTTGGTGGTGGTCTGGTAGGTGGTGTCCGCCGTCTCGTCCAGGCCGATGAAGGCCGACACGCCGGCCCCCCCCGCCACCCGCATGGACTCCAGCGCGGCCCCGATGGCGCCACTCTCACCGCAGTGCTCGTGCACGACGATGCTGGGCTCGATGCCCTTGCCCTCGAAGCGCGAACGGATGAAGTCCACCTGGGCCTTCACGGCTGCCAGGTTGTGCTGGGTGCCTCCCTGGAGCACGAAGCGCGTGCCCAGGCGGGCGAGGTTGGGCATCTGCGCCACGTACAGCCAGATATTCTTCGGCAGCACGGCGGCGAGGC
>Ga0055450_10000280_pt1 | contig 10516 bp, 6 predicted proteins | sample China_Galinas_PW_5_FD_57740 | JGI IMG/M metagenome (GOLD analysis project Ga0055450, IMG submission 57740) | Wetland microbial communities from San Francisco Bay, California, USA, that impact long-term carbon sequestration - China_Galinas_PWC_D1 | ecosystem: Environmental > Aquatic > Marine >... | reverse complement strand
GGTCGCCGTCTCGTAGTCGACGTCGATGATGTAGTTGCAGACGTTGTCCAGGAAGCGGTGGTCGTGGGAGACCACGATGGCGATGCCGTCGTAGCCGGATAGGAACTTCTCCAGCCAGCGGATCGAGACGATGTCCAGGTGGTTGGTCGGCTCGTCCAGCATGAGGGCATCCGGCTTGGCGGCCAGGGTCTTGGCCAGCAGCACCCGGAGCTTGAAGCCGCCCGAGAGCGTCGAGAGCGCCTGGCGGTGGACCTCGGTCGGGATGCCCAGGCCCTCCAGGATCTCGCCGGCGCGGGCTTCGAGCGAATAGCCGTCCTTGGCCAGGATCACGTCCTCGAGCTCGGCGTAGCGCTCGGCGTCGAACTCCTCGTGGGCGCGCTCGAGGAGCTTCTCCTTCTCGACCATCGCCTGCCAGACCTGGTCGTCGCCGGCCATGGCGACCTCCAGGATCGGCATCTGTTCGTAGCGGAAGTGGTCCTGCTCCAGGAATCCGATCGTCAACCGCTTCGGGATGGCGAGCGTGCCGCCCGTCGGCTCCTCCTGCTCGGAGAGGATGCGCAGCAGGGTCGACTTGCCGGACCCGTTGGCGCCCACCAGCCCGTAGCGGTTGCCCGGGTTGAGCTGGAAGGAGACGTCCTCGAAAAGCGTCTGGGGTCCATAGTGCTTGGCGAGTCCGGAGACAGAGATCATCGGCGGTCCTGGGTTCTGTGCTGTGAGCTTGGAAGGGCGTGGGCCCTGGAGGGAAACCGCGGCGAGGGGGGCGCTATTTCTCGCAGGCGGTGGGATGGACGCCTGACCTCGGTCTAGGCGTCATCGCTCTCGGCTCCGCGCGCGCTCCGCCTCCGGTGAGCTAACATCAGGTCCCTCGATCGCGCGGGGATCGGGCGGGTGCCCGAGCCGTGTCCCCGCGGTCCCTCCGATGGCAGACGACAAGACTCCCGAGTCCAGGAAACCGGCGACCCGGCCCCGGTCCGGGCGTACGGCCCGGCCGGCGGCGCCTGCGCGGCCGGTGCGAGGGCCGCGGGTGCTGGTGCGCCTGCGCATCCGCAAGCGGCCGATCCTCTGGTCGTTCCTCGGCCTGCTCGCCGTGCTCGCCCTGGTCGGCCTGTGGGCGCTCTGGCCGTATTGGAAGCTCTCCGGGCAGTTCGAGGACGTGCCGCAGATCCAACCGTCGCGCCTCTACGGCCGGCCCATGGAGCTGGCGGTGGGCGAGCCGGCGGGGATGAACGAGATCCTCGAGGAGCTCCGGGGCGAGGGCTACCGGCCGATCGAGGAGGGCGAGCGGCTCACCACCGGCCGGTTCCGCAGAGAGGGCTCCAGCCTCACCGTCTTCCTGCGCACCTTCCCGACCGTCACTGGAAGCGGCCGCGGCGGCGGCGCGCCGCTCGCGATCCGCCTGGCGGGCGGCCGGGTACGCGCGCTCGAGATGGCCGGTCGCCGGCTCGAGCGCACGACGCTCGAGCCACCGCTTCTCGCCAGCTACTACGGGCCCGACCTCAAGGAGCGGCGCCCGATCCGGGTGGACGCGCTGCCGGAAGAGCTGATCGAGGCGGTGCTGGCGGCGGAGGACGACGCCTTCTTCTCCCACGCGGGGCTGTCGCCCACCGGCATCGCCCGGGCGGCGTGGAAGAACCTGACCGGCAAGGGGCCGCCCCAGGGCGGCTCGACGATCACCCAGCAACTGGTCAAGAACCTCTACCTGACCCACGAGCGGACGCTGTCGCGCAAGATCCGCGAGGCGTTCCTGGCGATCTTCGTCGAGCTGCGCCACTCGAAGCGGGCGATCCTCCAGGCCTACTTGAACGAGATCTACCTGGGCAGCTCGAACGGGGTCAACCTGATCGGCGTCGGCGCCGCCTCGCGGGCCTACTTCGGCAAGGACCCGGAGCAGCTCGACCTGCCGGAGTCTGCGACCCTGGCGGGCATGATCCAGTCGCCCGCCAACTACGACCCGGTGAGGAAGCCCGACCGGGCCAGGGTCAGGCGCGACTGGGTGCTCGATCGGATGGTCGGACTGGGCTCGCTCGACAAAGACCGGGCGGAGCGGGCCAAGGCGGCGCCGGTCTCCACCGCGCCGGAGCGGCTGGTCCGCCGCCGGGCACCCTACTTCGCCGACTTCGCAGCCGGCGAGGCCGAGCGGCGCTTCGGTGTCTCCGATCTGGACGATGCCGGCTTCACTCTGCTCTCGACCCTCGACTGGCGCGCCCAGGAGGCCGCCCAGGAGGCGGTTGCCTGGGGTCTGCCAGCGCTCGAGAAGGGCTGGGAGAAGGGCCACGAGGTGGCCGTGCCGCTCCAGGCGGCGCTGGTCTCGGTCGACCCGGAGACGGGGGCGATCCGGGCCTACGTCGGCGGCAGGGACTACGGGATGAGCCAGTTCGACCGGGCCTCCCAGGCACGCCGCCAGGCGGGCAGCGCCTTCAAGCCGGTGGTCTACGCCACCGCCCTGTCGCTCCACGAGGCCACCCCCGCCAGCCTGATCGAAGACGGCCCGCTGACCGTCAAGCTGCCGACCCAGACCTGGACACCGAGCAACTACGACAACGACTACCACGGCTGGGTGACGGTGCGCCGGGCGCTCGAAGAGAGCTACAACGTCGCCACCGCCCGGCTGGCCCTCCAGGTCGGTCTGCCGGCGATCGTCGCCACCGCCAAGAGCCTCGGCGTCACCGCGCCGCTCGAGCCGGTGCCCTCCCTCGCCCTCGGCGCCTTCGAGATGACCCCGATCGAGATGGCCGCGGTCTACGCCACCTTCGCCGCAGGCGGCCGCCGGCCCACGGTCCACGCCGTCGAGGCGGTGCGCGACCGCCGCGGCGAGGCGGTCACCGGCCTCGCCCTGCCGGCGCCGGAGCAGGTCCTCGACCCGGCCACCGACTACGTCCTCACCGCCATGCTCCAAGGCGTCGTCGACCGGGGGACCGGCGCCTCGGCGCGCAGCCAGGGCCTCCACGATCCGGTCGCCGGCAAGACCGGCACCTCCAACGGCCGGCGGGACAACTGGTTCGCCGGCTACGCCCCGTCCCGCACCACCGTCGTCTGGGTCGGCTACGACGACAACTCCACCACCCGCATGTCCGGCGCCCGCGCCGCCCTGCCGATCTGGACCCGCTTCACCGTCAAGGTCCGCCCCCCTGGCGGCTACGCCGACTTCCCCGTCCCGCCGGGCGTGACCACCGCCGTCATCGATCCCGAGACCGGCGAGCTCGCCACCGACGAGTGCCCCCAGACGATCACCGAGGCTTTCCTCGTCGGCGACGTCCCCGAGGAGGTCTGCCACCTCCACGGCCACTGGTGGGACCGCTGGGAGGCCCGCGACCGCCGGCGCGACGACGAGCGCCGCAAAGGGCTCCGCGGCTGGCTGCACCGGGTCTTCGGCGGGGACGACGAGGCCGACGACCAAGGCGACGAGGAGCACGAGCCGCCGCCGCGGAGGTGATGACGGCCCGCGGGCTCACCCCTCGTCGGGCGGCGAGAAGGTCAGCTTGTAGCCGTCGGGGTCGGTCACGGAGAGCGGCGCTATCCTGGGCGGTGGACCGCAGCGATGATGGAGGACGGACGACCGAGGAGGTGACCGATGGCGACGATCCGAGAACGGGCCCGCAAGACGATCGATCGGGTGAGACGGCGCGGGCGGGACGGGGTGCGCTGGAGCTCGGAGCGGATGCTCTGGGGCGTGCCGCTGGTCGACGTGGCCGTTGGCCGGAGGGCCGAGGACGGGCGGCCGGCGCGGGCACGCGGGCTGATCGCGGTGGGGGAGGAGGCCGAGGGCGTGCTGGCGCTGGGTGGGCGTGCGCGGGGGGTCTTCGCCCTCGGAGGACAGGCGCGCGGTGTCTTCGCCGTCGGCGGCACGGCGCGCGGGCTGGTGGCCCTGGGCGGCGTGGCGCTCGGCGTGATCGCCGTGGGCGGGGCCGCGGCCGGGCTGGCCGCCCTGGGCGGCGCGGCCCTGGGCGGGGTCGCGGTGGGCGGCGCCTCGGCCGGCTACCTGGCGGTCGGCGGGGCCGCCGCTGGGCGCAAGACCGTCTCCCTGTCCGATCGGCGGCGCTGAGCGACCCGCGGATCGGGCGTCACGGTTCGACGAGGAACCGCCGCGACACCGGCGCCGGAGCGTTCTTCCAGGAGACCTCGATCTCGAGGCGCCGGAACCGGCCGTCGGAGGTCTTCGAGATCTTCGACCTCGGGACCGAATAGAGCAGCCGCCCTCCGGGTTGCTCGGCCTTCTTCGTCACCTTCACGGTGCGACCGAAGCTGGCGAATCGGATCACGAGGTTGGGAAGCCTCCGTCCGCTCTCGTCCGAGGCCACCAGGCGGATGCGGATCGCCTCCGCCGGCGCCTTGACGTCGTCCTCGTCGAGCGCCGCGTGGACGAACGGATGCCACGGCTCGTCGCCGAGGGCGTTCCACAGGATGTCCTGTCCTCCCGGGTTTGCCCAGAGCGTGTTGTGGACGTTCTCGAGCGCGACGCCCGGATAGAGCCCGATGGGCAGGTGGAGCGTCCGAACGCCGTCACCCTCGAGCCAGGCGACCGAACGCCGTGGCACCGTGCCGTCGCCGTCGTCGAGCCCCAGGTCGTCCTTGGCCGGGCCGCCGTCGAACTGGAGGTTTCCCGCCGGATCGATGGTCGAGCGCAGCAGGGTCGCGGCGCCGAACCCGACGACGTTGGTCACCGCCAGGCTGCGGCCGCCGAGCTTCATCTCCGGGGTGCGCCCCGCGTGGAGCGCCTGGGCATGATCCGCCCGGAGGTCCATCACCTGCCGCAACCCGGGCTCGAACCAGTCCCGCCGCGCGAGGATGTCCACTGGGCTCCGCTGGTCGTCCAGGGTCAGGCCGAGCTCCTGGTTGGCGGTGGCTGGAGGCAGGAGGTCGAAGGCCGCCCAGTCATGGGCCAGGACGAACCGTGTCTCCTCCGGGCTGAGCGAGGTGAAGTTGCCCTTGGCGGTGAGCAGTGGCAGGGTGCGGAGCGTCCCGGCCCAGGGCACGCCGAAGGCGATCACCGCGTTGAGCTCGTCGGCCAGCGCGGGCTTCGACTCGAGCAGTGCGCGAAGCACCAGGCCTCCGGTGGAGTGGACGATCGCCGTCGGTTTCCTGCCGGTCCGGCGCCGCAGGTTCGAGATGGCGTCTTCGAGATCGCCGAGAGCCCGGCGATCGTCGACCGGCTTGCGCCAGTCCCAGCCGATGGGGCGGAAGAAGTCGTTGGGCCCAGACGTGTCGTAGCCGATGGTGCGCAGGATGTCGTAGAGGGACTCGGCCTGCTTCGCGAGGTCGAAGGCCAGGAAGCGGAATGCCGTTCGGATCGGCTCGTCCGCGACGACGCTGACGTCGGTGAGATCGTCCGGCCCCAGGAGATCCGGCAGGATCCGCGACTTGTCGAAGAGCAACGTCCCGACGTCGAGGAAGATCCGATCGCCGGTCGACGCCTTCTCGAGATGGGACCCTGGAAAGCCGGGGACGAAGAGGACGGGGCGGGAGATCGACATTGGGCCTCCTGAACGAGGTTTCAGATGGCGGAGCGCCGTGACGCCTCGGAGACGCCACGGGCCCGGTCGAATAGACGGACTCGCCTCGGCGAGTTCCTCACCGGAGGTTCCGGGAAGCGAGCGCTGCGGCAACCGCTCGACTGCCCCGCCGCCGCAGCGCGTATGATGGTGCGGTCGGCCATGAGCTCTCCCACGACGACGGTCACGATCGCCGTCGCTCCGGCGTCGGTCCTCTCCCGGCTCCGCCAGGCGCGCGGCTCCTGGCTGTTCGCTGTCCTGGTGGTCGCGGCGGTCGCCCTGATCGCCGCGGCGTGCGTCGGCACCGTCCGGCGCCTGGGGGGCGCGGACCCCGGCCTGTCGTTCTCCTCCCTCCGCGGCCACGTGACCCGTGCTGACGACCGGTGGTCGACGGTGGAGCGGGGGGACGCGTTCGTCGAGATCGCGGGCCGGCCGGTGGCGAGCTCCGCCGACGTCCGGGCAGCCTGGACCGCGATCCGGCCGGGGTCGCTCACCATGAGGTTCCGCCGTGGCGGCGAAGAGTGGGAGGAGACCGCCCGGGCGCGTCCCCGGGGCCTTCTCGTCCGGCTCGGCACCTGGCTCCGCGTCCTGACCGGAGGCTTTCTCCTGGCGGCGGCGGTCCTGGTGTTCGCCGTTCGCCCCGGCCGACCGGTCACCTGGGTGTTTCTGCTCTTCTGCTTCGCCCTCGCATTCCACCTCCTGATCTACCTGGCGCTGCTGCCGGCGCCGGCGGCCGGAGTGCTGCTCGAGAGCCTCGGGCTCTACGCCACGGCCGGCGCCGCGGTCTGGCTCTTCTCGCTCTTCCCGCGCCCGTTGTCGAGGCGGCGGCGCTGGGCGGCGCTGCTCTTCTCGCCCTTCCTGGCGGCGGCGAGTGTGCTGGCTCTGGACGCCGGACGCCCGAGTACTGACGAGAGCGCCTACGAGACGGCGTTGAGGGTCATCTATGCCGGTTACCCGGTGGCGATCCTCGCCGGCCTGGCCTGCATCATCCTGCTCGTCGTACAGCTCGTCCGGGCTCGCCGTCGCGAGGACGGCCTCACCGCCTCCAAGTGCCGGGCCTTGTTCGTGGCGGTGACGATCGGCCTCGTGCTGCCAGCGGCTCTCGGGCTGGTCCGGAGCTTCGGCTCGGAGTTCGACTTTGCGATCAAGTCGTTCCCCATCGTCGTCTTCGTCGGCATCACCGCGTACTCGATCGTGCGCCACAACGCGTTCGACATCGACCGGTTCACCGCGGTCGTGGTGGGCTACGGCGCGACGGTCGCCGGGCTGGGGCTCGCCTTCGCCCTCCTCCTGGTCGGCCTGCCGTCGCTCGTCGGCTGGAGCGGGGTCACCCGGTCACCGGTGGCGGGGGCGGTCAGCGCCACGCTCTTCTTCCTGCTGTTCAGCCCGGTCTACCGGCGGGTCCGTGGACGGGTCGACCGGGTCTTCCTGCGCGCTGGAGTCGCCGAGGCGGAGCGGTTGCGGTTGCTTCGGGGTCTCGCTGACGGCGTGCGGACGGACGACCTGAGCAACGCCCTGGAGACGGGGATTGACGCCGCTTCCAGCCTCCATGCCGCGCGGACCGAGATCTGGACCGCCGGCGCGGATGGCAGCTACGGGCCGTTCGGCGCCGGGACCGGCACGGTGACGGCGGACTCCCTGCCGCCCGAGAGCGCTCTCGTCGTGGCTCTCCAGGGTGGAGGGCACGGTGTCGAGAGAGCGTCGGACGGTCGGCTGACGACAGAGGCACAACGCCAGCTCTCGGAGCGGGGTCTGGCCCTGGCCTCGCCGATCGTCGCCAACGAGCGGCTCCAGGGCTTCGTCGCCCTCGGCCGCAAGCGCAACGGCACGGCCTACTCGAAGGAGGAGCGGGACTTCGTGGAGATGGTCGCCTCCCACCTGGCGATCGCCTTCGAACGCTCCAGCGGGCGCACCGTCCGCCTCGGTCCGTACCGGATCCTCGAGCGCCTGGGCACCGGCGGCATGGCCGAGGTGTTCCTGGCCGAGAAGCGGGGGCCGGGCGGCTTCGAGCTCCGGGTCGCCCTCAAGCGGATGTTGCCCCACCTGGGGGACGACCCGGATTGCGTGGCCATGTTTCTCGACGAGGCACGGATCGCCGCCAAGCTCAGTCACCCGAACATCGTCCGCATCCACGACATCGAGAGCCTCCAGGGGCGCTATTTCATCGCCATGGAGCTCGTGGACGGGGCGACCCTGGCAGAGCTGATCCGCACGGCACGACAGCGGGGCGAGGTGCTGCCGCTCGAGGTGAGCGCCGCCGTCGCCGTCGCGATGCTGCGCGCTCTCCGCTACGCCCACGGCCTGACCGATCGCCACGGCCGCCGGGTCCGCCTGGTGCATCGCGACGTCAAGCCCGGCAACCTCCTGGTCAGCCGCCAGGGGGAGGTCAAGCTGGGCGACTTCGGCATCGCGCGCGCGGAGCTCCGTCTCTATCGCACGGAGCCGGGGCACGCCCGGGGGACACTGCCGTACATGGCGCCGGAGCTCTGGCACGGCCGAGTCGGACCGGAGGCCGACCTGTTCTCGGCCGGCGCGGTGATCTACGAGATGCTCACGGGGGAGCTCGCGTTCCCGGCAGGGGCGGCGAAGGGCCGCTTCGTGCCGCTGACAGCGCGGCGGCCGGAGCTGCCGCGCGCCCTGGACGCCTTCCTGGAACAGGCCTTGGCCAGGGAGCCGGCGTCCCGGTTTGCCAGCGCCGAGGCGATGGAGGAGGCGTTCCTGCGGGCGACCGCTCCCGCCGTCCCGGCGCCGGGACGGGCGGTGGCGGAGGTCGTCGACGCCTCCATCTCTTTCGCCGGGAGCCGTCCCGCCCCCGATCCGTCGGTCCTGGTCGAGGACCGGCGGCGGAGCGACCGGGCTTCCGAGGCGACCGAGGCAACCGGGCGCCGGATCGAAGAGGATCTGCCGCCGACCGAGCGCAGGTGAGGCCGGTTCGGGCCCCATCCATCGGGCCGCCGCGGGGCGCACGGCGAGCCGGTTCTCGAGGGAGCGATCCGAGACGCAGACGACCTGTCGATTTCACGTCTCGCCGTTCGACCAGTGGCTGTGAACCCATCTTCAACGACAAGGAGACTGACGTGAGTGAGATGCAGATCGACCCGTACCTGTTCTTCGGAGGCCGCTGCGAGGAGGCGATCGCGTTCTACCGCGAGACGCTCGGCGCGGAGGTCGAGATGATGATGCGCTACGAGGAGAGCCCGGAGCCGCCCCCGGAGGGCATGCTTCCGGAGGGATCGGAAAAGAAGATCATGCACTCCGCCCTGAGGATCGGCGGGGCGCTGATCATGATGTCGGACGGGATGTGCTCGGGCGAGGCCAACTTCAGCGGAGTGTCCCTGTCGTTGACGGTTCCGGACGCGGAGACCCTGGACCGGTTCTTCGACGCCCTGGCCGAGGGTGGCAAGGTGAACATGCCTCCCGGCAAGACGTTCTGGTCCGAGCGCTTCGCCATGGTCGACGACCGGTTCGGCCTGGGCTGGATGCTCGGCCTGCCGATGGAGGAGCCGCCGCAGGGCGCTGCGGACTGACGGATCGCGCCGCCGGGGCGGCGAGCTGTCACCGGCGGGCAGTGGCGGGGCTCCGGGGTCTCCGGGCCCCGGCCGCCTCGCGGCGTCAGGCGCGTTCAGTCCGCCCGGGTCAGCCCCGCGATGTCGATCTTCTTCATCCGCAGGATCGCGGCCATGGCCGTGCGCGTCCGCTCCGGGTCTGAGCCGTCGAGCAGCTCGCCCAGGACGGTTGGCACGACCTGCCAGGAGAGCCCGAAGCGGTCCTTGAGCCAGCCGCACTGCTGGGCCGCCTGATCACCCCCCGCGGAGAGCCTCTCCCAGTAGTCGTCGATCTCCTCCTGCGTGTCGCAGTTGACGACGAACGAGACGGCCTCGGTGAACTTGAAGTGGGGACCGCCGTTCAGGGCGACGAAGTTCTGTCCGGCGAGCCTGAAGGCCACGGTCAGGACCGAGCCCTCGGGCCGGCCGGAAGCCGCCGCGGCCTCGGTGGTGTACCGGTTCACGGCGACGATCTCGGAGTCCTCGAAGATCTCGGTGTAGAAGCGGGCGGCCTCTTCGGCCTGGTCGTCGAACCAGAGGAACGGGGTGATTTTCTGGGTCTGGACGTTCACGGTCGGTCTCCTGTGGTCAGGGATTCGTCTGGTGGAGGATGACATCCTTCACTCCCTGGTCGATCGGGCGTTGGCGGAATCGACCGCCGGCCGTGAGACGCGAGAGCGGGCGATCCGCCGGGCGAGCGGCGCGGCGTGTATCCTCTGGCGACATGAGCTTCCCCGGCTGGCCGGAGCTGTCCCTCGCCGTGGCCTCCGGGCTCGGGGCGGTGGCGCTCCTGGCCGGGCTGGTGCGCGGCTTCGCCGGGTTCGGCGCCGGCCTGGTCATGGCGCCGGCCTTCGCGGTGCTCGTCGGGCCGGCCGAGGGTGTCCCCTTGATGGTCTTCCTGGAGCTGGTGGCGACGGCGCGCCTGCTGCCGGGCGTGCTGCCCGAGGTCCGGGCGCGGACCGTGCTGACGCCGGGACTCACCGCCTGCCTGCTGGTGCCGGTGGGCGCGCTCGCCCTGGCCGCGCTGGCTGCTCTGGACAGCGCGCTCCTGACCCGCTTGATGAGCCTGCTGGTGCTGGCCTTCGTTGCGCTCTTCGCCAGCGGCTGGCGTTGCCCGCGGCAGCCGGGCACGCCGACCCTGGTCGGTGTCGGTGCGCTGAGCGGGTTGCTCACCGGCGCGGCCGGCATCGGCGGACCTCCGATGGTGGTCGCGGTCCTCTCCGGACCGGACTCGGCCAGCCGCAACCGCGCCAACCTGATCGCCTACTTCGGCCTCACTCAGACCGTCGCCCTGGCGATCTTCGCCGCCGAGGGGATCTTCGCCTGGTCCCACCTCGGTTTCGGTCTCGCCCTGGGAGTGCCGTTCCTGGCCGGCATCCAGCTCGGCGCGGTGCTCTTCCGGGCCGCCGGAGAGCGCTCCTACCGCGGCGTCGTCCTCGCCCTGCTGGCGGCGGTCGCCCTCGCCGGCCTGGTCGCCGGCGG
>Ga0055450_10000279_pt1 | contig 10568 bp, 9 predicted proteins | sample China_Galinas_PW_5_FD_57740 | JGI IMG/M metagenome (GOLD analysis project Ga0055450, IMG submission 57740) | Wetland microbial communities from San Francisco Bay, California, USA, that impact long-term carbon sequestration - China_Galinas_PWC_D1 | ecosystem: Environmental > Aquatic > Marine >... | reverse complement strand
CCCATCTCCAGAAGACGTCGCAGGCCGGGCCAGTGCGCCGGCGGGTCGGGGCGCACCAGCAGATACAGGGCGGTAATGGCAAGCACCGTCCCCAGAAGATAAGGAAAGGTCTGCGGTCCCAGGGGATCGGCCATAAACCCGGGGTTGAATCCCCGGGCTGTCCAGATGTACACCGCCGCCAGCACCATCAGCAGCGCCCCGAAAATTCTATCGCTCATTTTATGATCCCGAGTTCCTTGGATAAATCATGAATGTCGCCCACCTGTTTGGCGACGAAGGCTTCGAAGACCTTCCCATTCTTGAAAAAAGGCATCAATCCGTTGTCGGCCATGATCTTTTTCCATTCAGGGGATTTATAGAGGGTATCCATGGCATTGGCCCAATAGTTGTAGGCATCGTCGGATATGTTTTTAGGTACATAGAAGCCTCGCCAGTTAGGGCATACGGCATCGACACCCTGCTCGACTGCCGTGGGAACACTGCTCATCGCACCGGGCAATCGCTCTTCGGAAAGCACTGCCAGAATCCGGATGCTGCCCGCTTCAAAATGACCCTGAACTTCGCTGACATCACCGGTATAGGCCTGAATATGTCCGCCCAGCAGCTGGGTGATTGCCTCTCCGCCGCCCTGGAATGCGATGTACTTAATTCTGTTAAGATTTTTGACGCCGGCGGCCTTGGCGGCGATCAACACCTTGAAATGATCCCAGCCACCGACAGCACTGCCGCCGCCGATGGAAACCTTGGACGGATCTTTTTTGATGGCGGCCATAAAATCACCCAGATTTTTATACGGGGAATCCTTGCTGACGGCGATAATGCCGTAGTCGGCTCCCAGTGCTCCTACCCAGCGCACCATATCTTTATTCATGCCGGGAAACTTGTTCTGGGCCAGACGGGTGGTAGTCGAGGTGCTGGCGGCAATCAACAGGTTGGGATCATCGCCACGCTTGCTGATTACATACCCATATGCCACTCCGCCTCCTGCACCGGCCATGTTCGTCACCTTGACCGGCCCCGGAACCAGTTTGAGATCGTAAAGCGTCTTGCCGACCTGCCGGCAGGTAAAATCCCAGCCGCCACCGGGATTGGCCGGTGCTATACATTCGGTGTTACCGGCTTCAAATGCGTAACCCTGGGCTGCCATTCCGACCAGAACCATCAACATCACAGCCATCATCTTGAACATTTTCATAATCAAATCTCCTTGGATGGGTTGATTGTTTCGGAACAAACCGATTGTCATATTTCAATGAGTGCAGCATTGATGCACTTATCGAAATGATTGACAACTTCAAATCTTCACGAGGATTATGATCGCTTGCACGAGCCATGAGAAACCCGTCACAGAATTTCAGAAACAGAATCTGCGCCCCACGTTACATTGCAAGATCTCTCCAGGAAAAGCCCCCCGCTCACATAAAGACGGCAACGTTGGTCTTGGCAGTTTCCTTACCGCGACCAAGAACACCCTTGCAAATCTTCATATTTATTTAACCCTATATGATCAACAACTTCGTGGCAAATTTTTTCTTTATACACGCCAAATTATTCCCTGGAGCAACACCAATCTCCTCTCAGGTATCGCGTTTAAATCTGTTTTGAGTCGACAATAAATTAATGTTTAGAATTTGTAATGATGGTTGCAGGAATTCAGGAGCCAAGCCAGAATCAGGATTGGTTAATTTTGAAGGATTTTCCTCAAAATTCTGACTCCTGGATTCCGGATCCTTCGGGAACTATGCATAGCGACATAAATTTCTTGTGATTTCATCATATTTGATGAGGTCTTGATTAATACTCATCGCGTCGATTCTTTTTGGCATCGCACACATATGGGTTTTAATTGTGAATCTTTGATTTGAGAAGGCTTCCCAAATCGTGTAATCTGTACAACTGGGTACCTTCTTGACTCATCTCATGTGTAAGATGTCGCTTATCATCGATGATGTTAAAATCAACATATGAAGTGGAAAGATCTTCACTATGAAAGGCCTCGATCAGTTAGAAAACATGCCGTTATTACTAAATAATTAGTTGCAGAACACTTGAGCAAACATCATATTTTGGAATTACCTCCCCCGGTTTTTTTCACTCTCCAATCAGCTCCATATTCTGGCTATGAATTTAGTTATTATGATACCCTTTCTGGTGCACGCTTCTCCACACTGTAGGCAAACATCGGGATATAGATAAGTGTCAGTATTGTTCCGATAAGCAAACCGCCAATAGCGACGTCAGCCAGAGGTGACAGTCGCTCCAATCCGACGGCCCATTCGAGAGCAATTGGGATCATGCCGGCGATGGTGCCGAATGCCGTCATGAAGACCGGCCGGAAACGCACCCTGACGCTTTCAAAAGCGGCGTCAAAGGGACTGTTGCCGGCTTTCCGGTAATGCTGGTAAAAATCGATAAGCAGAACTGAGTTTTTGATAATGATACCGAACAGTAGCATAATACCAACCAGACTCGGCATACAACTGGGCTTGTTGAATATCAGCATGCCCCAGGAGGCACCGATCATGGACAGCGGAAGAACCAGAATCATGACAATAGACAGACGCACCGACTTATAAATAGCGATCAATGCAACGAATAACAAAACGATGCCAATCCCGATTGCTTTGAATATCCGGCCAAAGCTGTCTTTCATCTGATTGATATCCCCTTCCTGACGGACTTCGACCCCATGTATTCCTGCCTGATGCAGGGATTGAACCGTATCGTCAGTTAAGATGGAGATTGCCCTCTGAGACCGATAACCTGACACGTCAAGGGAATAGAGCAGGTCGTTGCGTTCGATTTTATTCGATGTCAAATTATACTGTATCGTTCCAAGGGACTCCAGAGGAACCGGCCCTTTGGAAATCTGAATCGGAATGAGTCGCAAGCTTTGAAGATCTGACGCATAAGGCCGGTTAAAATAGAGCCGAACCGGCTGGGTCTGCATGGAGACAAGATTTCCATTCAGGGAAATAGGGACGCCGGCCAGAGGCAGCTGAGCGGCTATCTGGACAGGAGTAATGCCGTAAGCCAGAACTCGGTCAGGATCAATCTCCAGTTGTACTTCGGTAAAGTCCCGGTCCCAGCTGGTGGTAACCGAAGTGAGTCCCTTGACCTTTGCCATCGCCATAGCGGCCTGCCGACCTGCTTTGGGCAGAAGATGATAGTCCTCTGCCAGCAAACGTACATTAACGGGAGCCTTAATGCTTGACATCGGGGTCGCACCAAAATCGTAGACATCAATGGCTTTGACATTTCGCAGCTTGCTCAATTGGTGACGAATCTCATCCTCAACCTGCCAGATGGTCTTTTTACGCTCAAACCGGTTTGTGCAGTTTATGGTCATCCTTGCCTCTGTCGGCAACGATCCGGAACCAAGTGAAAGCACCCCTGGTTCACTTCCAAAACTTACCGAACTCATCACAACGTCCGGCCGTTTATGCAGCCAAGTGAGAAATGGGGCAATCCGATGTTCTACTGCTTCAACGGTTTCGTTGGCGCTGAACCGAACATGCGCCTTGATAATACCGGAATCCATCGGCGGCATCAGGTCACGTCCGATCACCGGGATGATCGAGCGCACACTGACAGCAAGCAGAACAACAACTCCCAGGGTCATCAGGATTCGTTTCAGCCGTGAATGACGTCCTGATGAAAATTTCAAGATAGCCAGGTAAGGGAAAACCAGCGTACCAAAACTTTTTTGATACAGCGTTTCCAATTTGATCTCAAACCAGGTCTTGGAACTCCCCTTACGGTAGAGGAAAAAGCAGATGCTGGGAATAAAAGTGATGGAAAGAAAATAGGAAACCAGCAGGGCGATGATCAGGGTGGAGATCAACGGCCGAAAAATCTGTTGTGGAAAATCGCCGACAAAGAGAAACGGTAACATGATGGCAATAGTTGCCACCGTCCCGGCAAAAACAGGGCCGATAACCTCTTTTGTACCCTGGACAATGGCAACCTGCAGCTCTTCTTTCATCTCGGAGAGATGTCGTTCAATATTTTCCAACACCACCACCGCATCATCGACAAGCATTCCCAGGGCAAGGATGATGGCGGTATAGATGATGATGTTCAACTCACCGCCGCCGGCCCAGATAATGGCGATTGTGGTCAAAAATACCATGGGGATCGAAACCAGGGCGGCAACGACCGCCCGCAGGTTGCCGAGAAACAACAAAATGACAAGTAGCGTAAATATAACCGCATCACGCAGTGCATCCAGCATGTTGGTATTGGCGGTCTCAATTAGAGTGCGCTGGGTGTCGGCAATCTGCACCTTGATCTTGGGATATCGTGCTGTGATCTTGGCCATTTCCATACGGGCTGCCTTACTGGTTGACAGAACCGATCCGCCCGGTGCGCGCTGGACTGCAACGGCAATCGCCGGGTGTCCATTACCGAGGTAGCCGGAAAATCGCTGTTGATGTTGCCATCTAATCGTGGCGATATCGCCGAGGGTGACATTCGGGGCCACCGGCAACCGTTTGAGGTCCTCTATCCGGTCTCTTTCACCGTACATGGTAACGGTATAAAAAGAGTCACTGCTTTTACTGAAGCCGATAGGCAGATCGCGGTTGAGATTGCGAATGGTGGCCGCTATCTTGTCGAGAGCTATCCCGTGCGATTTAGCTGCAAACGGGTCAATCTCTATGGTAATTGCGCTTTGATAGCTACCGAAGATTTCAACGTTACCGATATCCGTATTGCGCAGCAAGGCCGGTTTTATATCACTTACAGCTAACTTGTGGATATCGTCGAGGTTGAGGTCGCTGTCAGCAGGTGAGAGCGCAAAGACATCCACCGGCAGAGTAAACGACCCAGCTGTATAGATAGACGGGTTTACACCGGTCGGCAATGTCCCCTTGACCTTGTTGATGGCGTTGTTGACATCGACGGACGCCTTATCAAGGCCTTTTTTATATTCAAATTCGGCAGAGACAATCGACATTCCTGCGATGTTGGTCGAGCTGACTGTGCGGATCTGCGACAATGTCGAAAGTTGTTGTTCAATTGGTTTGGAGACCGTAGCAGTGACGACATCAGGGGTTGCCCCGGGAATCTGACTGACGACAATAACCGTTGGCCGGTCGCTATCGGGAAAGAGGTTTTTGGGCATCACAACGAGCCCGTAGATACCGAGGATGAAAAATCCGGTAATCAGACTGTACAGAAGGTAGGGGCGTTTATGAAAGTAATCGAACATAGTCCTCTCCAAATCAGGAATGCGTCCGCGTGGAACGAATCATCACCGGCACTCCGGATGAGGCCCGCAGCAGGATATCAGGCTTTGCTAGGAGCAGTGTCCGCCCTGCCAGATCTTCCTTAACCGTTACTCCTTCAATTCCTCTCTGCTCAATTGTCACCGGCATTTTTTCGACCCTTTTGTTCGTGTAGGCAAACACCCACGTCCTTCCCTGGGCCGAAAGAAGGGCATCATCGGGGAGCAGTACTCCTTCTCCTGCATACACTACCAGGGCTATTTTGAGTAATTCTCCCTCAACGGCTGAGCTGCCTTCCGGCAATTGCGCCCGGTATTCTCGCAATCCGTTCGGCCCTGCCAGGTTTTTCGGAGTCAGAGGCAATACATGATCGTCCAGCCGGATGGATTTTGATGTAATCCCGGCCGGGAGTTTGATATCCAGGTAGAGTCCGGTTGCTGAAGTAACCTTCACGAGTGGTTTACCAGGCAAAGCCATGTCGCCAACCGTTACAAATCGTGTGCTCACCGTTCCATCAATTGGCGAGGTGATCGATGCATAACTCAACTGGTTATCGATTTCTTTTTCATTCTGGATCAGTATGTTATTCTCTTCCCTGAGCATAGACATGGCGCCTTTAATCGTCTCGATCCGGGCCACCAACTGAGCTATCTCTGTCTCTTCATTTTTATACTGTTCGATTGAAGCACCTTTCACATCAAGCAACTCTTTGGTGCGACGATGGGTGTCTTGGATATTTTGCTGAGTAGTCTGCAAGGCGTTGAGGGTCGATTTTTTGCTGAGAAGATCAAAATTAAGGCTACTGTGTTTCAGACGTATAGTTTCTTTTTTTGCCAGGATTTCCGTGTCATCGATACTGGCCAGGAGATCACCTTTCTTCACGTAATCTCCTTCCTTTTTATAAAATGATGTCACCCGCCCGCTGATCTTCGTTGAAAGCGTTGCTGAAAGATCTGAACAAACAAGGCCCATGGCGGGAAGGGTCAGTGTTATTTTCTGACGATTGGGAACCACGGCATCAACTACCACCTGTAAAACCGAAGCAGGCCGGGCTTGCGCCAGGTCATGTTTTCTTTTGAGTAAAAGGCCTCCTGCGACTGCAATAACGAGCAGGACCACGAATATGCACACTGCATTTTTTTTCATTGGACAACTCCTGTTAAATCATCGCCGAACAGGACTGCCTGACGACAAACAACCTGCCAGCGATCTCGGCTAATCTTATGGAGAGCGGCCTCTGCATCAAGGACCTCTGTTTCGTTGCGGAGATATTCTTCGGTGGTCATACGCCCGTTACGGAAAGCGACCTTGGCTATTTTAAGGATTTCCTTCCTGTTGTTGAGTGATTTTAGAGCCAGCTTTTTCGACCTCTCAAGAACCGGCAGTTGCAGGTTTAGACTGTCAGCTTCAGTAGTCACGTCGATCTTCAGTTGGGCCAGGCGCTGCTTTTCCCGATGCAGCCGGTTTTGTGCCAGATCAACAGAGGTGCTCAGATTTCGGTCGAAAAGCGGGATTGAAACAGTAACGCCAAGATAGTTGTAGCTACGGTTAATGGACTCATCGGTATTATAGGCAGTCCCGTAATTTTCCGTAATGGCACCAACAAGTTTAACCGTTGGATAGTGCTGATCCCGGACACGCTGCAGTTCTTTTTCGGCGACGGCGACTGTTCCTTTCTGTTGACTTTCCAGTAAAAATCCACCTTCCTCTATGCTGCGTTTCTGGGTCAGGTCAACATAATGCTCAATCTTCAGGCCCGTCAACTGTTGCAACCGGCTTATCAGCGAAATACGCTGTATCCTCATGTCATTCTGTTGTTTTTCGAGCGTATTGATACTGGTTTTCAACTTCAGAAGTTCTGATTCGGGCGTGCGGCCATTGTTAACCGAAATCCGGAGATCGTCCCGGGTCTTTATTAATGAACCAAGACGTGCCGCAATGGCTTCGTTAAGGTGAGCAACATAGGCCAAAGACGCATCGAGCGAGACCACTTCTGCCTGGCGGGTGACAACATTTAGTCTATAGCTGATCTTTCTTACATTTTGTAATTGCTTAACTTTATCAGCAAGGGTGTAGAGCCCTTTGACAAACAGCGGCATTTCCATCTTCAGCCCGTAACGTTCGATCTGATCCGAAAAAGGAAGTGAATCACCGGCAGCGGTATTGACTTCTGTCGGCGGCATTGGCCGCAGATTGGTTGGAGAATTGTACCTCTCATACTTCCCGAATGCGGAGATTTTTGGATAGAGTTCCGCTCGAGCTTGCTCCAACTGTAATTTTGTTTCCTGGGTTTCCAACCGGCTTGATTGCAATGCCGGTTGTTCCACAACCGCTTCCAGAAGCCTTGTTATATTCAGCTCAGCAGCAGAAACCTGGGTGAGACCACAGAAGAGGCAAAGCAGTAGTGTGAACAGATATTTCATAAATCAGTTCTCCCATGAGCCTTTTGCAAAACTAGGATTTTTATTCAAAATCAGAAATGAGACAAAATTTATTAAGAGTTTTTCCGAAATGAAATGAGAGTATGTCACCTGGCATAACCACATGAATTTGCTACATGCAAATTTGTTAACGCCAGGCTAAAAGGTATATGTGGAGCCCACGCAGCGTGCACGATAGTACGAGAGTAGGCACCACAACGAGCGATGCGGCATGGTGAGATGGATCACACTTATGTCGCTGTTTATATTTTTCTGAAGGCTTTGGAAAGTACTCAGTCTGCATTAACCATTTCGAACAAATGTTCGGGGAGCGTCTCGACAAATGTCCTTATCTCATCACGGACCAACCGATAGCAATCAAGCTGTTCCTCTTCACCGGCCCCTTGTTCTGCAAGTTCTTTCGCTTTTGTCGGCGGATCAGCAAATCCGACATGCAGTATTTTTTTTGCTCCGGGAAAAAAAGGACAGGTCTCACGGGCATTGTCACAGACGGTGATGACGGCATCAAAGTCCCTGCCCCTGAAGGCATCGACATGCTTTGAGGTCTGAGCAGAAATATCGACCCCGACCTCGGCCATGACCTTGATGGCGGCAGAATTCAGACCGTGGACCTCGACACCTGCGGAATATACCTCGATCAGATCTCCCTTCAGAGCACGCACCCACCCTTCCGCCATTTGGCTTCTGCAGGAATTCCCGGTACAGAGAAACAGCACCTTCAGCTTTTTGTCAGTGTTCATCTTCGGATTACCTTTTCCTCTCAAAGAAAGGCCATTGCCTTTTCAGCAACCTGGTCTATCGCCTCGGCTGTAATTTCAGTTTTACCTTTTTCCATACCGAGATCAGCAAGACGGAGGTGATTAAATCCTGAGAACCCTGCCTCTTCCAGAGATTTTTTGGCGCAGTCTAGAGGGCAACCGTCTATTGCCAGGACAGATGCCGCAGTCTCGGTTGATTTAAGAATGCCGCTGACCCTGCCGCCGATTCCCGCGAGGCAGAACATTTTGCCGACTCCCTCGCGACTCAACTTTCGTGCCGTCTGATCGGCAAGCCCACCCACATCGGCGGCACCTGAGCAGGAAAATATTAATTTAGGTGCCGCAGAACAGGTACAGCTGCTACTCGTTTCTGATGAACTCATTTCATTTTCTCCATTGTGAATATTTCTTTTATTATTTTGTTGAATAGTATCTATCCAGTTCGCATAACCAGCTTATTCTCCTAACCCGAATTTCTCATCCGGGCTAACATCAGATCAACCTAGCCACTGCTCAACTTCACTTTGTTTCGGAACACGGCCTGCACATTTAACTTCCCCGTTAATGACCACGGCAGGTGTCGAGAAAACACCCATTTTGGCTATCTCTTGAAAGTCTTTGATTTTTATTACGTCAGCTTTAATGCCTTTTGCTTCAATAGCGGCTTCTACCGTCTTCTGTGCCTTTTCGCAGGATGCGCATCCCGGTCCACATACTTTGATTTCCATTTTTTCCTCTTTTAACGATTAGATTATTGTATTGAAGAGATAGCCGGTAAAAATAATACCGCATCCCACAACAGCGATAAATACTGCAATCAGTTTCGGCTTCAGGACTTTACGCAGAATGATCATCTCTGGGAAAGAGAGTGCGATCACGCTCATCATAAAGGCAAGAACCGTCCCAAGTGCCGCTCCTTTTCCGAGCAGGGCCTCGACGATGGGGACGATACCGGCTGCATTGGAGTACATGGGAATTCCGACTACGACTGCGGCAGGTACCGACCACCATGCCTGTTTACCCATAATGGAGGCCATGAAATCCTGCGGGACATAGCCGTGAATAAGAGCACCAACCCCGATGCCTGCAATCACATAGATCCACACCTTGCCGACGATATCGGATACCGCCTCTTTTCCCCGTTCCACCCGATCGAGCCAGCTGAGTTGTTCTTCAATGACGACTGCTTCAGCAGAGCGTAATTCCTGCACCCAATCCTCAATCCAGCCTTCGAGCTTTAACCTTCCAATTATCCAACCGGCAACCATGGCTATAACCAGGCCGGTGCCGAGATAAATAGCAGCGACTTTCCATCCGAGCAGCCCATAAAGAAGTACCAGGGCAATCTCGTTGACCATCGGCGCTGCAATGAGAAATGAGAACGTCACCCCCAAAGGCACTCCGGCCTGGACAAAGCCTAAAAACAGTGGGACGGCGGAACAGGAGCAAAACGGAGTTACGATACCCAGCATGGCAGCCAAAACGTTCCCTGCAGTCTCACGTTTGCCAGCCAGGTATTTCCTGGTCCGATCCTGGGTGAAAAACGAACGGATCATACCGACGATAAAGACGATAAGGGTCAGAAGCATCATGACCTTGGGCGTGTCGTATGTAAAAAACTGAACAGCGGACCCAAGATGGCTTGCCTTCTCAAGTCCCAGTAAAGAATAAGTAAAAAAGAAGGAGAATGCTTCTAATTGCTTATAGATTACAAACCAGATAACAAGTCCTACCAGACCTATTCCAAGGTATTTGAACCAAGATGATTTTTCCCTTATAACAACGCAGTCAGTACCAGGCTTTGTGCAACTACAGCCTGAAGATGGAATAGGTTCCATAATAATTACCTCTTGTACAAAATGGAGTTTTCAAAACAAACATTCAATGCACATTTGCCAAAATGACCATATATTAGATAAAAAAAAGACCCTTGACGCTACTTCAATAAACCGATATGGGTTTGAACACTTGCCTGGATAACTTCTTCAACACAGGGCATAAACTGAAGAATACACGGCACTTTCAGACGATAATAGACATTCTTTCCACGTTTCTCGTCTATAACGACCCCCGCCTGTTTGAGGATAGACAGGTGTTTCGAGATGGTTGAAAAATCAACATCGAGCTTGTCTGCAAACTCA
>Ga0055450_10000278_pt1 | contig 10572 bp, 11 predicted proteins | sample China_Galinas_PW_5_FD_57740 | JGI IMG/M metagenome (GOLD analysis project Ga0055450, IMG submission 57740) | Wetland microbial communities from San Francisco Bay, California, USA, that impact long-term carbon sequestration - China_Galinas_PWC_D1 | ecosystem: Environmental > Aquatic > Marine >... | reverse complement strand
CGGCTACTGATCGAAGAGCGGTATACCTGGCCGGTACGTACCGTTCTGTAGGGAGGGGGTCGCCTTCGGGTTACCTCCTACCAGATTCTGATCTTTCAGATCTTTCATACACATAGAAATCCGCAAACGATCCACGCGTATCGTCTCCTCTGTATTCAAAACGATTTGGAATATGCATCCTCAAATTCCAACAACTCTTTTGCTCATCAACCCAGCGCGTTATTTTTCTGTGTCGAATATGAGGTGCCGTGGCTGGATCGTACGCATCGTAATTGCTCGAGTAAATGACCACAAAGCGGCGCGACGCATTAAATAATCTGTCCATGTACTCAGAAAACACTCCATCCTCTACAAGATGATAGGTCACATCAAGGGACATGCTTACATCAGCCCTCTCACCAGTGTACTCTTGCAAGAGAAGAAATGTTTTGCTGGCATCTTCAGAAAATTTCTCGCGACACAGTCGTATTGCCTCTGCGCTAACGTCAATACCTAGGTACCGAGGATAATCCGAGAGCATAAGTTGAGCCCCGTCGCCGCAACCAAACTCTATTACATCTTGCACCTCATTATCCTTGACAAAAACATTCAATATTTCTGCTTTGAATGCTGCCAACTTCCCATAAGATCCAGTGCCAGATGTACCACCGGAAAGATATCGTTGATTCCAGTAGTCAGCGGAATTGAATCCAAAAAGACGAACCCAGACGCCTCTACAATACCGCAAAATCGCACGGAAAGATCGAAGTAAAGCAGATCGGTCCAGCTTTTTCTTCTCATTTTTGTTAACGTTCACAACCCCTCCGAAATATAAATAAAATTGATCTTAGTGCATCAATTGTATCCGCAGGAGCAAACTGCGACACAACTTGCCTCTTTCCTGGCCAAGCAGCCTCTTCCAGAGCAGTGTAAAGTTCACTCTCCGAGTACACAAATCGAACATCCTTCCTATCGGGGAACCGCCGAGCCATCGTCATCTGATGGTCGTTACGATGCTCACCAAGATCAGCGCGTCGCGGCATTGCGATCATAGTCAAACCACGTGTTGCTGCCTCCAGCAACGTTCCCATTCCTGCATGTCCTACAATTAAGGAGGTACGTGAAAGCTCATAATCTAGCTCACTAGGAGTGAGATAAGCTGAAAAACGAAAGTGTTTTGGGAAATATTGAGCACCATCGCCGATTTGTCCAAAAATATCCTCTTTAGTGGTGGCTGCCCAGCGGTCCATCGATTTTACCAAGCGGTCAAAGGGGAGTTGCACTCCAACGGTAATGAAGATCATAGAATGCTTCCTATAAAAACGGGCCCGTCAGTGCCTGCTAAATGTGGCCACTGTGTTGCCCATACGTCACTCCACGGCCGTGCCCACTTCCCGGCCATTGACATCTCCTCAGCGTTCGCCATGCTGTCGATCCATATCGTGCCAGCGCGGAAGAGTTTCCCGGCAACTAGCGCCAAATAACCTGGCGCGGCTCCAGTAGAAATGACTACGTGCGGGCGGAAACAGCCAACAATCCAAAGAATCTGTGCAAAGGACACCATGAGAGATAAGGGCGAAGATCTGTTGCCATCACTGACAAGTCTCACCCCGGTTTCTCCTAATCTAGATTGCTTAACACCTGGAACAGTAGTCCTTATGTATAACACCTCCCAGCCAGAAAATGCAGGACGTAAACGCTGTAATTGCTTCCAATGCCCTCCCTCTGAGGCAGCTGCTAGTAATTTACACGGTTTACGTAATTGCTTGAGTTGCTGTTTGAACTGCAAATTTTCAGTGTCTACTGTCATATTCAAGCTCCGTAAGCTAGATTTATTTGTGTAATACAGAAGGGCGGCTGACGCACACTAAGATATCCATCCCCAAGAGTAAGCTTCACCCTGACCTGGGCCGCAAAGTTATATCCCGTAGTATCATTGCTAGATAAATATCTTGTCTCACAAGGAGCAGATTTATCAAGAAATAATAGCCTAACTACGTGTGCGCTCTTTACGGGTCTTTCTCTGATCAAGACCTCCTTTTCCGTTCCAGATTTATTCATCACAATCAACGCGTCATTATTTTTACATCGCACTATATACACAGATGTTTGAGCAGCTGCGTCCATGCGCAATACTCGACAACCAATAATTGAGCGGATGAATCGCATCGCATAACCAAGAGGCATTAACGTATACTCACCTCTAGATATTTGTTGAAACGGAGAATAGTGTGCCGAATTGCCAGAATGAAAGCACAGAGCACGGATACCTTGCTGTGCAGCATCTAACATAAACTCCACACCCCACATTGCCGCAGCAAACCTATCACTCACTCCTACCTTACCCCCCCCCCACACAGAGTTACACTCTGTTATCACTAGTGGTTTATGATGCTGGATTGCTATCTTCTTTGCCGTGCGAATCAAATCAGAATCCCTAACAGAGTTGCAAATTAGATTCTCTTGGTTGATCTCCGGACTCCAAGGTGGACCCATGCTATACCGATGCACTGTGAATAAATTAACTTGAGTTCCAAACCGATCAGCAAATTCTGTTAACCATCCCAGCTTATCAAGAGATGTATCAGGTCCAGCTAACGTTATTCTCGCGTTATTCTTAGTCATAGCATTCATTAAGGCTGTTGTTTCTGTACCCCATTCATCCAGAAAGCTACCGGAATCATAACTCTTGTCTCTTAATCCTAAGTTAGCAAATTGATCAGGCTCGTTTCCTAACTGGAAGGCGAACAATCTCGTACCAAATGCATCGTGAGCACTCGTTACCTCCTTTAATAGACTATCAACCCTCTTTTTACTGTTAATAAGTTCCAGTCCATAGATTAATTGTGCGTTTAGAGTGTTGCAGCACTCACTCAAACGTGCGAGTGTCTTCTCAGTTATCCATACATGCCCGTACGGAAGCAACTTTGGCGTCAGGCCACTGCCCATATAGTGTGTTCTGGCAATTGTATTTCCACCAACCCTCAGGAAAGGAGAATCGCCTAGAATACTTTTAAGCAGTCGCATCAATGGTTCATTCTGCCCAAAAAGAAATGTCTGGTCATGTATTAGAATTTTATCTAAGCTAATTGATAAAAACTCTGGGGGTATCGACGGACTATTAATGCAATCTCTAGCCAATGTATACTCTACCTCCTGCGATCCTACCAAAGTAGAACGCGTAGGAGGTGTGATAATTGAAAAAATAGCTGCCGACCCCCCGATAACCTTAATGGCTGTGCGTCTATTCATAATTTACTAGTATTGGGTAAGTGGCTGAAAAACAGCCGCCAAGAAGGTATAGCCACAAAACCATACTCCCATCTAAACTGAATGATGGCACCTATGCTTTGGATCAACACAGATCCCCCGGCGACAATAGCAATCAAAATAGTACTGTTATAATGAGCCATAATTGCTCCCAAACTGACTAGCCAAAATGTGGCGACTGCAAATATTCGCGCTACTGCAGCCGAACCGTCTCTCATGACCAGAGCAGTTGCGCTCGGCCCTGAAAGAACATTAGCAAATTGCGCCGTCATCAATATCATCAACACGCCGCTGGCTGAGCGATAATAATCATCAAAGAAACTCAATAATTCGGTAGAAAAGAAGAGAATGCCAGATATGACTGGCAATCCGAAAACCACGCTTATTGCACTGGCGGCTTTTGTTACTTGAACAAGGCGGGCATTAGAATTGGCATTAGCATAATCTGGTGAATAGACATTATTGATAGAGCTGAGTAGTATCTGGACGGCAATGACGAAACGGTTACAGACTGTGAACTTAGATACAGTGTCCGGCGTCGAGAACACTCCCAAAATAAACGTTAAGTACCATTGCTCAACAGTATTAGCTAACCCTATTAACGCAAAACCCGGAAGAGAGCGTATCCAGTCTTTAAGATTTTTTGCGTCCTCGTAGTGAGTGGCAGTAAATTTTGGTATTTTGGACAGCGCGATCTCCAAGGCAATCCACCCTGCCATAGCGGAAACGAGGGTCCCAACAAAATATGAGATCGCAAGGGCTTGGCATCGATCAAAAATTTGCTCATATGTCAAAACTAATTGGAGCAAAACAGTAATCCCAGCCGGGAGCACAGACATAACCAGCGTGCCAATCGCCGGCCGCCCAAGACCGAAGAGAGCCCAGCCATTCAACATATAAGAAGCTATACAAGGCACTGAAAAGACGAACCAACGAAGACAAGTCCAAGAGTAGTACACAATCCAAAAGCGTCCGTTGCCGAGTATCTCATGGGACATCACGAAAAGCATTGTTATGGCTAACGCCAGCACCGTCGGTACCATCAACGCATTGCGCAATGTAACAGTAGAGAATCGGCGGGCACTCGTAGCTTGGACGTGTGCAGCGAGTTTAGCAAACGCGCGATCCGTGCCAAACCGCGACAGGACTGCCAATAGCATACTCATTGCTTGGCCATAAAAGAAAATCGCGCTCCCTCCGACATCCGATGTTCTCGTAACTATTACACTGACAAGAAAGGCGAATGTAGCACCAAATACTCGTATGCCAGTGGTTATCCCTACACGACGTATGTTCATATTGGAGTGGTAGCTTGTTGGATGAAGTTGATTATGGCCTCCAATTTCTTGTCGCAGGCGGCTATTTCATAGCGGGCGTTGAGCCACTTAACAGTTTCCTCACGAATGCAATACTTAGTCTGATTATCTAATTGTATGAACGATGAGAGCTTCTCAACGAGTTGTCCTGAGGAGTCAAATCTAAAGAATTTATGATATCTTGGATCGACCAGATTCTCTGCATTATGAAGTCCATAAACGAATAGATGTGTGCCGCAAAAGCCAGCCTCGATCGGGGTTAAACCAAGAGACTCTCCAGGCCTATGAGACGGAAACACTAGCAAAAGCGACTGTCGAAATATCTCTGCTAACGCTTCCTGTGTCTTAAAACCCGTACTTTCAAAATAGCCAGACGAAAACTGCAAGGAATAATTGCGCTTAATGGTATCCAGCTCAGATCCTTCTCCTACAAATAAACAAGAGAGCCCGTGATACCTAAACACTGGCTCCAGAACAGCAAACGCAGCTGCAGCTTCTATAGCGCCCTTTCCAGGAATAATGCGACCGCAGAATAGAGCATACTTGCGTTCGACTCTCCCAGTCGAAATAAAGACGTCCCCTCTGACTCCACCGGATGGATATACCATTATAGGAGCGCGTGGAGAGTATGCATTGCGCACCCGGGCAGCGAAAGGCTCACTGGGTACGACAATGACAGCGGCAACCTTCAATGCCAATCGCCCAAGCGCCTTCTTGCTTATAGAATTCAACAGATAAACTCCTTCGTCCGGAAATAGATCGCCGCCATGTGCATTTATTATGAGTCGCGAGCAAAGTCGAGGCCGCATCATGCAAGCCAGAAGTACCCCTGGAGAAGCGAGACTGGCAAAGTGTACATAGATTATTTGTGTTTTGCTGCGTAATGCAACAACAAAACTTTTTAGCCAAAAAATTAGGTATCCAGCGACCTTTGGCAAGCGCCTATTTATTGTAGTGATCGAAACGTGATGGCCATTGCGACGCAAAGCATCCACAGTGGCTTTCACGAACACACCAAGACGCGGATCAGCAGAGTATGGATACATATTTGTTACCAGCTGAATCGACGCTTTCGCTGACCAGGCAGTAATTGCACGATCATGTAGCATATGACGATGAATCCCATAACAAAGAAAATACGTGCCAAGAAAACGGACAAACCTTCACGCATTAGAAAAAAACACTGATACTGCGCTGCTATCAAATTATAATAGATTATAGATAATCGCGTGCTGACTAGCAAGGAATCAATAGTTGCCACAAGCCACCCGGCCAGAAAAAGAAATAGGGGGATCATCAGCCAACCACCCACAAGAAGGGCTTCTCCAAGGATTGTTGGTGAGAGTGTAACGGCTCGTGAGTAGCCGATAATTTCTTGAGTGTAGTATCCAGCGGGATTGAGCATTATGTTGGGTTTACCCGGCCAGAAATATCGAGGAATGAATAGTAGGAAAGTATTTGCAAAAGCACTCCAGCCGGGTGGATTATAATCGGACAATTCTTCATTAATATGAAGAGGTGCGATAATTGGGAAGAAGTCTCCTTGGAGGTAGTTCAAAGTTGCGGTGCTAGAGAAGGTGGATGGCGATGTGGCTTCGTAAGAATAGCGAAAAACCGAAAGGCCGACGGACAGTATGATTCCGAGGACCATTAAGGCAGGAAGCACCCACACCTTCAAGTATCCTTTTTTAGAGGCTACTGCCACCGTTGTAAGTATGCTACCCATAAGGATCTGGCGATAGCCAACTAGCACTACGTAGGTTAAGAAACCAACGAATATTGTAATCAGGGAGAAGAGAACAAACTGTGTTATAGACTTCGACTTAGACATTAACAGCGCTCCTGCTGGGAGAAACGCTGGAAAGAAAGCGATCACAGGTCCCCAACCTCGACTAACTTCATAGCGATGAACATAGGAATGTTGCGCAACTGAAAATCCGTTTATCACCCCAAAGAGAAATATAAGAGAAACGGTAATTGTCGCGAGGACAAAGAGGGACAGTGCGGGTGCTGATTGCAATGAGACAACCGGTTTGGTATCAACAGCCCGCTCTACATTCATCCATTCTCCAGAAAAACGCGGAACTCGCTTACGCATCTTAAAATGCAGTCGGATGCCAATTCGCAGTGCGACCAGACCTATTATGGCTTCCAGCAGCAGCAGAGTAAGCTCGGGAGAGGAAATGGACAAGTCAAAGAGAGCTTCCAGGAAACAGACAGCAATAATGCCACCAAACATGATCATGGTATATGAGAGGGTTGCGAAGGCTGACCAACTTTCAGGATGCCTGCTATATTCGCGAACACCAAAGATGGTTAGTGCTAGGCAAAGGAGGGGCGGTAGAATGCTCATTGTCATAAATTATTTTCTATTCACATCTCTCCCGGTACTGCATGGAAGGAATAAAGATGTTGAGGATTACTGCAAATAGACCAGCAGCGCGTTGAAAATCTAGAATCAGACTTGCTTCCCTGTGGGACATCCACAGCAGTGAACGCAAGTCCTGTGCAGGAAGGAAAATGTGATTTCGGACTGAGCTTGAAAGTGGCGGTCATCTTTCACTAAAGATTATTGAGATTGTAATGATAATGTAATTACTTAAACATATTGAGGAAGAGGCTTTATCTGCAATAGAAGCGGAGAAACAAGTATAATTGAAAGCGATTAGCGTCATACCTCAGCTAGCCCCTGACGAGGCCGAGCCGCAGCCAGTCTTCGGAGCAGGGCGCGGTTCTGGCGCAGGTGCACAGGAGCCGATTGACAAGAGAGCACAGCTCAACGTCGGTTAACACGGTATTGAGCCTCGGCAAGGTAGCGAGCACCGTACTTTTGGAAATCGAAATGATGGTAGGTGCCACTAATCGCCGTCTTGAGGTTGGCAATGAAGGTATTGACCCAGTCAAAGACATGCAAGTCGCTCGATTGGCGTGGGCTGACGATGATCGCGCCGTACTCGGCCACAACCGCCCCGGCCGCGGCAAAGCTCGCCAGACCGTCGGTGACCAAGTGAACGCTCTCGTGCAACGCCTTGCGTGCGCAGTTTGCCATGGTCGGCCCCTTCAGATCCTCGATCGGGTCGAAGCGTACGTGCTGCGGATTCCCCTCCTCGTTGAGCTCCACGGCGGCGACGAACGGCACCTTGTTCTCCGATCCTCTCCCCGGCTTGCCGGCGTGAGCGCCGCCAAGGTAGGCGTCGTCGGTCATCACCAGCCCAATAAGCTGGCGGAGCGAGTCGCGCTCGGCCATGGCTTCAAGCAACTTATGCTTGATCCGTCAGGCGGTGCGGTAACACACGCCCAAATGGCGCTTGAGCGAGAGCGCCGAGATGTTGTTCTTGTTCTGTGTGACCAAATAGATCGCATGGAACCATTTGGTCAAAGGCAGCTTGGACTGTGAAACAAGGTACCGGAGCATACCGTCGTTTGTGCTCTGCACTGCGAGCACTGCCAGTACTTGCGCCCATCGGCAACAAAACACGAGTGCTCCTGTCCACCGCAGCTCGGGCACACAAACCCGTCTGGCCAGCGTGCCCGCTCCAGCGCCGCCTCGCACTTGGCTTCGGTTCCAAAACGCTCGATGAGCTGGTTCAGGGACATACCGGGTTGAAACAGAATCTTGTTCTGGGGCATCGTCGGATCCTCGTTCATGGCTGTTACGAAGATTGTGCGCCCCCCAGGGGCTCAAACCGTGAGCCCTCCAGCTGAGTTTCGGCGCTAATCGCTTAATGAATACTACGACTTAATTGCTGATTTCCAGGACAGTAGATTTGTATATTAAATGAATGATAATCTAGATTGTATTGCCTAAGCAGTAGACAGCTGTTTAGCCCTAGCAAACAACTCGTAACTTACTAATTTATAATATGTTAGGCGATTAGAAGAGTAGAGCCTCAGAGGGCGGATTTGGCACAAATTGAACTACCTAGCCTCCTGCCGGTGCTTCATTCCCCACCTTGGTCACACCTTTCCTCAAACCTTCCCGGCACATTGTCGGAGCAAGATCAGCCGCCGCATTACTATGAGTTCACTTACATGGAACATGGCATTTCGGCAGGCGTTTCGACGCTATTCAGACGCGCTCCAACAACTTCACCCCTTCGGTTTGCTGCTGGCTGAGTTATTGCGCTAATCGCCATTTGTTATGCTCACAAAAATAGTGATACAAAATTAAACAGGGGGGGAATCTTTTACAAGAAATGAAGTTAAGTTAGAGCCATGTATGCGTTTATGCCACAGGCTTCACAACTTGTTACCAGCTGACTATAAAAGGCATTAGGGTGAAACGATTACGCTGTGGACCGATTTTACTTAGTGCTACAGCTTTCATTGGGAGGTTCGCGAATCGCTATATATGATTTGGGAAGGCCTGCAAAGCGCTCTGTTATGAGCACTGAGTCTGGAAATAGGCACGCAAGCATCCTCTTGGTCAGCAATTGTGCACCTTCAATCAAGCACATAGCTTCGTAAATTGAGTTAGCTTTCGGCCAGTTACCTAGGTGCAACGACATTACGAGGCTAATTCGCCAAGGTAGTGGTAACCAGTGGAAGAAGGGAGTCATACAATGGGGCTCGAGTGGAAAGGAAAATGCTGGTGTCTGAATAAAGTGGCAAGGGGCAAGACGCCGCACTTCGGCAGAGAACTCAACCATGCGTCGCCAATGGCCAACGTGCTCAATTACTGAATTGGAATGAACGATATCAAAATGCAGGTCGTTGAAGATTTTCATGTTGCACCCGTCGCCAGTGAGGAATGAGAACCGCTCAGCGTTATGAGGTAGCTCCAACCTGACAGGATTTACAATCGTTATATGAGCGTTTACCGTGTCCAGCGCAGAAGGTTCTATGATGTTCCAGTATGTAAAAGTGCCGCCAACATCTAAGATTTGAACGGTCCCGTGCTGTTGGTGAACTTTACGCATCATCTGCAGCATTGGGGCGATACGTCGCGCGCGTAGACGGGCTGGGAGGGATCGGCGATTTGTGTAGTCTGGCACAGAATTCCGGCCAAAGGTAAAAAATGACATGGGGCAATCTTCTCATTAATTTGGGCGTACATTAGCCCAACCCGGCGAAGCCGGAACCAAAGAGGTTTGAGCGTTTATCGTTAACGGGAAAAGGGGCCAGGCTCGATTCGTTCGGTCTGGACCTCAAGATCACGGTAGAATTAGGCACGCAGTGCCTCATTGTGACCTGGTGTGCCGATTCTTCAGAACTTCGACGACGTCGGACATCTCGGAGACCATTCCAAAAGCGATTGCCAAGGTCACGATCAGCTCGGCGGGTTGGAGCTGGTATTCGTGCGTGATTTGATTACGGACTTCTCTGATCTCTTGCCAGCGCGCCGCGGACGACAGGTAGCCGTATCTTTCCAGAAGATTCAAAATGTCGATCACCGGCAAGGCTTCGACCGGTTCCCGCAGCTCGTCCAGTGCAAATCGCCGGAATACTTGGACGCTCATTACGTCCTGCAGCTTGGCAAAGCGGTAGGCGAATTGATCCAACGCGGCGATCAGATCTGGATCGCGGGTGGCGAAATTCGAGATGGTCAGGTGTTGAGGACAACGCGCCATTGCCTCGCGAAGCGCAAGGAGATGGCGATCGCATTCGCTCAGGAGATCGTCGAGCGATCTCATGCCGGTACCCCATGTCGGCGCGCATGCTCCTGAATCGAAGAAGGCCGGTTGTTTCCCACCACCACGTCGATCTTGCGATCGCCCAGACACCTCCGCAGCTCGGCGCAAAAGGCGATGCGCCGCGGAACGGCCTCTTCGGCAGGCCAATCTCCCGCGATGAAGAGATCGATATCCCCGCCGCGGGCCGAATCGTCCAAACGCGAGCCGAACACGCACGGGACAACTCCGAAGTGGCGTAGGCCTACCTCGCGGATGATCCTTCGTTGCTCGTCGGTTAAGCGCATACGCATTGCTTTAGGGCAAAGGGGTCAAAGCCCATATCGAGTTTTTCTACGTCAGCGTGCTCAATGCGCGTCTGCGCCCAGGCCGGTAAG
>Ga0055450_10000276_pt1 | contig 10600 bp, 10 predicted proteins | sample China_Galinas_PW_5_FD_57740 | JGI IMG/M metagenome (GOLD analysis project Ga0055450, IMG submission 57740) | Wetland microbial communities from San Francisco Bay, California, USA, that impact long-term carbon sequestration - China_Galinas_PWC_D1 | ecosystem: Environmental > Aquatic > Marine >... | reverse complement strand
CGAGGCGCAGCGCGCGCCGGATCTGCCGACTCGCCCCTACCTCGTCACCCATGCGATGGAGCGCGTACCCGAGTGAGGCCGCGGCTTCCGCGTTGTCGGGCCTCGCTGTGGCGGCCTTGGCGAAGACGTCCCGGCATTCGGCGTACATGGCCTCGCGGTAGAGGGCCCGACCCATCGTCAGCATCAGCTCGATGTCGTCGTCGTACCCCATCGCCGCGACCTGATTGAACAGGCTCAGGGCCTGTTGCCGCTCGCCGAAGCGGAGGAGGGTCTCGCCGAGCCCGACAAGGGCATCCTCATGCGCCGGATCCAGCACGGCGGCTCGCTCGAACGCCCTCCTCGCCCACGCGAACTCTTCGCGCGCCAGTCGCGCGTAACCAAGGCCTACACAGAGCTCTACCGCGTTGGGATAGAGAGAGAGGCCCTCTTTGAGCATCTCGAGGGCCCCTTCGTAGTCACCGTCGTTGTAGAGCTTGTGCGCCTGCTCGTCGTATTCCTCCGAACTGAGGAACCCTTCGGGCATGTAGAATGGCTCCTTAGAGGGACCAAAGGACGGCGGGAAGCGTTACGGGGGTATTCGGACAGGAATGTAACGGGCTCGATGGGGCGGTACCACCCTGCCCTGGGACGTCTCGAGGGTGGTGTTCCACAAGCTCGTTGAGCACGGTCAGACCTTGGCGTACGGGATCCCGCAAAGCGGACAGAGCAAGTCGCTCCCCGCTCTGACAAGGCGGAAGTCGGCTCCGTGGCGGGGACAGTCCGGGTCGTCACCGTCCTTCTGCACGGCACGTACCTTGGACCGCTCGGTGCGCGTGGCAGGAGGGATCTCCAACCAGTAGCGGAGTGACGACGCGCTGCATTCGAAGAGCACCGAGGCACTGCCGTTCGGGTTCGGGCGAACCCCGAGGAGCATGAGGAACCCTCCCGTCGGAGAGGGCATCTGGTGGCCGCCATAGAAGAGACCAAGGACGATCTTCTCGTCCTCCAGGATGATCGCGCCATCAGGTCCTATGCGTCTCTTCTTCTTGCTATAGATCGACTGCTCCACCGGAGCCGCCTCTGGCTTCTGCTTCCTCTTCGCCGACGAGCGGGCCGACGTCCGTTTCCTCGGCTTCTTGTCGGTCTTGGGTGAGGTGGCCGTCTCGGCAGCGGCCTTCTTCGGAGCGGCCTTCTTCGGAGCGGCCTTCTTCGCGGCGACCTTCTTCGGCGCCGCCTTCTTCGGAGCGGCCTTCTTCGCGGCGGCCTTCTTCGGCGCGGCCTTCTTCGGCGCCGCCTTCTTCGCGGCGGCCTTCATCGCGGCGGCCTTCTTCGGAGCGGCCTTCTTCGGGGCCGTCTTCTTCGCGGCGGCCTTCTTCGCGGCGGCCTTCTTCGGAGCGGCCTTCTTCGCGGCGGCCTTCTTCGGAGCCGCCTTCTTCGGAGCGGCCTTCTTCGGAGCCGCCTTCTTCGGAGCCGCCTTCTTCGCGGCGGCCTTCTTCGGAGCCGCCTTCTTCGGAGCCGCCTTCTTCGCGGCGGCCTTCCTGACGGGGGACTTTCGGGTGCCGGCCTTGCGCGCCGGCTTCGCGGCAGGGGACTTACGAGGAGCCGACTTCTTCGCCCCGGACTTCTTCACCGCGGACGTCCGGGCGGAGGCCTTCCCGGTCCCTGTCTTGCCGGAAGTCCCTTCCGCCGAGGTCTTCCCGCCGGCGGCCGCCCTTCCCGAACTCTTCCGAGTGGTGCGCTTTGCCCTGGTCGTCGACATCAGATAGCCCCCGGCTCAGGTCTGTTGAGGACGTACCGCAGGTCGCGTCTCCCCTCTCGGACAGCGGCGTCGGGGCCTACGCGCCAACAAACGCGCGGAATTATACGGACGGACCCCCCGTGGCGCCAACCCACGGTGAGGTGTCAGTGTTGCCCAGACGACAAAAAAGAGCGAGAAGCCCCGCAGGCTCCTCGCCCTTCCGAGCGTGGATCTGAGTCGGAAATCAGGCTACCCCGACGTCCTCCAGCTTCTTCGCGGTGCTGTCCGCCCCGTGAGCGATGGCCGGCTTGCAGAAGCGCAACCCGATCTCGTGGAGCTGGCCGAGATCGGTCTCGGTCAGGTCGGGGTACCGCTCCCCCAGGTAGTCGATGGTCTCACCCATCCAGTGCTGCTGATCCTCCTCGGCCGCCTGCAACACGCCACAACGATTGATATGACTGAAGAGCTCGTCACGAGCCCGATCCATGAGTTTCTCTTTACTCAAGCGTTCCTCCCTGTATCCTTCTGACGCGCCTGTCGCACTGGGAGCCTTCGTGGCCCCAGCCTGATAACCTAACTGTGAAGCTCCTGCGGGGAAACCACACACCGTGTCCAGCACCGTTGCCCCCGACGCCGTCTCCCTCGAGGTGTTCCGCCACCTCTTCACCGCCCTGGCCGAAGAGATGGGCGCCGCACTGAAGCGGGCGTCGTTTTCTCCCAACATCAAGGAGCGTCGCGATTACTCGTGCGCCCTCTTCTCGCCTCGCAGGGAAGCGGTCGCGCTGGGTGACCACATGCCGGTTCACCTGGGCGCGATGCCCATGAGCGTCCAGGCCGCCCTCGAGGAGCTCGGCGCGCTGGCCCCCGGCGACGTGGTGTGCCTGAACGACCCCTTCCGCGGGGGGACGCACCTGCCCGACATCACGCTGCTCGCCGCGGTGCATACCGCGGATGAGCGGCTCCTGGGCTACGTGGCGTCGAGGGCCCATCACAGCGACGTCGGGGGCTCGACTCCGGGATCGATGCCCCTTGCCCGTGAGATCTTCGAGGAGGGCCTGAGGATCCCTCCGGTCCGACTGTACGTCGCCGGAGGCCGGAACGAGGATCTGTGGCGGACGATCCTGGCCAACGTGCGCACGCCGGTGGAGAGGGCCGGCGACCTCGACGCGCAGCTGGCCGCCCTCCACACAGGCCGGACGCGGCTTCTCGAGATCGCGGGCCGGAGGGGGGTCGACGCCACCTTGGCGGCCATGGACGCCCTGGTCGCCTACGCCGATCGACTCGTGGAAGCCGGTCTCGAGCGTATCCCTGACGGCGTCTACCAGGCTGAAGACGCCCTGGAAGACGACGGGTTCGGCAGCGGGCGCGTTCCCATCCGGGCCACGCTCACCGTCAGTGGCCGGAACCTTCGCATCGACTTCGAGGGGACCTCCCCCCAGGTCCCGGGGGGAATCAACGCGGTATCGGCCATCACCGCGTCCGCGTGCCGCTACGTGGTCCGATGCATCGTGGAGGCCCTTCTCGGTGAGCCGCTCCCGGCCGGTGGCGGCTCCATGTCGGCGGTCGAGCTCGTCCTCCCCCCGGGGAGCCTGGTGAACGCACGGCTTCCCGCCTCGGTGGCCGCCGGCAACGTCGAAACCAGCCAGCGGATCACGGACGTGCTCCTCCTCGCCTTCGGCGTGGCTCTGCCCGGTCTCGTCCCGGCGCTCTCCCAGGGTACCATGAACAACACCACGGTCGGGGGCGTCGATCCCCGCACCGGCAAGGCCTTCGCGTACTACGAGACCGTGGGAGGGGGTATGGGCGCCGGTCCCGAGGGCATCGGACTCTCCGGCGTGCACGTACACATGTCCAACTCGCTGAACACGCCCGTCGAAGCGCTGGAGCACGCCTACCCCTTCCGCGTCATGCGGTACGGGATCCGAAGAGGAAGCGGAGGGGCCGGCGCCAACCGGGGCGGTGACGGGTTGCGCCGTGATCTCATGATCCTCGCGCCCGCTCGTGTCGCGCTCCTCTGCGAGAGGCGTGCGGTCGGCCCGGCGGGGGCCCAGGGTGGGGAAAGCGGGGCTCCGGGGGAGAACGCCCTCATCCACGACGGGGTGGAGGAGCTCCTCCCGTCCAAAGCGACCTTCTCCGTCCAGGCGGGTGACGTGGTCAGCATCCGCTCGCCAGGGGGCGGGGGCTGGGGCCCACCTGGAGAAGGATAGGCACATGCGCATCCTCGCGGCTCACTTCTGCGACGAAGCCCACCTCGACGCCGACGGGAAGCTCCACATCCATGGCCTCTTTTTCGATCGGGGAGCCCCCGGATTCCCGGCGAAACAGGACCGGATGGTGCTGGTCCTCGTGGTGGAATGGGACCCCGAAGATCAGGGGCGCTACCGATTCCGACTGGACCTGGACGGCGGAGGTGAGAAGCCGTCGCTCACCGTCGACGGGCACACCGACGTGGCATCGCGACCCGGGGACCGGACGCCGCCGCGGACCTATCTCATCATGCCCGTCGAGGATGTCATCTTCCCGCACCCCGGCCCCTACAGCCTGCGGATTCGCGTGAAGGGCGAGGTCCTGGCCGGGCCGACGCTGTATCTGGTGGAGGCCCCCGCGGATTCCGCGACCGACTGAGCGATGAGTCTCCGGCCGCGCGTCGTCTCACCCGAGGGGCCGGTCCTGGTGCCGCAGACGCCACCGCGGCGGGTGTGCATCGTCCTTCTCTCCGGGATCGGGGACGTCGTGCACGGTCTTCCCCTGGCCCTGGATCTCAAGGGGATCGATCCCGACATCGAGGTAACGTGGGTGGCGGAGGCGTCACCGGCCCAGGTGCTGGAGCATCACCCCGCGGTCGACCGTGTGGTGACGTTCGCCAGCCGCAGAGGCCTCGCCGGCGTCCGAGCTCTTCGAGAAGCCATGGTGGACGTCCATGCGCAACTCACGCTCAACGTGCAGCGCTACTTCAAGTCGGTCTGGCCCAGCCTGTTCTCCGGTGCTCCGGTTCGCGTGGGCCTTCCGCTTTCCAAGACGCGCGACGGAGTCCGCTATTCCAACACCCACGTTCTCAGAGACGGCCCGTGGAAGCACAGTCAGGATCTCTTCCTGGACTTCCGCTGGGCGCTGGGCGTGCCGCGGGAGGATCCGGTGGGTTGGGGGATCACCTTCTCCGACGACGAGCGCGCCGAGCAGGCCGGGTTCTTCGCCCGTCTCGACGGTCGACCCGTCGCATCGTTGGTGGTGGGTTCCGCCAACCCCAAGAAGGACTGGCCCGCGGAGCGCTACGCCCGTCTGGCGGAGGCGCTGGACGCCGACTTCGGCTATCAGGTCCTGCTCCTGGGAGGACCGTCGGAGCGCGAGCGACGAGCCGCCGAGGTGATCCGGGCGGAGGCCGGAGGTCGGCCCCGGGACTGTCTCGGGGACTCCGTGCGACGTCTCATGGCGATCCTCGCCGGCTCTCGCCTGGTGGTCGCCCCCGACACCGGTCCCCTCCACATCGCCCACGCCCTGGACATTCCGGTCATCGGCCTCTTCGCACACACCAATCCCTGGCGGGTCGGCCCTTGGCGACGGTATCGGGACCTCGTCGTGGACCGATATACCGAGCCCGGCGACGAGCCCGATCCTTCGGGGTATCTTCCCAAGGACGACCGCATGGGGTGGATTTCAGTGGAGGACGTCCTCGAGAAGGTGGAGGTGGCCCGATCGCGATACCGGTGAAGCTCCCCGCGGGCTATGAAGAGGTAGAGACAGGCAGCGCGCAGGGCTTCGCGATCCGGGACGCGGAGCCTTGGATGCGCGACCTCCTGTCATCGGGAGAGACGCTCTGGGGATGGGCGTCGGTGCAGGCGTCCGCCGCCCCCCTCGAAGGGAGGGGCAAGGTGTTCAGCGTGCCCGCTCCCACCCCGGGGCCGGACGGCCGCGAGCGCTGGGTGGTCCGACATTATTATCGCGGTGGGGCGGTGGCGGCCCCCCTCCTCGGAGACCGCTATCTCGCCGTCGGTCGGCCGCGGCCGGTACGGGAGCTCTTCGCCGCGCACAACGCCCGTGCCCGCGATATCGCCACGCCCGCAGTGGTTGCGGGAGCCACCTACCCCGCCGGAGTCTGGTATCGAGCCGACCTGGTGACGGAGCAGATCCCGGAGGCCTCCGACCTCGCCGAAGTGCTCTTCGGCGCGAACCCCTCGGACATCGACGTGGACGCAGCCCTGCTCGCCACGGGCGCGCTCATCAGAAATCTCGAGCGGCGAGGCATCCTGCACCCGGATCTCAACGCGAAGAACGTGGTGCTGGCCCCCGCGGGGGGTCAGGTCCTGGCGCACCTGGTGGATCTGGACCGGTGCTGTGCCCGAGCTCCGGGCGTTCCCGCGCCGGCGTACTTCATGCGCCGCAGGCTGGAACGCTCGTTGAGGAAGTTCCAGCGCCGCACCGGGCGTGTGCTCGCGCCCGACGCCTGGTCCACCCTGCGCGCCGGATTCGCCGACCGGGACGAGGACCCGGCGTGACGACGTCTCCAATCGAGTGGAGCACCCCGGGATGGTCGGGCCGTCCGCCGCGGGAGGTGTGCATCGTCATGCTCTCTGCCATCGGGGACGCGGTGCATGTGCTCCCGGTCGCCACCGCGCTGAAGCGTGCGTGGCCGGAGACACGCATCACGTGGGTGATCCAACCGGTTCCCCACCTCCTGGTGGAGCACCACCCGGCCATCGACGATTTCATCATCTTCCGGCGCAGAAGGGGTCTCTCGGGATGGATGGGTTTCGCGGACTTCGCCCGAGAGGTGCGCGAGCGACGCTTCGACCTGCTCCTCGGCCTTCAGGTGTATTTCAAGGCGGGCATCCTGACGGCGCTGACGTCGTCCACGATCAAGCTCGGCTTCGACCGGGTCCGTGCCCGGGACATGCAGTGGCTCTTCACCAACCGGCGCATCCCACCACACGAGCCTCAGCACGTGCAGGATCAGTACTTCGAGTTCCTCCGCTACCTGGGGATCGACCCGGAGCCCGTGACCTGGGATCTCACCCTCACCGACGCGGAGCGGGAGGCGCAGGCTCGGTTCTTCGCGGACCTGGATGCGCCGGCGTGCGCGGTGGTGGTCGCGACGAGCAAGCCGGCCAAGAACTGGACGGCCGAGGGCTACGCTCGGGTGCTGGAGGAGATGGAGGCGACGCATGGCCTCCGGCCGGTGCTGGTGGGCGGGCCGTCCGGTATCGAGCGACGCATGGCGGACGCCATCCTGGCGCGGACGTCCGCGCGCGTGGTGGACGCACTCGGCGACGATCTGCGCAGGCTGGTGTGGATCCTCGAGGGGTCGGCCCTGGCCCTCAGCCCCGACACGGGACCGCTGCACATCAGCCGTGCGCTGGGCACCCCCGTCGTCGGCCTCTTCGGATATACGAACCCGAAACGCACCGGCCCCTATCGTGCCTACCAGGAGCTGGTGGTGGACGGCTACGCCGCATACCCCGGAGAGGTGTATCCCCTGGAGCACGCATACCGTGACGGCATGAAGCGCATCACGGTGCCCGATGTTCTGGACAAGGTGGCGCTCGCCATGGAGCGCTACGTGGGATGAGCAGCGGATCCGACCGGAGACCAGAGACGGCTTGCGGCGCACACTCCTTCCGATACCCACATTCCGGCGCGTGCGCCCGACCCGCGGGCTATGGTGGCCCCACATCTTCTCTCCCGGATCCGTCGCCCGACCCAGGAACCCCGCGCCGCCGTCGGTGTTCGACGGCGACGCAGGAGGCGCACGGCTCGGTGAGGGACGCACACAAGGAGGCACGGAGTTGAAGCCAGGCACAGCGGGAGCCGCCCTCGCCGCCCTGACGATCCTGGGAACGCTGGGTCCGGCGGCGCTCGGCGCGCAGACCATCAGCGGCGAGCTCCTCGAAGCCGGTAGCGGCCGAAGCATCCCCTTCGCCGAAGTCGACGCCATGGACGCCAGCGGCGACGTCGTGGCGTCGACCCTCTCCGACGGTACCGGGCACTTTTCCGTCAAGCTGAAGAAGGCGGGCACGTACACGGTCTACGCCGCTCGCCTCGGATACTATGCGGCGGTGAGCACCGCCATCGACGTGGACGAGCGTCAGGACGTGGCCGTGGCCATCCGCCTCGCGCCCGCCCCCGTGGAGGTCGACTCACTCACCGTGGGTGTAGAGCCCCGTGTCGCCTCCCTCGATCAGGTGGGGTTCTACGGCCGCAAGGCCGCCGGAGTGGGACACTTCTTGACCCGCCTGGACATTGAGAAGATGCTCGGCGTCCACACCCTGGCCGACGTGGTCCGAGAGGTCCCCGGTGTGCAACTCTCGCGAAACCAGTTCGGCCGGGAATCGGTGCTCCTCCGGGACGCCATGGGCCTCCCCTGCTCGCCGGTGCTTCTCCTGGACGGCATGGCCATCAACCCGCCATGGGAGAAGGTCCTGGACCCTCATGAGGTGGACGGCATCGAGGTCTACTCGCGCCCCACCCAGATTCCCCTCCGTTTCGCAAGCTTGATTCCCCCGCCGACGCGAGGTGGCGCCGAGTCCCGGTGCGGCGTCGTGGTGGCGTGGTCGCGCTCGGGCAACCGGAGGCGCTAGGCCCTCCGCTGCCCCTGTACCCTCCCACAGGAGTCTTGTCATGATTCGTTTCCACCGAGCCGCCGTTCTCGTGGCCGCCCTGCCCCTGGCGTGGGCGGGCCATGTCTCGGCCCAGATGTCCCACGGCAACGTCGTCATGGATGCGGTGCGCGCCAATCTCCAGCGCTCCGAGCGCACGATGGTGGCCGCCGCGGAGGCCATGCCCGCCGACAAGTATGGGTTCAAGCCCACGGACCAGCAGCGCACCTTCGGCGAGATCGTGAGCCACGTGGCCGGATCCAACAACTTCATGTGTTCGTCGATCTCGGGGATGGCCGCGCCCGACGCGAAGGTACCGGACGGGAAGGCATCCAAGGAGGATCTGGTGGCCGCCGTGAAGGCCTCGTACGAGTACTGCACCAAGGCGCTGAGCGGCGTCACCGACCAGCATCTAGGCGACATGGTGCCCTACTTCGGGGGACGACAGGCGACCCGGGCCACGGTGGCCATCGGCGTCTCCGACGACTGGGCCGACCACTACGGTCAGCTCGCCATGTACCTCAGGCTGAACGGAATCCTCCCACCCACGGCCCGGCGAGGGATGTAACCGGGCTCCGACGCTCAACGAGGGGGGCGGCGCGCCGGTGGGTGCGCCGCCCCGTTTTGTACCCCTGCGGTTACACTGCGTCGGACCGCAGGCCTATTGCTCGTCTTCGACCTTGGGAGGAGCGAGCTTCGAGGCGGCCCCCTGCAACAGGGTCGACAGGTCCACGCCTACCGCGGAGGAGACGGCTTCCATCGTTCCGAGGGCGCCGTGCACCCGCTGGTTCACCGCGTTGCTCACGCCGGTGCCGCCACCGCTGTCGATGACCACCACCTTGTCGATGTCCACCCCCTGCACCGCCTCCACGGACGTGGCCAGCAGGCCAGGTAGCTTTTCCGCCAGGAAGACCGCGTAGGCGTTGTCGCCGCCGGCTTTCACCTGATCGTACAGCATCTGGAGGACCTGAGCGCTGGCGCGTCCCTTCTCCAGGATCGGCGCGGCCTCGCCTTCGGCCCGTGCCTTCGCGGCCGCCCGCTCGGCGTTGGCCGGCGCCACCACGTCGGCCTGGAGGCGGAGCGTCTCCCGCTCCACCCGTCGGGTCTCCAGCGCTTTCTGGGCCTCGACCTCCGCTTCCTCGGCCTTCACCTGAGCGGTGCGCTCGACGATCTGCGCCTCACGGTCCAGCTCCGCCTTGCGCACGCGGAGCTTGTTCTGCGCTTCGGCAATCTCGACGGCGGCATCCGCCTCCTTGATCTCCGCGACCTGGCGTGCGTTGGCCTGACGCTGGCGCGTCTCCGCGGTGGCGTCCGCCTCTGCGATCTCGGCGTCCCGCACCGCCTCGGCGGCGCGTTTGCGGCCGATGGCCTCGAGGTAGCCGCGCTCGTCGCTGACGTTCTGGATCTTGAGCACGTCCAGATGAAAGCCCAGCGCCGCCAGGTCCTCGCCGGCGTCCTCGGCGAGGGCCCGTGAGAAGCCGAGACGGTCCTCGTTCACCTCCTCGGGGGTCAGGGTGGCCAGCACGCCGCGGAGGTTCCCCATGAGGGTGTCCTTGGCCAGCGCCCAGATCTCCTGCTCCGTCTTCCCGAGGAGTCGCTCGACGGCGTTGTTGAAGATGGTCTCCGGTTGGGATGCGATCTTCACCGCGGCGATGGCCTCGATGTTGAGGGGGATGTTCCCCTTCGAGAACGCGTTGGTCACGGACATCTCCACCGGGAAGGTCTCGAGGGAGATGTGCTGCACCGTCTCGATGATGGGCACGCGCAGCGTACGGCCGCCGATGACGGAGCGGTAGCCAACGCGGTCGCCGGAGATCAGCTTGCGGTTCCTGCCCGTGAGCACGGCGGCGCGGTTCGGGGGCACGATGACGATGAGCGACCGTATGGTCATCACTGCCACGACGACGACGAAGAGCAGCGCCACGGCCAGGGCGAAGCCGCCGTTGATGAGGTCAGGGTTCATGTGGCTCTCCAGGTTCTTGCGATTGAAACCCGTCCAGGACACGCATCCCTGGAGCGGGAGCCCACGACTTCCACCGCTCGCCGTCCATCAACTGGAGCGCCCCCGGTGTCCATGCCGTTCGAGCGGCGATGCATCCACACGGAGGACACTCCATCAGCCGAGCAGCTCCTTCGAGACGGGCGTCACCAGAGCGATCCCGCGCTTCATCTCCACCACCACCACGGACTTCCATTGGGAAGGATCTCCCTGGGTCAGAGCCGAAGGGTGTGGGATCGCGCGAAGCTCGACCTCCTTCCCCAGGTACTCCACGACGATCTTCCCGCCGCTGCC
>Ga0055450_10000275_pt1 | contig 10609 bp, 9 predicted proteins | sample China_Galinas_PW_5_FD_57740 | JGI IMG/M metagenome (GOLD analysis project Ga0055450, IMG submission 57740) | Wetland microbial communities from San Francisco Bay, California, USA, that impact long-term carbon sequestration - China_Galinas_PWC_D1 | ecosystem: Environmental > Aquatic > Marine >... | reverse complement strand
ACCATCGTGCGCTTCCTTTACTAACCGTAAATTTATAGCGCAAAATGGAACCTGATCCAAGGTCTATTTGCCAGTTAGTAAATAAGCCGCTGCTCCCAGTAAACCCAGGAATATCAAAGTGATTACCAACCAGCCAGGCCCAGCGACCCCGGGCGCCGGATTCGAGTCTGGCGGTGGCGCGACAGGGGGGCCTTCGACGGGTTGGGCCGCCAGGAACTCCTCGATGAGCGCTGTCGCCATCGGGACCTGGTCGACTTCGACACGAATCTCGGTCCCGTGCCGCTGCCGATCGGTGATGCCGGGGTACGCGGTATCGCGGTGGTTGATCAAGACCGCCGCGATCCCATCGGATTCGAGCGCTTCTTGAAGGGCCAGCGCTTGTACTTCGTCGTCGGTTTCGTAGACGCTTCGTGTCTCCATGGCGTCCATGCTAGCTCGATTGGACGAAAGGCGGTACGGGGCAATCGAGTGCGTCTCCGATGGCGCGGAGGAGCTCGGTTTCCCGGTCGGTGACTCGGTCGTCCGCCATGACGGTGGCGGCGCAGGCGAGCATGATGTCTCGCTTCAGGGCCGGCGTGGCAGCATCGTACCGGCCCAGAGCCCTGTCGACCGCAGCCAGGCTGCACTGCTCCTGAGGCAAGATCGCCCCCGCCGATTCATTGAGCTGCAGAGTCTGCGCCCCATGGAGGAAGGCGCGCTCGGCCTCCGCGTCCGATCGACTCCCCACCCTCGCCAATGTGGCGAGCAAGACCCGCGCGTCCGGCACGAGCGCGCGGAGGGATCGAAACCGTAGAGCCGTTGGCCCCGCGCCTTCGAAGTGCCGTCCGAGATGACGGCGAATCATTCGACTCAAGGTGTACTCGAACAAATCGATACGGTGATCACTCTGCATCAAAACATCGATGACGGTGCGAAAGCGTTCGTACTCCTGAAACGATAGGGTTCGAAGGGTTGGCATCGCCATGTCGACCAGCGCGATCTTTTCAGCGGATGAACGACGTAGCGCTTCGGAGTGAAATCGAAGCGTGAGGTCGGCCATTTCTGAGTCCGTAAGCTCAGCCAAACGAATCAGCTCGGCGCCGCGCAGCTGTTCGTCCTGTGTCAGCAGCAGACCGAATACGACCGCCTGCGCCATCGGTGCCTGGTGGACGGCATGAATCCACGACTCGGGCAGGGCCCCATGAAGCGAGCGGGCGAACCTGATCTGCTCGGGGCGTGGGTTGCCGATGTGCCCGATCGCTTGGCTCACCGATTCCTCAGTTGGAGGCTCGGCGAACGCATTCATTGAGGCGGGAAGCGCGTCGGGCGGGTTGCTCATTCCGTCCGAGAGCTGTGGAAGCTCGACGTCCGTGAACTCCCCATCCCAGTGAGGCTCCAATTTTCGGATGCGATCGCCGAGTGGTGGATGAGTGCGGAACAGCCCCGTGAAGAGACGCAGGCGACGGATGGCGTCCGAAAAGAACATGTGGCCCGCCTCATCCGCTCTCGGTGTTTCGAGATACGAGCTCGAACCTGCGCCGCCGATCTTCTTCAGGGCACCAACGAGTCCTTCCGTGTCGCGTGTGAACTGCACGGCCGACGCATCCGCGAGGAGCTCGCGTTGGCGGGAAATCGAGCTCTGGATCATGCGCCCGAAAAAGACCCCGATCGAACCAATCGATAAAAGGCCGAGTCCAAGCAAGACCACGCCGGCGCCTTCCTTCTTTCGGTTGTATGCCGATCCACGAACAAGGAACCGGCCAATGAGCGCCAGCAAGAAGATTCCATGGAGGAGCCCGATCGCACGGACGTTGAGGCGGGAGTCTCCATTGAGGATGTGACTCACCTCATGTGCGACTACGCCTTGAAGCTCGTCTCGCCGCAAGAGTTGGAGCGTTCCATTGGTCACCCCAATGACGGAATCACTGACGGTATTGCCCGCAGCGAACGCGTTGATCCCGGGTTCCCGGTCGAGCACGTAAACCTCGGGAACTGGAATGCCCGACGCAATGGCCATCTCCTCGACCACGTTGAGCAGACGCCGCTCCTCGAGCCTCGTCGCGTCGGGGTCCACTCTTCGTCCTCCGAGGCTCTGGGCAACCGTAGAGCCTCCGCCCCGCAACTGCGCGATCTTGTAGAGCGAGCCAAGACCCACCACCGTGACCGTGGCGCTCACGGCGAAGAGAAAGACCCGGGGGTCCCACAAGGCCAGGATCGCGGGGCGCACGCGGTCGTAGTCCCCGACCACGTAGGCCACCCCTGCGGCATCGGTTGCTGCGAATCCATAGAAGAGCATTGCGAGGACATAGACACAGAAAATGACCCCGACGACTGCAGCAGCGAAGAGAAGCGTCAAGCGCAGCGTACGCTTCCGCGCGAGAGCCTGCTCCTCGAAGAAGTCCATCGATCAGAACTGAACTTTGACTGGCCCGCGCTCGTCTTCTGACTCGACCTCGAAAAACTCGGCGCGTTGGAATCCAAACATGCCGGCAACGACGTTCGACGGCACCATCTCGCACTTGTTGTTGTATTGCATCACGGCGTCGTTGTAGGCCTGCCTCGCGAAGGAGATCTTGTTCTCGGTAGTCGAAAGCTCTTCGGAAAGCTGCATCATGTTCTGGTTCGACTTGAGGTCCGGATAGGCCTCCGAGAGAGCGAAGAATCGGCCGAGCACTCCGCTGAGCCCGGCTTCTGCGGTCGAGAGCTTCTGCATGGCCTGAGCGTTGCCGGGATCGGCAGCAGCATTGCTCCGAGCGCCCTCGGCGGAATTTCTGGCTGAGATGACTGCTTCCAACGTCGCGCGCTCGTGCGTCAGGTAGCCTTTCGCGGTTTCGACGAGGTTTGGGATCAAGTCATGGCGCCGCTTGAGTTGCACATCGATCTGAGCAAACGCGTTTTTGAAACGATTTCGCAGGCTCACGAGGCCGTTGTACATGCCACCAAACCAAACAAGCAACGCGGCAGCGACCACCAGCAACCCGAGCAACCAACCCATAGCAACCTCCCCAAAACCTACAAAAGGTGCTTTCAGTGTAAGGGTCGCCCCCTATAAACTCAACTCCGCATGGAGTCCGAGCAAACTGTGTTGATTACGGGCGCCAGCACGGGCATCGGACTGGCCATCGCGCGCGCTCTGTCCGGAACCCACCATCGTGTCATCCTGACGGCGCGGCAGAGCTCGTTGCCGAGGTTTGCTTCGCACTCAATTGGAGAATCGGACCGTGTCCGTATTCGCGCTCTCGACGTGACCAACGCCGACCAGCGCGCTGAGATCATCGCGGAGGCCGAGCGCGATTGGGACGGAGTCGACGTTCTGATCAACAATGCCGGCGTCTCATATCGCGCCGTCGTGGAACATGTCGAGGAGCAGGATCGACTTGCGCAAATGGACATCAACTTCCGCTCACCGATGGAGCTGATTCGACTGGTGCTACCGGGGATGCGTGAACGTTGCCGCGGCAAGATCATCACGGTTAGCTCGGTTGGCGGCATGATGGCGATGCCGACGATGGCTGTGTATAGCGCTTCGAAGTTCGCGCTCGAGGGGGCGCACGAGGCTCTTTGGTACGAGGTTCGACCCTGGAACATCAGAGTGAGTCTGGTTCAGCCCGGCTTCGTCTACTCCGACGGGTTTCAAAAAGTGCATTACACACCTCAGAGCGGTCGCGCGGAGCATGAGCTGGCGGAGCCCTACCACGAGCACTACGTGAACATGTCGCCGTTCATAGGAAGGCTGATGAAGGCGTCGTCCGCCACGCCCGAATCCGTCGCGAACGTCGTTCTACGCACGATTCGACGCAGGCGCCCGCCGCTTCGCGTGCCCGCCACTTTGGACGCGAGGGCCTTTGCTCTCTTACGCCGCGTCTTGCCGCGGAGCACCTATCATTGGCTGCTCTACAAGCTCCTCCCGAACGTCGATTCTTGGGGACCGTCGCCGAAGCGCGTCCCGTCGCTGCCACCCTCGCGAGATGAAAAGCGCTGATCACTTCGAATGGCGCGCGATGTACTTCTTCTTCTCTCGCTCGCCTTTTCGTTCGAATACCGGAATGAGAAACCGCCGCATTGAGGGTACTAGATAGCCAAGCGTTGCGAGCTTGCCGCTAAGGGCCGGTTTCACCCTTTCCCTTGCGCCATCGGCAGCCGATTTGAGTATCAGATCGGCAATTTCGTCCGCCGTGCTCATCGGCTGAGAGAAGACGAGTGGCGGAACGGAGTCGATGACGCCCGCATCGGTGATGAAGCCCGTATCGACCGGGCCGGGCGAAACTACGCAGATATGAACGTTGGTGTCGCGAAGCTCCTCGGCCAGAGCGAAAGAAAAAACTCGAAGCCCGAACTTCGTGGTCGAATAGGTGGCCTCGTCTTCGAGCGGATAACGGCCGGCGAGTGAGGCGACGTTCACCACGGTGCCAGAGCCCTGCGAGCGCATCGTAGGCAACGCGAGACGGGTCAAGACCATGGGTGCCCGCAAGTTCACGTGGAGCATCTGGAGCATCTGATCCATCGGAAGACTCTCGACTGCACCTCGACAGTTGTGCGCGGCGTTGTTGACGAGAATGTCGATGCTCCCAAACCTAGACTTCGCTTCCGCCAACAAGCGTTCACACGCCGCGAAGTCCGACACATCGGTGGTACGGCATGGGCGACCTCGGCCCCTAGCTCGTTGACCAAGTGCTGGAGTGGCTCCGCACTCCGCGCAGCCACGACGACCCTCGCACCTTCCGCGACGAACTTACGCGCACATGACTCGCCGATCCCACTGCTGGCCCCGGTAATCACCACTGCCTTGTCTTGAAACCTACTCATCCGGTTGCCTTTCTCGTTTCGAGCATCAGTTGGGCCAGTTTAGTGAATGCTTGAACGACGTTGTCCCCCGACTTCGCACTTGCTTGCATCAGTTGCCAGGGGAACGTGTTGGCAGCGTCAAGCTGGGCCTTGCTGAGGGCGAATTCGCGTGTCTGGTCGATCTTGTTGATCAGGAGAATCGACGGTCGCGAGCCGGTGAACCCCAATTCCTTGGCCTGTGCTTCCAACAGGTGATCGAGCGTTGTTGGCTTGGTGGCATCTGCGACGAAGACTAGCCCTGAGGCTCCGGAAATGAACGAGCGATGATACTGGGCCGAGGCCTCATCGCCTGCCGGATCCCAGAGCATCATCTCGAGCGAAACATCACCGAGCTGTAACTCGCCCTTGGAGATCACCATCGAGATATTGGAGTCATGGTCGTCGTCGGCGTCGAACCGCCGCTCGACGAATCGCCTGACGAGGCTCGTCTTCCCCACTCCGGGAGCGCCCAGCAGGCAGACCTTCCGCCTAAGCCGCATTGACCGCCACTATAGCTTCGTCTTGCTGGCGCGTCGCTCTTCGATTGTCCGCTTCCGTTCGAGCTGGGCTTGCGCTACCTGCTTGATCGCCTCGCTGATCCTGGGCTGGAGCAGCTCGTTGGCGGCGTTCAGGCGGTCGACGAACGCCTGTTCGAGAGGCGCTTGCCTCAGAACCACTTCGTAGAGTGCATCGAAGACATCGATGGCCTCTGGCTCGATTCCCAGCTCATCGTCACTGACTCGATCATCGTTTGCTCGGTTCTGAGTTCGAAGCGCGGGCTCCACGTGCCGGATGGCAGCATCGACATCACCGTCTCCGAGCCATCCAAAAACAGAGCGCAACGTCTCCTCGCGGTGATCGAGCACCGAGTCGTAGGCGACCATGTAGAATGGGTAGCGCCGCGTCACGATGTCGCTAAACAAGGAAAAGTTCTCCACCCACCATTCGATGACGGGAGACATGTACACTGGCGGCAGCAAGGGTTTGTCAGGATCTTTGCGTGCCGCCTCTTGGGCCTCGCGCTCCATCGCATAGAGCCGATTCACCGAGCGGACATACTGACGCCAAGGGCGAATGGTGGCGACGACCTTCCCGATGAAAGCGCAATCGGTCTTGATTAGTCCTGGAATGAACACCTTGACAGCGTGCCGGGTGGTCTGTTCGGGAAAGAGGTAGGTCCCCGTCTTCGGGTCGGGGTTGGTCTTGTAGAAGATCCCCCGCCTCAGCTCGGACTCCCAGAACCCTCCAGGGTTCGCGTCCTTCAGGGTGGTCTCCCAGTTGCGTGGAAAGGCGTCTCCTATCGGGGGAAAGCCAGCAGCGCGCAAAAGCTGCATCCACATCGAGGTGCCGGAGCGTTTGGTGCCTGTAACGATGATCATCGCGCGGAGGGTCGAAGTGAGCATAGCGCAGTCGCACGCCGAACTGACGGCGGCCGGTCCACACCAAGACGAAAACGGAGGCCCGGGAACGCGGTCGTCGATCCGCGCATGGGAGCGCCCTCGAGCTCGTGGTGCAATTTCGCGGAGAATCCGCCTCTCGTGGCCGATTTCGGCCAAAATTCTGCACTGGCTGTCGCACCGACGCTGATTTGCTCTAGAGTCGCGCCGATGAACGAGCAGCAGCAGAAGCTTGAGTTCGGAGGAGTACCCGGGAACTTCGCGATGATTTTCGGGCTCCCCATTTTCACGGCCTACCTCTTCTTCGCAGTGCGCTTCAACGACGGAGCGGTGCTTCCTGGTCCAGGGGCCGACTGGGAGGGCTTCAGAGATGCGATGATGCCCAGTTGGCGTGCAGCGGAGATCTACGGAGTCTGGTTTACTTTTCAGGCGCTCCTTCAGCGTTTCGCGCCGGGCCGCCAGGTTTTCGGTGCGGAGCTGCCCGATGGCGGTCGTCTTCCGTATCGCATGAATGGGCTGTTGTCGCTGCTCGTGACCTTCATCGCGGTCGCCATCCTGCACTGGTCGGGATTGTTTTCGATTCGCGAGCTACATGACGAATTCGGTGCCTTGATCAGCGTGATGACGATCTTCGTCTTCGCGTTCAGCGCGTTCCTCTACTGGTACGGCCTTCGGAATGGGCAGTCGCGCCATCTGAGTGGCAAATTCATCCACGATTTCTGGATGGGCACGGGCCACAATCCTCGCATTCCTGCCGGCCCAGATGGGCTCGACTTGAAGATCTTTTGTGAAGCGAGACCGGGGTTGATTCTCTGGGTGCTCATCAACACGTCGTTCGCTTACGTTCAGTACGAAGAGTACGGGTTTGTTTCAACCTCGATGATCCTCGTCTGGATCTTCCAGATGTTTTACATCATCGACTACTTCTGGAACGAAGAGGCAATCCTCACCACGATGGACATCAAGCACGAAAACTTCGGCTACATGCTGGCGTTTGGTGATTTGGTTTGGGTTCCGATGACGTACTCGTTACAAGCGCATTACCTCATCGACCGAGTTCACTCGCTTCCCTGGTGGGGCGCCGTCTTAATCATCGGTGTGAACATGCTGGGCCTCTACATCTTCCGAGTGGTCAATCTACAGAAGCACAAGTTCCGCAAAGACCCGGAGAACGCCCGTATCTGGGGCAAGAAGGTCGAGTACATCCAGACGGAGCAAGGCGGCAAATTGTTGCTGTCAGGTTTCTGGGGCTGGTCACGACATTTCAATTACGTCGGCGACATCCTCATGGCTCTGTCCTGGTCACTTCCCTGCCTCTTCGGCTCGGCGCTTCCCTATTTCTACCCAATCTATTTCGCGATCCTGCTCATCCACCGCGAACGTCGGGACCACAACTTCTGCTCCAAGAAGTACGGCGCCGACTGGACCCGCTACTGTGAAAAGGTCCGGTACCGGATCGTCCCGGGCATCTATTAGTCGCCGACTCCAAAATAGGCGGCCGTCGCCTTTTTCGAGGCCTGGATGCGCTGTACGCTTGCTGGGTCATGGCACGGACCCCAGTTGCAACCACGAAGGTCGAGCGAATCGAGCGCGAGCGCCGGGAGATTCGTAGCGACCTTGTCGCCGTCGAGGAGCCCCTGCAGATCATTCTGGAGTATGGTGAGGCGCATCGGCGCCGCGAGACACCGCTGGCGATGACGATGCGTACTCCAGGGCACGACCAAGACCTCGTGACGGGGTTTCTCTATGCCGAGGGTGTAATCGCGAGCGTCTCCGATCTGCTCGGCGTCCGCCACTGCACTCGATCCGAAACGCCTCACAACGTGTTTCGGGCGGTCTTGAAGGAAGACGTCGTGGTTCCATCCCGGCTACTCGAAAGGAACCTCACGGTGACGAGCGCTTGCGGCGTGTGTGGCGAACGTACCGTCGAATCGCTTTCGAGGGAGGGCCGGCGGCGAATTTCGGTCGAAGGCGATTCGTTTAGCCCGGCGGCCGTGCGACGCGCCTTGAGCTCTTTGGAAGAGTCACAGGTCTGGTTTCGGCACACCGGCGGAACACACGGAGCCGCGCTTTTCGACGCTGGCGGCGAGCTGTTGCTCCACCGCGAAGATGTTGGGCGACACAACGCGCTCGACAAGCTCGTCGGCGCGTGGCTCCGCCGCTCGGTTTGCTCGGCGCCGCGGGCGTTCGTGGTCGTGAGCAGCCGCGCAAGCTTCGAGCTTGTTCAGAAGACGGTGCGGGCCCGTTTTCCGATCCTAGTCGCCATCGGCGCTGCATCGAGCTTGGCGATCGAAACCGCGCGTCGATTCGACCTGACGCTCATTGGTTTCGCCCGCGAGAACCGATTCAACGTTTACTCGCGCGGTGAGCGCATTACCGAGGAGGCGGGCGAGTCCGTGTTCGCGCAGGTCGAGGTCGGTTGATGACGCGTGAGGGACCGAGCAACGCGGAGCCCCCAGAGACTGAAGACGACCTTCGCGTTGGAGCCCCTCAAACCAAGGCCGCAGGACTCGCGTCGGTAACCTCGGCGTTTGCGCACATGCTGAAGCAGGGGCACTCCTTGCCGTCGGCCGTTCGAATCCTCGGCCAGATGAACCAAACCGACGGTTTCGACTGCCCCGGTTGCGCTTGGCCCGATCCCGACGATCGGGCCGCCTTGACTGAATTCTGCGAGAACGGCGCGAAGGCGGCCGCTTGGGAAACCACTCGGCGTCGCCTCGATTGGAGGTTTTTTCAGCAATACAGCATCGACGAGCTGGCGGGGAGATCCGACTATTGGCTCGGTTTGCAGGGCAGGTTTACCGAACCGCTCATGCTTCGACCCGGCTCGCGCTTCTACGAACCGATCGACTGGAAGGAGGCGTTCGACCGCATCGCCGCCGGACTCAAAGGGCTCACTTCTCCGAACGAGGCGATCTTCTACACCTCGGGCCGCACCAGCAACGAAGCCGCATTTCTCTACCAGCTCTTCGTGCGTGCGTTTGGAACGAACAACCTCCCGGACTGTTCCAACATGTGCCACGAGTCGAGCGGCGTCGGTCTCGGTGAGACCGTGGGCATCGGCAAGGGCTCCGTCACGCTCGAAGACATTCACCAGGCCGACACGATCATCGTGATGGGGCAAAACCCGGGCACGAACCATCCGCGAATGCTGACGGCTCTGCAGAAGGCCAAGAAGAACGGCGCCAAGATCATCGCGATCAATCCGCTACCGGAAGCAGGTCTGATGGGGTTCGTGAATCCAAAGAGCCCAAGCCAAGTCCTGACGGGTGGAACGCAGATTGCGGACCTATTTTTGCAAGTTCAGATCAACGGCGACGTTGCGTTGCTGAAGGCGCTCATGTGCATGCTGCTGGAGCTCGAAGCGAAGCACCCAGGGGAGGTTCTAGACGAGGACTTCATCGGCCTCTACACCCAGGGATTCGCCGAGCTCCGCGCGCACCTCGAGTCTCAGGACATCGATGCGCTCATCGGTGTGGCTGGCATCGATCGCAGTGAGCTCCAAAGCGCCGTCGATATCATCCTTCGCAGCCGTAAGACGATCGTCTGCTGGGCCATGGGACTCACGCAGCACAAGAACGGCGTGGGCAACGTCCGGGAGATCGTCAACTTCCTTCTCATGCGGGGAAGCATCGGCATTTCAGGCGCGGGCACGTGTCCCGTCCGCGGCCACAGCAACGTGCAAGGCGACCGGACGATGGGGATCCATGACCGCCCTCCGAAGGCACTACTGGATCGCATCCAGGAGGTCTTCGGGTTCGACCCACCTCGCAACGACGGTTTCAACACGGTTGAAGCGATTCACGCGATGCTCGACGGGCGGGCGAAGCTGTTCTTCGCAATGGGAGGCAACTTCCTTCAAGCGACACCGGACACGGAGCGCACGGCGCACGCTCTCGAAGCTTGCGAGATGCGGGTCCACGTGAGTACGAAGCTCAATCGGAGCCATCTGATTCACAACAAATGGACGTTCATTCTCCCATGTCTCGCGCGCTCCGAGGTCGACGAGCAGGCATACGGACCGCAGTTCGTCACGGTTGAGAACTCGATGGGAGTGGTTCACTCGTCGCGAGGACACCTCAAACCTGCACATCCACAACTGTACAGCGAACCGGGGATAGTCGCATGGCTCGCGCAGCGCGTGCTTGGCCCCGAGAATCCCGTGAGCTGGTGTTGGCTCATCGAGGACTACGATCGTATCCGCGACCTAATCGCCAAAACGATCCCCGGATTCGAGGACTTCAACGACCGCGTTCGAGAGCCCGGAGGCTTCCATCTCCGCAATGCTGCCCGGGAACGCAGATTCAACACCGAGAGCGGCAAAGCGAAGTTCACCATCAACCACGCTCCTGACCTCACCCTTCCCGACGGGTCCTATCGCATGATGACCGTGCGAACTCATGATCAGT
>Ga0055450_10000274_pt1 | contig 10629 bp, 8 predicted proteins | sample China_Galinas_PW_5_FD_57740 | JGI IMG/M metagenome (GOLD analysis project Ga0055450, IMG submission 57740) | Wetland microbial communities from San Francisco Bay, California, USA, that impact long-term carbon sequestration - China_Galinas_PWC_D1 | ecosystem: Environmental > Aquatic > Marine >... | reverse complement strand
GCCAGGGTCACGAGCGGCTCCGGCGGTACCGGCGTTCGTGGGGACGGCGTCGCGGCCCGTCCGCGGGGTACGCCGTGCTTCGAAGAAGGGACCATTGCGCGGCCTCGGAATTATATTTAGTTATGCTAAGTAAAAAATACGCTCCCAGTCTGCGCGACGCCACCCACACGGAGAATCGATGACCGAGTTCAGCGGACTGTCTAGGCTGGGTCAGATCCACATGAACGCCCAGGACGTGGCGCGTGCGAAAGCGTTCTACCGGGACGTGCTGAGGGTTCCCTTCCTCTTCGAGTTTCCCGGTCTCGCCTTCTTCGACTGCGACGGGGTGCGCCTCATGCTGAGCAAGGCCGAGGCGCCGGAAGACGACCACCCGGGCTCCGTCCTATACTTCAAGGTGCCGGACATCGAATCGGCGTACGCCGATCTGGCCGGGCGCGGGGTGGCCTTCGTGGACGGTCCGCACCGCATCGCCGACATGGGAAGCTACGAGCTGTGGATGGCCTTCTTCCGGGATTCCGAGGCCAATCTGCTCGCCCTGATGGCAGAAAAACGCGCCTGACCCTTGACCCGAAGTGGGGAGCGGCTCTATTCATCCCCCGCTGCACAGAAAACGACCTTCGAGGAGCTACGATGTCGGAGAGCGCCGGCAACCAGATCCGGGTGATCCTTCGCTGGATCCAGATCAAGGACAACAAGGAAGCGGCTTGGGACGACGAGGGCGAATTCCGATTCCGTTCCAAGATCACCACGGGTGGCCAGAGCCATGAGCTCAAGTTCCCCGAAACGGGATTCTGGTCCATCTCCGATCATCCCCGCAGGAACAAGGTCGACAAGATCGACAAGGTCCTTTTCGAGGGTGAGGCCGGGGACAGCTTGGTGGTGGAGCTGTTCGGCGTGGAGCTGGACAAGCTCACCGCCAACGACCACCTCGAGGACTATCGCCGGGAGTTCACCGGCGCCGTCTCGTCCTGGGTCGGGCGGCACTTCCCCTCAGACGAGGGATCGACCGACCCCGAGAACATGTCCGATTGGCGGATCTGCTACGACATCGAGATGGCCTGACGCGCACCTCACCGCAGGACCGCGCGGGCGAGTGGGCCCCGTCCGCATGACCGGACGGGGCCCACTCGCTTATCCCGGAGTCGTGCTCGTGGCGGAACCTTCGGCGGATCCAGCAGGTCGCTGAAGGGGGGAGCACCCCGCATTGGGAGCGCCACCGCCTCACTCTCGGCGCCGGACCAGGATGGTGGCGATCTCCCACGGTTGCAGCCGGATGGACACCCGAGTACCGGCGCTGCTCGTCCACCCCGATCCACTCTCGGGGCGTTCCAGCAGGTCCGCCTCCCGCCAATCGAAGGACCAGGGTAGCTGAAGGGTCGCGGTGCTCGGCGCCCCGTGGCGCTCCACCAGGCGGACGACGATGTCGCCGCCGTCTTCCGCCATCTTCAGGGCGCCGAGCTCCACGCCCATTCCTTCCACCGTCACGAACGCTCTGGCCCGACCCTGGCCGTCGTGTACGGGCACGGGCACCGCCCTGAGGGGCTGGTTCAACTCGTCGGCCACGTTCTCGGTGGGCCCGCTCCTCCAGTCGCCGCCGTGCACCACCACGTCGTACCGGAAGTGGTGCCATCCCATGTCGGCCGTCGAGTCGGGCCACTTGGGAGCCTTGAGCAGCGTGAGACGCAGGGTGTCCCCGCGCACGTCATACCCGTGCTTCGAGTCGTTCACCAGGCTCACGCCCCACGTCCCGTCGCTGGCGTCCACCCAGCGCTGCATGGAGACCTCGTAGCGCGCGCTGTCCTGGCGACTGAGGGGGACCGCCGGGCGCTCGATGGCGCCGTAGGGAATCTCCGCCCAGGTGCTGTCGAAGGAGACCGCCAGTGGAAAGGACGCCTTCAGCACGCGATGATCGGCTCGCCACAGAGCCCGGGTGTCGACCTCGAGACGCGCTTCGCCGTCGGGGAGCGTGAGGCGCTGTTCGAATCTCCCGTTCCGGTCGGCACGCACCACGTCGACGAAGGTGCCGAGGTGATCTTGCCCGGGCTCGTCGACCTGGACCGTGTCCGCCACGGCGATCCATGGATCGTCCGTATTGTCGAGATTCCACGCGTCCCACTCCAGTGGCTGATCGCGGCGCGTGGCCAGCCGGTTGCCGCCACCGCCCGTGTCCAGCACGTCCCGTCCCGACGCCTTGTCCACGATCCGGGCGATCTCGCCCGTGCTGCGGTCCACCTCGACGCGCAGCTTCTCGTTCTGGAGGACCGCCCTTCCCCCCGGCTCAGGCAGGAGCGCGCCGAGAGGCTCGCCCTCGGTCGACGTTCCGGGAACCACCCACAGCAGGCGGCCGCCGGTGGCCGGCACGTCTTCGACCCGCACGCGCAGGGTGTCCTTCCACACCGCGCTGGGGAGGGGATGCCCATCGGCGTCGACCGCCCCAACGTCTCCTCCCGTCCATGGAATGGCGACCACTCCGTTACGGGGGTGCCCCGACGGGTTCAGAGCCACGTAGGGCCGTCCGTCCTGGACCGGGGACCGGGTGTCCAGCGTGCCCGCGACCATCTCACCGGCCCGATCCAGCTCCACGAGCGCGACCCGTTCGGCCTCGTGGTAGTCGGCCATGGCATCCTCGTAGATGGCCGCGATGCCCGAGCCGGGCAGCAGGTCGTGGAACTGGTTGAACAGCGTCTTCTGCCAGGCGGCGGTCAGGGCGCCTCGGGGGTAGTTGTACCAGGCGTCGGAGGGCGCGACGAACGCCGCGTGGGTGGCTGCGACCTCCGTGGCCCCGAGGAGCTCCTCCATCCGCCGATTCCACAGCTTCATGTTCGACTGGGTCGTGTACACGCCCCGGTGGTACTCGAGGTACAACTCGTCGTGGATCACCGGGGCCGCCGTCGCTTCCTTCGCCATGCGCTCCATCGCATCCACCGGCAGGTCACTCCTCAGAGCCGGGAAGGTGGGAATGCGCTGGAGCTGGCGTGCCCGGTCGAGCATCTGCATGGTGGGGCCGCCGCCGTGGTCTCCCACGCCGTACAACACGAGCATCCGCCGCGCCACCGTGGAGTCGCGCGACGCCTTCCACTCGTCGGCAAGGCTCTGGGCGTCGAGGTCGTGCGTGTAGCCGTAGGGGATGTACGTGAGCACGCGGGTACCGTCCCTTCCCTCCCACCAGAAGAGATTCTTGTCGGCACTCCATTTGTCCGTGTCGTTCCAGCGGAGCTTCTGGGTGACGAAGAAGTCCATGCCCTCCTTCTTGAAGATCTGAGGGAGGCTGAACGCATAGCCGAACGTGTCGGGGATCCACGCCACGCGAGCCGTGGTGCCAAACAGCGCTTGATACGCACGCTGCCCGTACAGGCCCTGGCGCACGAACGCCTCCCCCGAAGGGAGATTCGCGTCGGCCTCGACCCACCAGCCACCCACCGGCGCCCAGCGTCCTTCCTTCTGTAACTGCTGCAGCTTCGTGAGGAGCGAGGGCTCGTACTGGGCAACCCACTCGTAGTAGGCCGCCGCCGAACCGGCGAAGGTCGTGCCCGGATATTTCTCCAGCAGCTTGGCCGCGGTACGCCACGTGTTGCGCACGACGTCGACCGTCTCAGGCCAACGCCATAGCCACGCCGCGTCGATGTGGGCGTTCCCCACGATGTCGATGGTGTCGGCCTTGATGATCCGCGCGGCGGGAGCGAGGCGCCGCATCCAGTCGCTGACGATCCCGCCGTACCGGCCCTTCCCCGGGTCGGTGCTCGCGGCCAGCAGCTCCCGCGCCACGTCGGGTCCCGGAGCGTCGGGCGCAACGCTGTCGGCCAGGAAGAAGCCTGCCCAGTGGGCGCCCTGGGAGATCTCCATCCACCCGGCGTCGGGCACCACGAGGCGAGGCGCGTTCCACCACTGCCCGGCGGGATCCACCTCCACCGAAAGGGTATCGCCGACGCGACAGGGCGTGCACAGCGGGACTCGCCCGTCAGCGCCGATGGAGCGCGACACGCCGTCGACCTTTACCGACGAGGAGGTGGCGCCGAACTCGGCGGCATCCATGCTCAGAGAGAGCCCGGCCAGCACCGCGGGAACCGCGGACCGGAACGCCAGCGTTCTGGTCTCGCGCACCACCGCCGGATCCACGCCGTGATCGCCGGCCGCAGGGAGATCGTGCCACATCCCGTCCCCGTCCCGCCAGCGCCACCCCTCCACGTCGATGGGGCGAGCCAGGACGTCCAGCACCGGCCCGGGATCCACGGCGTGACCGTATGTATCCCCATCGGTCACGGTCGCCTGCACCCCGTTGCTACCCGCCGCTGCCGCGGCGGCGAGGTCGCCCCAGGTGGTTGGCAGGTCCACCGAGGCCTGCACGCCGTCGGCGGCTCCCGGTAGCGCCGCCTCCTGGCCGCCCACACGCACCCGGACCGGTCCGCTCAGGCCGCCCCAGCGCGTCCCTCGTGCCACGATGGGAACCCTGATCTCACCGGTGCTCGCCACCAGAACCGCCGAGGACGCGATGGACAGCGGCCCCATGGTCAGCGCCGGAGCCGGTGTCGTGGCCACTGCAGCGTCCTCGGGAACCGTGACCCCCAAGCCAACGCCGGACAGATCGCTTCCGGGGACCGCCAGCAGCCGCGCGCCGAGACCGAAGCCTCCGGTCCTGTTCACCACCTTCATGAGGAGCCTGTTGGAGCCCTTGGCCAGGCGGACGGTGACGGTGTCCGTGCCGCCCCGCAGGCTGCGCGCCACCTGCCGGTCCAGGATCAACGTCCCGTCCAACCAGACTCGCAGATCGTCGTCGGACTCGAATCCGAACGTCACCGTCCGCTCGTCGGGGCTCGTCACCCACGAGAAGGCGTACGCGGCAGCCTGCTCCAGCGGCGGCTGCCCGATGGCGACCTTGAGGTCCATCCGTCCGAGAGTATCGGACTTCACGTCGCGCCACGTCAGCTCCCCCACCCTCGCGTTCGGCTGCGGCGCCACCGTCGCCTCCTCGGCGAGGTAGGGGCGCGTGACCCGCTGAGGGCCCGCCTCCACCGGGAACGTGCCCAGCACCAGCCAATCCGGAATCGGACGGTCCAGAGGTACGCCCGGCGCCGGGCCCTGGGCCCGGACACCAGCCGCCGGCCAGAGGAAGGCCGCAGCCGCGAAGACGAGAGCGGCGACGAGCGCCCGAGAAACGACGGTGCGATACATCTCTTGCTCCTGAACCCTACCGACGATCCCACCCGGCTGCGCCCGCGCGCCCGATCCAGCGGGACCCATCGGCCTGCGGGACTGAAGATGGCAGCGGCGGCCCGATTTTGCAGGGTGGCTAGATTGAGATCACTGGACCCAGACCATTCGATCGGCTCCGGAGGAACCGACATGATCGCCTTCTATGGCATGGGCCTTCTCGGCTCCAACTTCGTGCGCGCGCTGCGGGAGCGGGGAGAAGAAGTGCATGTGTGGAACCGCACCGCCTCGAAGGCGAAGGCCCTCGAGGCCGTCGGCGCGGTGGCCTTCGACGACCCCGCGGAGGCGGCGCGGGGCGCCCACCGGATCCACCTCACCCTCTCCGACGACGCCGCGGTGGACGACGTCCTGGAGCGCGCCCGACCGGGCTTCGCGGACACCATCGCGATCGTCGATCACACGACGACGTCGCCGGCGGGCACGGCGGAGCGCGTTCAGCGGTGGGCGGACCGCGGCATCGCGTTCCAGCACGCGCCGGTGTTCATGGGACCCATGAACGCGCGCCACGGCACCGGATACATGCTCGCTGCCGGCGACCGAGCGCTCTTCGACACGCTGGAGCCCGAGCTCGTGAAGATGACGGGGAAGGTGGTCTGGCTCGGCTCCCGGCCCGACAGGGCAGCGGCATTCAAGCTCATGGGCAACCTGTTCCTGCTGTCCATGACCACCGGGGTCATCGACATGCTCTCCCTGGCGAAGGCGTTGGAGATCGACCCCACGGAGGCCGTCTCCCTCTTCGACTGGTTCAACCCCGGCGCGTCGCTTCCGGCCCGTGCCGCCCGCGTCCTCGAAGCGGATTTCGCCAACCCCTCCTGGGAGCTCGCCATGGCCCGCAAGGACGCGAGGCTCATGATGGAGGCGGGTGCGCGCGCCGACATCGATCTGGCCGTCATTCCCGCCATCGCGGCGGAGATGGACCGCTGGATCTCGAAGGGACACGCCCACGACGATTGGACGGTGATGGCGAAGGACGCCCTCGACTGACGACATGACCCCGGCAAGCCGCGACCGCCGGGGCGCCGAGGCAATGGCGAAGGGCATCGACGGTCTCTATTCTCTCCGCCGTGCGTCCGCCCGCAGGTAGGGCGACTTCACCGACATCCTCGAGGGAGGGAGGCGGGCTCTGACACACTTCACCCCACTCGACTGGTTCTGGACCCTGGCCTTCCTCGTCCTCATGGTGGGCGGGGCCGGGTTCTTCTACCGTCTCGCGCGGCGTTCCGAGTCCGACTTCTTCCTGGCCGGCCGGCGCCTGCCCTGGTGGCTTCCCGCAGCCTCCGTCTTCAGCACCCACACCGCCACCGACACGCCCATCTGGGTCACGGGCACCGTCTACCAGCACGGGCTCCGAGGCCTCTGGTACACGTTCTTCTCCGCGTGGACCTCGGTGGCGTCCTTCGTGTCCGCTCGCATCTACCGGCGCTCGGTGGCGTTCACCCAGGCCGAGTGGCAGGTGGTGCGCTTCCACGGCATGGGCGCCGAATTGCTGCGCGGCTGGATGGCCGGGTGGCAGGTCTTCATGAACATGTTCATCCTGGGATGGGTGGGCATCGCCATGGGCCGGGTCTGCGAGCTGGCCTTCGGATGGCCCGTGTGGGTGGGGCTGGTGATCCCTTCGGTGATCACGGCGTTCTACACGCTGGCCGCCGGGTACTGGGGCGTGGTCATGGGCGACTTCCTTCAGGGGATCGTCGCCATCTTCGCCATCCTGCTGGTCTCCATCGTCGGCATCGTCGCGGCGGGTGGGCCCCATGGGGTGGTGGAGGGCGTCACCTCCCTCGGTCAGGCCTGGCGACTGGACTCGCTGGCGTTCACCGGCTGGTTCAGCGGTGACTTCCCCATGGCGTGGTGGCTGACGATGCTCGTCATCGCCGTCGTCGGCGGATTCGGCATGGGTACCAGCATCGACTGGTATATCGAGGCGCAGCGTATCCAGTCGGCGAAGACCGTGCGCGACGCCGCCTACGGGATCTGGTGGGGCGGCGCCATCACGCTGCTGAGGAACGGCATCTGGGCCGCGTCCATCCTGGCGTTCTTCGTCATGGCGCCGCACATCACCAACGGCGCCGAGTCCGAGCTGGGGTGGTACCGCATGGGCTTCGAGCTCCTGCCCGCGGGGCTCATCGGCATGTTCTTCGCCGCCATCCTCGCCATCCACTTCTCCACCATCTCCAGCCACATGAACCTGGGGGCGCTGTACTTCACCCGGGACCTGTACCAGCGCTACTGGAATCCGGAGGCCTCGGAGAAGCGCCTGGTCTGGGTGGGACGGATGGCCACGGCGGTGCTGCTGGTGGGCTCGTTCTTCTACGGGCTCATGATGCAGGAGATCACCCAGTGGCTGATCTTCGCCCTGTGGCTCATGATGGCCGGCATCTGGCTCCCGAACATCCTCCAGGTGGTGTGGTGGCGCTTCAACGCCTGGGGTTATCTGGCGTCGTGGATGGCCAACCTCGGCATCGCCTGGCTCGTGGTCTGGGTGCTCCCGGAGTTCCACGTCATCCCGGTGCTCCCCGACTACCTGCAGTTCTGGTCCCTCATGGCCCTGGGGATCGTGATCTTCGTCCCGGCGACCCTCTTCACGAAAGCCGAGCCCATGGACCACCTGGTCCACTTCTACCTCCAGACCCGGCCCCTGGGCTGGTGGGGACCCGTGCGGGCCGAGGCCCGTCGGCGAGGCCTCCTGGCCGAAGAGCTGAAGCAGACCGCCGGCTCGCGGCCGTGGATCCGCCGGACGTGGACCGCGGAGGAGGCCGACGGCTGGAGCCGTGAGGACTGGATCGCCATCGTGCTGTCGCCGGTGTGCATGGCCCTCATCATGGTGGGAGCGGCCCATGCCTTCCTGGCGCAGCCCGGGGGATTGTGGGAGCTCGCCGGCGGGGTGGTCGCGGGCGTCCTCGTCTTCTGGGTCATCGACCCCAAGCTCAAGGCGGTATCGGTGGAGTACGAGCTGCAGCAAGCCAACTACCTCCACCGTCTCGAGGAGCGCATGCGCTGGCAACCCGACACCATCCCGGAAGGGAGGGCCGACTGATGGAACGAGGCTTCGTCACGCTCATCGGCATGAGCATCGCCTACGTGGCGTCGTTCATCGGCCTGGGGCTCGCGTGGTACGGATGGAAGCGGCGGCACCGCGACGACGCCGGGGGGTCGGACTCATGAGCGCCGCCCTCCTCGCTGCCCTGACGGCCGTGTCCGCCGTCACGCAGATCGACCCCGGCCGCCACCCCCTTCCCGCCGAGCCTCCCATCGGCGGGCCGGTCTGGACCATCGTGGTTCCTGCCGCCCTCCTCGTGGTCTCCATCTGGGGGACCTGGCTCCTCTACCGGCACTTCGCGAAGGAGGAGTGAGCCGGCGAGGGCACGGAGGGAACGTCTCCGGGGATCAGACGGTACACATCGCATGGTGCACGCACCCCGACGGCTGCTGCGGATGTTCGCTCTGTCCCTTCTCCCGCTGGCGGCTTCGTGCGCCGGAGTGACAGGGCCCATCGCCGCGCCGGCACCTCCCTTCGGCCCCCAGGACCCCCACGCCACCCGCGGCACCATGGGGGTCGGCCAGACGCTCCGGGTGCGCTACGTGGCCGACTGTACCCACTGCACCATCGTCTATACCAACGGCGACGGACAGGTGAAGCACGTCGACGAGCGCTCGGGGCTGTGGCAGCGGACGGTGGCGATGGAAATCCGCCGGGGATCAGCGGTACTCACGGCGACGCCGGTGGGAGAGAAGGGGCGGGTGGCGGCGCTGCGGATCTACGTGGACGACAACCTCCGGGCAACGAGCGAGCCCGGCCCCGGGAACCAACCCGTCTCCATCGCCGCTCCGCTGCTGGGCCCGGGCAGGTGATGACTGCGGCGCCATCTCCACCGCGCCCCCTCAAAACCGCATCTCCATGCTCAGCCTGAACGACCGGGGCGGCACGCGGTCCAGGGGGGAGCGGAAGTAGGCGTCCCGGGCGATCCCCGACCACCCGTACCCCCACGGGTTGAAGCCGTAGTTGAGCATCTCCTGGACCTTGGTGATGGCCTTGCTCCCGAGGACGTTGAAGATGTCCAGAGACACCATCATGTCGCGGCCGTTCAGGCCGAACGAGCGCTCCAGGTGGCCGTCGACATTCGAGCGCTCCAGGAGCTCGTATTTACCCCGGTTCCCGTTGTACATGTCGCTCCCCTCCAGGGGGGCGAAGAGCCCGTTGTCGAGCTTGTGGAAGATGATCGTCGGTCGGTAGGAGGGTCCCTTCACGGTCTCCACCAGCGAGTACCCATAGTGGCCCAGCGTGGTGAGGCGGAAGACCGACGAGTAGTGGTCCCCGCCCCGGTACGTCCAGAAGAGCCCGCCCCGGAGCCCCAGCGGCAGGTTGCCCCACACCGACACCTTGGCCTCGCGCTCGGCGAAGTTCTCCAGGTAGCCGAAGTTGTCGATGGACTCGTTGATGCGGACGTAGGGCCCCGGGTCGTACGTGGACGGGTCGGTGTAGCCGGTGACGTTGTCCAGGTTGCCCTTCAGGCTGGTGGTCACCAGCGAGAAGGAGCCGCCCCAGGTGGGCTGTGACACGTTCACCACCAACTGGAATTGGCCGAAATCCCGTCGTGCGTCCGGCGGGTTCGAGACGACATAGTCGGGGTTCCAGCTCAGGTTCGCCGTGTCCGCGTACGTCATCGCCGGGATGTCGACGCGATCCGGGCACGTGCCATGAGCGCGACACCGCAGGAGCTCCAGGATGGCGTTGTTCGGGAGATACATGACCTCGCGGCTGCCCTGCCTCGGGATGTTCACCGTCGCGTACGTGGAGCCGCCTGAGAGGCGTCCGTCCCATCCCCTGAGCACCGGCGCGAAGCGCGTGTAGTTGGTGGCGATGTTCCGGTCCATCAACGCCACCATGTCGTGGTTCCAGCGCCGGGTGTAGACCAGGGACAGCTTCGCCGTGTGTCCGAACTGCTTCTCCACCCCCACCAGCCACTCGTCCAGATACGGCTGATGGTAGTCGTCCACGCGGCCTGTCTGGTTCAGGGCTTCTACGGCCTCCCGGGTGAAGAGCCCCAGCGCCGCCATGGAATCCCTCTGCTGCTCGGTGAACCTCGTGGTGGCGTCGGGGAGGGCCGGCCCATGGTAGTACCAGGTCTCCTGGTCCGTGAACACGTCCGAGCCCGCAGCCCGGTCGAACATCTGGGTGACCATGTCCTGGTGGTAGCGGCCCCAGTGGGCCTTGGCCGTCCACGAGCCGTCGGAGACCAGATCCACCGTGAGCCCCACCCGTGGATCCACGGCCTGATCCTGCACCGCACGGAAGCGGTTTCCGGAGAGCGGCGTGATCCACCCCTGCCACCGGCTCCAGCGCAGGCCCGGCGAGAGCACCACACGGGACCCCAGCGAGATCGACGACTGGGCGTACGCCGCCGTGTTCGCCACGTCGGCGTC
>Ga0055450_10000273_pt1 | contig 10645 bp, 14 predicted proteins | sample China_Galinas_PW_5_FD_57740 | JGI IMG/M metagenome (GOLD analysis project Ga0055450, IMG submission 57740) | Wetland microbial communities from San Francisco Bay, California, USA, that impact long-term carbon sequestration - China_Galinas_PWC_D1 | ecosystem: Environmental > Aquatic > Marine >... | reverse complement strand
CACGGCGGTCACGATCAGCTTCTTGCGACGCAGGTCGCTCACGCGACCCAGCTTAGAGTGGGCGGCGCTTTGTGCCGCCCGGGCGCTCGGGCTCGACGTCGGAGTCGAGGCGCGTGGCGACGCCGACTCTTGAGGTCCGCCTGAACGGAAGGCTCGCCGGAACCCTGTCGCGGAAGGACAACGGCAACCTCCAGTTCCGCTACGACAGGGACTACGCGGGGGCGGGTGGGCAGCCACTCTCGGTGAACCTGCCGCTGCGAGCCGAGGCCTACCCGCATCGCGCCTGCCTCGCCTTCTTCGGCAACCTGCTGCCCGAGGAGGACATCCGCGCTCAGGCCGCGCTGGCCACGGGGATCTCGGCCGCAATCGACTACCGGCTGCTCGAGCGTTTCGGCGGAGACGTCGCCGGCGCCGTCACGCTCGTTCCCGCCGGGCTGGCCGAAGGCGGGCGGGAGCCCGACGACCTCGAGCCACCCTCGCCGCAGCGGCTCGACCAGATCCTGACGGAGCTTCCTCAGCGCCCGCTCGGCGTTGACGAGAAGGGCGAGGTGAGGATGTCTCTGGCCGGCGCCCAGAGCAAGCTGCCGGTCGTGGAGACCGACGGGGGCTTCGCCCTGCCGCACGGCTCGGGGCGGCCCACCACCCACATCCTCAAGCCGGAGCCCGAGCGGTTCCCGGGTCTGGCCGCCAACGAGCTCTTCTGCATGTATGCGGCGGCGCCGGTGGAGGAGATCGTCGCCGGGATCCAGGCGCGGTTGCCGGCCTGACGGCGAGGCGCGACGCGCCGCCTCAGCGCAGCCAGGCGGAGAACTCCTCCAGGGCCTCGGGGATGACGTAGTAGTAGGCCCACAGGCCCTGGCGCTCGGAGCCGACGATGCCGGCCTTGCGCAGGACCTTGAGGTGGTGGGAGACGGTCGGCTGGGAGAGGTCGAAGAGGGGGACGAGCTCGTAGACGCAGACCTTGCCGGCGTGCTTGCGCAGCACGTCGACCAGCTGCAGCCGGACCGGATCGCCGAGCGCCTTGGCCACCGCCGCCATCCGCTCGGCCTCGCGGCGCTCGACGTCGGGGTAGACGACCGGCTCGCAGCAGGGGCCGCCGGGTGGGCGCTTGGTCTTCGGGGTCAACTCCAGATCGATGCTCATCTATTTATGTTTATCTATTGAAATCGTGTTTGTCAATGCTTAGGATCGCCGCGTCCGAGAGCACCGACCGCCGCCGGGAGGGGGAATCCATGAAATACGTGCTGTTCGTCTGCAACCACAACGCCGGGCGCTCGCAGATGGCCGCGGCCTTCTTCGAACGCTTCGCCCCCGAGGACGTGCGGGCGGAGTCGGCCGGCTCCGAACCGGCGGCGGAAGTCTGGCCCGGCGTGGTCGAGGCGATGGCCGAGGTGGGGATCGACCTCGCCGGCCGCAAGCCGCGCAAGCTGGTCCGCGAGATGCAGCTGCACGCCGACTGGGCGGTGACGATGGGCTGCGGCGACGCCTGCCCCTACGTGCCGACCACGGTCGAGGACTGGGACATCCCCGACGCCGCCGGGCTCTCGCTCGACGAGGTGCGGCCGATCCGCGACGAGATCGAAGCGAAGGTGAAGGACCTGATCGCCGAGCGACTCGACGCGATCCGCACCGACCCGACCGCGCACCGCCTGCGGCTGGCCGCGATGCTGCCGTCGCTGGTCGAGGAGTTCGGCGAGTCGCGGTCCCCGGAGGAGATCCGCGCCTGCGCGGACGCGGTGCTCGCCGACTACGACGACGTGCCGGTCCGTGGTCACGTGCAGGCGATCGCCCACCGCCGCACCCGCGATTGCCTGCGGGCCGAGGGCTGCGAAGCGCTGGCGGGCCGCGCATGACCGAGGCACCGCTGCCCCGCCGCCTCTTCGCCGAGTTCCTCGGCTCGGCCTTCCTGGCCGCGACCGTGATCGGCTCGGGGATCGCCGCGGCCCAGCTCTCGCCCGGCGACACCGGCCTGCAGCTGCTCGAGAACGCGGCGGCGACGGCGGCCGGCCTGTTCACCTTCATCCTCATGTTCGGCCCGGTCTCCGGCGCCCACTTCAACCCGGTCGTCTCCCTGGTCGACGCCGCCTTCGGCGGCCTGAGCTGGCGCCACGCCGCCGCCTACATCCCCGCCCAGGTGGCCGGCTGCATCGGCGGCGCGATCGCCGCCAACGCGATGTTCGGTCTCGCCGCGGTCAGCATCTCGACCAACCACCGCGCCTCGCCCGAGCACCTCTTCGCCGAGGTGATCGCGACGCTGGGGCTGCTGCTGGTGATCTTCTCCCTGGCCCGCACCCGGCGCGGCAACATGGCGGCCGCCGCGGTCGGCTCCTACATCGGCGCCGCCTACTTCTTCACCAGCTCGACCAGCTTCGCCAACCCGGCGATCGACGTCGGGCGGATGTTCTCCGACACCTTCGCCGGGATCGCGCCCGCCTCGGTCCCCGCCTTCGTCGTCTTCCAGCTGGTCGGCGGCATCGTCGCGATCGGCGCGATCCGGATCCTCTACCCGAGGATCAGCCCGGAGGACGCCGCGGAGATCATGGTGCCGCACGAGGTCGACGGGGCGGTCGCGGAAGAGGCCGGCGCGGGCCGGTAGGCCCGACGGCCGGCGCGGGCCGGTCAGTAGCATCGATTCCCGCATGGAAGCCGTTCTCGACTCGGTGCTGACGGTGCTCAGCGTCGTCGTGCCGCTCGCCTTCGCGGTCGCCTACCTGAAGCGGGCGCACACGCTCGCCAAGCAGGGCCGGCCGGTGGCGCGCTGGCGGCAGCTCAGCTTCACGACCGGGGTCGTGCTGATCGCGGTGGCGACGGCCGGGCCGGTGGAGAGGCTGGCCGAAGAACTGGTCACCGCGCACATGGTCCAGCACCTGATCCTCGCCGACGCGGTCTCGCTGCTGGTCGTCTTCGGCCTGACCGGGCCGGTGATGCAGCCGGTGCTCGCCAACCGCTGGACGCGGCCGCTGCGCTACCTCGCCCACCCGGTCGTGGCGATCTCGATCTTCACCGTCAACCTCTTCCTCTGGCACTCGCCGCCGCTCTACCAGGCGGTGCTGCACTCCGAGACCCTGCACGTGCTCGAGCACCTGCTCTTCATCGGCACCGGCGTGCTGCTCTGGATGCCGCTGTTCGGGCCGCTGCCGAAGCCGGAGTGGTTCGGCAAGGGCGCCCACGTCATCTACACGATCGGGATCTGGCTGCCGGCGATGGTGCTCGCCAACACCCTGATGTGGTCGGGCCAGGACTTCTACCCCGACTACGCGGCGACCGCGCTCTCGCAAGGGCTCGACCCGGTGGCCGACCAGAGCACCGCCGGCGCGATCCTGATGGTCGAGTGCATGCTGGCCGCGCTCGCCCTCTTCGCCTGGGTGTTCCTGCGCTGGGCGCGCGAGGACATCGAGCGCCAGAACCTGCTCGATTTCGCCTACGAGCACCAGGTCGAGCTGAGCTCGGCGCGGGCGGCGCGGGCCGTGGCCGCGGGGCGCGGGGCCGAGCTGCGCGAGCGGATCGCGGTGGAAGCGGGGGGAGCCGGGGGCGAGGCGACCGCGCAGCGGGTCCCCGCGGCGTAGGCGCCCGGCGCTACTGCTCCGCGGCCGCGCACTCGGCGCAGAGGCCGACGATCGGGAAGTGGCTGAAGCGGGCGCGGTGGCCGAAGCGGCGCTCGATCTCGTCCCGGACCGGGTCGAGCTCGGCGGGGTCGAGGCTGCGGGCGCGCCCGCAGCGTTCGCAGAGCAGGAACTCGCGCTCGCCGGTGCCGACCAGCATGTAGAGGCTGGGGCCGTGGCCGAGGTGGACGTGGCGGACGACGCCGAGCTTCTCGAGCCGCTCCAGGTTGCGGTAGACCGAGCTGAGGTCGGCCTCGGGAAGCTCGGCGGCGGCCGCGATTCGCTGCGCCGAAGCGGGATCGTCGGCGGCGAAGAGCGCCTCGACGACGCGGCGGCAGGGGGTGGAGACGCGGAAGCCCTCGGCGCGCAGCGCCGCGAAGACCTCGTCCTTGCCCTCGAAGCGAAGCGGCGGCGTCTGCACCGGCTCGGTCACCCCCCCAACTATGGCGGACGCGGTCGCGGGTCCGCTCGCGAACAGCTCGCTCTTGCCAGTGACTTGCATTTGTGGTTCGATCGCAGCAGTCGCCGATTCCAGTCCCCGGAAGGCGGAGAGATGCTCCACATCCCGTTTGCGATGCACGTCCCCGACGGCTTTCTCAGCCCCGGGGTGGCCGCGGGCACGGCCGTCCTCGCCTTCGCCGCCGTCGCCCACGGGACGCGGGTCGCCGAGCGCGACCTCGACGAGTCGCGGGTGCCGCTGCTCGGCGTGCTCGCCGCCTTCGTCTTCGCCGCCCAGATGCTCAACTTCCCGATCGCGGGCGGGACCAGCGGCCACTTCCTCGGCGCGGCGCTCGCCGCCGTCCTGCTCGGGCCGTGGCTGGCCTGCCTGACGATCGCCGTCGTCGTGATCGTCCAGGCCTTCGTCTTCGCCGACGGCGGGATCAGCGCCCTCGGCGCCAACATCCTCAACATGGGCGTGCTCGGCGCCCTGCTGGCCGGCTGCCTGCTGCTCCTCGCGCGGCGGGTCCTGCCGCCGCGGCGGCGCGTCTTCCTCGGCGGTGTCGCGGTCGCCTCCTGGCTGGCGGTGATGGCCGGGGCGGCGGCGACCAGCGTCGAGCTGGCGATCTCCGGCACGGTGCCGCTGGGGACGGTGCTGCCGGCGATGCTCGGCGTGCACGCGCTGATCGGGATCGGCGAGGCGGTGATCACGGTCGCCGCGGTCGCGGCGGTGCTCGCCTCGCGGCCGGACCTGGTCGCGCTGGCGCCGCAGAGGCTGAGGGCCCGGGCGGGAGCGGCGCGTCCCGCCGGCGAGCTGGAGGGGGCGGCGTAGGTGGGGCGGCCGTCGACGCGGGTCCTCGTCGCCGTCGCCCTGGCCGTGGCGGTCGGTCTCGCCACCGCGGTCTCGCCGTTCGCCTCCTCCAGCCCGGACGGGCTGGAAGCGGTCGCGCGGGAGAAGCGGTTCATCGAGCGGGGCGAGCCGCACGCCGTGCAGGGGGACGCGCCGATCGCCGGCTACGCCTTCCCCGGCATCGCGAACGAGCGGGTCGCGACCGGCCTCGCCGGCTTCGCCGGCACCCTGCTGGTCTTCGCGATCGGCTACGGCGCGGCGCGTTTGCTGCGGCGCCGCCCGGAGGCGCCGTGAGACGCGCTGTGTCAACCCCCCACCTCGTTTCGCTGTTCCTTCTCCCCGCCCTCGGGGGCAAAGGAACAGCGCAAGGACGGGACGTCGCGTCGTGAGCGGACACTCGCCTGCGCTCGCCGGGACGGCGGGGGACCCCGCCAGCCCGGTCCACCGGCTCGACCCGCGGGCCAAGATCGTCGGCCTGGTCGCGGTCGTGCTGGTCGCGGTGACGACGCCGCTCGCCGCCTGGCCGGTGTGGGTCGCCTGCCTGGCGCTGCTCGCCGCGGTCGCGGCGGCGGGACGGGTGCCGCCCGCGGCGGTCTGGCGGCGGGCCCGCTTCCTGCTCCCGGTCGTCCTGCTCGCCGCCGTCTTCCTGCCCTTCGTCCGCCCGGGCGGCGCCGCGCACGCGCTCGGCCCGCTCACCGTCCACCAGGACGGCCTCCAGACCGCCGCCGCGGTGGCCGCGAAGGCGACGATCGGCACCCTGACCGCGGTCCTGCTCGCCCTCACCACCGGGTTCCCGCAGGTGCTGCGCGGGCTGGAGGCGATGCGGGCGCCGCGGCTGCTGGTCACGATCGCGACCTTCATGTACCGGTACCTGTTCGTGATCGCGGCGGAGCTGGGGAGGATGCGCGCCGCCCTCGCCGCGCGCGGCTACAGCCCGCGCAACGCCCTGCACGCCGGGGCGCTCGGGCGGCTGGCGACGGCGAGCTTCCTGCGCACCCACGCGCGCGGCGAGCGCGTCTACCGGGCGATGCTGGCGCGCGGCTACGCGGGCAGCATGCCGCGCGGCGCCCCGCTCGCCCTCGGCCCGGCGGACGCCGTCTTCGTCGTCGCCGTGCTGGTGGCGCTGGTGCCGCTGCGGGTGGCGGCCGGGGTCGCCGGGTGAGCTGCGCGATCCACATCGACGGGCTCAGCTACCGGTACCCGAACGGGCAGCCGGCGCTGCAGAGCCTCGACCTGCACGTCGGCCACGGCGAGCGGGTCGCCGTCCTCGGCCCCAACGGCGCCGGCAAGACGACCCTGATGCACCACCTCAACGGGCTGCTGCGCGGCGAGGGCGCGATCGAGGTGGCGGGGATCGAGCCCGGGGCGGGCGACATCGCCGAGCTGCGCCGCCGGGTCGGCCTCGTCTTCCAGGACCCCGACGACCAGCTCTTCATGCCCAGCGTCGAGGAGGACGTCGCCTTCGGCCCGCTCAACATGGGCCTGGAGCGGGCCGAGGTGAGCCGGCGGGTCGCCGAGGCGCTCGCCGCGGTGCGCATGGGCCACGCCGCCGCCCGCGCCCCGCACGAGCTTTCGATGGGCGAGCGGCGGCGGGTCGCGGTGGCGACCGTGCTGGCGATGCGCCCGATCCTGCTCGTCCTCGACGAGCCCTCGGCCAACCTCGACCCCCGCGCCCGCCGCGAGCTGCTCGAGATCCTCGAGCGCCTGGAGCACACGATCGTGGTCACCACCCACGACCTGCCCCTCGCCGCCGAGCTCTGCGAGCGCGCCGTCGTCCTCGCCGCCGGCCGCCGCGTCGCCGATGGCCCCTGCCGCGAGATCCTCGCCGACCCCGAGCTGCTCGCCCGCCACGACCTCGAGCTGCCGGCCGGGTTCGACCTGGCGGGGGTGGCGGCGCGCTGAGAATCAAGCACGGCTGATCGCTGGAAGAAAAGAAAACAGTCACGTTTCTCGTACCTTGTAGCGTCACGCCTCCTCATACGTACGGAAGGGAGCGGCGATGCGGGATGGATCGGCCCTGGCAGGGGCACGACGGGTGTGGATGCTTGGCGGCGTCCTGGTGTTTCTGATGATGCTGGCGGTGCCGTCGGCGGCGATGGCGGTGGCATGGGAAGACGAGACCGCGATGCGGAATACGCCGGAAGGCGAAGGCCGCAACACGTTCATCTTCGACCCCGGCGTCGGTGACGAAATCCACCGCGGCGAGTTCCTCGAAGCGCCGCTGGTCGGCTACTACCACGACCGGGGTTTCGACAGGAACTTCCTCTACTGGGCAAAGGAACACAAAGAGATGCAGCTCGGCAGCGAGAACTGGGCCGGCTGCGAGCCCCCGGCTTTCCACTTGCTGCCGTGTTCGGAAAGCTCGGTCAAATTTGGCCTCGTCGGAGCCGCTGTGACCACCGGCGAAATCACCGTCCTCTTCTACAAAGGCCACTTCATCGCCACGGTATGCGGGAACTACAGCCCGACCGGAATCGCCGGCCCGACGCCGACCATCACCGGTACCAAGTACGAGGACCTGAACGCCAACGGCAAACGCGATTCGGGCGAGCCCGGGCTCGGGGGGTGGACGATCAGGTTGCGCCACGGGGGGTCGGTCGTGGCGACGACCAAAACCGCGAGCAACGGGCACTACTCGTTCAGCCTGGATGCCGAGGCCAACCACAAAATCGGCGCCGGCGAATACGAGGTCGAAGAGGTCCTCAAATCCGGCTGGCACAACCTGCAGAAGCCGGGGGCCTTCAAAGTGCCCTTCGGCGCCGAAGGGCACGTCTACGCCCACAGGGACTTCGGCAACTACCGCAACGCGACGATCGCGGGTCACAAGTTCGACGACTCCGACGTGAGCGGCGACCGCGGCGCGGAAGAGGCCGGGCTGCCGGAATGGACGATCGGGCTCTCGAACGGCTCCGAACAGAGCACCGACGCCGAAGGCGCCTATTCGTTCAGTGTCAAACCCGGCACCTACACGGTCGGCGAGACGCTGCAATCCGGTTGGCGCCAGACGACGCCGGGCGGCGCCGGCACCCGCACCTACACCGTGATCAGCGGCCAGACCGTCAAAGACGCCGATTTCGGCAACGTCTGCCTCGGCGGGGTCACGGTCTCCCCGATCGACGAATCCACAGAAGAACCGGTTCCGATGGAGGTCCGGCTCGAGGAGGTCGCGGTGCCGGGCATCCTCGACAACGAACCGAGCCTGCCGCGCACGACCAGCGGCGCGCCGGTCAGCTTCGGCGGCCTGCTGCCGGGGACCTACCGGGTGACCGCCTACCTGCCGGAAGGCGTCTTCACCACGGATCCGGATGCGGTTTCGGTCGGGGACGGCTTCGCGATCGTCAAGGAAGTCACGGTGCCGGAGTGCGAATCGGCCGAAGTGCCGTTGTCGGTGTTCACGCACAGCACTCCCGGCAAGGTGACCGGCGGCCCCGTGATCGAGCTGCCCGGCGGCGAGTTCGCCACCGGCGGCTTCCAGTTCCAGACCAAGCACGGCGCCGCCACCGGTGTCCTGCAGTACGTGGACCACGAAACGGGCCTCAACCTCCATACCTCGGAGATCGAAGCGATCCACGTCGACGGCGAGGTCGCGATCGTCTGGGGCAAGGTCCTGGTCGGGGGCGAGCGGCAGCGCTTCCGCCTGCGGCTGGTCGACGCCGGCGAGCCCGGCACCGCGGACCGCTTCGAGCTCACCCTTGCCGGCGGCTACGCCCGCGGCGGAACGCTGATCGGCGGCAACATCCAGATCCACGACCGCTAGATGGCCCGGGAACCCCCCTACAGGCCCGGCGGGTGGCGGACGGCGAAGCCCTTGCCGGAGGCGGTGGCGAGGTGCCAGCGGGGGCCGGTGCCGCGCTCGTCGCCGACGGTGTCGAAGCGCAGGCCGGCGATCTCGACGAAGGTGTGGTGGGGGTTGGCGTAGACGGTGATCCACTTGCCCGGTCCGGCAGCGCCCCAGCGCATCAGGTCGCCGGAGGTGAGCGGGCGGGGGATCAGGCCGCCGCCGAAGAGGGCGAAGCTGACCGCGCCCGAGCAGTCGTACCCGGCCGAGTACCACGACCCGTGGCCGCCGCCCCAGACGTAGGGGCGGCCGACGATCGTGTTGGCGTTGTTGATCGCGCCCTGGACCGCTTCCGGGGCGGTCGGCGGCGCCAGCGCGATGCCGCTGAGCAGGATCGCGGTGGAGTCCTCCTCGCCGCCGGCGCGGCTGTGGGCGAAGAGCGGCTCGCCGCGCTTGCCCGCCTGCGGCTCGTAGGAGCCGTTGCTGCCAGCCGAGGCGGGTGGCAGCTTCTCGGGGTCGACCTCGCCGTCTTCGATGTCGCGCCGCAGCGCCGCCAGCCGCGCCTGCCGGCGCTGCCGGCGGGCGGCCGCCCGCGCTTCGCCCGCTTCCACCCGCTCGCGCGCCCGCTGCAGGGCGAGGCTGCTGCCGAAGGCGTTGACCGCCTCGTCGGCGCCGGCGGCGCCGATCGCGGCGAGCGCGGTGCGACCGAGGGCGCCGAGGCCGTCGCCTTCCCCGCCGTCGCGGGCGCTCGCGCCGGGGGCGCTCGCCGCGAGGGCGAGCAGGCCGATCGCGCCGACCACCGCTCCGCGCCGCAGGCTGTTCGTAGGAAGCGCCATTACCATCCCCGACCGCTGGTGGAACACCTTAGAGAGCGCACGTGAAAGTTCTACTGATCCCGCTCGGGATCGTCGGCTTCGTCCTGTTGCTGATCGTGCTCGGCGCGATCGGGCTCGGGATCGCCTTCCTCATCCTCGCCTTCTTCCGCGGGATCTGGAAGCTGCTCAGCATGCCCTTCCGGTGGCGACGCCGGCGGCGGGCCTGAGGCTCGGTCGCGACTGGTGCCTTCACCCCGCGATAGCCGGGTCAAGGAACCGGTCGTCAATCCGGTGGGCCGAGGGCTTCGGGGGGCGGGGGCGGGGTGGCGCCGGGGAGTCCCTCGCGGACGCTCAGTCTGCCGACGTCCAGCTCCTCGACCTCGAGGCGCTTGATCCGCAGCTTGCCGAAGACGGCGCCGCCGACGGCCAGCCGGCCGACGGCGAGGCGGCCGATCGCGAAGCCGCCGATCGCGGCGGCGCCGACGGCCAGCGCGGCGAGCGCGAGCGGGGCGCGCGCCTCGGGGCCGCCCGCCTTCGCGGGGACCGGCTTGCCGCCGCGGCAGCGGCAGCAGGGACGCTTGGCGTTGCGGCGAGAGCGGCGGCGGCAGAGCTTGGTCATAGACAACAAGGTAGCGCGGCGAGACGACCATCTAGCCTGGGGCGGATGAGCGCCGACGAACGACCGACCCTGCTCGCGATCCAGCACGTCCCCTGGGAGACGCCGCACCGCATCCTCGACGCCTGCGGGGCGCTCCACGTCCACACCGCCAAACCGCTCGCCGGCCACCCGCTGCCGCCGCACGAGGAGGTTGCCGGGGCGGTGGTGATGGGCGGGCCGATGAACGCCGACGAGGTTGAGCGCTTCCCCGGCCTCGCGGCCGAGCGCGAGTGGCTGGCCGAGGCTGCGCGCCGCGAGATGCCGGTGCTGGGGATCTGCCTCGGCGCCCAGCTGCTGGCGCGGGCGCTGGGGGCGGAGGTGCGACCGGGCCCGCGCCTGGAGCTCGGCTTCGCCCCGGTCGAGGTGCTCGACGCCGACGACCCCGTGCTCGGCGGCCTCGCCCCCTCGGCCGAGGTCCTGCACTGGCACGGCGACGTCTTCGATCTGCCCGACGGCGCCGTCCCGCTCGCCCGCTCGGAGCTGACCGGGTGCCAGGCGTTCCGC